>JAEEGL014556545.1_pt1 | contig 14951 bp, 4 predicted proteins | sample 9134231 | NCBI WGS metagenome assembly JAEEGL01 (sample SAMN16246548, study PRJNA631951) | gut metagenome | biome: gut microbiome; feature: rumen; material: fiber-attached | host: Bos | place: Iran: Karaj | collected 2018-10
AACTTGTCAAGTATGGCGATTGTTACAAGAAAGCCGAAATTCATTATTGGCAAAATCTTTCTCGCAATGCCAATGCCGAGGTAGATTATCTGACCGTCAGGAATGGCAAAATTACTCCCATAGAAGTCAAGGCCAACACCAAAGGTAGTATGCAGAGTCTGTATTATTTTATGAGCAAAAAGCACATCATCGATGCCGTCAGGATTTCTATGGAGAATTTCAGCACTTTTGCGCGGATAGATGCGGACGACGACAACGCCGAAAGACGGATTGAAATATGTCCGCTGTATGCGATAGCAAGTGTGTTGAAGCCATAACCCAAAAAATCACTTCTTTATCTTGAACTCCACCCTTCTGTTCTTCGCCTTGCCTTGCTCCGTGGCGTTGTCGGCGACGGGGCGGTCGGCGCCGTAGCCCTTGGAGGTGATGTTGGCGGAGGGGCAGCCGAGGGAGATGAGGTAATCTTTCACCGAGTCGGCGCGGCGTTGCGAGAGTGTGCGGTTGGCGTCGGCGGAGCCTGAATTGTCGGTGTGTCCGGAGATTTCGAGTACGGCGGTCGGATTCTGACGGATGAAGGCTGCGAGACGCGCAAGTTCGGGGAAGGATTCGGCGCGGAGCTGGTACTTGTTGGTGTCGAAGAAGATGTTTTCCAATACGATTGCAACCTTGCCTTGCAGGATTTCCTCGATGGAATTCATGGTGATGTTGCGCTCGATGTTTTTGCCGGAGGTGAGGCCTTCGGTGTTGATATTGCCGGATACGGGATAATAGCCCTCCATCTCTACAAAATAACCGTATTTCTTGCCCGCCGGCAGGGTGATGAAGTATGTGCCTTTCTGCGGGTTGCACTCCAAAAATCCAAGAATTTTGCCGGTTTCGAGATCCTCCCATTTGATTTTGGCTGCGAGAGGCTTGCCGGTGTTGTCGTCCACCTTGCCAAAAATAATTCCAATCACCTCGGGGCGCATCTTTTCGGGGAGATCTACGGTGCAGATGTCAACGTTGCTGCTCGATACTTTTGTGAACAGCGCGCTCTTGCCGTCGGTGGCTATCAGGTAGTTGTAATCGTCTTGGGCGGTGTTGATTTCCTTGCCGAGGTTGATAGGCTCGCTCCACTCCGTCCACGAAGAGTCGTTGAGCCTTGTCGCCTTAAAAACGTCCAACTTGCCCATGCCGCAGTGTCCGTCGCTGCTGAAATAGAGAGTCTTCATGTCGGAGGCGAGCCACGGACTGCGCTCGGCGTATGGCGTGTTGATGGTTGTGCCGATGTTGATGGGGTCGTTCCAAGAGCCGTCGGCGTTGCGGGTGGAGACGTAGATGTCGCTGTTGCCGTGATAACTTCCATGAAAATACGACTCGTGCGGATGGAATCGTCCCACGTTGCCCTGACGGTCTGAAATAAAGAAAATCGCGCTGCCGTCGGGCGCAAAAGATGCGTCAGCCTCCCACGAATTGCCGGTATTGAGCACGGTCATTTTCTTCAAATCCTTCCATCCGTTGCGGGTGCGCTCGGTGAAATAGATGTTGGCGTCCTTGTAAATCAAAAGCATATTGCCGTCGGGTGACACGGCGAGTGGGGCTTCGTTGCCAAAAGGCGTGTTGAACTGGTCGAAAGACTTCGCCTGCTGCCATGTGCCGTTTGCAAATTCAGCCACAAAGATGTCTTCGTTGCCGATGTTGTCGGGGCGGCCGTTGCCACAGAAATATAGCGTCTTGCCGTCGGGGGTGATTACGGGCGCGTATTCGAGGTAGTCGGTGTTGATGGTCTTGGGCAGGGCTGTGGTCTTGTACTTGTTGCCGGGAGTGCGGAGCATGGCGGCGATGCGGTCGATGTCGGTTTTTTGGTCGGGGAACCTGTGCGAATACGATGCGTAGATGTCGCCCGCGTCCTTGTAACGTCCCCATTCCAAATACGGCGACGCCATGCGCTGCAATGCCACGAATGCCTGCTGCGAGGGTGCGGCTTTCACCACATAATCCTTGTAATACGGCAGGTAGTCTTCGCTGTAAGGCATTGCGAGTTTGAGTTTGTCGGCCTCCTGCGCGATGGCGTAAGCGGCTTTGTCATCGTCGGTATAAAAAGGGTAGGAGGGGTACTGCTTGGCAAAGATGTCCATTTGTGCGAGTTCGCCCTCGGAGTAGAAGTCGGCGCAAAGTTTTTTCCATTGCGACTCGTATTGCGTGCGGGCTTCCTCGGCGTGTTTTGAGTTGGGGTATTTGTCATAAAAATCCTTGTAGGCGCGGAATGTGGTCGCCTTGGACGTGGTCTGCCAAACTATCTCCGACTGCAAGTCCTTGGCCGCCGCCACCTGTGGGTCTGCACCGTCAAAATTCTCTATGAACCATTGGTAGCCGTCGAAGGTGTTGTTTTCCTGTTTTATTTTCGACAACTGCGCCTCAGCCACGGCGAGCATCTTGGCGTGTATCTCGTCGAAACCAAAGCCATAAACGTCCTTGCAGGTGATTTTGGTCTTTTGTGACGATGCGTTGAACCTGTCGTTGGCGTTGCGGATCATGCGGAATCCTTTCAAGGCGTTGTAACCCTGATACGACGGCTCGCATATCACGCAGCCCATGCCGTAATTGGCAGCCATGGTCTCGGTGCTTTTTTCCAACGCCTTGGCAAACACCTTGGCGGCGTCGTCGTATTTCTGTTTGGCGAGGTTGTCAAAACCCGCTTTGAGTGCCTGCGATGAGGCTGTGAGGGTGGTCAGCGCCACCGCGATTATTGTAAGGATGAGTTTTTTCATATCCAGTGTACTTTGTTTAAGTGCGGCGTAAAGGTACAAACAAATATTGGAACGGTAAAAAAAAATCCGATGTTAATTTTGTGTTAATTTTTCGTGTTTTAACAAAAATCGCCGTGCATTTGGCGTTATAAAATAGTCTTACTGTGTGAAAAAATGAGTATTTTTGCGCAATATAAACACAAAAACACATAAAATCATGAACAATACAATGGCAATGCCGGCAGCGGTACAGTTGATTGTTGACATCGAGGACATCTCCCTGCTCAAAACCCAAACGGGGCGGCATTACCAAGCCGTGTGCGTGAGCGCACGGCAATCAAAAACGCACTTAAACTTTTGACAGTGGACAATACTGATAATACATTCTTGCCACAGCATGGCAATTACAGAAATTTGAGGGCGTATCAGGTAACTGAAATCATATACGACCTCACGTTTTACTTCACCCGCAAGTATCTTCGCTACCCCGACCGTACCATCGACCAAATGGTGCAGGCGGCACGCAGTGGCAAGCAAAACATAGCGGAAGGCAATCAGGCTGCCGCGACATCGGCTGAGACGGAAATAAAGCTCACAAACGTCGCAAAGGCAAGCCTTGAAGAGTTATTGATAGACTACGAGGATTATCTGAGAGTGAGAAATCTCCCCCAGTGGGACAAGGGACATTCCAGATATGACGCGGTGCGACGGTATGCAAGCAGCGAAAGCATTAAGCACGAGTATAAGCAGTACATGGTGCGGATGTCTGATGAAGAACTTGCCAACTTGTGCATCACACTTATACATCAGGCTATCTTCTTGCTGTTTAAGCTGCTCGAAAAGATGCAAGACCGTTTTGTAAAGGAAGGTGGCATCAAGGAACAGATGTATAAGGCAAGGTCGCAGTACAGAAGCGGCTTGCATTATCCAAGACCACAAAACTCGAAACCTGCAATTCCTCAAAATTATCAGAACACACAAAACAATCAGGGCAAAACTGATAATCAGGACAATAAGAGTACGCACGCTCCTAATGGCACACAGGCTAATCAGGGCAACAAGAAAATGCCGGATAGCAATAGCACACATAGCGAAATGCAACCGTCCGAGAATCAAAGTTCCCAAAAGGGGCAGACGCCACAGGGTGATTGTAGTTTGCAGAATGATCATGGTTTGCAAGAGAATCCGAATACTCCGAGTACTCCGATAGTCCCCAAAAACTAACTGAATTAAATACAACACAAAAACACCAATTATGAAAAACAAAATCATCTTCTGCATCCTCGCGATGCTAATCTCATTCGCCGCAAATAAGGCGACGGCGCAGAATACTTTTTACGCCGTATTTGAGACCAATAACAACAATACCCTCACATTCAAGTTCGGCGACAAAGGCAGCGAAAGTTCCCCATATGTTTTTGACCTCACTGTCGGTGCCGACGGACCGGGCTGGGTTGCCAACGAGACTGTCCGAAATATGGTAAAACAAGTTGTCTTTGCCCCAAGTTTCGACGATGCAAGACCGAGTTCTTGTAAAATGTGGTTCTATCGATGTGGAAATTTGAACTCAATTTCGGGACTACAATATTTACATACCGACAATGTCACGGATATGTCATCAATGTTCAAAGAGTGCAGCGGTTTTACCACCCTTGATTTGAGAAATTTCAATACGGCGAGTGTTAAGAACATGGCTGATATGTTCTCCTTTTGCAGCAGCCTTACCACCCTTAATTTGAGCAATTTCAATACGGCGGCAGTTACGGACATGGGAGCGATGTTCTCGGAATGTAAAAATCTTACGACAATATTGATTGATGAAAACAAATGGAATACCACAGCCGTTGATCATTCCGCATATATGTTCTTGGACTGTATCTCTCTTATCGGTAACGACGGAACAATATTCGATGCAAGCAAAATCAACAAATACCAAGCCCATGCCGGCTCAGGCGGCTACCTCACCACCGGCAATTACAAAATTTTCTACGACCTTGATGCGTCGGACAACATAATAAATATAGAACCCGTTGCCGGAGCAATCGCCGAGTATGAAGGCGGCAGTGAGGTAACGTTGCCCACGCTTACAGCAAGTGAAGAAAACGGTGAGTTCAAATCTTGGCAGCGTACAACGCAGGACGCTTCCGGCAATGTCGTTTTGGAGACGTCAACAACCATGACAATTGCCGCCACCGAAACCGGCAACCGTATCTATTCCGCAAAGGGGGTACAAGAAAGATACGTGTATTACGACAACAGTAACAGCACCTTGTATTTCAGGTTTGATGACAAAAAGCCCAAAACCAACGCATACAGTCTTAACAAAGGCAACACCGAACCCGAATGGTTGAAACATAGCGGCGATATTGAAAATGTAGTTATTGAAACCCCTTTAACACCTTCAACGTTTTATAAATGGTTTGCGGGTTGTTCTAAATTGAAGACCCTTGACCTCACAAACATCAACCCCAAAAAAGCAACCGATATGACAAGCATGTTTGACGGTTGCTCCAATTTGACGGCAATATTGGTGGATAACGTCAAATGGGATTTTGGTGTAATATGGGATAACGTTACATTTGAAAATGCTGAAGATATGTTTGCCGGCTGTAATATGCTTATCGGTGAGGATGGAACATGGATTTACCCAGGGACCGTCGGCAAGACTTACGCTTTTGTAATAGACCCTTGGGGCAACGGCGGCGGTTATTTGACCGCTGGCAAATACAAAATTTTCTACGATTTGGACGACGGAGAATTTGAAAACGGCAGTTGGCTACCCAATGACGAAAATCTATATATTCAGGAATATGACAACGACAACGTACTTTTGAAAACTCCTACAAAAGAAGGATATGTATTTTTAGGCTGGGCGCGTGAAACCTCAAAAGGAGTTTTTACCGACCCGTCAACAACTGTAACGGTTGCGAAAAATTCTGGCAATTACAGATTCAAGGCGATATGGGGGCAGCCTTACGCCGTCTATGACGCCGTTAATACAACGTTTACATTCAAGTGCGGCGACAAAAACAGCGAAGAGAGCTCCTACACTTACGACCTTCTGAAAGACGATGGCAATCCGGGATGGTACCAAAAGGCAGCACCCAAAAAATCAACCAAAGTAGTCTTTGACCCAAGTTTCGATGTCGCAAGACCTACAAATTGTTACACATGGTTTTATGCTTTTATCAGTTTGAAATCAATTTCGGGCTTGCAATATTTCCATACCGATGAAGTTACGACTATGGAATCGATGTTTGAAGCCTGCGGATTATTGGAACGTCTTGATTTGAGCCATTTCAATACTTCCAGCGTAACAACAATGGAAAATATGTTTAATGGCATGTCTGCCGTTAAAGCAATATATGTCGGCGACAAGTGGAAGACTGCATCTACTACCACCAATATGTTCTTAAAGTGTGAAAGTCTTGTCGGCGGCTTAGGAACTCCGTATGATGGCTCGGTCGTTGACGGCACCCGCGCCAAGATTGACGGCGGCACAACTGATAAAGGCTATTTTACCGACATCGCCAAACACGGCTATGCAGTTTATGACAACGGAAAACTCACCTTCAAATGCGGCGAAATACCTGCCGACGTGCAAGTCACGGTTTACGAACTGCCATGGGGCGAAACTCCGTCGTGGATGGAGCATAAAACTGATATTACCGAAGTAGATTTTGAAAGCGGTTTCAAAGATGTATATGTATCATCATGCGAGAAATGGTTTTACGGCTGCACAACACTTGCCACTATCACCGGCTTGACCAACCTCAATACGTCAAATGTTACGAATATGTCAAGTATGTTTGGCGGCTGCACTGCCCTCTCGTCAATTGACCTGAGCAAATTCAATACTGAACGGGTTACGGATATGTCGGGTATGTTTGAAGACTGCACCCTTCTTGCCTCAATTGACTTGAGCAGTTTTGACACTAAAAATGTTGAGAATTTCGACGGTATGTTTTCGGGTTGCACAGCACTTACCAAATTGCCTACAATCAGCAAAATAACACTCAAAGAGAATACCGCCGTTGTAGTAGAAGGTATGTTTGCAGGCAGCGGATTGACGGAAATAGACCTCAGACACTGGGCGGGCAATGATGTAACAAGTTTTACGTATTTGTTTCAAAACTGCAAGAGTTTAACAAAAGTCAATCTCAGCGGCGTGATAACGACAAACGCAACGTCCATTGATTATATGTTTGACGGTTGCTCTGCATTGGAAAGTGTAGATTTGAGCAATTCTGTTACGGACAATGTTACCACTATGTACAATTTGTTCCAGGGTTGCAAAAGTCTGAAGGTGCTTGACCTCAGCAGTTTCAATACGAAAGAAGTTACGAACATGGGCAGTCTGTTTGATGGCTGCGAAAATCTTACCACGATTAAGGTCAAAGCCGAAGGTTGGAACACAGCCAAGGTTACGGCTGAAGGTGGTAACAGTACCTGCATTTTCCAAAAAGCCGATAACCTTATCGGCGACAAAGGAACAACGCCAAAAGATGCCGCAGCCACTGGTCCTTATTCTAAATTCGCCCATCCTGACGGCGGCACAAGCGATCCCGGCTACCTCAGCACCTCCGACAAGTACAAAATCTTCTACAACGGCATCGACGACGATGACAAAACATTAGATACATACACCAACGCTGTAACCGAGTTCTTAAACGAAGAAGTAACTTTGAAGAATCCCACAAAGCCCGGTTATATATTCGACGGCTGGACAGGAACGCCAATCACTGGACTTCCCTCTACACCGACCAAAGATGTAACGATTCCCGCCGACGCCGTGGGCAACCGTATCTATACGGCGCATTGGACGGTGGTACCGGAGTATGCCGTCTATAATAGCGGCACCCTCACTTTCAAATACGGCGACAAAAGCACAGAGAGTAGCGGTACTGTTTACGCCATTCCGACCGACGGCAGCAAACCAGGCTGGGTGACAGACGGAAATAATTCTTCAATCACAACCGTGGTCTGTGACCAATCTTTTGATGCTTCAAGGCCTGTGAGTTGTGCGCATTGGTTTGAAGGTTGTGCAATTTTGACATCGTTGTCGGGCATGCAGTATTTCCACACCGATGAGGTTGAGAGTATGGAATCTATGTTCTCTGGCTGTGAAGTGCTTACTGTGCTTGATTTGCATTATTTTGATACAGGGAAAGTAACGAATATGCTTCATATGTTCTACAATGCGCACAACCTGCGCACAATTGTGGCAGGTGCAAACTGGACTACTACAAAAATTGTTGAATCCGGGAAATCATCGGAGATGTTTTATGAGTGCACTAATATTGTAGGCGGCAGAGGAACCACTTTCGATCCCACTTATAGGGACAAAACCTACGCAAAAATTGACGGCGGCCCTGATAATAAAGGCTTTTTGACAGGTATTGACAATTACGGCTATGCGGTTTATCACGAAGGAACTCTCACTTTCAACAGAGGCACCAAACCTGCCAGCATAGAAGGTACGGTTTACGAACTGCCATGGGGCGAAACTCCGTCGTGGATGGAGCATAAAACTGATATTACCAAAGTAGATTTTGAAAGCGGATTTAAGGACGTCTTTATATCGACTTGTTCTGGTTGGTTCGCTGACTGTGCTGCCCTGACAACAATCAAAAACTTGTCCAACCTAAATACGTCAACGATTGTGAATATGGAGAATATGTTTTCCGGCTGTAAAAACCTCTCGTCAATTGACCTAAGCAGTTTTAATACGCAAAGTGTTATATATTTCAACAAAATGTTTGCTAATTGTGAGAAACTTACCACTTTGCCTGGCATCAGCAAGATTACTCTCAACAAGAATGTATCTATTTGGGTAGATGGGATGTTTAGCGGCAGCGGATTGACGGCAATCGACCTCAGCCATTGGGCGGGCAATCAAGTAGGCGGTTTTTCCTCCTTGTTCGAAGGTTGTACGAGTTTGAAAACCGTCAATCTCAGCGGCGTAATAACTGCAAATGCATCGTCCCTTAATAAAATGTTCTATGGTTGCTCCGCATTGGAAAGTGTAGATTTAAGCAATTCCGTTACAGAATCCGTTGATGATATGTCCGCGATGTTCCAAGGATGCGAAAGTCTGGAGGTGATTGACCTCAGCAGTTTCAATACGACAAGTGTTGGTGTAATTGGTTCTATGTTTGCGGGCTGCACAAATCTTACCACGATTAAAGTTGGGACCGGTTGGTCAGTAAGTTGCAACTCTGAGAATGTTTTCTTAGGCGACAAAAAACTTATCGGCGACAAAGGAACGCTTTATAAATCCAATATTACATCTGATTGTGGATATGCCCGTATTGACGGCGGCAAAAGCAATCCCGGCTACCTCACCACCGGCGATTACAAGATTTTCTACAAATGGTCTGACGATGATGCAGAGGCGGAATATCACGATTATGAACCGTCAACGTATAGTTACAGCAGTACAGAAGCGGTTACAATACCTAATCCCACTACGAGGCCTAACACCGGCGCAAAGTTCTTGTATTGGACACGTCTAATCTCCGCCGACGAAGAAAGTTCATCGTCTGAAAATTTACAGATTGCCGCCAAAGAAGAGGGCAACCGTGTTTATGTGATGCACTGGGCAGTGCCGTATGCAGAACTTTCGTCAGACAAAAAAACGTTAACATTCAAAAACGGAGAAAAACCCACAAGCGGAACAGTGTTCTATTTGCCGGAGGCTGCAATCAATCCTAACGACGCTCCTGCTTGGTATGGAAATGTTTCCAATGTTACAAAAGTAGTTTTTGAGGCTTCAATCGCTCCGACGACGTGTCGGTACTGGTTTGGCGGAATGACAAATTTGCAAGAAATCGTTGGCATGGAAAACTATTTTGACACGAAGGATGTTGAAGACATGGAGTCTATGTTCTTCGGATGTTCAAGTCTTACCGGCGAACTTGATATAAGTAGTTTAAATACTGCAAATGTTAAGAATATGAGTGGTATGTTCTCTGGGTGTCCGAGTATTACAAGTATCAAATTCGGCTCTAATTTCAGCACGGCAAATGTTAAGTACATGATTAGTATGTTTTCTGGGTGCGCAGGTCTTACGAGTTTGAATTTAAACGGTTTCAATACTGCAAGTGTTGAGCGAATGAACGACATGTTCTCTGGATGTTCAAGTCTTAAAGCCCTTGATTTGCGCGGCTTTAATACTGGTATGGTAACTGACATGAGTCAAATGTTCTATAACTGTTCCTCCCTTACGGCAATATTGGTAGGCGCAGATTGGAATACAGAAAAAGTGATTTTCGATGAAAACAACCAGGTAGGTGGAAGTAGAGATATGTTTGCAAGTTGCTCCGAACTTATCGGCAACTATGGCGCAAGAGTAGGAACATCAAACGACAAGACCTACGCCTACGCCACCGCCAGCGACGGCAACAAAAACGGCTACCTCACCGCCAACGATTACAAAATCTTCTACAACGGCATCGACGACGACGACGCCACATTAGATACCTACACCGGCGCGGTAACAAAGTACTTAAACGAAGAAGTAACTTTGGCAACCCCCACAAAAGCCGGTTATATATTCGAAGGCTGGACAGGAACGCCAATCACTGGACTTCCCTCTACACCGACCAAAGATGTAACGATTCCCGCCGACGCCGTGGGCAACCGTATCTATACGGCGCATTGGACGGTGGTGCCGGCGTATGCAGTCTATGACAACGGTACGCTTACTTTCAAGGTCGGCGACAGTAACTCTGAAACAGGTAATGTTTACGCCATTCCGACTGACGGCAGCGCACCAGATTGGCTGGATAAAAAGGCAAATATCACCACCGTTGTCTTCGCCCCGTCTTTTGACGACGCAAGGCCTGTGAATTGTAAACAATGGTTTAGTGAATGTGCCAAATTGACATCGGTGTCAGGCTTGCAATATTTCCACACCGACAATGTTACTGACATGTCGGATATGTTCTATGGTTGCAAGGCTATTAGATTGCTCAACTTGGTGACATTCAACACAAGCAAAGTTACAAACATGGCGTCTATGTTTTCCAATATGGACGAACTTAAAGTAATTTATGCTGACGGAAACAATTTTAAAGTGTCGAATACTGCCACCACCACCAATATGTTCTATAATTGTAAAAATCTTGTCGGCGGCGCAGGAACTCCGTATGACGCATCTATTGTGGATGGAACCCGCGCCAAGGTGGACGGCGGCGAGGGTAGCGAAGGCTATTTTACCGACGTCGCCAACTACGGCTATGCTGTATATAACAGCGGCAAACTCACCTTCAAGAAGGGTGTCGAGCCGGCAGGCTTGCAAGGCACTGTTTATGAATTGGTGCCTGTTAACATGTCATATACAGAGAAAGACAACGAAGGAAATCCCCAAACGCTTACTGGCAACAAACCCGGTTGGTACAATGTAAGGGAAAACATAACCGAGGTAGAGTTTGAGAGCGGATTCGAGAGTGTAATAGTAAGGACTTGCTTCGACTGGTTTAAAGGTTGCACAAACCTGACCACAATCACAGGCTTGACCAACCTCAATACATCCGAGGTTACGGATATGTCCAATATGTTCAACGGCTGTGTAAACCTTGGGACCATCGACATTAGCAATTTCAATACGCAAAACGTCTGGGATTTCAGATATATGTTTGCTAATTGCGCCAAAGTGTCGTCGTTGGCTGTCGAAAAGATAACTTTCAACACCACAAAATATCCGAATCTCAAAATTTACGTTGAAGGTATGTTTTCTGGCAGCGGATTGACGTCGGTGGATGTCAAACATTGGAGTACGACACCGCTTAGTAGTTATACGCAATTGTTTGCGGGCTGCAGCAAGTTGCAGAGCGTCAACGTTACAGGCATTGTAACAGCAGCCACCTCATCGATTGATTATATGTTTCAAGGTTGTTCGTCCTTGAAATCCGTTGACGCAAGCAGTTTTGTTACCAGCGGTGTTACGCACATGAACAATTTGTTTGATGGTTGCAGCGGGCTTACTTCCGTTGATGTCAGCAGTTTCAATACGGGAAATGTAAGATATATGACATCGATGTTTGAGGGTTGCAGCAGCCTTAACGTGCTTGACATCAGCAGTTTCAATACGCAAAGTGTTGAGGATATGAACAGAATGTTTGCGTTGTGCGACAATCTTACTACTATTAAAGTAAGTAGCAGCGGGTGGACAACAAGCAGTCTTGTAACTTCAAATTCAAAACAAAATTTGTTCAAAAACGACTACAGTCTTATCGGTAACGACGGAACATTCTGTGACATAAGCATATATGGTAATAATCCCGTTGAAGATGCACTATATGCCCATGCAGGCAACGGCGGCTACCTCACCACCGGCGATTACAAAATCTTCTACGACATCGACATCGACGACGGCTATGTGATATTTACGCCCACCGACCAAATCACATTGAAGGACGGCAGCGCAACAATTAGCGCGTCTTATGCGGGAGGCACTGCGGTGTCGCTGCCCGCGCTTGCAGACAGGGATGCCGACGACCCCTTCAAAAATTGGGTGCGCACCACGCAGAATTCCGCCGGACAGATTGTCAACGGCTCCGACGCAGTGTCTGCTATTGCCGCCACCGAAAAGGGCAACCGCATCTATACCGCCAAATGGACTCTCTCGAAGGAAAAGTACGTAACCTTTGACGCCGCCGCCGGGACTCTTACCTTCAAGTATGACGCCGACAAACCCGCCACGGGAACATACAGCCTCAACTCTGGCTCTACCGCCCCGGAATGGTCAGGTGTTAGCTCTAATATAAAAAGTGTGGTGTTTGAAGACGCCATGTTGCCCTCAACGTGTTATCATTGGTTTGCGGGCTGCACCGGCTTGACTGTACTCGACCTCACAAAACTCAATACGAGCAAAGTAACCAACATGGAGGGCATGTTTGACGGCTGCACCAATCTGACGGCGATATTGGTTGGCGACGTTTGGAGCACTGCAAATGTTTCGGAATCCGACGACATGTTCAATGGTTGCACATCGCTTATCGGCGACGGCGGAGTTTGGGCGGCAACCGGCGACCTCGACAAAACATACGCATTCGCAAGGGACGAAAATGGCAACGCCGGTTATTTGACCAAGGGAAAATACAAGATTTTCTTCAAGGAGAATGGCGGCGTTTTCAGCAGCACTTTCACAAGTCCTTTGGAATATGACAACAACGTAACATTGGCTAATCCTACCAAATCCAATTCCGTATTTTGGGGTTGGAAACAGGCAACCGCTTATGACAAGTCGCAAGGAAAATTGGTTTTCTCCGCCCCGTCAAAAGAGGTGAAGGTCAATAAAAATTCCGGCAACTACTATTTTGAGGTGGTGTGGGGCACTCCGTATGCCGTGCTTTCTGATGACGGCAAAACGCTTACATTCGGAGTGTACGACACAAAACCTGACGGCGCACACGATTTGAATACTACTGGCGACCCCGATTGGATTGATGGAACGAATGCAAATATTACAAAAGTAAAATTTGAAGAATCTTTCAAAGATGCAAGACCTACAACGTGTCGCCTCTGGTTTTCCAAAATGTCGCAATTAGAGAATATTGAGAATCTTACTTACTTGAATACATCCTCTGTAACGAGTTTGTTTGGTATGTTCTCTGGCTGCGTAAAGCTTACAAGTCTTGATTTTAGCAAGTTTAATACAGCACAAGTTGCCACAATGGGGCAAATGTTCTCTGGTTGTGAAGGTCTTACAGTTCTTGACCTAAGCAGTTTTGCTACTAAGGATGCTCTGATGACTAACCAGATGTTTGAAAGTTGCAAAAATCTTACAACTATAAAAGTAAGTGCATCTTGGGACAATGAAAAAATAACTGGTACGTCTGAGAAAATGTTTGATGGCTGCACCGCACTCATCGGCAATTCCGGTAAAACAGTAGATGCGGTTATCGACGCCACCTGCGCCCATGCAGGCACTAACGGCTACCTCACCACCGGCGATTACAAAATCTTCTACAACGGCATCGACGACGACGCCACCACATTAGATACGTACACCGGCGCGGTATCATCGTTCTTAGACGAAAAAGTAACGTTGAAAACACCCACGAAAGACGGCTATACATTTTCGGGCTGGACGGGAACGTCAATCACTGGCCTCACAACCCCAACCAAGGAAGTTACAATCGCCGCCAATGCAGCCGGCAACCGCATCTACACCGCGCACTGGACGGCAAATGAGTACAGCCTCAACCTTCCCGAAGGCTGGGAAGCCTACGACGAATCCAACAACAAAATCACCACCGCCACCATCGGTCAGAAAGTATTCGTCAAATATAAGTCCACTGGCGGCAAAACACCAAAAAATGTGAAAGTTTTCCCGATGCCCAAGAGCATCTCGATAACCACCACCAGCCCACAGACGCTCGCAGTGGGCAAAAGGTTGCAACTGGAATGGTCAATCTTGCCGAAGGACGACGTTCTGCCCGAAGACTTGAAGGTAACATGGGAATCAAGCGAAGTGTCTGTGGCCACTGTTTCATCGGATGGCATAGTAACGGCAGTAGACACTGGCACCGCCACCATCACCGCCGAAACCGTCAATGGCAAGACGGCGACGATAATAATAAATGTGGAATGATAAATGTTTTTTTGCAGATTATTGAAAAAGTTTTAACTTTGCCGTCAAACATTTAAAGTACAAATGATTATGGCGACACCACGAAAATATCCAACCGGCAGGGCAGGTTTTGAGTCAATCATCAGCGAGGGCTTCCTCTATGTTGACAAAACCGAGCGCATGTACGAAATGATAGGCGACAGGAAGTTCGTTTTCCTTTCACGTCCGAGGCGTTTCGGCAAATCGTTGTTGCTTAACACGTTACGGGCGTATTTTGAAGGCAAGAAAGAACTCTTCAAGGGATTGAAAATCTACGACCTCGAAAAAGACTGGATACAATATCCTGTCATAAAACTCGACATGTCGTCGGTGAAGGACGTTGAAATCGACAAAATATCCTCGTCAATTGCAATTCAACTTGAAGAATACGAAAAAAAGTATTCAATTTCCATTAATGATAAACTCAGCAACGGAGCGCGTTTTTATACTCTCATAAAAACCGCCAAAGCGCAGACAGGCAGAAACGTCGTAGTCCTGATTGACGAATACGACGCGCCGCTCAACGCACATCTTTATGACAAAAAACTAATTGAGGTCAAACCCAAACTTCAAGAAGTCTATCAGCAACTCAAAGTCTGTGAGGA
>JAEEGL015448657.1_pt1 | contig 14951 bp, 12 predicted proteins | sample 9134231 | NCBI WGS metagenome assembly JAEEGL01 (sample SAMN16246548, study PRJNA631951) | gut metagenome | biome: gut microbiome; feature: rumen; material: fiber-attached | host: Bos | place: Iran: Karaj | collected 2018-10
ATAGTGATACATTAAAGTATACAATATATGAAAAAGGTAATTATTTCATAACATACGTATGGGCAACAGACCCATATAATCAAATGCGTATTGGCTTAAAAGAACCATTCCCTCAACTTGCTACTGTTAAAAACTTAGTAACCTATGAATCAAACAGATTAAATCTTACTAATAAAGGAATGATTGCCTTTAATGCTAGTGGTTTTGTAAGTGATCAATTTAGTAGAGAATTTATAACGGCTAACTCAGGATGGAGAAATTCTAGTGAAACAGCTATCGTCGTTCATGAAGGTAAAGTACTAAGAAACTTTACTAACCAAGTTTATCCTACTAAGGAAGTATATACTTATGGTCTTAAAAAAGATGGTTATATGACTTATTATAAGATTAGTCCTGGAAGTAGTGATAATATGGCTAATAATCAAAAGTTAGCAAATCAGTTATTAGCTGATGGAGTTAAATATACATATGGATTCCATCCATTGTTAACTATTAATGGAGAAAAGAAGACTACTGATAAAGCACCTAATATAAGACAAGGATTATGTCAGTTAGATAGAAATAACTTTATTTTCTTAACTAATATAAGTAGTAATAGAAGTATAGGTCTTAGTTTCTCAGGTATGGCTGATATCTTTAATTCTATGGGTTGTATTTATGGAGTTAACCTTGATGGTGGAGGAAGTACAAGTCTATATTATAAAGATCGAGGAACTAATAATGCTACTGAAGTAAGAGGTAGTGGAAGACCTGTTGCAGACATGTTATATTTTGTTGAACAATAAGAAAGTATTCGTACTTTCTTTTTTTGTAAAGATTTAAATTATCTTTAAAAGTAAATTGAAAATAACAATATATTATGTTAAAATCTATTTAGAATAGAGAGGTGCATAAAAGTGAAATATAATATTATTACTTATGCATATAGAGGGTTAGTGTCTACTATTCTTTTTCTAATAGGAAAGAAGAGCAAAATAAAAGATATTTTTGCATGGGATACGGAAGATCGTTCTGTTAATGTTGATATGTCTAATTTATCTAGTGGTAGTGCAAACGGTGAATCCTTTGTTGATGCAAATGCAGCCACTCAAGCTAAGTTAGAAGAACATCTACATCAAGAAAAACAAAGATTTAGATATATTGCAACAGACCTTAATGGTAAAAAAATAAAAGGTACTTTTGATGCCTATAATATAGATCAAGCTAAGAAGTTCTTAACTGATGAAGGATTAAATGTTATTACTATTAATCTAAGAAATAAATATGATATTGATTTAACAATAGGTAATCCTTTAAAAGTAGCTGATCTTGCTTTTGCTTTAACACAGTTATCTACATATATTAAAGCAGGTATTACTTTAATAGATTCAGTTAGAATACTAGCTAAACAAGCAGAAAAACCAGAAAAGAAAAAAATATATCAATTAATAATCTATGATTTATTATCAGGTGAAAGTTTCTCTAATGCCTTAGCAAAGCAACCTAGAGTATTTCCTAAACTATTAGTAAATATGGTTAAGTCATCAGAATTAACTGGTGATTTACCTAATATTTTAGATGATATGGCTAATTATTATGAATCAATAGATAAGAGCCGTAAAGAAGTTAAAAGTGCAATGACTTATCCAACAGTTGTTGCGATACTAGCTGTTATTGTTGTAACATTTGTATTCGTATGGGTAGTTCCTCAGTATGAATCAATGTTTAATAGTTTCCATCAAGATTTACCTGGTATTACAAAGTTAACCATATCGATAAGTAATTTTATTAATGCTAACTTAACAGACATCTTATTAATTATTATTCTAATACTTGCTTTATATTTATATTTATTTAGAAATGTTAGAAGTTTTAGATTAGTAATGCAAACAATATATTTAAAATTACCTGTTATTAAGAATTTAATTATGTATAAAGAAATATCAATGTTTTCTCGTACATTTGCTTCACTTATTAATCATGGTGTATATATAAGTGCCAGTATGGATGTACTTCTTAAAGTATCAGAAAATGAAGTATATAGGCGTATTATAAAGAGAACAGTTGATAATCTAAATGCCGGTGGTAAAATTTCGGAAACGTTTAAAGATAATCCTGTTATTCCCGTAGTTGCTTATGAAATGATTGTAACTGGAGAATCTACAGGTAACTTAGGTGAGATGCTTGAAAAAGTAGCAGATTATTATGATGGATTAAATAAGAATGCAGCATCAGCTATTAAGAGTTTAATTGAACCAGCTTTAATTATTTTCTTAGCAGCTATTGTTGGTATAATTATTTTATCTGTTATTTTACCAATGTTTGGTCTATATAATAGTTTATCAGGCTAGGGGTGGTTGATATCAAAGTTATTTTTGTAATAATGTTTTTTATACTAGGAACCTGTTTAGGTTCCTTCTATAATGTATTAGGTTTAAGAGTTCCTAATAAAGAATCTATTATTAAACCAAGAAGTCATTGTCCAAATTGTCATCATGAATTATCTTGGTTAGAGTTAATACCTATTATTTCTTATTTACTATTAAAAGGTAAATGTAAGAATTGTCATGAAAAGATATCTGTTTTATATCCACTTAATGAATTATTCTGTGGAGTATTATTTGCTGTATCATTTTATTCATGGGGATTCTCCCTAGAACTAATAGTAGCTCTTTCAATATCTAGTTTATTATGTATGGTTATTGCCAGTGATTTAACTTATTTAGTAATACCAGATGGTTTTATAATTACAGTAGGTTTAATAGTAGCCATAGTAAGATTTATTCAATATGGTTTATATGATGGATTAGTTTGTTTAGCTTTTGGAGTACTTAGTTTTGCTTTAATGTATTTAATAATGGTATTTGGTAGTAAAGTATTTCATAAAGAAGCTATGGGTGGAGCAGATGTTAAACTAATGTTTGTTGTTGGTTTAGTTACTGCACCCATATTATCTAAAGTAACAACAGGAGAATTATTCTTAAATATTCTAATGCCTTTATTTGTTATTGTAATAGCAAGTATCCTAGCTCTTCCTAGTTCATTATATTTATATGTTAAACAAAGAGAAAATGTAATACCATTTGGACCTTTCTTAGTAGTAGGTTTATTAATAGTATACTTTACTAAAGTAGATATAAAAGATGTTTTTATGTTCTTACTAGGTAGAAAATAAAACAAGATTTAATCTTGTTTTTTTATTTTGTTGTGCTAATATATTTAGTGTCAAAGGGGAGATAATTATGAAAATGAGAGAGATCTTAGAAAAGTATAAAGATAGTAATATCTTTAGTCTTACTACTTGGTGTACAGTTACTGATCATGATTACTTTGAAGCTTTATCTAAAGAAAAAAACTATTATCATGATAAATTAGAAGAGAAATATGATAAAAGAGGTTTACTAGATATCTTTAATGATCAATTTCAAAGTTTAGTAAATGATTGTGAACAAGGATTAGATTATAGTGAAGTTAATAATAAATATGGTTTAGATGAAGGCCTATTATTTAGTACTTATATGCCAATATCAATTGTTACTAATAATTATGATAGAAAAGGAAAACATTCTAAAGATGCTAAACCATATGTAAACTATCTACCTGAGGTATTAAAAAATAATTTAATAGAATATAAAGTATCATTTCATAATGAAGTAACTGAGGGTAGTGACCCTATGGTAATCTATTTCTTTAAATTAAATGATGAAACAAAAGAATATTTATTGCAATATGAAACAGACTTTGACTTAGATGAATTACAAGATTTAGCTTTATATAAAGATAAAGAATTATTATTTTATTCAAGTACACATGAAGGTTATAATTCATTAACTGAGTATTAAAAAAACGTATTAAATAATACGTTTTTTTGGTTTATTAACATGTATTTCATTTAATAATTGATAACAGGCATCTAAGTCTATATTTTGTAATAAACTAGATAAATCATTTTTATTTAAGTTTTCTATATAGAATTTTTCTACTTCATTAAAATCTAGACCATACTTTAATTGATAATAATAGTTAATTGCGATTAAATAGTTTATTGCATATAACTGGGAATATAGTGTATATCTTTCAAAATCATAAAAAGGATTACATAAAGAATCTAATTCACTTTGATACTTAGGATTTACTTTATATGGCGTAAAGGCATCAGGATGTCTTTTCATTAACTTTATTTGAGCTAATGATTGACGAACTAATTCTCCGGTTATTGCCATTAAACTAATCTTTGATTGATTACCATTAGGACATAACTTATGGTCTGTAAAACTTAGTTGAATTAAGAAAGACATAAATTCCACAAGAATATGAAAGTCATCAATCTTATCATTATAATAAATGTTATTGGCATAAACATGTCCCATTTCATGAGTTAAACTACTCATTGTATTACTATAGTTATCAGTTGATATAAAGATATATTGTTTATCTAGTACTCTAAAGTTAACAGTAAATGCAATATTTTGTCCTTCAACAATAAATAGATTACCTTCATTTCTTATCTTTCTAAAACTTTCATCCATGTTTCCGTATTGTTTAAAGAAATCATGAAAATCATCTAAGTCTATAACACCTTTATCTTCGGATGTTGAATAAGAAAAGTTATATTTATCGTATACATTAAGGAATGATTCATATATTTTCTCTAAGTTATCTAAATTATCATATATTTGATCCTTTATATTACTTCTTTCAGTATCTAGCGCTTCATCAAGTGATTTAAGTAAGAAAGCTACTTCACCAGGTATTTGTTTTTTAACATTGAAGTTAACTGCAAACCCAGCAGTATCAATAAGATTAGCTAAGTCATTAGCAAAATGTAATTTATCTTTTTCACTTTTCAATCTTTTAAATCTTTTTAATAATTCTTCAAGATCCTTCTTTAAACTTTGATTCATATGTACACCCCTTAATTCATTAAAAACGGCTATATTATAACATAAAATGTTATTTTTTTCAAATATAACAGTATACAAAGTATTATTAATATATTAATATTATGAAAACTAAAAATGATATTTTTGATATAAATGGTGTTAAATTAGATGAATATCAAAAAAGAATAATTATGGATGATAGTCAAAATTTACTTGTAATAGCGGGAGCTGGTTCTGGTAAAACATTAACTATTATTGCTAAGATTAAATACTTAGTAACTGTTAAAAAGATAAAACCAAAGGATATTCTATGTATTTCCTTTACTAATGAAACTGTTAATAACTTAATTAGTAAAGTTGGTTATGATATTGATTGTTTTACTTTCCATAAACTAGCTTTAGAAATAATAAATAGTTATAAAGTAGATTATAGAGTTGCTCCTGATGATTTACTAGAATACTTAGTTAATGAATATTTTTGTAACTTAATATATATTTATGGTTATCAAAAATATGTATGTGATTATTTAAGAAGTAATTTTAAAATTGATTATAATTATGATGAGATTAGGATATTATATCCTGAGTTACTAGATAATTATATTAATTCTATTACTAGTTTCATAAAGAAAATTAAAGGTAATAATCATAATACTGATAATTTTCATAACTATCTTAAAAAGAGTAGATTTAGTGATAAGAATAAATCTTTCTTAATAATTGTATTTCATATTTATAAACTTTATTTAGAAGAACTTTATAGTATGTATGCAATTGATTTTGATGACATGATTAATGTTGCTACCTATTATGTATCTCACTGGGGTATTAGAAGGGATTATAAGTACATTATTATAGATGAATACCAAGATACTTCTTTAATTAGATTTAACCTTATAAAGGCCATTATTGAGTCTACAAATGCTCATCTTATGTGTGTAGGAGATGATTATCAATCAATATATGGTTTTTCAGGTTCTAGTCTAGATCTCTTTGTTAACTTTAATAAATACTTTGAAGACTCTAGAATAATGAAAATAGTTTATAATTATAGAAATCCTTTTCAATTATTAAAAGTATCTTATAAATTTATTAATAAAAATCATTATCAAATAAAAAAGTATTTGAAAGCTACATCTAGTTTAAATTATCCTATTAAACTTATTTATTATTCTAATTCTAGTTATAAATATAAGTTTTATCAATTATTAGAATATTTATATCAACATAATATGAAAAACATATTAATACTTGGTAGATATAATAAAGATATTAATGTATTAATGGATGAGGTTAAATATAAAGATATGAATATTAGATATTTAACTGTCCATAAGTCTAAAGGCTTAGAAGAAGAAAATGTAATATTAATAAACATGACTAATAAAGTAATGGGGTTCCCATCAAGAATTAAAGAACCTAAAATAACTAAGAAAATATTTAAAAATAAAGAGAGATTTCCTTATAGTGAAGAAAGAAGATTATTTTATGTAGCTTTAACAAGAAGTAAAAATAATGTTTTTATAATGAGTGATAAGAATAATGAATCAATATTTGTTACAGAAATAAAGGGTAAAACAATTGAATTAAAGTTATAAAAAAAGTATAATTAAGATGTAGGAGGTCTTATGAATATTGTTGATATAATTAACAAAAAAAGAGTTAAAAAGGCATTAACTCATGAAGAACTTGATTATGCATTTAATGGTTATTTAAATGGTACAGTTAAAGACTACCAAATGAGTAGTTTATTAATGGCAATCTGTATTAATGGTATGACTGATGAAGAAACATTTGATTTAACGGATATTTTTATTAAAAGCGGAGATGTACTTGATTTATCTAGTATACCTGGGGTTAAGGTTGATAAACATTCAACTGGTGGAGTAGGTGATAAAGTAACATTAATTGTTGGGCCTATTGTAGCTAGTTGTGGTGTTCCTGTTCCTAAAATGAGTGGAAGAGGTTTAGGTCATACTGGTGGTACTATTGATAAGTTAGAAAGTATTAAAGGTTTCAATACTAATTTAACTGAGGAAGAATTTATTAATCAAATTAAAAAGATTGGTTTTGCAGTTACAGGTCAAACAAAGAATTTATGTCCATTAGATAAAGTTATTTATGCCTTACGTGATGTTACTGGTACTGTTGCATCAATTCCTTTAATTGCAACAAGTATTATGTCTAAGAAAATTGCAGGTGGAGCTGATAAGATTATACTTGATGTTAAAGTTGGTGATGGGGCTTTAATGAAGAATATGGAAGATGCTAAAGAGTTAGCGTCTATTATGGAAAGAATAGGTAAAGCACATCACAAGGATGTTATGTGTGAAATAACAGATATGAATATTCCATTAGGTCATAACATAGGTAATAGTCTTGAAGTTATAGAAGCTATGGATACTTTAAAAGGTATGAAAGGTAGACTCTATGACTTATGTCTTGATATCTCAGCTAACATGATTAGTATTTCTAAAGGCATTAGTTATGATGAAGCTAAAGAAGAAGCAACTGAAGCATTAACTAGTGGAAAAGCATTTAAAAAGTTTGAAGAATTTGTTAAGATGCAAGGTGGAGACTTAAATAGTCTTGAAGTAAGTACTAAAACAGTAGATATTATTAGTAATAAAGAAGGTACTTTAAAGAATATTAGTGCCCTAGCTTTAGGTGAATTATCAGTATCTCTTGGAGCGGGAAGAAGAACTAAAGAAGAATCTATTGATCACTCTGTAGGTATTGTAGTTCATAAAGATGTTGGTGATAAAGTTAATGTTGGTGATGTACTTGCTACACTATATGTTAAAGATAAAAACTTAGACTTAAATCCAGATGATTATTTTGAAATAAAATAGTATAAAAAAAGAGCATTTTTATTTAATGCTCTTTTGTTTTTAGACAACACAAAAGGAGGCACCCCCTGGGGCCTCCTTTTAAAAAGAATAAAAAGGGGTTGGCTAGTGTGATACTAGCGACCAATTCGCCTAAATCGAACTGGCAGTTTATATACTATGTTAAAAGAATATAAAAGTCAATGTAAATGTGTAAATAAATGTTAATTTTTAATTTCGTATTGATTATTAGTTGAAAAAAAGATAAACTTATTATAGTAGAGAAGTATTGAAAGATATGAGGTGTGTTTATGAGTAGAAGAGGAAAGAAAATAGCATTTGTTATCTTGGATATATTTATCCTAGGATTTTTAGGTCTTTATTTATCATTTAATTTAAACTATGATGAAGATAATCCTACAAGTGGTGACTTTACTTTACGTATGTTGGATAATAATACAACAGATAGTTGTACAGGTGCTAATCAAATAACGAAATCTGATGGTACTTGTGGAACTTGTACTAATGATAATATACCTAATTCTTCACATACTGCTTGTTATTGTCCTAAACCAGATAAAGCATCAGTAAGTTCAAATGGATGTAGTGGTAAATATTCTAAAGGTGGACAAGGATGTGCTATTAGTTTTAGTGGATCTGGTACAGTAGAATGTTCATCTAATGATTCAACAATATCTGTTTCAAATAAAAATGGGGCATGTAATGTAAGCGTAACTGGTGATTTACCAAAGGGTACATGTGAAAAGAGTGTATCTGTATCTGCAACAAATACCAATAAATGTGGTGAAACAAGTGATAGTGTATCAGCTTCTTTAACTGTTTATGTACCTTGGGGTGATGGACAAGCGGGTGCTAAAGTATATAGTGAAGCTACAACTAAAATAAATAAAGGAGTTGCTGAAGCGAAAAGTTATAATACTGCTTATGAAAGTTGTTCAAAAGTAAGCGATTACTGGACATGTACTAAATATACTCGTCCTTGTGGAAAGAGTGTACCAAACCCTGAACCAAAATGTTATAAGAACAATAGTGATGGATTTTTATATTGGGGTGTATATTCAACGATTAATAATGATGGTGATGAAGTAACTAAACAAGGTTATACCCTAGTTAATAATGTTGATAGAGACAGTTGTTATACACAATTTAAGTGTTCTAGAAAGAATCCAGATGCAAGAACGGTAACAAATGAATGTAATGGTACTCATGTTCCTGTTGCTGAAGTAAATTCTAATAATAGTGAATTAACAGGAGAATATGTTAAAAAATGTGGCGTCTTTGATGGAACAACAATTAGTGATGATTTCTATAAAATAACTTGTCAAGAAAAAATGAAGACAGCTTATAATGGACCAGTCTTTGATGATAATAATTCATTCATGTATCCTGGAACAGGCTTTAAATTTAATTATGAAGCTAAAACAATCGTTGATTGTAAAGGTGAATGGCATGAAGATTTCTATAATAAAGCAAGTAAATATGTTGATTCATATTTAAATGCTAAGAAGGCTAAAGCTTTCCGTCAAGAAGATAATAGTTTCTATGATTCTGCTAAACAAGGTTTAGCTGATATTAGAAATAGTTATATTACATGGAGATTAAATTACTTTGGAGCACCTGGAATAGCAGGAACTATTAGTGATAGTCAACCTACTATACCAGATAAAGTAATTAAAAAAGATGAAAGAAGCTTTAATTTAGAGCTTGTAAGTGGTTATGATGTAGCTACTAAGACTTGTGGTAGCGAACCTACTTCTGCTAAAAACTTTAATTATACTGTTACATATGATATAAAGATGCAAATGCCTGTAGTTTACTATAACCAAAATTCTAAAGATATGTATTCAACAACATCATGTACAGGTTGTGCTAAATTAGGAAGAATCTTCCCAATATCAGATATTAAAGATTATGCTGGTAATACTTCTTATAGTTATAATGCTGCTATTAATAACTTAGGTATGGGCCATAACTGGACTAATAATGAATCTTGTGGATTAAAAGTTAAAGCTAAAGAAATAGTATTTAGACCAATTAACTTATCAGATCCATTTATTCAACAATTATCTTCAGATCATAAAATTGGTTTAAACTGGAAGAATTCTGTGTTTGACTTCACAGGTATTATCGATAAAGAAATATGGAGTAAACCTTCTGAATATAATAAGGTTACTATTAATGAAGAAGTTGGTTCATTAATCAAGAAGGAATTAGCAAATCAATATGCATCTTACCTAGGATCTTGTTCAAAAGGAACAGATCAAAGTAAGACTCCACAATTATGTAATCTATATAAACAAGCTGTTGCAGGTAAATAATATTATGAGTAAAAAAATAATATGTTTAATACTATTACTTTTTGCTATTAATGTTAAAGCGATCGAAAAAGATGCCTGCGATAAAAATGAATTAAGAAGATTAAAAGAGGTTGCTAGTCACTTATCATTTACTTATGAATTTCATGAAAGTAAAACAACAGAAGGTAACTTAGCAGGTTCATTTGATATTATTGTTGATAATATTACTAGTGAAATAAAACCATTAATAATATATAGCTGGGATATTCTTGAATATGATGAATTTATTCCTAACGGTAATGGTACTGCAAGAAGAACAGGATTTATCTCAGGACAAAAAGTTAAAATAACAGTAAAAGCTTATGTGAAGAATGAATGTTCAGGACAAACTGTAATGGTAAAGAATATGGCTATGCCATACATTAACCCATATATAGGAACAGAAGAATGTAATACTCATCCAGAATTTAAATATTGTATAAATAAATTAATGAATACTAACGTTTCTGAGAAAGTATTTAGAACTGAATATAATAAATATATTAAAGAACAAGAACAAGGTAGTCTTGTAATGAAAATTAATAATACGAAGATTTATATATTCTTAGCATTAATTATTGTTATTCCACTTGCTATTATTATTAAAAACAAGGTTACAAAATATATTGAAAAAAGAAAAGATGAAATTTAATTATTTCATCTTTTTATTTTATAAAGTTTAAATCTTTTAAAACGTTTTCAAGTTTAGCTTCTGTTGTGTATTCATCAGTTATATTAGTTAGTACTGTAGGATTAACTCCTTCAATAATAAAGCATATTGATGGATCATCATAATCAATTATTTCTCTTAGTGAATTAATCTCTTCGTCATCTAAACTTGATGTTTTAACACGATAGGCTTTAATATTATGTTTATTTAAAACGTTATTAAGTGTTGTCTCTAAAGTATCACTTTCACCAAAGAAAAGGATCATACTTTCTTTTTTATCAACGCGTTCTTTAAATTTTTCATAACTGATAGAACTTATATTGTTACTTTTACAACCTACAAGTAGAAAAGCAACTACAAAAACTAATAAAATATGCTTAAATTTCATTACTTACATCTCCCTATAAAAAATGATATCACAAATGATTAGTTTTGAAAAATGATTTACTTTATTTTTACAATTAAAAAAAACTCGTGTAAAGTGATTTTTCTTTAGAAATTAACTTGATATTGATAAATAAATAATATATAATTAAGTAAGATAGGGAGTGATATCTTGAAGGAAGCTTTTTGGGGACTTGGATTAGTAATGCTATGCCTATTAACTTTCGTTATAATAGGCGTCATTAGTAATATATCATTAACAAACCAGCAAGACTATTATGGCGTTAAACAAACAACGGAAGCTGGGGCGTATGATGCTGTTGAACCCGTTAAATATAAAAGAGGAGTTTGCGTGTGCTATAATTCATGGTTTGAAGTAGAAGGTGGTGGAGCAATAAAGTTTACCAATAAAGGACAATATACTATTGAAGAACCTGATGAAGAGTCAAATGAATGTAGTAATCCAACTACTTGTAAATTATTATTAGGTGAATATGTACTTGATCCTAATGTTTTTGTTGAAGGTGTAATATCAAGACTTGGATCAATTATTAAACCAACTGAAGAATATGATATCACGATACAAGAAGTAATACCTTATCCACCAAAGGTTAGTGTAAATATTGAATTTAAGCAAGCCCTTAATGTTGATGGAAGAGATACTATCCATCAAGTAATTCCAAATAAATATGATGGAATATTTGAAGATACTGGTACTCAGTCAATATTGAAGTATGCAAGTAATACATTAGATGATTGGCCAATGAGTTGTGATACACCAAAGAAGGAAGAAACACCAGCTGAGCCAACACCGGTTCCTGTTCCTGAGGAAAATACAACACCAGTGCCTACACCGTCAAATAGTACAGGTTTTTGTGGATGGCATTATAAAAATACTTCAACAAGTTGTGCAAGCAAAAACAATTATCCAAAATCATCAGGTAGTGGACAAAAGCCATCTTGTACCGGAGGTAGAACCCCATCAGTTAGTGGATGTGGATCTCAAGGATGTAATTGGACTTGTCCAGAAGAAACTAATAACAAAACGTTTAGTGCTAGCGAATTAAGTAATGCGGCAAAAGCTTCTAGTTATGGAAGTAGTAGATCTGCAAGTGGAGCTGTTTCATCTTGCCAGTCAGAACAATCAAAATTCTGTAAATCTAAAACAGATGGTAAGGGAGATAAGTTTACAGGAAGTATTAGTGATAACTGTACTGCTTATCAAGCATATCGTTTTTCAGGAAAGAAAAATGGAGTTGATACTTCAGTAGAAAAAGAATATGCATCTGGAACAACACCTGATTCTTGTGCATCACTAGGATTCGATGGCGGAATTTGTTCAAGGAAATGTTTAGGATAAAAAAGGAGAATAAAATATGGGAAGTTCAAAGAAATTTTTAGGAAATAAAAATGTAGTTACTCTTTTGGGTATGATTGTTATTGTAGTTGTTCTTTATTTGTTTTATCAATGGAGAGTAGACAGTGCAGTTCAATTTAGAAAAGTTATGATGGCTACAAAAAATATTGATCGTATGGTCGAAATTGATAGAAGTATGTATACAACAGAAGAAATACCAGAAAAAGCATTGATTGGAAATGTTATTTATGATGAAGGTCAATTAGCTGGTAAGTTCTCTGGAGTTAACAGTTATATTCCAATTGGAAGTTTCTTCTATTATTCATCAGCAAATAGTGTTGGTAATATCGTTAATAAATATGATTTACCTATTGCCTTCTTATTTGAGTTTGACTTAGATAAAGATGTAATAGCTTATAACTATTTGGTAAATAATACAACATCATATAGTAATTCACTTATACCTGGAAACTATATGGATATTTACTTAAGAATAGCTAAAACTAGTGATACAAAGGAAACTAAATATACCTTTGGTAAGTTAGTTGAAAATGTTAAAATCTTAGCTGTTAAAGATGGTTCTGGTAGAAACGTATTTAATAGTACAAATGAAAGACGTTCTCCATCAATGGTTATCTTTGGTGTAGATACTGAAACTAATAAGTATTTAAGAACAGCTGAAGTTCTTGATGGTGCAGTTGAAATAATTGTTGTTCCTACAAATGTTAACTTAATAGATGAAGGAACTGAATATGAAGCTCAAATGACTACTCAAGAATTAAAAGATTATTTAGATGATTTCTTAGATTTTAAAGAAGATGAAGAAACTGTTCTTGAAACAGAGACAGAAACAGTTACTCAACAAACTGAGACAACTACTGAAGCTTCAAGTGGTACTGTTACTGAAACAAATGAACAAGTCCCACAACTTCCAAAAATTGGAAATGGAACTGGAGAATAGGATAGGGGATAAAATATGGGAAATTTAAAGAAATTATTATCAAATAAAAATGTTGTTACTTTATTAGGTGCAATTCTAATCGTTGTAGTTTTATTCTTATTCTATAGATGGAGAGTTAATTCAGCTATTCAACCAGTTGAATTACCTTATGCATTACATGCTATTGAACAATCTTCACAAATTACTCCAGATGATGTAGGAATTGTTGAAGTACCACAACAAAAATTAAAAGGAAATATAATTACTAATGTTACAGGAGTTTATAACAAGTATGCATCATGCTTTATTCCAAGTGGAAGTTTATTCTTTGCTTCTAATAAAGATGGTACTGCTGGAAATGTAACTAATGAAAATACAACAACTGCTGATTACTTATATAAATTAGGAAAAGATCAAGTTGCTTTCAACCGTTCAGTTAATGTTACAACAACTTATGGTAACTCATTCTTCCCTGATAAATATTTTGATATTTATTTAAGAATATATAAAGATCTTGAAACTAATATTATTACCTTTGGTAGATTTATAAATAATGTTAGAATTCTTGCTGTTAGAGATTCATCAGCTCGTGATGTATTTGCTACTAGTGAAGAATTAAGATCACCATCACAAATAATCTTTGGTTTAACTAAAGAACAAAATGCTTATCTACGTGTTGCTGAAAAGATTCAAAATGTAGAAATTATCTTAGTTCCTACTGCTGCTGATCTTAAAGCTGGTGATGAAGAAGTTCCAGAACCAAAAATTATTAATACAGAGTTAAAAGATTATCTTGAACCATTCTTAGAGGATTTAACCATTGATTCAAATAGTACTGATCAAACAGTAGAATAGTGGTGACTTATGGAACAAGAAATTAATGCGTATAATATTGGAGTAAAACAAGAACAAACTGCTACAGATATAAATGATAATCTGTTTTCGAATATTGACTTTGGTCCATTAAAACCTTATTTGGACGATGACAATATAACAGATATATCATATTCAAATAATGGGCAAGTTTGGTTGAAGAGTTTAGATAAAGGTGTATATCGAATAGATAACCCCGGTATCGATAATGATTTAATGGAGAAAATAGCTTTCCAATGTGCAAACATTATGGGTAAGACATTTAATATGGCATCACCTTTCTTAGATAGTGAAAGTGCTGAATTACGTATGAATTTCGTTCATGATTCAATTGCAAGAAATGGAATTGCTGCTGTATTTCGTAAGACTCCAGCTAAAATCAGATTAAAGAAAGATAAATTAATAAAAGAGAAATATATTACCAATGGTATTCATGATTTCTTAATTAAATGTGTTAAAGGACATTGTAATATTATTGTTGCTGGTGAAACTGGTTCTGGTAAAACAGAGTTAGTTAAATATCTAGCTAGTCATACTATTGAAAATGAAAAACTAATAACAATCGAAGATACTCTAGAGTTACACTTAGATCGTATTTTCCCACATCGTGATATTGTTGCTATGAAAACAAATAACATTGCGTCATATTCTGATGTTCTTGTTACTTGTATGCGTCAAAA
>JAEEGL015457226.1_pt1 | contig 14951 bp, 10 predicted proteins | sample 9134231 | NCBI WGS metagenome assembly JAEEGL01 (sample SAMN16246548, study PRJNA631951) | gut metagenome | biome: gut microbiome; feature: rumen; material: fiber-attached | host: Bos | place: Iran: Karaj | collected 2018-10
CATCGAAGCCGTAGAGACAGCCATCGAGGGCGGCATCAATTTCATAGATGTCAGCCCTTATTATGGGTACTACAAGGCCGAGACGGTGCTTGGCAAGGCGTTGAGGGGAATTCCCCGTAACGCATATTTCCTCTCCACCAAAGTGGGGCGTTACGGCAAGAATGGCGTGAACACATGGGATTATTCTGCGCGGAGAGCCACGGAAAGCGTCTATGAAAGCATGGAGCGGCTGGGCGTGGATTACATCGACCTCATCAACGTCCACGATATTGAGTTCCAGGCTTCGCTGCCAGGAGGATTGCAAAAGGTTGTAGATGAGACGCTTCCTGCCCTTGTGGAGCTGAAGGCGAAAGGTTTGGTGGGGCACGTGGGCATTACCGACCTGCAACTGGAAAACTTGAAGTGGGTTGTTGACCATCAAGAAGAAGGAACGGTGGAGAGTGTGCTGAACTTCTGCCATTATTGCCTTTGCGACGACAAGCTGCTCGACTTCCTCGACTACTTCGAGAGCAAGGGCGTGGGCATCATCAACGCCTCGCCTTTGAGCATGGGACTGTTGTCCTCGCGCGGCGCACCTGCTTGGCATCCTGCCCCAAAGCCTTTGGCGGAAGCCTGTAGGAAGGCTGCCGATTACTGTGAAGAGAAAGGCTATCCCATAGAGAAGCTGGCGATACAGTTTGCAGTCAGCCATCCTCGGATTGCAGGGACTTTGTTCTCTTCTGCAAACCCGATGAACGTGCGTCACAACATAGCTTGGGCGAATGAGGAGCCAGACCTTCAGCTTGTTAAAGAGGTTCAGCAGATTATCGGCAATCAAATGCGCGTCAGCTGGCACAACACTTAATTGTTAATTGTTAATTTTTAATTGTTAATTTTTAATTATAGATGATTATCGATTCCCATAGCCATCTTTGGCTGCGACAGGACACACAGGTTGACGGCCAGCCTATCAAAACGCTGAGGAACGGCAGGAGCCTGTTCTTTGGCGAAGAAGTGCAGATGCTGCCGCCGTTTATGACAGACGGGGTGAACTCCGCCGAGGTGTTCCTTTCGAATATGGATTATGCGCAGGTCGGTGCAGCTGTTGTCGTTCAGGAGATAATTGACGGCAACCAGAATGACTACCTCATAAAGGTGCAGCGGCAATATCCCGACCGCTTCTTTTGCATGGGAATGGCTTGGAATCTCGGCGAGGCAAAGGCCGTCGCGGAAGCTGGATTGAAAGGAATCGCTTTCCCGGGACACCGTATGCACGAGCCTTTGCAAAACCTGATGCCTGTCTTCAAGTTCATGGAAGAGAGGGGATTGGTGCTGTCGATGTGTCTGGGCGACGATGAAACCCAGATAGCCGAAATGAGAGAAGTGATTCAGGAGTGCCCGCGGCTAAAGGTGGCGATAGGACACTTCGGGATGGTGACGACACCCTCGTTCAGGAGTCAGGTTCTGCTTGCACGATGCGGCGAGAACGTGATGATTGAGTCGGGCGGTATCACCTGGCTCTACAATTCGGAGTTCTATCCCTATCCATCGGCAATACGAAGCATCAGGCAAGCTGCCGAATGGGTGGGTATGGAACGCCTGATGTGGGGAAGCGACTATCCCCGAACCATCACGGCCATCACCTACAAGATGTCTTACGACTTCATTCAGAAAACAACGGAGTTGACAGACGAGGACAAGAAAATGTTCCTGGGCGGAAATGCCGTCCGCTTCTATGGCTTTACGAATCTGCCCTCTCTGCCTTATATAAAAAATATGTCGGAATGAAAGCAATACAGATTTCCCACAATCAGGAATGCAAAGTGATTGAAATGGAGCGACCTGCCGAATTGCAGAAGGGCGAGGTGCTGCTCAAAGTGCAATATGTGGGCTTTTGCGGCTCGGATATCAACACCTTTATGGGAAGAAACGGAATGGCCAGGAATCCCGTCATTCCGGGTCACGAGGTGGGAGCCGTGATAGAAGCCTGTGGAGAAGGTGTTCCCGAGGGGCTGAAGCCTGGGATGCAGGTGACGTGCAACCCCTATACCAGTTGCGGACATTGTTCCAGTTGCAGGAACGGACGCGTGAATGCCTGTCAGCACAACGAGACGCTGGGTGTCCAGCGCGACGGTGCTATGCGTGAGTTTATCGTTCTTCCGTGGCAAAAGATAATCCCTGCCGACAGGCTTCCTGCCGAGACCTGTGCTTTGATAGAGCCGATGTCTGTCGGTTTCCATGCTGTAAGTCGCGGACAGGTGACGGATAGCGACACCGTGATGGTCATCGGTTGCGGTATGGTGGGGCTTGGAGCCATCGTGCGGGCATCGCTTCGCGGAGCAACCGTTATCGCGGCTGATATTGACGATGAGAAACTGGCTTTGGCTCGTGAGCTTGGAGCCACTTATGTCCTGAATACAAAGGAAGAGGACGTTCACCAGCGCTTGTCGCAACTGACGGAAGGCAATGGCCCTGATGTGGTTATCGAGGCAGTCGGCTCAGTTCCCACCTATCAGATGGCTGTCGAGGAGGTCGCTTTCACGGGGCGTATCGTCTGTATCGGCTATGCTAAGAGCGAAGTGCTTTTGCAAACGCGGCTCTTCGTTCAGAAGGAGCTTGATGTCCGTGGCTCGCGTAATGCTATGCCTGAGGATTTCCGTGCAGTCATCCGCTATCTCCGTCGCTGCACTTGTCCTACCAACGAACTGATAACCAAAGTCATAAAACCAGAACAGGGCCTTGAAACCCTCGCTTGGTGGAGCGAAAACCCAGGAAAGGTGTTCCGCATCCTTGTCCGCTTCGCTTAAGAAAAGAACTCAATTATTCCATAAAAACAAATCGAAATATGAAACGATTCATGCTGCTTTTGGCACTTCTTTGTGCCGTTTCCTTCGTTAATGCAGAACAACTTTCGCTGAAAGACTTGACCAGCGGCGTTTATTCCGCCAAAGGCATTTCTGGCGTTACGCCTTTGCTCGATGGCGAGAGCTACAGCCAGCTTTCCCGCGACGGCAAACAGATTGTCACCCACAGCTTCCGTACTGGCGAACAGACGGGAGTGCTCTTCGATGTGGACAACATCAAGAACCGCGTCAAGCTCGACCGTATCGACGGCTATCAGATGAGTCCCGACGAGAAGAACATCCTCGTGCAAACCCAGACGAAGGGCATCTACCGCCACAGCAAAACGGCTGAATACTATATATATAATGTAAAGAACCGCACCCTTGCTCACCTCAGCGAGGGAGGGCCGCAGGAACAGCCCCTTTGGAGCCGCGACGGAACGATGGTGGCTTTCGTCCGCGACGGAAACCTCTTCCTCGTCAAGCTGCTCTTCAACAACAGCGAGAGCCAAATCACGAAGGACGGAGAGTTCAACAAGGTCATCAACGGCAAACCCGACTGGGTGAACGAAGAGGAGTTCTCCTTTGCCCGCGCCTTCGACTTCAATGCCGACAATTCGATGATTGCGTGGATTCGCTACGACGAAACGGAAGTGCCGATGTTCAGCTTCCCGTGGTACAAGGGTATGAACCCAGAGAAGAAGGAGTACGCCCAGTACCCAGGCTCTTTCGACTACAAATACCCTGTTGCGGGGGCGAGAAACAGCACCGTCAGCGTCCATAGCTTCGACATCAAAAGCCGCGCCATCCGCAAGATGCAACTGCCCATCCCCTCGGACGGCTATGTGCCTCGCATCTTCTTCACCGACGATGCGGAGAAGCTGCTTGTCCTCACCCTCAACCGCCACCAGAACCAGCTCGACATCTATCTGGCAAATCCACGTAGCACAGAATGCCGTGTTATCGTCCGCGAACAAGCTGAATGCTATGTACCCGAAGATGCACTCAAGGCCTTCAAGGTAACGACTGACGGGTTTGTACTGATGAGTGAACGAAGCGGATATAAGCACCTCTATCTCTATGACTTAAACGGTACGCTTCGCCGACAGCTCACCAATGGTAACTATGAGGTAAAGGCATTCTATGGCTACGACAGCAAGACGGGCACCACCTTCTATGCAAGCAACCAGGAAAGCCCTCTCCGCCAGAGCGTCTATAAGAGCGATGCGAAGGGCAAAGTGACGCGGCTCAGCACATCCTCAACAGGTTGGAACAGCGCTATCTTCAGCACCGGTTTCCGCTATTTCATGAACACTTGGAGCGACCTCAACACACCGACTGTTGTGACGCTTTGCGATGCTTCGGGCAAATCAATCAAAACGCTTGAGGACAATGCCGCTCTCCGCCAGAAGCTTGCAGGTCTCAGGCTCGGCGAGCGCAAATTCTTCACCTTCACCACCGCCGACGGCATTCAGCTCAACGGCTTCATGGTGCTCCCCTCCGATTTCAACGCCAGCAAGCAGTACCCCGTCGTGATGTATCAGTACAGCGGCCCCGGAAGCCAGCAGGTTATTGATAGCTGGAGCGCGGGCAATATGGGAGGCTGTCTCTATGAGCAGTATTTGGCGCAAGAAGGTTTCATTTCTGTTTGCGTGGACGGCAGAGGCACAGGTGGCAGGGGACGAGACTTCGAACAATGCACCTACTTGAAAATCGGTCAGTTGGAGAGTCACGACCAAGTGGAGGCAGCCCTTTGGCTTGGGAAGCAGAGCTACGTCGATGAGGACCGTATCGCCATTTGGGGGTGGAGCTACGGAGGCTTCAACACCTTGATGAGCATGAGCGAAGGTCGTCCCGTCTTTGCCGCAGGTGTTGCTGTGGCGGCTCCCACCAGCTGGCGCTACTACGACACCATCTATACCGAGCGTTTCATGCGCACCCCTGGCGAGAACGGTTCTGGTTATGATGTCTGTCCCATCAGTCGTGCCTCGAATCTGAGCGGCAAACTGCTTCTTGTTCACGGCCTTGCCGACGACAACGTCCACTTCCGTAACGCTACCGAATACGCCGAAGCCCTCGTGCAGGCAGATAAAGACTTCCGCGAGTTGGCTTACACTAACCGCAATCACAGCATCTACGGCGGCAACACCCGCAACCACCTCTTCCGCCAGATAACCCAGCACTTCAAAGATAATCTGAAGTAGTTTTTGAATTGCCACTTTACACATGAAATACGACGTTTTTATAAGTTATAGTCGGGATGACAAGGCATTGGTTCTCCCTTTCGTCGAGCAAATCAGCAAGGCTGTGAAGCGGGTTTGCTGGATGGACATGAAGGGGATTGAGAGCGGCGTGGAATTCGAGGAGGTCATCATGAAGGCTATCGACGAGTGTCAGATTGTGCTGTTCATGCTTTCCGACAGCTCGTTAAAATCGCCGTGGACAAAGCGCGAAGTGTATTATGCTGAAAGTCAGCAAAAGCGCATCGTGCCTGTGCTCGTCAATGGTGACAAACTTCGCGGCTGGTTCCAGTTCCATTTTGGTAATGTTGACTACATCAATATCCGCTCCAAAGAGCACAAGGATAAACTGATAAGCAACCTGAGGGATTGGCTTGAAGTGGAGGCGGAAGAACGCAAGGCGGCAAATGAGAAGAGTATTGGCCATGAAAATGCTCCCGACAGCACTCCCGGCAAACGGGAAAAACTGCGCCTTTGGATTCAAAAGCGGAAAAAGTTGCTGGCTGTAGGATTCTTGTCATCAATAGCCATTGTGGGGTTTTGTGTCTATGCTTATCTCTATAGAATTGTGGAAGAGTCAGATTATCGCGAAGGTCTGGCACAGATTCAGAACAACCACTTGAAACATGATTCTATCGCCAAGACGGGAAAGGTTGAGGAGATACGAAAGACAGAAGAGGAAGAAACCCAACGGAAGGAAGAAGGAACCAAACAGAAGGCGGAGGAAGAAGCTAAACAGAAGGTTGAAGAAGAAACTCAACGGAAGGAAGAAGAAACCAAACAGAAGGTTGAAGAAGAAACCCAACGGAAGGAAGAAGAGGAGCACCAGAACAAGTTAAAGGCGCTTGAAAATACTAAACTTAAGCCTATCAAAAAAGAGGAGAAATATGGTTTCGCTGATGAATCTGGAAAGGTGATAATTCCGTGCAAATGGAAAGATGCTCGAGATTTCTACGATGGCTTGGCTTCTGTCCAGGACGACAACTTGAAATGTGGGTATATCGACAAAACGGGTAAAGTGGTGATTCTGTGCAAGTGGAAGTTGGCGTGGGATTTCTCCGATGGCTTGGCTCCTGTCCAGGACGACAACTTGAAATGGGGGTTTATCGACAAAACGGGCAAGATAGCGATTCCGTGCAAATGGAATTTGGCTTGGTCTTTCTCCGAAGGCTTGGCTTCTGTCGTGGACGACAACTGGAAATATGGCTTCATTGACAAGACGGGGAAAGTGGTAATTCCGTACAAGTGGAAGAACAGTTGGCCTTTCTCTAATGGTTTGGCTTGTGTCAAAGATGACAACGAAAAATGGGGATTTATCGACAAGACGGGAAAGGTGGTGATTCCGTGTTTGTGGAAGGGAGCTGTAAATTTCTCCGAGGGCTTGGCTCATGTCAAGGATGACAACGATAGATGGGGTTATATCGACATGACGGGGAATGTGGTGATTCCGTGCGGGTGGAATGAAGCTCGTTTTTTCTCCGAAGGCTTGGCTCCTGTTAGGGACGACAACGAAAGATGGGGCTATATCGACAAGACGGGGAAAGAGGTGATACCACGCAAATGGAAGGCTGCCTGGTCTTTCTCCGGGGGCCTGGCTCGTGTCAAGGACGAAAATGGGAAGTGGTGGAAGATTGACACGACAGGCAAGATTGTCCGTTCAGATTGAGAACACAGAGTTAAAAACTATTTGAGACAGGTTTATGGCAAAGGAAGTCTTCATATCATACAGCTGGAAAGATACTGCAATAGCAAACAGCATTTGTGAGGCACTGGTTAGGCAGGGCATCAGCTATTAACAAAGAAACGCGAATACAAATTGAAAACACTCGTCACTCGTCAGGTTCGGGTGTAAAGTAAAGAATTTCAATAGTATAGAGCCTGATGAGTGCCCTGATGACTCGTCAGGTACTCATCAGGGTGTTACCAATTGTGTGTCAGGGAGTTAAAGGCAAACCTGATGAGTGACGAGTGTTTTTGATTCTGGGCGCGAGTTGAGGTGGGGGTGGGAATGATGGGAGCTATGAGAGTTATGGGAGTTATGGGAACTATGGAAAACACTCCACGCTGCGCCAGCCGACGCAACACGTTACGATTGCCAACGCAACACGTTACGATTGCCAACGCAACACGTTACGATTGCCAACGTAACACGTTACGATTGCCAACGCAACACGTTAAGTTGGGCGACGAAGCACGCCTAATTGGGCAACTATGATTGCAAACCACATGCGAATGTTTGTTAATTATTTGCGTTTCGCACCTCATTTTTCACTTTTCACTTTTCACTTTTCACTTTTTTTCGTACCTTTGCACCCGCGAAATAAAGATGAAATTATAAGATGAACGCAAAGAAAAGCGTAAAACAATATAAACCGAAAGGCAAAAAGCAGACCGCCAAGAGCAAGAAACAGCCGTCTGCATGGAAGCGTACGACGAAATGGTTCCGCTCCAACATCGGGAACGATGAAGATGTTGACCCCGAAGTACGCGGAGAACACAAGGACAATCTCCGTTTCGTCTGGGGTGCTGTGCTTGCCATCCTTTCGTTTGCCATCATCATAGCCCTTGTCTCGCACGTCCTCTTTACTGGATATGAAGACATGAAGTTGCTGAGCCAACACACCGAAGGAGTCAGGGCCACCAATTGGCTTGGTGATCTTGGCTTCAAGGTAGCGCATTTACTGATGGACAACACCTTCGGCATATCGAGCATACTCATCCCTGTCCTGCTGCTTGCCACCAGCATTCGCATCATGGGCTTGGCTAAAGTGCGACTTCACATATGGTTCCTCAACTGTGTGATTGTAATGGTCTTTGCTTCTGCATTTGCCGCCTATATTGTTGATACCTTCCCACACGTCCAAAACACGCACATCAATTGGGGAGGCGAGATTGGCAATAACGAATTGCGGTTCCTGAAGGCGAAAGTCGGAGGCGTTGGCACATTGCTTGTCTTCATCCTTTCAGCTATCCTCTACGTCTTCTATCTCAGCGACGAGACCATCACTTGGATTAGACATAAAGTCATACGAGAGAAGAAGGAACAAGAGGCAGAAATCAATGAACAAGAAGGAGATAGGGAACAGAAAAACATTACCCTTCCCCTTATTGGGGATTCCGAGACGGTCAGCGATGAGGAAAAGCTTCCGCCATTCTCCGATGAGGCTTCCGATACGGCTACGACCATAGAGTTCGGCGACGACCCGCTGAGCCTTTTCAAGGGAAAGGAAGAAAAGGATGCCGACGATATAACCGTCGTTGTGGGGCATGAACCCGAAAAGGCCGACCTCACCAGCGGCCGTGCCCTTGAACCTTACGACCCGAAGCTCGACCTGGAGAACTACAAGTACCCCACTATCGACCTGCTCACGCACTACGACGACACTTCCAACGCCATCGACATGGAGGAGCAGCGCAACAACAAGGAGCGCATCAAGACCGTACTGAGCAACTTCCGTGTGGAAATCATGCCCAACACGAAGGCCACCATCGGCCCGACCATCACGCTCTACGAAATCACACCTGCTCCAGGCATCCGCATCAGCACCATCCGTAACCTCGAAGACGATATTGCCCTGAGCCTGAGCGCCCTCGGCATCCGCATCATCGCCCCCATTCCGGGCAAAGGCACCATCGGCATAGAAGTGCCGAACCTGAAGCCGCAGATGGTGTCGATGGAGAGTATCCTGAACAGCCGCAAGTTCCAAGAGACTGACTTTGAGCTGCCTATGGCTCTCGGCAAGACCATCACTAACGAGGTCTTCATCGCCGACCTGACCAAGATGCCGCATTTGCTTGTGGCTGGTGCAACAGGTCAGGGCAAGTCGGTAGGCCTGAACGTCATCATCACCTCCCTGCTCTACAAGAAGCATCCTGCCGAGCTGAAGCTGGTGATGATTGACCCGAAGAAGGTGGAGTTCAACCTCTACGCGCCCATCGTGAACCATTTCCTCGCACAAGTGGAGGGCAACGAGGATGTGGAGGAGCCTATCATTACCGACGTCAACAAGGTCATCCAGACACTCAAGAGCCTCTGCGTTGAGATGGACAACCGCTACGACCTCCTGAAGAAAGCCCACGCAAGGAACGTCAAGGAGTACAACGAGAAGTTCCGCGAGCGCCAGCTCAACCCGCAGAACGGCCACCGCTTCATGCCCTATATCGTTGTGGTGATAGATGAGTTCGGCGACCTCATTATGACGGCAGGCAAGGAGATAGAACTGCCCATCGCCCGTATCGCACAGTTGGCCCGAGCCGTCGGCATTCACATGATTATCGCTACACAAAGACCTACGACAAACATCATCACAGGCACCATCAAAGCCAACTTCCCTGCGCGAATGGCCTTCAAGGTGACAACAGGTGTGGATAGCAAGACCATCCTCGACCGTACAGGTGCCAACCAACTCGTCGGCAAGGGCGATATGCTTCTGATGACTGGCTCAGAACCCGTCCGCATACAATGTGCCTTCGTCGATACAAACGAGCTGGAGGACATCGTTCACTATATTGCCAAGCAGCAGAGCTACACCTCTCCCTACCTCCTGCCGGAAGTTCCTTTGGAGGGTGATGAAGACGGAGGCGTTGCCGATGTGGATATGACGCACCTCGACCCGATGTTCGAGGATGCTGCGCGAATGATTGTCAGCGAGCAGAACGGCAGTACGAGTATGATACAGAGGAAGTTCAGCATCGGCTACAACCGTGCTGGCCGCTTGATGGACCAATTAGAGAAGGCTGGTGTGGTAGGCCCTGCCAAAGGCAGCAAGCCTCGCGAAGTCCTCTGCGTCAGCGAAGAACAGCTGATGATGATTATGGATAACCTTCGATAGAATGAAAAATTAACAATTAACAATTAAAAATGACATGAAACGCATAAGCACAATACTTCTATTCATTTTTCACTTTTCACTTTTCACTTTTCACTTTGCTTTTGCTCAAGATGCCATGAAGGTGCTTGACATTACCGCTGATCGTATTCGTGCGGCGGGTAATGTGAAGATTGAATACAAGGCAGGCATCTTTGCCGGTTCTATGGAAAAGTCCTCCACCAAAGGCACGATGTGGTTGCAGGGAAGCAAGATAATGCTCGATTCCGACGAGATAAAGACCTGGTACAACGGCAAGACACGCTGGTGCTACGTGCCGAGTGCAAACGAAGTCAGCATTGACGAACCAACGAAGAAGGAAATGGCATCGATGAACCCCTACACATTCCTGGACATCTACAAGAAAGGCTTCAAGATGACCGTCAAAGAAACCGTCCTGCGAGGCGATGCGGTTTATGAAGTCTATCTCAGGGCACGCTACGCCAAGATGGACGTCAAGGAAGTATATATCGACATCCGCAAGAGCGACTACCTGCCGCTTTGCATCCGTGTTCGTGAGGACAACGACTGGCAGCGGGTGAGCATCCTCGACTTCAAAGGCAATCTGACACTAAGCGATGAGTTCTTCACCTTCCCGGAAAAAGAATATCCCACAGCTTGTCATAATGATATGAGATAATGAACCACTCCAAACTCCTCATCATCGGCAGCGGACCTGCGGGTTATACAGCAGGCATCTATGCAGGTCGCGCAAACCTCAATCCCGTCTTGCTCGAAGGAATGCAGCCGGGCGGACAGCTTACCATCACTACCGAAGTCGAGAACTTTCCTGGCTTCCCCGATGGCGTTGATGCAAACGAATTGATGGAGAATATGCGCAAGCAGGCAGAACGCTTCGGCACGCAGATACTCCCCAATGCCGCAACAAAGGTTGACTTCGATGTGCGTCCCTTCAAGGTTACTCTTGACGATGGAAAAGAGTGGACGGCGGACAGCATTATCATCGCCACAGGAGCAAGTGCCAAGTACCTCGGCCTCCCCGATGAACAGAAGTATATAGGCAGAGGTGTAAGTGCCTGCGCCACTTGCGACGGCTTCTTCTACAGAAAGAAAGTGGTGGCTGTTGTGGGCGGCGGCGATACCGCTTGCGAAGAGGCTTCTTATCTCGCGGGACTTGCATCAAAAGTTTATCTCATTGTCCGCAAACCCTTCCTTCGTGCCAGCAAGATTATGCAGGAACGTGTCTTCGGCAACGAGAAGATAGAAGTGCTTTTCGAGACGAACACCCTCGGACTCTATGGTGAGAATGGTGTGGAAGGTGCACATCTTGTTTATAGGAAAGGAGAGAGCGACGAGCGGAAGTACGACCTTTCCATCGACGGCTTCTTTCTCGCCATCGGGCATCACCCCAACAGCGAACTCTTCACGCCCTGGCTCAAGACCGACGAGAACGGCTTCATCCTGACCGAAGACGACACGCCCTGCACCAATATCCCCGGCATCTTCGCCGCAGGCGATGTGGCAGACCCTAAATACCGCCAAGCCGTTATTGCTGCCGGAAGCGGAGCCAAAGCCGCAATGGAAGCAGAAAAGTATCTTTCCAACCTTAATTCTTAGGCTTAATCCTTGAATCGAAGAAGGCTTACAGGTTGCCCTGACTTTCTATAGAATTCCTTCACCCTTCAGTATCTCCAGCATCTCGGCAGGTGTAACAACAATTGGTTTCTTGGGGAAATGTTTCTTGTTGCCTGTCACGAGATATGCATCCTCTTTCGACAGAGCAACTTCGTAGAACACCACATCTTTAGGGTCTGGAAAGAACTCTTCGCTCATTATATGTTCCCCACGGATGCCATTAGTGATAATTGTGTCTAATGCCCATTTTATAAGATGTTGTGGGATACCAAATTTCTCTCGATGCAACACTTCAGAATACTCATTGAGGATTTCCTCATTATAAATTGGCGTCAGCTTACATTGCAGGACAGCCTCCCAAATCTTGGATGTCGCCGCTTCCAAATTCTTAGTGACATATGCCGACACAATCACATTTGTGTCGATTACCGCTTTAATCATAATGTTGCCTTCTCTCTTGCTGCTCTTTCCTCACGTGCCAATTTTATTTCCTCGTTGATTTCATCCAGTGTGAGTTCTGGTCTGTCGCTGGCAGCAACCATATTTTTGAATTCACGGAATTCTTTCAGAGCTTGATCCTCCACTTCTGCAGGATTGGCACTTATCTTGAAAGGAATGCTACGCGTCCGAACAACAGCTTTCGCAAAAATGTTGATAGCCGCGTTCACACTCATGCCCATACGTGAGCAAAGTGCATCAAAGTTCTGCTTCAATTGTGAGTCCATCCTCACTGTCATGGATACCTGTGCCATAATTTGTATCGTTTTAATTGCTTCGCTCGGCAAAGATAAGCAATTTATTTCATTCCGCCATCATTTTGACGTAAAATTTATGCTGTTTTGATAGAAATATTGTTACTGTTCGCTCAACATTGATTGTCTCGCGCATATGTACGCAAAACAAATTGAAAACACTCGTCACTCGTCACCTTTCCTGTTATGGTTATGATTTCCAAAGAATTACGAGGGTGATGAGTGGGTGATGAGTGGGTGACGAGTGAAAAACAACTCATCACCAACGTTAGTTGCTGACATTTAGATTGTTAAGGCCTGTTGGTGACGAGTGACGAGTAAAATGCATTTCGACAAAAACCAAAACTGGGAGTTGAGGCAAACACTTCACGCTTCGTTGCCCTTCCGCACCTTAGGGGTGCGCCTTGGCTTTCCTTTTAGCCGCCTACCCCTGGTTCTTCGCTAAGCTCAGGCACAGGCGGAGAGTGCTAAGGCATCCAAGAACGCAGCATGTTACGATTGCCAACGCAACACGTTACGTTTGTCAACGTAACACGTTAAGTTGGCCGAAGACCTTAAGGTCCTATGAGTCCCTAAGGTCTTTGGGGTCTTCAGAAAAACCATACACGAATCACATCTTAACGACTTAATTACTTTTTTCTTCCTTTCACTTTTCTCTTTTCACTTTTTGTTGTATCTTTGCCCCAAAATAAGTGAATAGTGAAAAGTGAATAGTGAAAAATTTGCTTCTGCCCAAACTATGATGTTTTAGCTCGACGCAAGTCAACTATGAAGCTTTAGCTCGACGAAGTCAACTATGGACTATGAATTCTGAACTATGAACTCATATAGGCTCTACAGACTGATAAGCAAGAATGCCGACTTGAAGGCGGAGCGGCATCCGATGCTCGACAAGAACCGCTTCATGAAGTTCCTTATGGTCTTCATGTGGCTTTACTATGCAGCCATTCTGCTCTTTGTGGGGGTAGTCTTGGCTATAGGTATGAAGGACAGCTACAATGGTGTGGCGGGATTCCATGTCTTTGACGGCGGGATACTCTGGGTGCTGATATGCGACTTCTGGTTCCGCTTCGGCCTGCAAGAGACACCGGCACAGAACGCACAGCCCTACGCCTTGCTGCCCATCCGCCGAAGCTTCCTGATGAATGTTTATCTCACGCGCTCAGGCTTAGCTTTGGGGAATCTCTATTGGGGCTTTCTGCTCGTTCCGTTTGCACTTATCGCCATTGCTGTGCCGCTTGGATGGGGTGCAACAATCGGCTGGCTGCTTGGCTGGTGGCTGCTTTTGGTGGTCAACGGTTACGCCTACCTCTTTTGCCGTGCGCTTATCCTGAAGCATTTGGCATGGACATTGCTTCCTGCCGCCATTCACGGTGCTTTGATTGCCATTATGCTTGTGCCAGACAAGAATCCGCTCGATATGCCCCAGACACTCTTCATGTACGGCTTCATCAAGTGGGAACTTTGGCCGTTCCTCTGCGTCGGTGTTCTGATTGCTGTGCTCTACTTCGCAAACTATAAGCTACAGATGGGAATGGTTTATGACGAGGTGGGCAAGAAGGAGGAAAAGGAAATCAAGCACGCCACGCAGTTCAACTTCCTGAACCGCTACGGACGGCTTGGCGAGTACTTCAAGCTCGAGATAAAGCAAAGGCTGCGGAACAAGACGGTGAGGATGAGCTTTTTCGTTGGCCTCGGACTGATGATAATGCTGAGCAGCATCATGTACTTCAGCGACGTCTATGACAACTCGTTCATGCGCTCGTTCATCTGTCTCTACAACTATATCATCCTCGGTATGATGACACTCATCACCATTATGTGCTACGAGGGTAACTACATCGACGGGCTGATGAGCCGCCGCGAGAGCATCCTGCAACTGCTGAAGGCAAAGTACTACTTCAACGTCCTGCTGCTGCTCATCCCGCCTATCATCCTGCTGCCATTGATGATTATTGGCAAAATGTCCGTCTGGATGAACGTTGGCTACTTCTTCTTCACGGCAGGCGTGCTCTATCCGCTCTTCTTCCAGATGGCAGTCTATAACAACAACACTTTGCCAATGAACACGAAGATAACGAGCAAGCAGGGAACGACGGCGCAGCAAATCATCAGCATCGTCATCCTTTTCCTCCCGATTGGCCTTGAGAAGTTAGCTACGGTTCTGCTTGGCGACCCTTGGGGATATGTGCTACTTGCCGTGATGGGTATTGCAGGTATCGTCACGCATCAGTATTGGCTCCGCAATGTCTATAAACGCTTTATGGCGCGAAGATATAAGAATATGGAAGGATTTAGGGCCTCGAGAGGAAGTTGAAAAGGTGAAAAATTAAAAAGGTGAAAAGTTATGGAAATCATTATTAAAGACCTCAAGAAGACTTTCGGCGAAAAGGTTGCCGTCGATATACCAGAGCTTACCATCCACAGCGGCGAGCTGCTTGGCTTGGTGGGCAATAATGGCGCGGGCAAAAGCACACTCTTCCGCCTTATCCTCGACTTGATAAAAGCTGACACGGGAACGGTACACATGAAAAGCCTCACCCCCAACCCCTCTCCCGTGGGAGAGGGGGGCTACGACAAGGCGGCAGAGAGTTCTCCCCTCTCCCACGGGAGAGGAGTTGGGGGTGAGGCTATTAATGTCGCCGAGACTGAGATATGGAAGGACTGGACGGG
>JAEEGL015812897.1_pt1 | contig 14951 bp, 8 predicted proteins | sample 9134231 | NCBI WGS metagenome assembly JAEEGL01 (sample SAMN16246548, study PRJNA631951) | gut metagenome | biome: gut microbiome; feature: rumen; material: fiber-attached | host: Bos | place: Iran: Karaj | collected 2018-10
ATTTCTTCCGTTTCGCCAGTCCTGATAATCGTCAACAAGGCCTCTTCCTCTTGCTGAGAAAGGGTCGGGTAACGATTCAAATCGCGAAAATAAAGAGATTCGTTAAACTCGCTCATGACATTTCCAGTTTTATCGCAGTAAATATTGTTTTTTACGCGTTTTTTGTCAATTTTCTCAGTTTATCATAGGGGTAAATTCCCGAACGGTGTCCATCGCTAAAGGACAACCCCGCTGCATAACGACCTATGGACTGAATCCTCTCTAATTCTATATCGTCTGGAACGGTGGAATTGTCAAGCAGTTTTTCACCGGTATGTTCATCTACACACAACGCACAAGGACACGCAAGGCGGAGCTCACGAACTGAACAGACCCCTCGCGTACCATCGTTCCACTCAAAGCCGAGCTTACCGTCCCTAGTCCTGAAAATCTTCTTGGGCTGGATCATACATCCTCCTCTGGAAGTTCAGCGAATGTGTAGTTGAAATTCTTGAGCACGCCGTCACCTTCAGACTTGAATACTGAGAGCGTGCGCACTACGATTTCAGCCGCCTGCAAGAAAGCCTTCGCCGATTCGGAATTCGGGTAGCGCAACACCGCAGGAACACCTTCATCACCGCAATCGGCGACCGCGGGTTCAAGCGGCACCTTTGCAATAAGCGGAACTCCCCAATTTTTTGCAATGCGTTCACCGCCACCTTCCCGGAAGATGTTGTGGTGCTTGCCGCACTGGTCACAAATGAAATAGCTCATATTCTCCACGACGCCCACTACCGGAACCCCAACGGAATCAAACATAGCTAGCCCCTTGCGGCAGTCAGCCAAAGCCACCTCCTGCGGAGTTGTCACAACTACGGCCCCAGCCATAGGGCAGTTCTGGGTCAGCGTCAGCTGGATATCGCCCGTTCCAGGAGGAAAATCCACCAGCAGGTAGTCCAGCTTGCCCCAGCGTACTCGGTTCAAGAAATGCTGGATCATCTGGCTCGCCATAGGGCCACGCCAGATGGTGGCCTTCTCGGAGCCTGCGAACATGCACATAGAAACGATAGATATGCCGCCCTTGGCCTCCACCGGAGCGATAGTGTTGTCCTCAAAAACCTGAGGGTCCTTGTCGATGCCAAACATAAGCCCCATACTCGGGCCGTAGATGTCCGCATCCAGAATTCCAACACGGGCTCCGGACAAGCTTAACGCCATAGCGAGGTTTGCCGTTACCGTAGACTTTCCCACGCCGCCCTTTCCAGAAGCTACACCCACGATATGGGAGACTTCGCCCAAGAAAGAAACTTTTGGCTGTTCAGGAGCATCACCCACTCGACCTTCCGTAGAGGTGAGCGTCACCTCCACTTCCGAAGCACCTAGCCCCTTGACTATGGCAATGCACTGGTCCTTGAAACGATCACGGATGGGGCATGCCGGCGTGGTCAGCACCAGATCGAAAGAAACCTTGGTCCCTTCAATCTTCAGGTTCTGCACAAAGTTCAGTTCCACGATGTTCTTGTGCAAATCGGGGTCCTGGACCGCCTTTAACGCGTTAAGAATATTTTGTTCTGAAAGAATCATATCTCAAAAGCCCTTTAAACGTCATTCTGGAGCGAAGCGACGGAATCCATGCTTTCCTTACCAATGCTAGTATAGAATTTATGGATCCCGTCAGGGCGTTGCCCTTCCAGGATGACGCCCTTGTCTCTAAATTCTAACCCCTACCCCCTACGAGAATTTCGGCATTCGAAGAAGGTGCGTCATGCAGGGGGGCCATTCCTCCTCATAATGGCTCACCAGAATAATAGTCGTTTCCTTAGATAACAAATCCAGCAGGTGGAAAATCTTTTGGCGGTATTCACCCTTCAGCCCCTGGGAAGGCTCATCCAGCAACAACACCTGCGGCGGACGGATGGCGGCCCTGGCCATGAGAATCAGGCGTTTATCGATGGGCGAAAGTTTGCGGACATTTTCTTCGGGGTCCGTAAATCCTAGGTAGGCAAGCCACTCCTTCGCCTTGGCACGTTCTTCCCAGGTGGTGTTGTCCGCCTTGCAGAGGTTGGTTGTAAAGCCCGTACAGAGTACCTCCAGAAGGCTCAAGTCCTCGCGATACTGGAGAGCGAGTTCCGGCGAAAAGAATCCCAGCTTTGCCTTGTGATCCCAGATGTTCAATCCATGGCCCGGGCGTTCTCCCAGGAGGGTGATGTCGTTCCCGTAAATCTGGGGATGGTCTGCTGTCAATAATCCAAGAAGGGTGCTCTTTCCGGCACCGTTCTCCCCCATGACCACCCAATGCTCACCCTTGCGGACCTGCCAATTCAGGTTCTTGATGACGGTGGTATCGCCGAAACGAACGTTGATGTTCTTCAGGTCAAAGAGGATTTCTCCCTTATCATCACCCCCACCAAGTTCCACAATCTCGTAGTCCCTAAGTTCCGCCTTGGTGTACTTAGGAGCGGCCATTGCCTGCGGAAGCTTTCCCGTATATTCCTTGAAAACCTTGTTCTCGAAAACAAAGGCGGGAATATCCGGAATCATCTCATCTTCACGGGCTAGGCGGACAACCACATTCAAGTTTTCCCGCTTGGCAAGGTTCGCCACGCTGGCAGCCAAGTGCACCCGGTATTCCGGATCCAGGCCGCCGAACAGGTCGTTAAAGTAAATCCACTCCGGCTTTTCCATCCACATGCGGGCGAGCAATACACGACGGAGTTCCCCATTCGAAAGGCTCAGCAGCTTGCGTTCCAGAATGCTCCGGTCCAAGTCCGCTATTTCCATAGCCTCATCAAGCTTTTCAGGATCCGTTTCCGGAAACGGCACGTCATCGATATAACGGTCAGTCTGCAAAAAGAACTTCTTGTTCAAAAGAAGATTTTTAACTAGCGGGGCTTCCTCATCGTGGAGGCTGATAAAGCGCTGCTGCCAGAAGGGAGCCAGAGCCTGCTGGATTTTCCGTTGCACAGCCTCGGACATAGTGGAGACGTTTTTCCGCTGGTTCAAAAAATGGGTAATCACCCGATCCAAATCAGCACCATCAGTGCTGAAAATCTGCACCTGCGGAAACTTTTCAATTAGGGCTTCAAACCGACCAAATTCCATAGCGCCACTAATGTAGCATATTAAAGGAACATAGGCCAGAGTCCATCAATACAAAGCACCGTACAGCAAGCCACCACGGCCACGCCAACAAGGCCGAGCCCCCGGAGCGACGCTATAACGGCTGCCACGAGGGCAAGGATTCCCGACAACATAGAATCCGTAGAATAGAAAATGGCGGGAACTGTCATGGCGGCAAGCACCGTGTAAGGAACGTAGGCCAAAAACGATCGCCAGAAACGGCTCTTGATTTTACCCTTAAGCAAAATAAAGGGAACCGCCCGCAACAGGTAAGTGACTCCTGCCATGACCATCAAGAAAACAAAATAGTCACTCAAGCTCATGCGTCCTCCTTCTGCTGTTCCGGGTCATCTTTCACAGGGAATAACGCCGCTCCCAAAAGCGAGGCCACCAAGGCACAAATGATAATCGCAAAACCCACCGTCACATGGCTCAGTGCAGGAACAAACTTGAAAGCAAAGCTACAGACTATGGCGATAGCTACCGCAACCAGTGTAGAACGGGAAGCCTTCATCTGCGGGACCACAATCGCCACGAACATCCCATAAAGGGCGACGCCTAATGCATTGGTCACCACCGCCGGCAAAATTTCTCCGCAGATGGCTCCAGCCATCGTTCCAGAAGACCACCCAATGTAAGGTAGCACCATAAGGCCTGCAAAATACCGCGCCGTCACAGGAGATTTCTGGCTTACCGCCAGCGCATAGATTTCATCGGTAATTCCCGTCGCCAAGAGCATGCGCTTGAAGGTTCCAAAATTCGGAGCCACCTTTTGGGACAAGGATATGGCCATAAGGCTATAACGCAAGTTGATAAAGAAGGTGGCGATAGCCATCTCGATAAAAGTTCCCGCAGCGTTAGCCATAATCTGGAGCCCTGCAAACTGACCCGCCGAAGTCAGGTTGGTCATAGAAATCAGGGTCACTAGATACCACGAAAAAAACTTGGAGCCCGCTATACCAAATGAAAAGGAAACCGCAAAATAGCCGAGGCCTATGGGCAGACCATCTTTTACACCTTTTGAAAAAGTCATACTCCAAATATAGCTATTTTCTACATCAAGTTTATGCAAATATGCAAATTTATGCAAAAACCCGCCATAAAAACAAAAAGAACGCCCCTTTTGGGGGCGTTTAGTCGATTTTTCCTTATTTAATCGTAACCCTAGCCGTCTTCACAAGGCTACCGCTCATGACGCGGACCATGTAACTGCCCTGCGGGAGTCCCTGGAGAGACACATCTCTAGTTCCTGCGAAGGTACCCTGGAAGGCCTTCACCCGGTTGCCGAGCATATCGAACACCTGTACGCAGACAAGAGCCTGCTTAGGCGCAACCACCGTCAGCACGTTGTTCCGGAATGACATGTTCAACCGGGCAATGTTCCCGGCGACAATCGCCTGGGAATTATCCCAACTCGGATCAACATAATTGCCGTTGGAGCTGGGCCAATCATAATTACTGTCAGAGCTGGGCCAGGCGTAATTGCTGTTGGAGCTTGGGCCGACATAGATGCTACTGGAGCTGTATTCAAAGGTCTCGCTGCTGCTGGACTCGACGTCATTGCGAGAGCTCGAAGAGATCGTGGCAATCTCACTGCTGCTGGATTCTTCAGCGTATTCGCTACTGCTGGACTCTTCAACGTCTTCACTGCTGCTAGAAACTGCAGACGCCTCTACAATATCCACGCTGATTTCGTACTGGATTCCGTTGACAGTAAAGCTCTGCGTCAGGACTCCGGCCTCCATCCATTCCGTGCTATAATACGTAGGATGACTGATAACCAAGTCATTGCCAACCCGATCAAAGTTCAACCAATAGATATAGGAACCTGGTTCATAGCTGCGATCAAACGATTCCACATTGCTAATCGTAACTGTCTCGAACTCACCGCCCCTCACAACTTCTTGCACAAGATTTCCGGTAATGACAATGCCATTTGCACCACTGGAGCTTGATTCAACAATCTCGCTACTGCTGGACTCCTCGACATCTTCACTGGAACTTGATTCCGCAATTACTTCGCTAGAACTGGATTCTACTACCTCTTCACTAGAGCTGGACACTTCAACAAAACTGCTGCTGGGTACAATCTCTTCGCTAGAACTAGATTCCACTATTTTTTCGCTAGAACTGGACACTTCGACAGAACTGCTACTGGGTACAATTTCTTCGCTACTGCTAGACTCTTGGGCAGAGCTGGAACTTACAGGAATACGTTCCTGACGGAAGGTAGCCTTGTACGTGGCAGCACCAGTCACCGCTACAATTTCAGAATCCCAGGATTTGAAGAAATACTCATACACTTCCGTCGAGGGTTTGACAGGAGTCTCCCCTTCATAGACCGGTACGGTCCCATATTCCACAAGTGAGCTTTGCAATTCCGTGTTGTCGTAATTTGCGAACACGACGGAGTACTTATTCAGCGAGCTGTCCACTTTGGCGGTATAAGTGGTACTCCCTGTCACGGAGACAACTGTAGGCGTCCAACCAACAAACGTATACGTATACTTAGCCGTATTGGCGGGGGTCTTGCCCGCAGGTGCTGTAGGCACAGTCCCGTATTCCACATTCTGAGAGGTCATAGACCCGTCACCGTTCTTGAAGGTAATGGTGTACTTCCTCTTGGTTGATGCATATGTAGCCGTGTAGGTGACATCAGCCGTCACTGCAACGATCTCGGAATCCCAGCCCGCGAAGGTATAGGTATATTCGGCAGTGGGAGCCTTGGTTGGATTCTCGGGTGTTACGACGTCAGCAGCGGGTGTACCGTAATCATATTCTCTAGCGGCCAGCAAGACGGAACCGTCTTCATCCACGAACGTGACCGAGTAGGTATTGGCAGATGACCTGTAAGTAGCCCTGTAGGTAACATTCTTCGTAACCATAGCAATTTCAGGAGCCCAACCCGAGAAGGTATAGGTCACACCGGCATTGCCCGGCTTTGTCGGATTCGCAGGTTTCACGATATTGGCCGCAGCCGTACCGTAGTCGTACGCTGTCGCAGCCTTCAAGACGCTCGTACCATCCTCATCCACAAAAGTCACCGTGTACTTGTTCAACGTACTGTCAACCACTGCAGTGTAAGTGACTTCACCCGTCACAGCCACGATTTCTTTATCCCAACCATCAAAAGTATAGGTGTACTGGTCCGTATTGGCGGGGGTCCTGCTCTCAGGCGCAGTCGGAACAGTTCCATATTCCACTTCCTGCGTAGTCGTAGATTCATCACCATTCACAAAGGTAACGGTATACTTTCTCTTGGTTGCTGTGTAAGAGGCCTTGTAGGTGGCCGCTCCCTTCACCATAGCAAGCGCAGGAGTCCACCCGGCAAATGTATAAGTGTATTCAGCCGTAGTGTCCTTTGTAGGATCGGCAGGCTTTGTGATATTCACGGGCCTCGTGCCATAGGGATATTCAGTGGCGGCCAAGAGCACCGTAACCCCGTCGTCATCGACAAAGGTAACGGGATACTTCTTCTTGGTTGCCGTATAGACCGCCATATAGGTTATGTTGTCAACCACGTCCACAAGTTCCGGAGACCAGCCCGCAAATTCGTAGGTGTATTCCACATTGTCGGGTTTCGTGACATTGGTGGGTTGCACAATGTCAGAGGCCAATGTACCAAAGTCGTACAATGCAGCCTCTTTCAGCACCGTAACGCCGTCATCATCAAGGAAGGTTACAGAGTATTGCCGCTTTGTCCCTGTAAACTTGGCCGTATATGTGGCGGCCTGCGTGACCGCCACCAGGTTGGGAGTCCAACCGTCAAAGGCATAGGTGTACTCAGCATCTGCATTCTTAACGGGGGTTTCGCCAGAATAAACGGGAAGGCTACCATAGGCAACAGAATCTGTTGCCAGAAGCTCCGTTCCATTCAGGAACCTGATAGAATAGTAGTTCACTACGGAATCAAATTTCGCCTGGTATGTCGCATTTCCCGTCACAACGGCAAGTTCCGGAGTCCAGCCCGCAAAATTGTAGGTATACTGCGTCGTTGCTGTTTTTGTCGGTTCAGCACCGGTATACTCAGGGAGTGTTCCCTGTTCCACTTCCGCCGTCTGCAAAACCGTATTGCCGTTCTTGAAGGTGATGGTGAAGGTGACAGGAGCGACATTTGCCACAAAGGAGAAGTTGGTAATGGTTATCGGCTCCCAGCGACTTCCTGGCATACCAAGGGTAAGTACCAGGTATTCTGATGCATTGGCGGTAAAGGTGCAGGCAACATGAGTCGAATTGCCACCCGTCATTGTCACGGTTTCGTCGCAATAGTCCCCAACAACCACAGACATTTCCATTTCCTGGCCACCGTTACCCTCCGCAGCATCAAAGGACAATGTGTAAGATAGCCCCGAAACCACATCACCCAGACCCTTGGTCACAACGCGAGCATCGGCGTATTCTTTGGATTGTCCGATAACCACGCTACCATTGTCATTGATGGTCAACTCCGTATTAGAATTCCAGTCCTCCCCGACGGAACTTGAGGACACCGAAGAACTGCTAGACACGCTAGACGATGACTCGCTTGAAGAAGAACTAGAACTGGAACTCTCAGAACTTGAGGACTGGCTAGAAGAAGAAACGCTAGAGGAAGAAACGCTAGAGGAAGACTGACTAGAAGAGGAAACGCTGGAACTGCTGGAAACAGGTTCAGGCAAGCCTTCACAACGGACATTGTCTATTTCCAAAGTCCCCGAATTTCCCGTAGTTCCAGAAATCTGCCAACTGAAAGCCTTCACATTCTGTCGGGCAGTGTTCACATTGACCGTTGCATTCGTCCAATCGGGCTGAGTCATAGATGTGAGCGTCACCGTTTTCTTGGTCCAGCTATTTACAGCAGATACAGATGCCTGATGGAAAGAATAATCCGTCACCAGTGGGGATTCCATACGCACCGCGTGAGCAGCGCCCTTGTAATAATAACTGATGCTGGTGCAAGAGTTCAGGTTGACAGTGCTCCTATCCGGCATCAAATCGACAGTAACGCCGACCTGCGGATCATAACTCAACGAACCCTTTCTTAGCGTGTAAGAAGCCTTTAGCGCCTTGGAGGAACTGTAGCCCGTCGAATAGGAAGTAGTAACCGTAGATTGTCCGCCGTCACCAGCATCCGTATAGGTACTCCATTCCCCACCCCATTCAGAAATATCATCGCCATCTTCAAAATTGTCAATCAAGGCGGTCAAGTTGCTTGGAGTCGGAGCTGTCGATGAACTGGACTGCTTGCTAGAAGAACTCTGGGCCGCAGAACTAGAGGAATTTCCCGAATTGCTGCTGTTGCCACCGCTAATGGAAATGGGATTGCTTGCGGCAAAGCTATAATAGGAATCATTGGGTTCCTGAATGGTAATACCGATAACTCCGTCTGCAATACGGGCATTCAGGTTATTCACATTCATCCAATCCTGGTAATCGTTGTTACTTCCTCCACCTACACCGTAACCATCGTCAGCGATAATCTTTTTTCCGCCCATGGCGGCACTGGCCTGGGCCCAGGTTACATTGTTATTGTTATCGCTGCGGATACGGCTCTGATTTCCTTGGGTACGACCTCCAGACGAAAACAGGTAATCCACATTGTTCGGGTTAAAGTTGGAATACCATGTGGTTATAAAATCGTTCATCCACGGAGAAATATCCACCGCAATCTTAGCGTTGGGGAGCTTAGACCTGATAGCATGTACAATATCGTTAAAGTACTTACCACAAAGGCTATCATCAGGAATACCGCCACCGACCTGATTAAAGTTAGAACGGGCATCCCCCGAGGCAGAATACTGGAAAAAGTCCGGCTCAATAAGCCAGATGGTGGTTCCGGATGTTCCAAAATCATTGGCAATTCCCTGCGCATAGGAACTGTAGCGTGCAATAATATCGCTCCAATGATCTCGAATGGTCTGGGCTCCGTTGGTACAATGATTGGGCGAACCCATATCGCAATCCACATACCCTTGGTCCTTGTCGTATTCCGCAATTACATAGGCATAGAAAACCGGTGTCAAGTTGTTTTTCTTGCACGCCTTCGCCATGTCACCTTCCCAATACTGATTGTACTGAGCATTGTCGCCAATCCAGATCGCCAAGTGGGAAAGCCCCTTACCAGAGAAATCGGTATTCGCATTAAAGGAACTGCTCCACTGCCGTCCATAATTAAAATGGCTTTCGTCAAAGGCGGCAAAGGCAGTGGAAGCCAACAAAAGGGATATGACTGCGGCAAATATTTTTTTCATAGTACTATCTCAAAGTTATTCTACGATTCTGGACCATACTCCCAGACTTGATACGCAAGATGTAGCTACCGGAATTCAACCGTTCAAGTCCGACAGAGCCCGTCACATGCTCGAAGCGTGCCAGTGGACGACCTTGCAGGTCAAACACGTCGATGGTAGCGTACCCGCCAGCCACCTGGAGCGTACGGCCCACAAGTCCCAAAGAAATTCGGGACTGCACACCACCACGCAAAGCGAGAGTCGAACCATCGTTATTGCCCGGCACTACACCGTTGCTGTTGGAACTGGGCCCTGCATAGTTGCTGTTGGAACTAGGCACGCTATAATCGCTGCCGCTAGAAACAATATCAATGCCAGAATTCGAAGATGTTGTTTCGCTTCCGCTGGAGGCGTTACCATTAGAAGACTCCACCGCATTCTCGCTAGAGCTAGAGACGGTAATTTCTTCGCTGGAGCTGGATTCATCAACATTTTCAGTGGAACTAGAAGAACGCGCTTCCACGATGGTCACGTTAATCTCGTACTGCTGCCCGTTAATAGTCAACTGTTCATTCCATTCATTCTGGTATAGCCACTGTGTCGACTGGACATTGCTTATGGTGAGGGTATTGCCAACGTAGTCATACGAGAGCCAGTAAATGTACCCAGTGTTCTGACTGAAGGAGGTAACATTTGTAATGGTGACCGGCGCGAATTCCTCGCCCCTGACAACATTCTGCGTGAGGCTTCCGCTAATAACGACATCGCCTGTAGCGCTGCTCGTGACACTGGAGCTGGACTGAGCCGTAGAACTGGAACTTGCTCCTATCGGAAGTTCATCGTAGGCAGCCTTATAAGAAGCCTCTCCCGTCACCTGCTGCAATTCCGGAGTCCAGCCGCTGAATTCATAACGCACATTACCAGAGGGATCCCTAGTCGGTTCAACACCGCCATATACCGGAGTCCTTCCATAGTTCACGTTCGACCACCAAAGTTCAGAATTGTCGTAGTTGACAAAGGTTATCTTGTAGGCCCTGACCGTCTGGACAACATTCGCCCTATAGGTCGCCGCTCCAGTGACAACCACGATGGTGGGAGTCCAGCCACCAAAGCTATAAGTGTACTGGGCATTGTCCTCTGGCAAATCTATGCTTGCAGGAGCCTCAGGCATATCGCCCTTTGCCACCTTAATTGTCTTTATGACGGTTTCGCCTACGACAAACTTGATATCGAACTTTTGCACGGTCGCCGAAGAACTGGAGACCACCGTCTGAGAAGAGCTAGACTGCGTCTCCTGACCATTAGCTGTCTTAAGGGACAGATTCGAGATGGTCACGTCTTCCCAACGGGAACCCGGCATAGTCAAGGTCAAGGTCACAATTCCCGTCTCCGCCGTCGATTTGAAGGTACAGGTGTAGCTCTGCACTCCATCCTTAGCCGACAGTTCCAAGGAGCCATTGCAGTAACTTCCGAAAGTCACATCCAGATTCATGGTATTGTCAGTATAGCGGAAAATGGAGGCGTCAAAGCTCAGGGTATAAGACTTGTTGGCCTCAACAGGGCCCAGGCCCTTAGTCACCACACGTTCAGCCTCGTAGGGTTTAGCCTGCCCGATAACGACCTCGCCATTGGCGTTCACGGTAAGATTGGTATTGGATTCCCAATCCTGGCTTGCGGCAGAGGAACTGGGGGTCGAAGAACTGCTAGATACCGATGAACTGCTAGGAGCCACAGAACTGCTGGAAGCCGCCACCACCGTAAGCGTCATCGTGTAGGCAGAGCCATTCACCTTGAAGTTCTCCCTGAAGGTTCCAAGATTCGCATTGGCAGGAACCGTTCCGTCCAGCGAAACCACACTACCAGACTTGTTGATATTCAGATAGCGGATGTTCTGGGTCGTGCGTTCATAGCCGGTAGCATTCATAAAGAGGACCGGCTGGATAGTGGCTCCACGCTGCACCGTCTGCGTCAGGTCTCCGGTAATCACCAACGGGGCACTGCTGGATGAAGCGACAGAAGAGCTGCTAGGCTTGCTGGATGAAGACGGCTGCATAGAGCTGGAAGACGGCTTTGAGCTGGAAGAAGACTGGGTTACACTGGAGGAACTGGCCTCCTTAAGGCCCAGGCACTTCACGTTATCAATCTGCAAGGTGCCGTTAGTACCCGAGGTACCCTGGATTTGCCAGCTGAATGCACGGACTGCCTGTCGCACACTGCTAATGGAAGCAGTTGTTCCCCAGCCCGTTTCTTGAGCCAGGTCATCCCAATAGACTGTCTGGGTTTTCCACGTGTTGTTGCTTGCATTGACCGCAACCTTGTGGTAGTTAAATTTCACGTTGATATCGCTTTGATTGGGTTCCACCCTAAAGTCGTGAGCACCACCCTTGTAATCGTACTGGATTGCGGTACAGGCAGACAAATCCTCGGTGGTAACCGTATCGGCATTAGCTGCTACCACCAGGCCTACAAACGGACTGTATTCATAGTTGGCCTTGGTCAGACTGTAGGTAATCTGGATGGCCTTAGAAGAGCTGTTCCCGGTAACCAGAGCGGTATCGATAGTGGACTGTCCCCCATCCTTGTTGTCGTTGTAGATACCCCAAGGGCTGTTCCAGAGAGACGTGTAGTTACCGTCTTCGAAGTTGTCCACCAGCAAGGGCTTGTTGGTGCCGCCAGAAGAGTTGGAGGAATTCGATGCCGAAGACTGACCATTCTGAGAACTGCTGCTAGCCGGGTTCGGACCGCTAGAGCAGGCCGTGTAAGACTTGGGGAGATTGGAGAAGATATTGGTGTTCACCCAGTTTCCGCTCTCGGTGTAGTTCCAGGCGCTACCGTTAAAGTAAGAGGCAGATTCCGGCTTGTTGGAAACCGACCAGTTGGCACCCGAGAGCTTGTGCTGTTTCATCCAGTTGTACCAGGTGAGGCTATTGCCGGAGCTAAAGCCGCCGTTACCGGAAGCATCCACCGTTCCCCATTCCGAAACGAACACGGAAAGACCTGCATTCATGGCGGTCACCGCATTAGCCCCCTCGCCGGTAGTAGAATGGCTTCCCGCATAATAGTGGAAGGTATAGGCGGTATTGTTCTTGGAATCCTTTACAGGGTTGCCCACGGCATAGTCGGGATGCTGGTCCCACTGGGGGTTACCCACCAGCACCAGGTTGTCAGAATACTTGCGGATTTCAGTAATCACGGCCTCAGCATAGGTCTTGATTTCATTCCAAGACTGGGAAGTAGGTTCATTGAACACTTCGAAAATCACGTTGTCGTAACCGCCCCACTTCTGGGCCATGTAGCCGAAGAAGGTCTTCGCGTTGTTCGTGTTGTCGCTGGCCTTGTGGCTATGGTAGTCGATAATTACGTAGATGTCATTATTGATAGCCGCCTGCACCACAGCATTCATCAAGCTCTGGTAATCATTAGTCCGGGTAAAGTAGTTTCCGCTACCCCATTCTTCGTCCACACCCATGGGGGCGCGGATTAGCTGGATGTGCTGACGGCTCACAAGCCCGCTCACAATGTCGGATGTCCAGAAGGGAGACCCTACGTCGCTAGAGATGCTCCAGAAAAGGCTCATACCCTGCACAGCAACCTCGTTACCAGAAGTAACGCCCTTGCAGGAACCGTAAATCTGGCCCTTGCCGCTGGAATTTTTGCCAGCCAGCAACTCACCATACTGGCTGACCGGACCGGCAAAAGAAAGGGAGATAAGGCTCAACACCCAAAGCAAGAAAAGAGACCTTTTCATATAAAACCTTTAGTTGTAGAATATGGTTATGCTTCCCCTAAAAATAATTTCTGAGGGGCTTTGGTTCAAGTCAAATTATGGTAACAAAATGTTTCCGTTGTAAACACCCACCGAAGGTGCCCCAAAATGAAAAAAAGGCGGGGTTTGGCCCACCTTTGCAAATTTGTTAACAGAGTTTTACTTACCGGACTTGCATACGCAACGTCTTGGCCATAGAGCCCTGCTGCACGCGCACGATGTAGGCGCCCTTGCCCACCTTGTCAAAAGTGTGGCTAAAGCTACCGGCAGGAACACTTTCGCTATAATTCTCAACGGCTTGCCCCATCATGTCGAACACCTGGACATTCACGAGACCCGCCTTAGCGACGCTAACCTGGAGAGTGTTGCCCTGGATGGCGGCGGAGAGGATGACGCCAGCACCTTCGGCAGGCCGGGCCGCGATACCCGTAGAACCGCCACCGGCACAAGCCGTATAAGACGTTGGATTAGAGGCCAAATAGCCCTTTACCAGGTTTCCACTGGTGGTATAGCTCAAACTATTCCTGTTGGAGCCACCTTGGAATGCGGCTGTTCCCTCATCAACCTTAGAGGCAGACCAGTTTGCCCAGGAAAGCTGATTGCCATCCATCCAGTTTTGCCAGCTGGTGTTGCGTCCCTGGTCCGGGTTGCCACCTCCGTCGGCGTTGGCGGTGCCCCATTCGGATACGAACACGGAAAGACCTGCATCGATCGCCTGTTGTGCGTTTGAGCCTTCGCACGGATCGCCCCAACTAGTCATTCCGCTCCAACAATGGGAATTAGCGTAATAGTGGAAGGTGTAGGCAATGTTATCGCCAGATACGGTATTACCTATAGCCTCTTGGGGATTCTGGTCATACTTTCGGTTACCCACAAGAATCAGGTTATCGGAATATTGACGGATAACGGGAACAATCTGTTCGGCGTAGTTCTTGACCGTGCTCCAGGAAACGTCTTTGGGCTCGTTGAAAAGTTCAAAGATGACGTGGTCGTACTGTCCCCACTTCTGGGCCATTTCGGTAAAGAACTTGACGGCGTTGCTCACTTCTTCGTGGGCCTGGTGAGAATGCCAGTCGATAATCACGTAGATGTCGTTATCAATGGCTGCCTGCACCACAGTGTTCATCAGGTTCGTCTGGAATGCAGCATCCGTAGCGTAGCCGGTGATATGTTCGCATTTCGAACCGTCTTCCGATCCGTCCTTACAGCCCCACCAGTCATCGCTGGTCGTTCCCATGGCGGCGCGCACAACCTGGATGTTCATGTCGCTAACCATGGTGGAAATGCCTTCGGAGGTCCAAAATTCGGTAGCTTTTGGTACCATGCTCCAATAAAGGCTCATGCCCCTCACCTGGACTTCGGCTCCGTCCTTGACGCCTTCGCAGCTGCCGTAGATACGGCCCTTGCCTTGAGAGTTTTTGCCTGCCTGCAACTGGCCATACTGGCTTACCGGTCCAACTCGGCCGAAAGAGAGGGAGACAAGGCCCAGGGCCAGCAGCAATGTGATGGATTTTTTCATGAAAAACCTCTTGGTAGGATCCTACTACAAAAATAACAAAAACCCCGTCCAAGGACGGGGCTTTTATTACTTCAAAGTGCTCCTAGACTAGCGAACTTGCATCCGGATGGTCCTCACCATGGAGCCCTGCTGCACGCGCACGATGTAGGCGCCCTTGCCCATCTTACCGAAGGTGTGGGCGAAGCTGCCGGCAGCCATGCTCTCGCTGTGGCTCTCGATGGAGTGACCCATCATGTCGAACACCTGGACCTTCACGAGGCCGGCCTTGGCGACAGAGACCTGGAGGGTGTTGCCGTGGACGGAGACGGAGAGGCCGGCAGGAGCGGCGACCACGCCGATAGCGGTGTTGCTACCGTAC
>JAEEGL010734661.1_pt1 | contig 14950 bp, 11 predicted proteins | sample 9134231 | NCBI WGS metagenome assembly JAEEGL01 (sample SAMN16246548, study PRJNA631951) | gut metagenome | biome: gut microbiome; feature: rumen; material: fiber-attached | host: Bos | place: Iran: Karaj | collected 2018-10
AAGCAGAATGCCTTGGTGATCTCTCTTGCACGGTCCGGACGGAAGTTGAAGAAGATCACGGAATCGTTCGGCTTTACAACGGAGAGAGGTTTGCCGTCCGCATCGGTGATTACGGTCGGGAGTACAAACTCGTCGGTTACGCCGTCATCGTAGGATGCCTGCATAGCAGCAATGGGATCCGTAGCGGTTACGCCCTTGCCCAGTACCAGGCTGTCGTAAGCCTTCTGGATACGATCCCAGTTGTTATCACGATCCATAGCATAGTAACGGCCGGACAAGGAAGCTACCTTACCTACGCCGATCTCGTTTGTCTTGTTTACCAGTTCCTGCAGGTAATCCTTACCGGATGCAGGCGGTGTATCACGTCCGTCAAAGAACGGGTGGATGAATACTTTCTCCAGGCCTTCCTTTTTGCACAGCTCCAGAATCGCGTACAGATGTGTGTTGTGGCTGTGTACGCCGCCGTCAGAGAGCAGCCCCCAGATATGCAGGTCGGAATTGTTTTTCTTGCAGTTCTCGATCGCACGCAGCAGTTCTTCGTTCTTGAAGAATACGCCGTCTTCGATGTACTTGGTGATCAGGGTCAGGTCCTGGTAGATGATGCGGCCGGAGCCGATGTTCATATGACCCACCTCGGAGTTACCCATCTGACCGTCCGGCAGGCCTACTGCCAGACCGGAAGCGTAGCCTTTTACAAAAGGACACTCTGCTTCCAGCTTATCCATAACAGGTGTGTTTGCGATCGCGATGGCATTGGACTCCGGATTGTCGGACAGGCCGTAACCATCCAGCACCATTAAAACAACAGGTCTTTGCTTCATGATTCTTTCTCCTTTATATATAGATGTTCAAAATAATGTATGTTTTTGCAACGCACTACATTATACAATAAGTACATTTATTTCGCAACAAAACGATTTTGCTCCGGATCATAGCGGTAGCCGATGGCTTCGAGCTTCCCGGTGATCTCGTTTTCCGCAATGCCGATGGATGCGGCAAGATCATTTAAGGAAGAATAATTATCGCGCAGCTGCGTATTGACATAGCTTAATAACATGACAGGATCTTTCGGTATCATAGTGGCTCCTTTCATTCTGCTCGGTTAGCGTATCCTAACATTGTATATCCGAATAAGGAAAAATGCAATAGGTGTTTGCACAGCAGGGGGAAGTAATTGATTTTCGCCGGTTAATTTACATTGCAAACGGCTGGCTTATTTGCTATATTTAAATGGATGGGCGTTCGCCCGAAATCTTAGGATCATGGGGGTATCGGAAGATGGCAGAGAATGGTTTTCATGATTATAAGTGTCCGAACTGCGGGGGGCCGCTGGCATTCCGCGGAGACCTGAACAAGATGGCCTGCGAGTATTGCGACAGCCAGTTTGACATGTCGGAGTTTTCACAGGATACGCAGGTGAAGGAGGAAGTAACCGACTGGCAGCAGTCGAGTACGCAGCAGATGGACGGTGCGGGCATGAAGGAATATGTCTGCAATACCTGTGCGGCAGTATTGGTGGCAGAGCAAAACGTAGGTGCGACCGAGTGTCCGTATTGCGGCAATCCGCTGGTCATCAAGGATACCTTTGAAGGGATCAACCTGCCGGATGGTATCATCCCGTTTTCGGTAGATAAGCGTTCCGCGCAGCAGGCGCTGGAAAACTTTTATAAGGGAAAGAAACTGATCCCGGACAGCTTTTTGAGCAAGAACCGGATCGACAATATCAACGGACTGTATGTGCCGTTCTGGCTTTTCGACTGTGATACCAGCGGGGATTGCTTCTACCGCGCGACCAAGGAGCGTGAGTACGACAAGGGCGAAGAAGTCTGGAAGGAAATCCAGGACTACGCGATCACCCGCAGCGCCAAGATGCGTTTTGAAAAGGTGCCGGCGGACGGTTCCAAAGAGATGAAGGATGCCTATATGGATTCGCTGGAGCCGTTTGATTACAGCAAGATCACGGCGTACAACCCGGCGTATATGTCCGGTTATGTAGCCAGCAAATACGATGAAGATGCCAATGCGGTAAAAGAGCGTGTCAATGAGCGCATCCGCAACACTTCGAAGCAGAAGATCCGTGAGACCGTAAAAGGATATACGTCGGTCAACCCGACGGCAGAGAATATCGGGATCCACGATGGCCGCGTACGTTATTGCATGCTGCCGGTATGGATGCTCTCCACGCAGTGGAACGGGCAGGTGTACAGCTTTGCGATGAACGGACAGAGCGGCAAAGTGGTAGGGGATCTGCCGATCGACCAGGGCAAATCGACCAAACTGTTCCTTTCCACGGCACTGATCACGATGGTGATCGCGGCACTCGTTCTGTATTTTGTGATGGGCGGACTGGATGTGTTTACTGTACTGGGAGCCATTGTAGTGGGACTGGTCGTCGGCGGGGTTTCCTTATCGTCTGCGAAAGCGGCGATGGTGGCTTCGGTGAAGACGCAGGCCGACAGTTTCCTGGTCAACAATTCCTTTGCGCTGACCAACCAGCAGGATCGGTATACCGGTACGAGACACGAGTTTGTCCGGAGACGCCAGACCAACAACAAATAAAACACCGGTTCAGGGCCTGCGGGCTCTGAATCTTTTTTGGAGGAATACGATGAACGATCCATGTGAACTGTGTATGCATTATGAATACGATGAAGAGTATGATAACTATGAGTGTGATGCCGGCCTGGATGAGGACGATATGTATCGCTTTCTGACCGGCAATGCGAAAGGCTGCCCCTTTTTCCAGCAGGGGGATGAATACCAGATCGTAAAACACCAGATGTGACCGGAGGCCACGGAATATACGGAACTTACAACGGCTCCTTCGCCGGAAGTCCTGCTTTGCGGGGATACTTCTTCGGCGTGGGGGCTGTTTTTTTGATGATCGCAAGGCATCTGGGATCGCCCGATTCCGGCAGCGAATAGTCGAGCACCTGATCCGCGGTACCGCCCAGCAGTCGGATCGCTTTTGCGGCGCTTTCATATTCGGAAGAGTCCTTTTCCGCATTGGTAAAACCGGAAGCCTTATATGCGACAAAACATCCGCCGCTCTTTACATAGGGCAGACAGTATTCGGACAAAGTAGACATATTGGCGACCGCACGGGAGACGGCATAGTCAAAGGTCTCGCGCAGCTGGCCGGCTTTGGCAAAATCTTCCGCGCGTCCGTGCACGGCCGTGATTCCGGTCAGTCCCAGACGGGTGATCACTTCGTTTAAAAAATTGACGCGCTTGTTTAACGAATCCAAAAGGGTGACCTGCAGCTGCGGGAAGGCGATCTTTAACGGGATGCCCGGGAATCCCGCACCGGTCCCGATGTCGATCAGGGAGACGGAGGCTCCGCTGCGGATTGCTTCCGTTGCCATACATTCCGGGAGCAGTGCCGGCAGCAGGCTGTCTGCAAAGTGTTTCTGCAGGACCTCTTCCGGTTCCGTAATGGCTGTCAGGTTCATAAAGCTGTTCCATTCGAGCAGCAGATCGTTGTAGAGCAGGAACTGTTCCGCACGGCGCTCATCCAATTCGATACCGCACACTTTCATATATTGCAGGAGTCGTTCTTTTTCCATGGGCTTACCTCTTTAAGGAATCAAAAAACTCGGCCATCGGCTCGATGGTCTTGTTCAGGTTTGAGATCGCAGTGTTGAGTTTTTCCAGATCGATCGAATTCATCTTGTTCATCGTCGCGGACAGATCCTCGGTAGCGTTGACGGTCAGGGTGTTGATATTATCAACGGTCCCGCCCAGATCCGCTTCCTTGAGTTCTGTCGTCAGGTGTTCCAGATTGTCCAGCGATACCATAGTGCTGTTGTAGATGGCGTCGACTCTGGGGAGGATGTAGCTGACCACGCCGATGACGACGACGAGGACGATCCCCATAAAGATGGCGCTGAGCATGGACATAATAAATGCGAGTTTCTGGTATTTCAGCTGGGATTTTTCCGTGGCCGCCATCTCGCGGTTGTGTTCTTCCACATTTTTACGATAGGTTTGTGTGTCTTCGGAAACCGCAGCGGCATCGCCGGCAACGGCATTGTTTTGTTCGTTCATATCCTGCCTCCGGATCATAGAAAGTTCAGCCTGCTCATTATACACAATCGGGCGGAAAAACGCAAACCTGCAGGGCGGAAAAGCCGTATTTTCCGTTGATAAACCGGGGGCATTCATGGTAAAATGAACTCATATTTTGCAGATGATGTAAGCGCAGCAAACGAAAAGAGTTTTGTCATTTACGATACATTTTCACGCAGAGGAGGGGTATGGGGTATGCAGGATGCAGCAAACGGAAACAAAGTATTGTCGGAGATCTACGACATCTGTGACAGGATCTACACGGGAATGTCCACGGCGAGGACCAGGGATCATTCCGAGATCTTTACCTATCTGACGGAATTGGGAAAAGTGCTTGCAGGCGCCGACCGCGCAAGCTTCTGGAAATGGGAAAAGAGAAAACACCAGCTCTGGACCACATCGGCTACGGGAACGGACCGGATCATCATTCCGGACGATACCGGTCTGGTGGGCAAGGCGCTGCGGGAAAAGCGCGTGATCGTGACCAACGATCCGTACAACGATCCGGATTTTAACCGGAACGTGGATAAGCAGACCGGCTATGTGACCAAGTCGATCCTGGTGATGCCGGTAACGAATGTAAACGGCGAATACATTGGCGCGTTCCAGATCATCAACAAACTGGAAGGCGGCTTTGATGCAGAGCGTGATGTGCGCAGCCTGTCCATGGCGGCGATCATCTGCGGGATCGCGCTGGAGGCGGAGACCTTCCACGAAGCATCCCTGCACGACCGGCTGACCGGCCTGAAAAACCGTATGGGCTTTTACGGCGACTTTGCCAGAAAGTACGATGCAGTGCTGCAGAGCGGCAAACCGCTTTCGATGTTTATCTGTGATATCGACAAATTCAAGCGCGTGAACGATACCTACGGTCACAATGCCGGCGATGCTGTGCTGGCATTTACCTCGGCTCTGATCGAGAGTTTTGCGGGGCCGGAGGAAGGCGTCTACCGCTGGGGCGGCGAGGAATTTATCATGCTGATGCCGGATACCACGCTGGAACAGGCCGTACAAAAGGCGGAAGAGGTGCGTGTGAAACTGATGAATTCGCCCTGCGATGCCGAGGGCAACATTATCAATCTGACGATGAGTTTCGGATGCTCGACTTTTGATCCGGAAAAATCCATCGAGGATAATGTGGCGGTAGCAGACGGACATCTGTACACCGCAAAGGAGACCGGACGAAACAAGGTGGTTTTTGAGTGATCATTTTGACAGACTGCATTAGATAGAGGACCGGATGAGATGAAGGTTACGATTTTGGGGGTAAGAGGTTCCATCCCGACGGATGGACCGGAGTTTTGTGAATTCGGAGGTGCCACTTCGTGCATCCTGGTAGAAGCCGACGGACAGGCCATCTACCTGGATGCGGGAAGCGGGCTTTTGCGTGCACCGCACACGGGAACTGCGGAGGTGTCGATCCTGATCTCGCATTCGCATATGGATCACATTCTGGGATTGCCGCTGTCGCCGATCCTTCTTTCCGACAAAAGTATCGATCTGTATCTGCAGAAGCGGGACGGGATTTCCGCAAAAGAACAGCTGGAACATCTGATGGCGCCGCCATTATGGCCGGTAGGGGTGGATCAGTATCCCTGCGAGGTGGTCTTTCATGACCTGCAGCTGCCGATGCAGATCGGTGCGGTCCGTGTGACCGGGATGGAATCGAATCACCCCGGCGGATCGACGATCTACCGTCTGGAGTACAACGGTAAGTCACTCGTGTACGCGACGGATTACGAGCATACGGAGCAGAAGCAGGCAGAACTGGCAGCATTTGCGCAGGGGACGGATCTGCTGCTGTATGATGCACAGTATACGGAGGAAGAATACGCGCGGATGAAGGGCTTTGGGCATTCGACCATTGCCGAGGGGATGAAGGTATTTGAGCAGAGCGGTGCTAAGAGGATCCTGTTTGTCCATCACGATCCCAGGCATCCCGATGCGAAACTGCGCGAGATGGAAGCAGTATTAAACGGCAAGAACGCAGCGCTGGCCAGAGACGGTGAAGTAATTGAATTATGAGGTACGGATTATGAACAAGAAGAAAACGCTGATCATTGTCGGCATCGTTGCACTGGCAGCGATCGTGGGAGTCGTGATCTTTCTGCTGATGGGAAAAAACGGTAAGCTCTCGGCAACGACGATGCGACTGCTCCGGATCGAGGGAACGGTTACTCTCGAGTCTGCAGGTGTCAAAAAAGAGATCATCAACAATCTGAAACTCAACAGCGGCGACGTTCTGACCACGGAAGAAGCCAGTCTCGCGGGCATCAGTCTGGATGACTACAAAGCAGTTACACTGCAGGAGATGAGCGCAGCGGAGTTTATGCAGGACGGTAAGAAACTGGATCTGTATCTGCAGAAGGGATCCCTGTTTTTTGATGTAAATAAGAAACTGGAAGATGACGAGGCCTTTCAGGTGCGGACGTCCACAATGATCGTCGGTATCCGCGGTACGGATGGCTATGTATTTGTACAGAAAGAAGGACAGGACGGGATCCTGCTGCTCACCGGTGAGGTCGAGGTCAAGGGGATCAATCCGCAGACCAACGGGGAAGTAACAACCACACTTCACGCCGGGCAGGTGGTCTATGTGTATCTGCATAATGACGAGGTCCCGGAAAAGAGCGTATCTTTTCAGTTGGAGAATCCGACCGAAGAAGAGCTTCCGCCAGAGGTGATCTTATTCCTGGTAGAGCCGGGGCATGAGGATTTGCTCAAAAAGACCTGTGCCGAGACCGGCTGGGATGAAGATAAGATCCGTAAGCGGGCAAAGGAACTGGAAGAAGCCGGAGGGGCAGAGCCTTCGGCGGCACAGTCGGAATCGGAGGACCCGACGGTGAGCCCGACCGCGGAAGCAACCGAGGCTCCGACAGAAACTACGACGCCGACTTCGACGGTTACCACGACACCAAAAGCAACGCCGACCCAGACGGGGGATGATGACGGAGAAGGCGGAAACGGTAACGATAACGATGATCCGACCGTTACGCCGACACCGGAACCGACAATCACGCCGACACCGGATCCGACATTGACACCGACGCCGGAACCGACACCCGCAATAACTCCGACGCCTGCGGTCACGCCGACTTCGACGACAACACCGACCCCGGCACCGTCAGCTAATGATGATGACGACGATGATGATGATAACGACAGTGATGATAGCGACAGTGATGATGATGACAGCGATGGGGATGATCTGACGCCGACCCCGACGGAGGAGCCGACCCCTACGGAAGTGATGATCGAAAGTCTCTCCATAGAGTCGTCTGTGGAACTGGCGGTTGGAGACACACATACGATCAGTGTCAGTGTGGAACCGGCTGAGGCGGACGGAAATCTGCAATGGTCGAGCGATAATACGTCGGTAGCAACGGTTGAGGACGGCACTGTGACTGCAGTTGGTGCGGGAACGGCGATCATCACGGCATCGGCTACGGATGGCAGCGGAGAATCTGCGCAGTGTGAGGTAACAGTCACCGGCGAAGCAATGATCACGAGTCTGCAGATCGATGCATCCATGACGGTAAAGGTGGGTGTCGACGAACGGATCTCCATCAGTGTAGAGCCGGAAGAGGCCAGCGGGTATGTGGAATGGAGCAGCAGCGACACTACGATTGCAACGGTAAGCGATGACGGCCTGGTATCCGGCTTGCAGGCGGGAACTGTGACGATCACGGCGTCTGCTACGGATGGCAGTGGTCTGTCGGATACCTGTGAAGTGACGGTCACCGATACGATTGAAGTGGAGATGATCTCCTTTACAAAGGCGCCGGATAAGATCCCGTCTACCAGCTTCTGGACCATTGGCGAAGACGATATCCTTTTTGTTCCGGAGGATGCTACGGATAAGACACTGACGTATTCGATCGCGGATGAGAGCATCGCTACGGTAGACAGCAGCGGTAAGGTCACGGCACACAGTCCGGGCGAGACCACGCTGACGGCGACGGCGTCCAACGGAGAGACGGCGACGGTTACGATATCGGTCGGACAGGCCATTGAGTCGATCAGCTTCAGCGAGACGCCTCCGGCAATTACGGTTGGTGATACTCTGAACATAGCCGAATTAATATCCGCAGAGCCGGATAATGTAGACAGTGATTTCGCATCGCTTAGCTGGAGCAGCAGCAAAACATCGGTTGCAACGGTGGACGCTTCGGGTAATGTGACAGCAGTGGGTTCGGGCTCCGCAACGATCGTGGTTACTGCGCCCGGCGGCAAATCGGCAAGCTGTACAGTGACCGTGAAGCCGGAGCCGACAGTGACTGCAGGGACAACGGAGTATAGGGGCGATGGCCACGCGACCGTTCATTTTACATTTTCGGATTTTAATGAAGACTACGATTATGAAGTGAACCTGGCGGATGAAGATTATTTTCTTGAGGATGGTGATCAAAACATTAGTTCGGATGGCACAGGTGTGATATCGATTAGGGGAGAAATCGGTACCACCGGTCCGGTGAATCTGAGGATCACCGGAAAACTTGCAGGTACGGGGGTATGGTCAAAAGTTTACGAGAATGTTACCACGCTTACGCTGGAGTAATTTATAGTAAGTGCAATAATTGCGTTACTGTATATTACAGAAATCATATCGTGAGCTGCTGCGCAATACGCGCGCAGGCAGCGGAGGGAAAAGTTGAATTCAAAAAAACGCAATATCCGCACAATCTTTTATGCAGCCGCCTTATCCCTGGCCGTCACCGTTCTGGTGCGGCTGGGGGTATTGCTATGGCCGGACCAGTGGGTGCAGGATCATCTTTACCAAAAGCCACAGTATATGAATGGGGAAGTGATCCTTTTTGGCATCGATGCAAATTCACTGCGGGCGCTGGGACCGTACAATACCTGGGATCGCCATATCATGGCAAGGGCTTTGGAAGCGCTGGCGTCCGATCCGGAGCACCGGCCGGCTGTGGTGGCGATCGATACCCTCTATTCGATGAAGACGGATCCGGAGGCAGATGCACATCTGGCAAAAGCGGCAGCCGAACTGGGCTGTGTGGTGACGGCATCGGCAGCAGTGTATGATCCGGGCTGGTATGAAGATGAAAACGGAAATATGGCATGGGACGATTATCGGATCGTGCAGTATGAAGAACCGTATGAGGAATTAAAAGCGGTGACGACCCAGGGGCATATCAACGCCATGTACGATAAGGACGGTATCATGCGGCATGGCCTGTTATACATTGAGCCGGACGAAAAGGTTCATTCCATGGCCTATCAGGTCGTGCGGCTGTATCAGGAGAAAAAGGGGCAGAAGTTTACGCCGCCGCAGACCAACAGCCGGGGGCAGTTTTATGTGACATTTACCGGCAGGCCGGGGGACTATTATGACCAGTCCTTTGTGGATCTGCTGAATGGAAAGATCCCGCCGAGTTACTACGACGGCAAGATCGTCTATATCGGACCTTACGCCGCAGGACTCCAGGATGCGTATTATACGCCGATCGACCGTGCAGAGGCGATGTACGGTGTGGAGTTTCAGGCGAATGAAGCACAGCAGTTTCTGGCTGAGAACTATCCGAAGGAAGTATTTAATGGCGCGCAATATGCGATACTGTTTGCGGTGTGTTTTCTGACGGGCATCTGCTTCTTCAGGTGGAAGCTGATCCCTTCCTCGGTGTTGTGTGCGGCAGTCTTTGCCTTGCCGTTTCTGATCTCTGTCAAGGCGTACGATGCCGGATACATCCTGCATCCTCTGTGGGTACCGGTTGGAGTGCTGTTCATCTATCTGATCGCGGTGATACACAACTATGTGCTGGCAGCGCTGGAACGGCAGCAGATCACGCATACCTTTGAGCGTTATGTGGCACCCGAGATCGTACAGGAGATCCTCAAGGAAGGTACCGAGTCCCTGTCACTCGGCGGTAAGCTTTGCGATATCGCGGTACTCTTTGTGGACGTTCGCGGGTTTACCACGATGTCCGAACGTCTGGATCCGGAGAAAGTGGTCTTTATCTTAAATCGTTATTTAACTATGGCCAGCAGCTGCGTGGAAGAATACAATGGCACACTGGATAAATTCGTCGGTGATGCGATGATGGCATTCTGGGGCGCCCCGCTCCCGCAGGAAGATGCGGTGTACAATGCTGTCCGGACTGCACAGGCGATCGTGGAAGGGGCGGCAAGAGTCTCGGACGAATTAAAGGAAGAGATCGGTGAGGAACTGCGTGTCGGTGTGGGTGTGCATTTCGGCCCGGCCATCGTGGGAAATATGGGTGCGGAGCGGCATATGGATTACACGGCCATCGGTGATACTGTCAATACGGCAGCGCGTCTGGAGGCGAATGCACCGGGCGGTACGGTATACATCAGCCGTGCGGTAGCCGATGCTTTGGGTGAGCGGATCGAGGTAACCTCCCTCGGCGGTTCCGTAAAGCTCAAGGGTAAGGCAGACGGTTTCGAAGTTTTAAAACTGGAAAAGATCCTGTAAACGAAAAACAGCCGCCCGTTCGGGCGGCTGTTGCATTACGCAGTCTCAATCATTCCTTGATCACGTATTTGTTGATCATATCGTCAACCAGCGGAAGCTTGATGGTCTTGATCTTGCAGGCATTCACAGCAAGCAGGAGCATCAGGATCGTCTTGATGAATACAACGATCGAAGAGATCAGGCTCAGGAAAGAGTTGATCTTGGAGATCGCCTCGATGCTGTTGAACGGCGTATCCGCATCAAAGATTCTTGTCAGGGTGTCGATGAATCCGAAGCAGTCCGGAAGCAGGTGGATGATCGTTGTCAGTGCAGAAACAAACAGTACGATCAGAGCTGCTTTCAGCGCCGAAAAACGCAGGAACTCGTTATCCTCTTTCAGCAGGATGTAGCCGGCCAGGATCGTGATCGCGACAGCTCCGAAAAACTGTCCTACCAGAAAGCACAGGCAGGCAAGAAAACCGCAGTGAATCCCCAATTTTGACTTCATAAATGATTTCCTCCTTATAACTTTGGTTTTTCTATAGCAATACCCCTATGGTATTGTTATCACGTTAGAAATGCAACCCGCCGTCGCCGGCATGCCGCAGGATCATTGCGGAGTGCATCGGCAGGGTGATGGTGATGCGGCCGTTCTCCAGCCAGTATTCCTCACCGCTGTCGTCGTAGCCATCCTCGGTGGTGAGCATGATCTGCTTTAAGGTTGCGTTTTTGCGGATCCCGAGGGTCCACAACTGAAACTCCTGTGTTACCGGGCCGTCGTTGTTGTTGATAAAGACAGCCGACTGGCCTTCGCGGTCGAAGCGGCCAAAGGCGATCACACCGCGGGCATTGCCGAGCAGCTTGATCGAGCCATGCTTAAACTCGTGGCAGTTACGGCGGATGCGGATCATCCGGCGGTGAAAATCGATCATATCCTGATCCTCGTGTCCCCACGGATAGGTACGGCGGTTGTCGGGATCAGTCCATCCGCACACACCGGCTTCGTCACCGTAATAGATCGTCGGAGCACCGAGCCAGGTGAACTGGAACAGAACTGCTTCCCGCATTACGGCATTGCTGATGCCTTCGTTTGCGGCTTCTGCACCGGCCGTTGCAGTACGTCCCACCTTGCGGTTGGTTCGCGTCAGGAACCGTGAGTGGTCGTGGTTGGACAGCTCATTCATCGCCGTAAGGATGGAAGGCATATTCATATCGGCGGTGTGATACATCATAGCCGCCCAGAAATTGTCCGTATTGTTGAGCTGGTCCCCGCGGAAATCGTCGGAATGCTTCTGCATTCCGGTCAGAAACCAGGTGATCGGCTCCATAAAAGCATCGTAGTTCATGACGGTATCCCACTCATTGCCCTGCAGCCATGCAGCGGGGGAACCGTAGTGTTCTGCCAGGATCACGGCGTCGGGATTGGCCTCTTTGACGGCCTTGCGGAATTTCTGCCAGAAGATGTGGTTGAATTCCGTGGAATGTCCCAGATCGGCAGCGACATCCAGACGCCAGCCGTCCGCGTTGTAGGGCGCAGAGACCCATTTCTGACCGATCCGCAGGATATATTCCTGCAATTCTTCGGAATCTTCGTAATTCAGTTTCGGCAGGGTGTCGTGTCCCCACCAGCCGTCATAGGTGCTGTTGTACGGCCATTTGTGACGGTCGTGAAAATGAAAGAAACTGTGATAAGGACTGTTCTCATCGACATAGGCGCCTTTGGCATAGCCGTCGGCATTCTCGTAGATGCGTTCCTTATCCAGCCATTTATTGAAGGAACCGCAGTGGTTGAACACGCCGTCCAGGATCACACGGATACCGCGGCGATGCGCTTCCGCTACCACTTTTGCAAACAGTTCGTTGCTGGCTTCCAGATTCTCGAGATTGGTCACGCGGTTGATATAACGCGTGGCATGCATATTGTCCTGGTCGCCGTCAGGCAGCAGATCGCCCGACTCGTTTACGATCCGGCCGAAATGCGGATCGATATAATCATAGTCCTGAATGTCATATTTATGATTGGAAGGTGAGACAAACAACGGGTTAAAATAGATCACCTCGATACCGAGCTTTTCCAGATAACTCATTTTGTCCAATACGCCCTGCAGGTCGCCGCCGTAGAACTCGCGTACGCCCATCGTGGCGGGGTATTTGTCCCAGTCCTCTACTTTTACGGTATGTTCATTAATGTAGCTGTATTCATCGGTCTCCACATCATTGGAAGGATCACCATTGCAAAAACGGTCAACAAAGATCTGGTACATAACGGCACCTTCCGCCCAGGAGGGTGTCTGAAAACCGGGAATGATGCGGAATTTGAAATGCTCATCCGGGGTGCGGACAACACCGCGGGTATCAAAAAGCACCGAAACATTACCGGTATGGATTTCAAAATAATAAGAGAAGGTCTCGGTATCCAGCTGGACCTTTGCGGAATAGTAATCGAACAGTTCATCACGGTCGATCTTTTCCATCGTGATCCGTTCTGCGCCGGAAACCAGAATTACCCGGTCTACATTGTTGATATAGGTACGAAAACGGATCTGGACCTGATCGTAATCCATCGGCTGGGCCGGAGTGATGTAATTGGCTGTGGTGTCGGAATAAAGAGCAGCTTTACGAAGGATCGGACGCATTCCTGCGATATAGTTGTGATTTAAGCGGGTAAAACTGACTTCCTGCATGAAACATCTCGCCCCCTCAGAGAGTTTATTTCTTCAAGCGTTAATTCTACAATACTCATGTCAAAAATACAAGGAAAAGTGTCCGAAGGAGAGTGGAAGGGCACCGGAAAGCATCCGGGAAAAATATGTACAGACTGTTAATAGATGTGTACACAATAAGGAAATATACCCCCGACAAATTATAGTTCAAAGAGGGGGAGATTATCGGTTTTACGGCATTTTTTAGGGGTTACTCCGAACTTGTATACAAGATTGTGAACGGAAAATGAACAAACTGTGAAAATAACAAAAACGGAAGCGCTTTCATTGTAAGCGTTTCACAAAATTCCTTTTTTGTGCTGAATTAACAAAAAATTGCCTTGAATAAAGAATTTTATTGTGTTACAATCCGATTTGCAAGTGGCAAAGGGTCATTTGACAAAACTAACAAATTTATTGGGAGGTAAAAGCAACATGAAAAAGAGACTGATGGCACTCAGCATGGCTGCAATCATGGCTATGGGTACCCTGGCTGGATGTACAGGCGGCGAAACTCAGCCGACAACACCGGCAGAAGGTGGCACCGGCAAACCGGCAGCTACCACTGCTCCTGCAGAAGGTGGCGGTGAAGAAGGCGGCGAAGTTGTAGCTGCTACTCCGGCAGCTGACGAAGGCACAACTCTGAACATCTATGTATGGAACGAGGAGTTCAAGAGCCGTCTTGAGGATCACTATCCGGGATATGAGAAGGTAGATGCTACCACCGGTAAGATCGGTGATGTAACTGTTAAGTTCACCATCACTCCGTCCGATGACAACGCTTACCAGAACAAGCTGGACAGCACTCTTCCGAACAACGCTTCCGCAGCAGCTGATGACAAGGTAGATATCTTCCTGGTAGAAGCTGACTACGCACTGAAGTATGTTGATGAGAGCATCGACGTAGCTATGAAGCTTTCCGATCTGGGCATCACCGATGCAGATCTGGCTGATCAGTATCAGTACACCAAGGACGTTGTTACTGATGCAAGCGGTAACTTAAGAGGTGCTTCCTGGCAGGCTTGCTCCGCTGGTTTCATCTACAACCGTGAAGCTGCAAAGGACGTTCTGGGAACAGATGATCCGGCAGAGGTTCAGAAGGCAGTAGCTGACTGGAGCAAATATGTTGAGACCGCTAAGGCTGCACAGGCTAAGGGCTATGTAATGTGCTCCGTAAACGATACCTATCGTACCTACTCCAACAACGTATCCGGCAAGTGGGTACAGGATGGCAAGATCGTTGTTGACAAGAACATGGAAGCTTGGGTAGATGATTCCAAGGCTCTGGTAGATGCAAAGGCTGAGAACACCTTCGATCTGTGGGGCGATGACTGGGCTAAGGGTAAGGCTCCGGAAGGCAAGATCTTCTGCTACTTTGGGCCGGCTTGGTTCTGCAACTTCTGCCGGGATGCTGATAAGGATGGCACCATCGCTAATCAGGGCGGCTGGGGCTTCTGCGAAGGACCTCAGGGTTACTTCTGGGGTGGTACCTGGATCTGCGCTGCAACCGGTACCGACAACGCTACTCTGGTTAAGGACATCATCCTTACTATGACAACTGATCAGAGCGTACTGAAAGAGATCGCAACTGCTGATGCAGACTGCGTAAACAGCAAGACTGTACTGGCTGAACTGGCTGGTTCCGATGAAGGTAACATCGCACTGCTTGGCGGTCAGAACCCGTATGCACAGCTGGCTGCAGGCGCTGAGAACGTAGACCTGTCCAACCTGTCTGAGTATGATCAGGGCT
>JAEEGL010854882.1_pt1 | contig 14950 bp, 13 predicted proteins | sample 9134231 | NCBI WGS metagenome assembly JAEEGL01 (sample SAMN16246548, study PRJNA631951) | gut metagenome | biome: gut microbiome; feature: rumen; material: fiber-attached | host: Bos | place: Iran: Karaj | collected 2018-10
CTGCGCCGATGCCGATGGCAACAATTGTTTTGACAGAAAACTTCTTCATTTTTTGTCTCCTTTAAGAGTTATTCAGAATTTGGCAAAAAAACAACCCCTGCCGAAAACCGGCAGGGATTGAAAACAGGATTAGAAGCCTCATCTCTCGTCTCCGCCGGATTTAGCACCACGCTGTACAAACCAGCAGGTTGCTGTGAGATCATCGGGCCGGTCCCTCCCTCACTCTTGATAAGGTGTTCAATTGTCGCTTGTATTATATCAGCTGATTGCGCATTGTCAATCTTTTTTTTCAGGAACAGAGAATACGGAGCAGATCTTCTTTTACAAGGCCGGTGAAATAAACAGAAACATCAATGTCTTTCAGTGCAGCCCGGAAATTTTCTTCATCGGGGGCTTTCCCAAGAAACAGAGGTTCAAGCAGTTCCGGGTCCTTCCGGCTGAAAAAGTCACCGCAGAAGGAAATGGATGTAATCAGACCTCTGTCAACAGAAATATATGCCTCAACAAGACCGCAGCCGTCTATACGGCTGCTTTTTTTCAGCGTGCAGGCGGGAGAACGGCCATAATTCCATTCCCATCGATTGTAGCGTTCCTCCTGCAGACGGCGGATTGCCGTGAGATCTTTTTCTGAAAAGCGGTATTCCTCTCCCGGTTCTTCTGCAAGAAGATGTGCCAGCAGCGCTGCTCTGAAATCCGAGAGAGTTGTTCCCTCCGGGAAATACGGCAAAAGATTGGTAACCCGGCTTCTGACAGAGCGGATACCCTTTGCGGTAATTTTGCTCTGATCAACATGGAGCACTTCCGAGATCACGGAAAGATCGGAATTGAAGAGAAGAGTTCCGTGATGCAGCACTCTTCCGCTGCGGATATACTGCGCATTGCCGGAGAACTTTTTCCCGTCAACCGTCATGTCATTCCTGCCGTTGATTTCCGCGCGGACGCCCAGCTCTTCAAGCGCGCGGACGACAGGTTCGCAGAAGAGGCGAAGATTCAGACTTTCAGAACTGCCGGCATCGGAAATAAAGCTGTAATTCAGGTTTCCGAGATCGTGATAGACAGCACCTCCGCCGGAAAGCCTTCTGACGACGCGGATATGATGCTGTTCCACATACGGCAGATTGATTTCCGCAAGGGTGTTCTGATACTTGCCGATAATAACAGCATTGTCGTTCTGCCAGAGCATGAGATAGTTTCTGTCTTTCGGCAGATTCTCAAAAACATACTGCTCTGCCGCCAGATTGAATGCCGGATCTGTAGTTGTCAGATTGATGTACCGAAGCATAGGGAACTCTCTCCTTAAAAAACGAGGCGCGTTGCCGCGCCTCGTTCAGGTATTAAGCGGAGTGAAATTACAGGATGCCGATCCAGCTGTCAACAGTCTCGTCATTGAACTCGTTGAGCTTGTTCAGATAGAGAATGTTGCCGCCGTCATCGGACTCGATAACTTCAAGGCCTTCGAAGCCGGGAACTTCAAGCGTTGCGCCGACGGAAGCGTCGAACTCGCCGTTAACCATTGCAACACCGACATAAGCGGAGACATAGCCGAGCTCGATCGGGTTCCAGAGGAAGGTTGCATCGCAGATGCCGCCGTGGATGTACTCAGCCATATCGGTTGCGAGCGTCAGACCGGTGACCTTGATTTGGCCGACAAGGCCTTCATCCATGATGCACTTGGAAACAGCAGGAGCACCGTTGGTAGTCGGAACGATGAGACCCTTCAGGTCGGGGTTGGCATCGATGAGGGCTTTGCAGACATCGTAAGACTTGGTATAGTCATCATCGCCGTAGACAGGATCAAGCAGGGTCATGTTTGCATACTTCTCGTTTGCTGCAAACTCTTCCTGAATGAAGGAGATCCAGAGGTTCTGGTTAGGAGCAGTTGCACCGGCAGATACGATACCGATTTTGCCTTCATATCCGACGGACTCAGCAAGGCTCTCGAGCTGGGTGATGCCGATGACTTTTGCGGAAGCAGGCTCGATGTCGAGGTTGCGGCCTTCAGCGTCAACTTTTGCGTCCCAGGAGAGAACATAGATGCCCTTTTCCATGGCTTCCTTGCAGACGTCTACAAGGCCGGCAGCATCGTTTGCAGAGATGCAAAGAACATCAACGCCCTGGTCGATGAAGTTACGGATGATACGCTCCTGGCCATCGTTGGAGCTGTCTTCCGGACCGTCATGCATGAACTCAAAACCGAGCTCATCAGCAGCCTTCTGGAAGCCTTCAACACCAGCCTGGAAATAGGCGTTGCCGCTCTGTTTGTAAACGACACCGATGGTGATGCCATCGCCCGGCTTTGCATCGTCTGCAAGAGCGACAGCGCTGACTGCCATAATCATGGCAAGTGCGAGGATAATTGCGAGGAATTTTTTCATTTGGGGTTGCCTCCTTTAATATTTATTTCAAACGGGAAGATCCCGTCTAAAATTCACTTGGTTATTCTGTAGTTTTTATGGTGACATGCTGACGTCTGACCCGAATGATATTGGAAATATCTTCCGCAATATTGGGAAGGAGAGATGCGGCTATCAACACAAGGCCGACCGCAAGGTTAACTGTGCTGTCCGAGAACCCGTACAGAGTTCCAAGCCCTTTTTTCATGACACCGAAGATTATGACTGACAGAATGACACCGATAATATTGCCTTTGCCGCCGCTGGTGGAGAAGCCGCCCAGAACCACAACTGCAATGGCATACATCTCATATCCCGTCATGGCATCCGCACGGACAGTAGCGGAAGCACTGCCGACATAGAAAAGGGAAGAAACGGCTGCCATCATGCCGCAAATGACAAACATCATCAGTTCAAAGGAATCCACCTTTACGCCGCTATAGAGAGCGGCAGTCCGGTTTTCACCGATAGCAAAGAGCTTTCGGCCGCCGGTTGTGAGATGCAGGAAAACAAAGAAGATCAGTGCAAAACCGAGAAACCAGAAAATAATCGTCGGAATCTTTACTCCACCCAAGGTAACAGAGCCGTTATAAAGTGTTTTCAGCTGGCCCCAGGTTTCATCCCCATCGAACTTCAGCGTTTCACCGCCGAGGAAAAGATAACAGAAACCGCGGAAGAAGAGCTGCGTGCCGAGCGTGATGATCATGGGGAAAAGCTCACGAAATCTGGTAACAAGGAAACCATTCAGAAAACCGCACAGACAGCCGGTAAGCAGGCAGGCGATAATAGCTATGACAAAGGCAGTCCCGTTTGGTGTTCCGCCGGCAAGCAATGCCCGGTAGCTGATACCCATGACAGAAGCAGAAAGCGTAGCGGAGGCACCTATTGAAATATCGATATCGCCCATGCCGAGGATCAGGGACATACCAAGCGCCATAAAACTGTAAAGCATATAGACGCCCATGCCGTTCATCATTTTAGCGAAACTGAAAACATCCTTGGCTTTGCGCCCTTTTGCGATCAGAGCAGCATCGAGAGAGTTATCGCGTGCTTCAAAAACGAGCCAGAGCACAACGAGAAGGATAACAAGCATCGTCTCCCAGCGGAGAAGTTTGGAAAGTTTCTTTTTCATCAGATGTTCCTCCCCTTCAGGTTGCGCTTTTCAGCAGTGCGCTGCAGGATGACGTTGAGGAGAATAGCAGCAAGGATCAAAATTCCTTTGAAGAATTCCTTCATCATGGTTGCACCCATGAACAGCTGAGGAATAGCGCTGTCGATAGTGGCAATCAGAAGAGCACCGATGACAACCCCGGTCATCTTGCCGTATCCGCCCATTACGGAGACACCGCCGAGAACACAGGCAGCGATGACATACATCTCACCGCCGGTGGCGGAACCTTTTTCAATGGCGTTGTACTCAGCAAGACGCATGATGCCGGACATTCCGGCGGTTGCACCGCAGATGACGTGTGCCAGAACTTTGATCGCTTTGACATGAACACCGCGCATTTCTGCAGCTTCTGCATTGGAGCCGACCGCATAAATGGAACGGCCGGTACGAGTATATTTCAGGAAAAGACCGATGAGAAGGGCCACCCCGAGCGCAATGTAAACGATCAGCGGGACACCAAGATAGCGTTCCAGAATAAAGTCTTTAAACGAGTCCGCCAGGTCGATGCGGGCAATTTTATTCATGCCGAGGATAAAATCCATCGGGATGAGAGCTCTGGCCATATAGGTCATGCCAAGAGTAACGATGATGGGGAGGACACGGCCATAGCTCATCAGCAGACCATTTATCAAACCAACGGAAGCGCCGATGGCAATGCCGACCACGAACATCATCAAGGTGGAAGAGATAACACCGTCACGCATCAGAACACCGGCGACTGCAGCTGACAGTTCCAAAACCGCAGCAACCGAAATGTCAATGGAGCCGATCAGCAGAACACAGAGCATTCCTGCAGCCATAACAAGGTTCAGCGTGCAGTTCTTCAGAATGTTCATGTAGTTGGAGCTGAAGTATCCGGGAATACGGATATTTACCCCGATAATCAAAAGGATCAGAACAAAGATAAGGGGGATTTCACGATGCTCCATGAAGAAAGCGCCGAGAGAAAACTTTTTCTTTTCGTTCATCTGTTCAGCCCTCTCTTTCCTGCGGCATTGCGGCTGTCAGGATTTCTTCCTGCGTCAGGCCCTCTGCCTTGAATTCTTTTGTAATATGACCTTCGCTCATCACGTAGATCCTGTCGGACATGTTCATGACTTCCGGCATTTCCGAAGAGATCATCAGGATTCCCATACCCTGTGCTGCGAGATCACTCATCAACTGATAGATCTGTGCTTTGGAACCAACGTCGACGCCCTTTGTCGGTTCGTCGAGCACCATGATTTTGGTGTTGGCAGCCAGCTGTTTTCCCACAACGACCTTTTGCTGGTTTCCTCCGGAAAGGGCACCGGAATGGGTGTCTACTGAAGGAGCCTTGATGGCAAGCAGATCCTTCATCTTGTTGGACAAGTCGTATTCTTTTCTACCTGACAGGAAAATGGCATTTGTGCAGTTATCAATCACCGGAAGGGAAATGTTATGGTTGATGGACCAGTGCAGGTGAAGCCCCTGCTTCTGCCTGTCTTCCGGCAACAGGCCAAAGTTGAGATTCATCATCTGCCTTGGGCTGCACTTGCTGGGAACCTCTTTTCCGTTTATGAAAACTTTACCGGAGTCGGCTTTGGTAATACCGAAAATGGATTCCACAACCTCCGTACGGCCGGCGCCGACCAGACCTGTCAGGCCGACGATTTCTCCGGCATGAAGGGTGAAACTGACGTCACGGAAAAATCCTGTGCGGGAGAGGTTTTCCACGCGAAGCAGTTCCTCACCGATCTCAGCTTCTTTTTTAGGGAAGAAATCGCCGATATCATGCCCGACCATGTGTTTGACGAGCATTTTTTCATCACATTCACTGATATCCCAAGTGCCGATGTAATGGGCATCGCGAAAGACAGTAGCTCTGTCAGCAAGACCAAAAATGTCTTCAAACCGGTGGGAGATCAGGATGATGGCAACTCCTTCGTCGCGCAGTTTCCTGGCTATACTGTACAGCTCTTCACTCTCGCGCTTGGAGAGGGCAGCTGTCGGTTCATCCATAATCAGGATGCGCGCATTTTGGGAAAGAGCTTTTGCAATTTCTACAAGCTGCTGCTGGGCAACCGAAAGGGAACCGACGGAAGCGGTTGCCGAGAAATTGGCACTTACACTGTCAAGCAGTTTCTGAGCTTCCCGGTTTGCCTTTGTCCAACTGATAAAAGGACCAACCATAAACTCATGACCGATAAAAATATTCTCAGCGGCAGACAAATCCGGATAGGAAGCTGCATGCTGATAAATGGCAGCAATGCCATGCTTCAACGCTACGAGAGGGTCGGACATGACGATCTTTTCACCATCGAGAATGATTTCACCGCCGTCAGGCTGATGGACACCCGTCAATACTTTGATAAAAGTCGATTTCCCTGCACCGTTTTCCCCTACAATTGCATGGATTTCACCTTTTTTCAGATTGAAACTGACGTCGTCAAGTGCTTTTACGCCCGGAAAGATCTTGGTGATATGATTCATTTCGAGCAGGTATTCCGCCATTTGCATCCCTCCCGAAGAGTAGTGTACGATTCACTTTCGTAAAAAGTTTGTACATAAAATAATAAAACAAAGAAGAGACTTTGTCAATGAGACAAAATCTTTTGTGGAGAGTGCACAAATCAGGGGAAGATGAATTGTACACAATGCCGAAAGGAAATGTCCAGCTGCTCCTTTTCTTAAGGAAATCTTTATGTTATACTTTCCGGTAGAAAGAAATAAACAGAAAGAAGGGACACTTATGTTTAAGGGATTCAAAATGAAACTCTATCCGGGAATGGAGGAGGAGTACGAAAGACGGCACAATCTGCTCTGGCCGGAGATGCGGGAAAGTATTCACCGCCACGGAGGAAAGGATTATTCCATCTATCTCGACAGAGAAACCCTGACGTTATACGGCAGCATTGAAATTGAAAGTGAAGAGGAATGGGCAAAGCAGGCGGATGAGCCGATCAACCGCAAATGGTGGGACTATATGGCAGATATTATGGATACCAATCCGGACAACAGCCCGGTCTGTGAAGACCTCCACCTTGTTTTCCATCTGGATTAATACATCTGCTGTAGAGAATATACTATAAAGCTGAAATGATCCTGAAAACAAGATAAAATATGAAAAAGGACGCACACGATGCGTCCTTTTTTAGCTGCTGATATTCAATAACTGGGCACGGCCGTGCATTTTCAGCGGAATACTTTCGGCGGGAACGAAGATGCAGTCACCCTTGAAGAAGTTCAGCATAAAGTTTTCCCCGAAAAGAACGCCGCAGCCGTCCGTGCAGAGAAGAGCATGAAAACTGTTGGGACCGGTCTGAAAATCCGTCAGCCCGCGAAAGCTTTCGGTATTCAGAAGAAGCCGTTCAACCTGGAAATACCGACAGCGGCTCAGAAGTTCCGAGGCACAGCCCCGCTGATAGCGCAACAGGCGCATCGGCTGACGCGGTTCGGAGACAGCAGAAAGAGTAGCAACATCCAGAGCTTTGTCAATGTGAAGCGGGCGATGAAGCCCGTTGCGGTCAGTACGGTCATAATCGTAAAGACGGTATGTCAGGTTGCTGCTCTGCTGAATTTCAGCAAGCAGAACACCGGCGCCAATTTCGTGAACTGTTCCAGCGGGGATGAAAAAGAGGTCGTTCTTATGGACAGGAATATGATTGAGACAGGACTCTATGGTACCGCGGCTGATCGTATCCCGAACCTGTGAAGCAGTCATGGTACGGCGAAAGCCGTATACGATTTCCGCCTGCTTCCCGGCATGCAGAATATACCACAGTTCCGTTTTCCCGGAATCATGCTCATGCAGACGGGCATAGTCATCATCCGGATGTACCTGAACGGATAGCTTTTCCTTTGCATCGATCAGTTTGATGAGAATAGGGAGCTCTGCCCTGCCATCGGTAAGCAGCAGAGGATGGGTGCCAAGCAAATCCGGCTGGTTCGATAGAAGATCGCCGAGCTTTGTACCTGTGAAATCACCGGATGCAACGAGCGACTGCCCGTCCGGATGTGTGGAGCACTCCCAGGATTCCGCGAGAGGAGAACAGGAAAGAGCCTTTCCGTATTCATCATGAAGACGCGTGCCGCCCCAGAGATAGTCTTTTGGAGCGGGAGCAAGCAGAAAAGGAAGCCGTTTCATGGGGCAAAATCGAATTCGTATTTGTGCTTATCGCGGGAAGAAATATTTTCGCCCAGCTGAACCTCAATCATGTGAAGTTCCGTCTCGGCTACTACAGTGTGCTTGCAGCCTGCCTGCATGGTAATGACGTCGCCGGCCTTGATGGGCTGTTCCATCCCGTCAATAATCGTTTTGCCGCAACCGCTGATTACCGTCCATACTTCATCGCGGCGGTCATGACTGTGGTAATTCATATGGTGTCCGGAACTGAGCGTGACTTTGATCGTCATGCTTTTGTCTTCCACGTCAAGCACGCGGAAATTTCCCCAGGACTTCTCGGCAAACATGATCTGCTGATCCAACTCATCTACATACGGTTTGATGTACGAGCTGGATTCCTTATCAGAAACCAGAATACCGTCTGAAGAGGCAGTGATGACCAGATTTTTCAGGCCGGTTGCCAGAATTGGAATGTCAAGCTCGTTGATAACGTGAACATTGCTGCAGGAATCTGTGAGACGGACATTTCCGAGAGACGGATCTTCCATTACTTCTGTAAGCGTATTCCAGGTACCGATGTCCTTCCAATCTCCGGAGAAACGCTGTACACAGATGTCCTTCTCATGTTCGACGACCGCATAATCGAAACTGATTTTCGGCAAATCGGCATAACGGGCATACAGATCGGCATAACCGGTAAAACTGAGAAGCTCATGGGCACGTGAGAGAAGATAACCGAGGCGGAGAGCGAAGACGCCGCCGTTCCAGAGTCCGCCCTGATCGATATACATTTTTGCTGTTTCAGCATCCGGTTTTTCACGAAAAACAGAAACGCGGCTTATCCTTTCTTCGGATTCCGGAATGATATAGCCGTATTTTTCGCTTGGATAAGTCGGACGGATTCCCATCAGGCAGAGGCTGGCAGCACCGGATTTTGCGAGTTCCCAGAGCTGCTGAACGGCCTCAAAAAAGTCATTATTTACATAAGGATCGACCGGGCAGATAACGACTGCTTCCTCCGGACTGATCCCGACGACATCGTGCAGATAGGCGGCTGCCAGAACGATGGCGGGAAAAGTATCCCGGCGGCATGGTTCTACGGAAATACCGACATTGCTGCCCAGCTGGTTGTGAATGGCGCTGACCTGACTTTTACTTGTCGCAATGGTAACACAGGCACTGCTGTCCACAGAGGTTATCTGACGATAAACCCTCTGCAGCATGGATTCATAACCGCCGTCCGGCGTTTTGAATATCTTGATAAACTGTTTGGAACGAATTTCATTGGAAAGAGGCCAGAGCCGTTTGCCTGAACCTCCGGATAACAACACAACGTTCATATAGAAGCATTTCCTTCCGGAACAAAGGTTTTAATGGAGAAGGATTCAAAAATGCAGGTGCGGGCTTCCTCTACCGAAGAGAATACACCGCGGGCGAGCAACTGACAAACAATATTGCCGATTGCAGTTGCCTCCGTGGGACCGGCATAGACAGTTTTTCCGGTGCGGTTTGCCGTCAGCTGATTGAGATAATCCGCATTGGCACCGCCGCCGACAATGTTAAGAGCATCATAGTGTTCACCGGTCATGTTTTCAAGGCTGATAAGAGATTTCCTGTAGCAGTCAGCCAGACTCTGATAGACGACGGTGGACAGTTGACCCGGCGTCTCAGGGATCGGCTGAGAAGTTTCGGCACAGAACTGCTGAATAGCTTTGATCATACTGTCGGGAGCAAAGAAACGATGATCATCCACATCCACACGGGAGGGAAAATCTTTCACTTCTTCTGCCATGGAGCAGAGCTGTGCAAAGGAATAGGCATCGTTCAGTTCATGGCGAACTGACTGGATCATCCACAAACCCATGATGTTTTTCAGGAAGCGGTAACGGTAATCATAGCCGCCTTCGTTGGTGAAATTAGCCTGCTGACTTTGCTCATTGCAGATTGCTTCTTCCAGTTCTGCGCCGAGAAGAGACCAGGTGCCTGAACTGATATAGGCAAATTTCGGGGTTTTGCTCGGCACGGCAAGAACGGCCGATGCCGTATCATGGGAAGCAACCATAACGATATCACAGTCAAATCCAACCTCTGCTTTTACCTCTTCGGAAAGACGGCCGAGAACCGTACCGGGCTTCTGAAGCGGCGTGAAAATTCTTTTTGGCAGGCTGAGCAGTTCAATCAAATCATAATCCCAGTCTTTTGTTGCGGGGCTGACCAGCTGGCCTGTGCTGGCGATGGTATATTCGGCTGCACGTTTTCCTGTCAGGAGATAGTTGAAATAATCGGGGACAAGCAGGAGCGTATCGGCCCGCTCCAGCTGTTCCGGAGCTTCCTTCTTCAGAGCAACAAGCTGGTAGATCGTGTTGAAGATCTGTTTGGCAATGCCGGTTCTCGCATAGAGTTCCTTTTCCGGAATGAGCTTATATACTTCTTTATCGATGCCGTTTGTCCGGTCATCCCGGTACCCGACTGCATCCCCTATACGGTTTCCCTCTTTGTCTATAAGGACAAAGTCCACCCCCCAGGTATCAATTCCCATAGAAGTTGGAATCTTGCCCAGTTCCCGGCATTTTTTCATTCCCTCCAGAATGTTGGCAAACAGACGCTCAGTATCCCAGCATTTGTGCCCATTTTTTTCCTTCATTCCATTATCAAAACGGAAGATTTCCTCAAGGACAATCTTGCCGTTTTCCATGTGGCTGAGAATGTGCCTGCCGCTGGAAGCACCGAAGTCAACTGCAAGAGTATACTGGCTCATGATTATGTTCTCCTATAGATTATTATAATGGTAATCAGTAAATAAAATTATACCATCGACCCGTGCGCGGAATCAAGCGTTTTTTGATTGCACTCTATTTTCCGCTGTGATAGAATACTAACAAGAAATAATAAAAAAGGGGAGAGAGAAAAGATGAGCGAATTTAAAAGAATCGGTGTACTGACGAGCGGAGGTGACGCGCCGGGAATGAATGCGGCTGTACGGGCTGTGGTACGCACAGCATCTTCTTTCGGGATAGAATGCGTCGGAATCCGCAGAGGATGGCAGGGGCTGATCAACAATGATTTTATACGGCTCAGCAGCGAAAGCGTAGGACATACCCTTTCCCGTGGAGGAACGATACTCTATACAGCACGCAGCGAAGAGTTCATAACAAAAAAAGGAAGAGACAGGGCTGTTACCACCTGCAAAATGCTGGGGCTGGATGGTATTATAGCTATCGGAGGAGACGGAACTTTCCGCGGGGCGCTGGAACTGTCGAGACTCGGAATACCGGTTGTCGGAATTCCGGCCACAATTGACAATGATGTCGGGTGCACAAACTATACCATCGGTTTTGACACAGCGTGCAATACGGCCATTGAATGTATCGATAAGCTGAGAGATACAATGCAGTCGCATGAGCGGTGCTCCGTGGTTGAAGTCATGGGCCGAAATGCGGGATTCCTCGCTCTGTATGTCGGAATTGCGGTAGGCGCAACAGCTGTGCTGGTGCCGGAACATAAAATAGACTTCCAGAAAGATGTTGTGGAAAGAATTCAGACCGCACGCCTTGCGGGAAATACCCATTTTATGATTGTTGTGGCTGAAGGAGCCGGCAGCGCTGTGGAAATCGGGAAAAAGATCCATGAAGCTGTTGGGATGGAGCCGCGTGTTACGGTACTCGGACATATACAGCGCGGCGGTTCACCCAATGCACGTGACAGAGAAACGGCGACAAGAATGGGCTACTATGCAGTGAGCTCTTTCGCGGAAGGACGCGGCAACTGCATCATTGCCACACAGGAAGGCGGAATTGTGGAGATTCCCATTGAAGAGGCACTGGCGATGAAGAAGCATCTCCAGATGGATCGCTATAAAATTATGGAAGCCATGCTGATCGGAAAGACCAGGAGCAATCCTTAAGGCTGAGAAGCAATGAAATACCGTTTTTTGTTTTTTGATCTGGACGGAACGCTGCTGAATACGCTGGATGATCTGCACGATGCCGTAAACACTGTACTGTCATGGCATGGAATGCCGGAAATTACACAGGAGCAGACGGCGGCGTTTCTCGGGAACGGTGCGGGACACCTGATTCACTGCGCTGTCCCGGAGGGAACTCCGGAGGAACAGGAGAAAAAGATACTCGCTGAATATCGGCAATACTATCAGGAGCACTGCCAGGTTCGCACAGCACCATATTCCGGGGTTCCTGAATTGCTGGAAAGTCTGAAGAAAAAAGGCTGTGTGATGGCAGTGGTTTCCAATAAGCCGGATGGAGCGACAAAGGAGCTGAGCAGACGCTTCTTTCATGAGTTTATGGCTACTGCTATCGGTGAAACAGCCGATATCCGGCGCAAACCGGCACCGGATACCGTGCTTGAAGCAATACGCCAGACAGGAGCGGAACAAAACAACAGCGTATATATCGGAGACAGCGAGGTAGATATTCAGACGGCAAACAATGCAGGGCTGCCCTGCATCAGTGTTTCCTGGGGCTTCCGGAGCAAAAAAGAGCTGGAGGAAGCCGGAGCGCAGATAATAGCCGAAACACCGGACGAACTGGAAAGGCTGCTGTTTCAGGAAGCATAGTTTGATTTACCGAAATATATTAAGAAAAACCGGGGGAAGATCAAAAAAGATCTTCCTCCAGTTTTAATATTCAGTAATAAATCTCTATAGATCGTCAGTATCCAGGATAATGGTAACCGGGCCGTCATTTTCGGAATTGACCATCATTTCTGCAGCGAAAACACCGGTCTGTACGGAAAAACCACGGTCACGGCACTGCTGTACGACCAGCTCGTACAGCGGTATGGCTGTTTCCGGACGGGCTGCATCCGAAAAACCGGGCCTGCGCGAGCGGCAGTCAGCAAAGAGAGTAAACTGACTGACAATCAAAATCTCAGCTTCGATCGCACCCGGGGCAAGATTCATTTTACCTGCTTCATCCTCAAAAATCCGCAGCCCGCAAATCTTATCTGCTGTTTTTATGGCTTCCTTTTCCGTATCATTACGATGGACACCGAGAAATATCAGCAGTCCTTTCCCGATTTTTGCCCGGAGTTCTCCTTCGATGTGCACGGTGGCATGGTTAACCCTCGTTACGACAGCACGCATACCTACCCTTTACTTTCCGGAAATAACAATTCCACTGGACGCCATATAAGGGAACACAGAGGTACCGTCACAGGCAGTTTCCGAAGAGACAGCGACAACATTTTGGAATACCTTTTCCAGATTTCCATTTACCATTGTCTCACTTACAGCGCCTTTGATTTTTCCGTTTTCAATATAAAAGCTGTTTTTTGCAACACCTGAGAACTCGCCGTTTGTTCCAGGCTGTCCGCCCGAAAAACCGCCGAGGAGAAGACCGCGGTCAATATTTGCGATTATTTCTTCAAGCGGGGTACAGCCTGACTCCATAACAAGCCCTGAGCCGCTGTTTTTTGTGACAGGGCGGCCGGTCTTCTTCGCAACATAAAGATTGAGCAGGTAATTTTTCAGTATGCCGTTTTCAATCAAAACAACATCCTGTGTTTTGTACCCGTCTGCAGTGAAGGGACTGCGAACTGCGAGACGATCATCCGAAGCATTCAACCGCAAAGTCACTTTGCTGTCGGCGACCTGCTCTCCGAGTTTTTCAAGCCAACGGCTGGTGCCGTCGAGAATGACAGAGCCTTCTATATAATTTTCCATCAGCATGGAGACAAAGTTTTCCAGACAATCGGGGGTGAAGAGTACGACACCTTCAAACTTGCCCGGGATTTCGGTTTGATCAAGACTCTTTTCCGTATCGGCAAAATGTCTTGCCAGACTGCCCTGTGAAATCAGAGGGGATTCCAGATCGTTGGTTGCAACATATGCAAAATCAATGCCGGTGGTTTTTTCCCCATCATTGGCGGAGAATTCCAGCATAACATGATAGACACCGTCAAAGTCTTCAAACTGTGTGCCATTGGAATTCAGATAAAACGTGTGAGTTTTTGTATGATCGGCTATCAGCTGAAGGATCCGAATTTTCGGATAACAGGAACGGATGGTATCCAGCAGTTCATGGAGCCGGCTGTAAAACTTCTCCATGTCCGGGATTTCCGAGCCGCTCCGGAATACTTCCGGATCTTCTTTTTCCGCTATAGTATTCCCTTCATCCGGAAGGGCAGATTCAGCACCGGAAACTGCGTCACCAACTACCTTCCTGATGCCTTCCGAGGACAGATCATTGCCTGAAGCGGAACCTTTTCTTCCGTCAGGAACAGTTGTCACGGCAATATTGCGGTTAAAAACAGTGCGGAAAAGGGAAAAGTCCGCTCCTTCCGTGTTCAGTTCCTGCTTCTCACTTTCCGAGAGAACAAAGGAAAAGGGGAAAGATCCTTTTTCTGCAAGAGCTGACAGGACTTCCTGAGAGAGAGCATGTAAGTCAGACATTGTAATCTCCTTCCTTTCAGCGTCCGCCGATTGTGATTCTGCAACGCATATCCGGACCGCCCATGCCTACCGGCATAGGCTGTTTCTTCCCGCAGAAACCGCTGGAAGACCATGAAACATGATCCGAAAGCATATCCACGGTTTTCAGCATTTCAAAAGCAACACCGGAAACCGTTGTGTCCAGTAAAGCATGGCCAAGCTTTCCGTTTTTGATCTCATAACCAAGGGAGACACCGAACATGAATTCTCCGGTGAGGTCAGCCTGACCGTTAGAGCTTTCCATAAGATAATAACCGTCTTCGACGGAAGCAATCATCTCCTCCAGCGTGCTGGTTCCGGGGAGAATACAGGTATTTCGCATACGAATCAGAGGCTCGTCGTTAAAAGCCCAAGCTCTGGCGTTGCCGCGCGGGATCATGCCGTAACGTTCTGCTGTTTCGCGGCTGTTCATGTAACCGGTCAGAATGCCGTTTTCAATCAGAGCAGCATCCTCTGCACGCACTCCCTCATCATCCAAAAAGACAGGCAGGGGAGCGGAATTGCCGAAAGCAGTATTTGCAAAGTCAACAAGTGTAACCATTTCAGAAGCGACCGACTTGCCGAGACTCGGCCCTGCCACACTGCCGCCTGCAACCAGATCGGCTTCCACTGTGTGCCCGACGGCTTCGTGCGCCAGCATACCGCCCATCATTCCTCCAAGAATAACGGTTTTGTTTCCTGCTTCCGCGTAGACGCCTTCCTGCTTGTTGCGCAGATGATGATAGAGCTCGTCGATAACAGGATAAAAAACACTTACATCAGAGAAGTTGTCTTCAAAGCTGCCTGCTCCGCCAAAGGCTTTAAAAAGTTCCACGGGTGCTCCACTGCTGCTTTCACCGGTGAGAAAAACATAA
>JAEEGL013077875.1_pt1 | contig 14950 bp, 17 predicted proteins | sample 9134231 | NCBI WGS metagenome assembly JAEEGL01 (sample SAMN16246548, study PRJNA631951) | gut metagenome | biome: gut microbiome; feature: rumen; material: fiber-attached | host: Bos | place: Iran: Karaj | collected 2018-10
ATAAGTCTATTGCCATTAAGGGACAAGAAGATGGATATAACGAATTAAGGGATGAATTAACAGAAATTCTTCTTGATAAAGAAAGACGAGGAAACAAAGGTAATAGAAATTTTAAGTATATTACTTACACCATTGAAGAAAATGATCCTCGATTAGCATATCAGAAGCTTAAGGATTGTGATGCCGATATTCAAGGGATACTAAATGAAAGTGGAATCAAGGCAGATAATGAGGTATTAGATGGAACACAAAGACTAAGTAGCATACATGCAGCTTTTCACCCAATGGGTAAAGAAAAGTTCAAGTTTAATTGGTCAACATTGTCTAAGACAGGTCTATCTACAAAAGATTTTATTGCGCCAATGTCCTTTGTATTTCCAACAAACGGTAAGTATTTCAGAATGGGCGATATTTATGGAAGTGTATCCTTACTGTCGCTAGACTGTGCGATTATTCACGATAGAGTTATTACAGATATGCTTAGCATGGAGACACCAGTAATTGTATCAATACACATTGATCCAATTGATAAGAGTAAAGCAAAGAAGCTTATTGATAAAAAGAACTATCAGATAAATTCAGCAAAAGCCAAGCAGCAAACATATGCTTCGACACATGGCTATGATATGGATTTGCTACCAGCAGAGTTAGAGTCAAATGTTGATGATACTAGAAAGATGCTTTTGGAATTAACACAGAAGAATGAGAATCTTTTTAATATAACAATTCTTGTTACCTGTTTTGCACGAAGTTTAAAGGAATTACAAGCAGTACAAGTAAAGCTTGAAAAAAAGGCAAAGAAGCAATCATGTGAGGTTAAGCTATTAAGAGATCAGCAGGAGCAGGGATTAATGTCATGTATTCCACTTGGAATTAATAAGGTTCCTATTCAAAGAAGTATTATGACATCTCAGCTTGCGATGTTAAATCCATTTAAATCATCACAGTTATTTGAACCCAATTCAATCTACTACGGAATTAATCCATTAACCAATGAGATTATACAGTGTGATCGTACTTCTCTTAAGAACCCTAATGGATTATATCTAGGTGTTCCTGGAGGTGGAAAGTCATTTGCAGGAAAACGCGAAAAACTCATGTATTTCCTCAATTCTGACTACGATATTATCATTATCGACCCTGAGGATGAATATAGCAAAATGACTGAAATGTTAGGTGGACAGGTTATTACTATCTCACCTACTTCACAATTACATATCAATCCGATGGATATTAACTTTGATGTTGGATTTAAAGATGAAGACCCTATTAAGACAAAATGTCAGTTTATGCTTTCTATAGCTGAGCATATAGCTAGAAAAAAAGCAGGTGATGTTGGATTAGAGGGTGATGAATTGAGTCTTGTCGATGAAATTACTCAAAATATCTATGAGGAGTTGAGGGAAGAGTATTGGGTAAAGCAACACAGGAATCCTACAAAAGATGAAATGCCTATACTTGAGGATTTCTATAACAAATTATTGAAACATGAGAATCCTAAAGCAAAGCGAATAGCAGATTGCTTCAAGATTTATGTTACAGGTTCATTAAATCTTTTCAATGGACATACAAATGTAGACATAGATAATCGAGTCGTTTGTTTTAATACAAAGGATATGAGTGAAAGCTTGAGAGAATTCGCAATGGTTATCATGACTAACTTTATTTGGGGTAGAGTTTCTTTGAATAGAAATCTTTCGAAGAAAACCATTTTAGATATAGATGAGTTCCACTTAATGCTTAAGGATGAACAGACAGCCTCATATTTTATTGAGTTTTGGAAAAGATTTAGAAAGTGGGGAGGAGTACCCTCTGGTTTAACTCAAAATGTTACTGATCTTTTGAAGTCAGAGAAGATTGGAGAAATATTTAAAAACTCAGAGTTTATATATATGTTGCCACAGTCAAAAAAGGATAGAGATATTCTTATAGACTCATTGGGAATATCAGAAGAAGAAGCAAAGTATATTACAGAAAGTTCTTCAGGAGAAGGTCTGATTAGGTATGGAAGTACTATAGTTCCTTTTAAAGACCAATTTCCAAAAGGGGAAATATATAAGGTTCTTACTACAAAACCAGAAGAGGTAAACGAGTTTAGTACAAATTATGCATAACAATTTTGAGACAGTCGATGATAAAGAACTTGATATTGAGCAGTCTAAAAAAGATGCGGAGCATATAAAGAATAAAGCAAAGCAGACAAAAAATATGCAACGCAAATTTGCTAAAAGGATGCGAGATGCACAAAAAATTAAGCAGGCTGCTAGTGCTGTAGCAACAGCGATAAAGCAAGCTGTAGTTGCATTATTTTCAAATCCTGCAACATATATAGTGCTCGGAATAGTAATTTTTGTGGTTGTAATCGGATTACTAGTTTTTACCGTAATTGAGGGAATATGTTCTGGTGAAGACACCTCGGCTCTTGCAACTACTTTTTTATCTTATGATGCAGATATACAAGCTTGTGAAGAATACTATACGCAACGAGAAGGTTCACTTCAACGCTGGATAGATAATATTCAAGCAAATTATACAGCTGATGAGTACGATTTCAGTGATTTGGCAACAATATCACATAATCCATATGTTGTAGCAGCTTATCTAAATGCTCTTAAACAAGAACCGTTTACGCTTGAGGAAGCGCAGAGTGATATTGATAGATTTTTTGAGGCTCAATATCAGTGGTATACCACAGATGAATATGTAAATAGGGAAGTTAACGAGTATGACAGAAAAGGTCGTTATAAAGGGAAAAAAACGATAACTGTTCATATACTACATGTTCATGTTGTTAATAATGGTGAAATATCAACGGCATATAGTTTGTTACCAGAAAAGAGAACTCAAAACTTTACGGCACAAGTAAATGTTAAAGGGCATAAACCATATTTGTGGGATGGTTATGAGATTGATAAAGATGTCGTAGCTGGAATGAATAGGGGTTCAAGAAAGCAATATAAATGTCCTGTTAATTTAACATCTGATGATCCTAAATTTGCAAGATTACTTGAAGTTGGAGACGCGCAAACAGGAACTCCATATGTTTGGGGAGGATGTGAGCCGGGGGGATTTGATTGCTCTGGATTTGTTTACTATGTCTATAACACAAGTGGCTATGCGAGTATGCCTCGAATGTGTGCTCAGGATATTTATAACAACTGCAGAGATTTGTCTTATGACGAAGTAAAGCCGGGAGATTTAGTGTTTTTGACGGGTACATATGCAACCTCAAAAGATGTTACTCATGTAGCTATATACGTTGGAAATGGACTGGTCTTAAACTGTGGAGACCCGGTTAAATATTGCAATATTAACACCTCATGGTGGAGGAATCACTTTTATGCTTATGGCAGATATGGAGGATAGAAAAATGGGAAAAAGAATAAAAAAATACAGCAAAAAGATATTGCTTACAATGGCGCTTACTGGAGCTTGTATGATGCCATATACATCGGTATTTGCTCAGGGTAATCCATCAGGGGAAATCGAGATTGTAGCAGAGAATCCTGGGATAAATCTGGAGCAGGAAAATATTGAAAGTCAGTCGAATATTTCAGTTAATACAGGCAGAAAAAACACCCAAAATACCCAAGCGACAAATGAAAATAAAAAGGAAAATGAAGCTTTTTCTTATGACGGCACAGGAACGGTAGTAGATAAGGCTACCGAGGGTTCAAAAGAGTTTTATACGATTGCTACAGATGCAGGAAATGTCTTCTATCTAATTGTAGATAAGGATAAAGAATCAAATAATGTATATTTCCTTGATACAACGAAAGAAAGGGACTTAGTAGCACTTGCTGAAAAGGCTGAGGAAGAAGAGGAAAAAGATGGCGGTATTATTTCTTCTAAAACTAAGGATGTGACACCAGCTGTAGAAAAAGAAAATAAGCCGGAAGAAAAGAAAAAAACTACAAAAAAGCCAAAAGATACTACAGGGAAATTTCCATGGGAAATGCTGGCAATCATTTTAATAGCTGGAGTAGGTGTGATTGTATATTTCACTGTTATCGTACCTAAGAAAAAGGTTGATGAGGCAGACGAGTTTGAAGAGACTTTCGAGTTTGATGAAGACGATTATTATAAGAACGAAAGGAGCACAAAGAATGAATAAAGTTGAACTTATGGGGCGATTAACCAAAGACCCAATGTTTAGACCTTCACAGGGGTCAGATTCAGTATCGAGCGCAAGATATACACTTGCAATTGATAGAAGATTTAATAGAAGTGAAGAAAAGACAGCTGACTTTATTAGTTGTGTTGCTTTTGGGAAGGCGGCTGACTTTGCAGAGAAGTATTTTACTAAAGGAATAAAAATAGTTATTACTGGTCATTTGCAGAGTGGAAGCTATGTAAATAAAGATGGGGTAACCGTCTATACAACGGATGTTATTGTTGAAGATCAGGAATTTGCAGAAAGCAAAAATTCTTCAGGGTCAGATGAAGGACCTAGATTTTATAACAGTGATCCAGGAGGACTTCCTGATGGATTTAATGATATTCCAGACGAGGCTTTACCATTCAACTAAAGAAGGGAATAGGCGCATGGAATGTAGAAAAAAAGATGCTATGACTATTTCAAAATTAGCAAGAAAAGAGCACGTTGATGTTCATGTGATAAATGGTTATATAAGTGCACATCGAAAGGATTTTGCAGGTCATATTGCTAAGTCGAAGACTGGCGCAATATTAGACGCTTGGGCGACTAATAAGATAAAGAAATACATTGATAATCGTCCCCAAAAGGGGACTAGATTCTCAATGAATAAGACACGTAAGGAGCAGTAAAAAATGGCAAAAACTAAATCAATTACAGACCTTGTAACAGAGCTACAGGAAGAAAATGAGAGCTTACAGCCGCTTAAAAGATTGTTCAATCAGGCGGTAAAAAACGAATTTGGATACGATGTTAAAGAGTTACATTCAATCATTGAAAAAAGTAGGGCATTGGAGAAAACTGTAGGTTGAGAAGCAGGGTAAGTAATTCATATTTTTCGCAGCGTGAAAAGAGAATTACGATAGGGGTGCAACCCCTATTTGATGCGAGGAACGAAGCATCAATAAAGGGGCAAGAAGAGGAGTAATAAGCGAAGTGTACGAGCTTATTGAACGACTCTTCTGCTGGGGATGTGCCCCAGTTCAATCGCGACTTTGGAGAGATTGAAGGGGGATAGAACGAGACAAAAAATTATGAGCGGGAGCGAGTAATTTCTTTGTTGAATTCGTAAGGGGTGGAACCCCTTGTAGCGAGGGGGTTAGGCTTCGCTTGGGGGAGCGGTCAAGCTCCCACAATAAGAACAAGATAAGCACCCCAAAGGGTGCGGTACTAGATGAGCCGCAGGCCATCTGGTATATCTTGTATGCCAGATGGATGAAATTGTTGCCCATTGAGAGGAGCAAGCAGGAGATAAAGCAAGCTGATAATCGAGCGGCAGCTGTGATTATATGCGTAGCTAATCGACCAGATTACGACGACCTTTGGGTAACCTATTTCTGAGAGATGGCTAAAAGAAAATGTTGCCTTTAACGGCAACCCTTAAGAGAGGAAAGAACATGGCAAGCACGGAAAAATTCACTGATGATGCTATGTGCAATATGTTAAGGCATAACGAGAGAGCTACGCTAAATCCATCTAATAAGGATATAGATAAAAGTAAGCGAGATTTGAATTACTCCTTTGACCTTGAACATGGGGGATTAACAGACTACCAATACTACAAAAAATTGGTAGGTGATAAATACCTATATGGGCGTGGTACAAAGAGAGAAAAAGATGCTGTTACTGGATGCGGATGGGTAGTTACCTGTCCTAAAGAAATATATGGCAATCAAGAAAAGGAAAAGCAGTTTTTTGAAGGTGTTTTTAATTTCATTTCTGATAGATATGGAAAAGAAAATATTATCAATAATGCAGTGCATTATGATGAGGGTGGAATGCCTCATATCCATGTAGTGTTTTGTCCCGTTACAAAGATAGATCACGAGGTTGTTCATCACAAAACAACTAAGACAACTAAAGCGGTAAAACTGGAATCAGGAAGATATGAGTTTATGGATAAATTTAAGCTTGATGAGAATGGTGAAAAGATAAAGCTTAAGAACTACGCTAAGATGTCTGATTACTATGATGAAAAGATAGATTGTAAATCGGTTTTAAATAAAATCGAGCTTAAGAATTTTCATCAAGATATGCAAGTTTATCTTAAGGAAAAGGGCATTGATGGAGCTGTCATAAATGGTAAGACGGGTGGCGTAAACTATTCTGTCAAAGAGCTTAAGGAGTTTACCGCTAAAACAGGATTAACACTTGAACAAATAGAGGATATTCAAGGTGATTCATCCATACTTGAAAAGCTTGTAGAGCAGAACACAAGGGTGCAGGAATTAGAGGATGTAATTGCACAAAAGGACAGGCAGATTAGTGAACTGGAAGAGCAGCTTCAATGTATCACTTTAAGTGCGGACGAAAAAACTCAGGATGCAAATTCTATTACGCAGGATAGAGCAGTTTCTTTTGAACCAGATGCAGTATCTATAAATGAGATGAAGATGATGCTCGAAAAGAATAAATTTTTAGAGAATCGCTTGGCAATTTTAGAAGAACAGTTAGTGACGAATGCAGAGGAATTAGAGCTAGCTGAGAGGAAATTATCAGAGTACGAAAAGATTGTTGAAACTCCATCAGAGGAGTGGGGTAAGGAAACCTCTTGGGGTGAACAAAATCAAGTCGGATGGAATGTAGAAGAAGAGAAGGAGGTTGTACAACAATGGTAGAAGAAAAAAGATTTAATCAAGAAGTAGAAAGTGAGCTTGAGCAGGTAGAAATGGAGGAAAATATTGAGATCGATGATGGTACCAGCGTGGATTATAATGCGGAAACCGTAGAGCGGGAACAAGCCTCTATACGACAATCTGCTGAGGAAATTTATGGAACTGGAAAAGATGCAAAAAACGCAGTTAAACATCTTTCTGATTACGAAATAGATCCAGAAGCAATAGACCTTGATAACAGAGTTGCAGACGGAAAGCATCTAACACACAAGGCAATTAATGCTTTTGAAAGTAGATGGGAAGAAATTAGCTGGGAAAACGAAGGAAGCACCATAGAAATGGAAGCTGATGAAGAAGTTGAAATTGATAATGAAGAAGTAGAGGAAGTGGAAGTTTGAATTTAAAACATACCATTAGATACTATAAGATAATTCAATATGTAGTTGCGGTCTTAGTGTTAATCATAGGAAGAAATCTTATCATTGATGCTTTATTTACTTTTTTGAATATAGAGCAAAAAATTATATATGTTGTTGGCGTAGAAATAGCAATAGTTGGTGTACTAGCTTTTGTTATTTTCATATCGACAAGAGCAAGAAGATATAAAGCTCTTACAGATAGAGTGTATGGTAAAGATCATGCAGAATTTAACAAGACATATGGGGAGCTAGTAGAGTTCTTTACTACTAATGATAAATACAAGATGGACACCGATGAATTACCAATAGAAGATTGGCACAGAGCAGATGGTGTTATCCTTTGTAAGTACAAGGATATGGCAGGTAACTATAGGCTAGTTAAAAGAGATAGTGATGCCAATGGAAATCTTGCTACATTTGGTCTTCCAGGTTGTGGTAAGTCAACTACACAAGCTGCAACTACAGCAGTAAGATTTAATGCAAAACTGAAGCGCGGCGGCTGTGGTGTTTTTGCTATTTCCATTAAGGGTGATTTGCTTAATTTTGTACGTGGTAAAAGAAAGAATATAAAGGTCTTTACTCCGGATAAAGCGGAAGGTAGTTGCCACTATAATCCTTTTGATGGATTAGCCCAAATGAATCCAACGGAAAGACGTACATTTATTGAGAATCTAAGCATTATTGTTTGTCCTGATCAGGAAGGTGACAACTCTGCATTCTTCGTAAATGGTGCTAGAGATTATTTCTGTGCAATAGCGCATTATCTTCTGTTTTTACATGATACAGGAGAACGTGAAGGAGAATTAAAATTTCCAGAGTTTGTACAAACAATCTTAGCATCAAATGTATTTAAAGTGACACTTACAATCAAGAATTGTGGTTGTGAGATAGCAGGAGAATATAGTAACTCTTATGAAGGTTCATCAGAGAAGAACGTAAGTGGAATTTATAATCATTTATGTAAATCAGTTAGACCATTTAATACAGGAGCGCTACAGACACTATTTGATGGAGAAGGAGACTGTATCAAGCCAGAAGATCTAAATTATGGAGATATTTATATAGATGTTCCTCAGGATAAATATCAGATATACGCGCCAGCTATGGCAATCATTATCACTAATTTCTTAATGGCGTTTATGAGAAGAGATGACGTTTCGTCAAAGAAGAAGATTGTACCAATTATGTTTCTTTTGGATGAGGCTGTACAGCTTAATCTAGATTTCAATCTTTTGTCTCAAGCTATGTCTACATTACGTTCAAAGAAAGTATCGTTGTTTCTACTGATGCAGTCAGTAGCCCAGCTTGAAGGACGCTACGGTGAAGCTCATGCTAGAGAGATCATAGACTTATGTGCTTATATAAGCGTATTCAATGCTCAAGATCCTAAAAGCCGTGAGTATTTTCAGAAGCTTGTTGGAAGAAGAAAAATGCTGAAACGTTCAACATCACTTTCAACAACTGGTAATACTAGGAGCACAGCTGGAGCAAATGTTTCAACTGTTGATGAATATATCTTTGAGGCTGCAGACTTTGGTGATTTAAATATAAAAGATGAAGAAAGCAATGAGCTTTTACATAGAGTTCTTGTTTATGCTAATGGAAAATATATCTTAGGAGAAACAACGCCTTGTTATCAATAAAGAGTTAAGTATACATTTTTTAAGTTTCAGCTAGTTTTCACATTGTAATCAGATGAAATACATTCAAGTGGAATAATATACCATCATCGCAAGAGCGATTGAAAACTTTTTCATATATACATTCTCCCTATAAAATGGCTGCTGGCGGGCAGCCTTTTTTGTGCAAATAAAAAGCCATATTACAAGGGAGAGAAAGACACACACATCCAAAGTCCTCAGTAATAAGGCTTAATATATACGATATTGTTGTTATTTATGAATTATTATATGCAAATACTGGAGATTTGCAACTTTAATACTCATTATTGCACAATTAGGGCATATAACACTATAATATGCATAGAAACTATAGATTGTTGTCAGTGAGAGGGGGATTTTTCAATGGCAGATATCAAAGATATTGTTAAGCAGTTAGGTGGAAACAAAGATTTGATGAAACAGATTTCCAAAGCAGATCTTAGCCAGGCTAAGGAGCTCCTGAAGAAAGCAAATATCAATCTATCAGATGCTGATATAAAAAAGGCTCAGGATGCACTTGCTGATGGAAAGCTTGATTTTGGCGAAATCAAAGATTTGGCTGGAGCTTTTATGAAGTAAATATTATTCCTTAAGATTAAAGCGTCTTCCTATATGGGAGACGTTTTTTCTCGCACTACGGCATAATTAGTCAACTAATGGCATGAATATGATTTGCAGTGGTACTATATCCGTGCTAAACTGTTTCAGATTAAAAGAGGTAGAAGAGAGAATAACACCTATGATTAAACAAGTAATAGTAATGAATCTTCAGGATAAATGTTTTGGACCTAACTTGGAGACCATTAAGAGTAATATGAAGGACAGACTGGAAGCTCTAAATGGCCAGATTGAAGGAATGAACAGTATAAATGTTCAGGCTGATTGCTTAACTACATCAAATGCAGATGTTATTGTTGAGATAGAATTCGAAGACGAAGAGTCCTTTAGAAATATTAAATCGAATGAGCTTTACAATAATGCTACAAAGGATGTTGTTGTACCATTTGTAGACAAACGAACTCATGTGGAATATATATATTAGTCATTCGGAGCCTTGAGCCATTGATATGGTTTGGGGTTTTTTTATATGTTAGATTTATGGCAATCAAATGAAGTTAGTGTAGACTGCGTGATTACAAAAGACTTTTTTGTGAAAAATTTGTGTTATAATAGACATAATAAATAATATGACGTTTATATTATTATCTTAATAATGTGGAGGCTGTTTATATGGGTAGTGAGAAAAAAAAGAAGAATCACGAAAAAAAAAATTATAGCAAAACAAAAAAGGTTTGGAAGAAAATAAAAAAATTTCTACTGCCGTTCTCATTAATCCTTAATATCTTTTCCCTTATCGCTGGATTATATGCAATTCCTGAATACTATTTAACAAAAGATGCATTGGTACGAGAGCAAAAAGAAAATGCTATTCAGATGGAGGCAACCTATTTGATGTGTGATCTTGATAGCCACATGCTTTCCTCAGCCCATAATGAATACTATAATTTTCACATTGTAAGTAATGATATTAGTAAGCTATATAAGCCAATTATCGAATTGACTTCAGATTTTGACCAAGTTGATAAAATAGAAGAAGTTTTAGACATTCATAATAAAGGTGAAAATTATGATTATAAAGTCGTATATTTATATTTAGAAAGTTTTGGAAGTCATAATGTAAAGGATTTATGTGTAGATACAACAATTTTATGTTATGAGGAAAATTTTGAACACTCTGAGTATTCGACTCCGCGCTTTTGTGATTATCCTGAAACAGAGCAAGCGCGAAATTATACTTTTGAATTAGAAAATAGGAAAGCAGGAGAAAAACTCCTAATCCCTTTATTAATAGAGTATGGTAATTACTGTGGAGAAGAACCAGAGGATCCTACATCATATAGCACATATGTTTATAAGGAGATATATAAACCAAATACTGTAAGATATACAGATGGTGTGACTGGAGAAAGATTTGAATTGGAAGTTAGGGACATATTAACCGATGAAATTGAAATCGACTTACATTTTATAGATTTAGGATAATAAGTTTATATTTTGATAATTTATTTTCAAAATAAATTGAATAATAATTTACAGAGAAAATAGGTTATAGCTATTAGGAGAGTCTTAAGCCAAATGGTTTAGGGCTCTTTTTATTTGCAGTGCTTGTTGCAACAAACTTTCGAACTGTGACATAGTTATTGCAACCTATATCTAACTAGTGTAAAACATTGAAAATACGTTGATTTTGAATGCTACTCAAAAATTTTTGCAAGAGTTAATGCAACATTTTAGCCTGAAACAGGCACTTTGATAGTCGTAAATGAGCTGAAAACCACACCACTAAAACCACAGCATATTGTGGCGGAGGAGTAGTATATATACTATATATGCATCTATCGGTTAAATATCAATTTTTCGGAGTAATCAGATATTCGCGAAAATATATTCAATTAACTCAATTTACTAGACCATGTGTCTATCAGCCTCGTATCAGCCTTTTCCCATCAAATGTATAAGTGAATACACACCTAATGTACCCAATGACATAAGGAACAACAGTCCCAACACAAAAATGAAATTTATCCAATGTAATAATTTTCTGTGATAACAATCGTATGGATTGTTTGGATTAATCCATATTGTGTATGTAGCAGCTTTGCCTCCAGTATTAAACGTCTTTTTTTCTGCTCCCGTTACAAATTCTTTTGCTACAGAAGTATATTTTTTCCCATTGTATTCGAATGAAAAGACTGGAAAAGAGCTTTCACTGTAGTGTCTGCCAGAATGCTTCTCAAACCGTTTAAATGTTGCTTGTATTTTCTGGCTGGCTAACTTACGATTCCGTATGGAATCTATAAGTATGTACAGAAAACCTAAGTCCATCAATATGAAAATTATTATAAAAAACATTCTGCCTATCATGAGATATACCTTTTCTTCTCTCAAACACAAATTGGATTTTTCATCGCATTCACTGACCTATTCCTCTTCAGCCTCATCGACCTGCTTCTTTTCCTTGCGTCTGTAATAGAGTCCTATAATCAACTCTACGGTTGCGCAAAGAAACCAAACGCAAACCATCGCTTTTTTTCCAGTAATAAGCCATACGACTGCATTAAAATAAAAAATAAATGCCAAAAATAAAATCGATGTACTACTCTTCCACTTTTTCATAAATTGCTTCTCCTCTTCTAGTAACAGTAGAATTATACCACTTATAAAACGACATCGAATAGGCTCTAGGGAATGTATATTCTTTTAATTTAATCGAGTAAGACAATTTGTACGGGAGCGCTTCTGCTCTCCTCTTCCGTTGCCTTCAGACGTTAATAGGATTAACACAGATTAATGGTATGATTACGTATGATATATAGACTATCTCTGAAAGGATTTATAGATGACAAAAACATATGCATACACTAATAAATTTACTGTTAAGCCAAATTGGTTAGGCATTTTCGTAATCATAGTTTTATTATGTGGAATAATAATGTCATTTTTTCTATTTGTAGAGATGTGGCATGAGGCACAAAATACCACATCCAAGGAAATATACGTTGTAATTGCGTTTTGCATTCCATTATTTAATCTGTTGCTCTGTGTCTGGTCAATAATACCATTACTTTTTAACAGGATTAAAGTTGATGGTAATATCATAACAATAAGGAAAGCTTTTGTAAAAAAGACAATCATAAACGTCTCTGAGATTATTAGCTATTCAAATAAGGAATCCGCTACGAGAGGACGCCACTATTTTTACTCGTCAATCATATTTGGCGAAAACTCGTCTATTGATATTAGAAATGATCTTTTTAAAAATTACGATTTACTAATGACTTATCTTAGAAAAAAACGAGTTCCATACAAATCTGAAATTACATGAAAATTATAAATTGGATTCCTAAGAAATGAACTTTCGGGATGCATGACTTTAGAATGAAACACTTTTCTATCCATCCCAAAATCATATAACCTGCATATGGGATGACTAAAATCAGTTTCTCATCCCACTCAAGCTCCATTTAGAGCTTCCTCAATTATCTCAGCTAAATAACTAAGTCTCAGAAATTTAATAATTTGTTCGATTGAAACATTTGTTCGAGGGTGGTATATTATTATCACCACAGAACAAATGTTTTATTTTTTGAGGTATGCATATGGATTATAAGATTATTGCAGTAGATTTCGATGGAACACTTTGCTATTCAGAATGGCCTGCATTAGGTGAAGCAAACAAAAAATTGATTGATTATTTACTAAACGAACAAGCTTCAGGAAACAAACTAATCTTATGGACCTGCCGTGCTGGGAAAGCTCTAAGTGATGCAATAGACTGGTGCCACGATCAAGGTCTGTCGTTTGATGCAATAAATGATAATCTTCCAGAAATCATAGAGCTATATGGCAACAACTCCAGAAAGATTACATGTGATATTTACATAGATGATAGAAATATGCCGATAGAAGCAATCTGTGGTTAGATTGAGGTTTTATTTATGTATCCAAGGAAAAATGTTTTTGATAAAGTGGATGTCATCTGTGAGCACAAAGCCGACGGAACCGTTATCCCGATAAAATTCAGATTGATGAATGAAGATGGTGATTATGAATTTTACAAAATATCATCCTACCGCCCTGTTCCAAAACAGGGAGCTTATACCACCAAGGATAATATCTATGTATGTAATTCCACTGATATATTTGAATGTAAAGTCCAGATCTTCGGCCTGGTACGCACAGTAAGACTTTATTATGAGCCAAAGACCACCAACACTTGGAAATTAGGAGTAACATAAAAAAGACTGCGGCGGGCAGTCTTTTTGAAAGGGGTATTGATATATGAAAAAGTTTTGATTAATCGCTCCTCCTTCTTGCGATGATGATATATTACAGGCTGGATCTGATTAGCAGATGTCATCTGTGTGATTATCATCTGAAATTCTTTAATAGTCCCTCGGCTTTAAATACTTTTCGTTAATTCTTCTCACTCTCAATATACTTCTTCAAAGTATTTCTGGAAACCCCATATTTCCTCATCAAGTCTACCTGTTTTATCGAGCGGTCATGCAAGTATGCTTGAATATCTGCTTTGAGCTCAGGTGTTAGCTTATCAAACTGCCCTTGCTTTCTACCACTGCGTTTATTACTTGCAGCTATACCATCCTTAATAGCTTTTGAAATATAAAGACGCTGCTGCTCTGCTCTATCCAGCTCTACAATAAGAAGTAATTTGATTACTCCTTCCATAGCTGTACGTGTAACTAGATCCTGAGCCTGGGCAACATCCATCATCTGTTTAATGTATTCGCTAGACACAGTTGGATTATCAATGAACACAACATTGATTCCGCGGTTCAGCCATTCCATATATTTCTTGTACCCGTTCTCAGCTTCACGGGTGAATCTGGAGATATCCTTGAAGACAACTGTATCATCTTTCTGTAAAATCTTATCCAGCTTTTGGAACTGTGGTCGCTCTGTAAAATTCTTTGCCGACTTCTCTTCTGTAAACTCAACTAGGTATTCTATGTCCTGCTCTTTTGCATAGCGACTCAGACATTTAATCTGTCTGTTGAAGTTTTGCTTCTCCTGATCTGTAGATATGCGCATGTAACTGTAATAATTTCCCATCTGGAACCTCCCAAACCATCAAATAAACTATAGTTTAATTATATAATAAGAATAGCGTCAGAATAACTGTTTTTCAAGTTATAATGACGCTATTATCAATTACATTTTAATTAAAGTTATTATTACTGCTATCATTTTTTGAATTATTAAATAATTCATAGAGTAATTATGAGAGGCATAGTCACAGTTTATTGGATATATCCAAATAGAATAACTTGTTTTTGTTTATCCAATCCGTTCAATCTTTCTTCCTCAGTTGAAATCTTTTTTTCTAATTCCAGAACTTTCTTTACAGCAGCGTCCTGTATACCTCTTTTTGGCGCCTCAACAACTAAGCCCTCAATTCTATCAATTGAAGCACGATATGATCTCGAGAACTTTACCTTTTTTCCTTCTTCTGCTAACAACCAAGTCATATATCGTGTATTGATATCTGGGTTTTTTACTCTTAAGGAACCACAATGG
>JAEEGL013791768.1_pt1 | contig 14950 bp, 13 predicted proteins | sample 9134231 | NCBI WGS metagenome assembly JAEEGL01 (sample SAMN16246548, study PRJNA631951) | gut metagenome | biome: gut microbiome; feature: rumen; material: fiber-attached | host: Bos | place: Iran: Karaj | collected 2018-10
CTTTGGTATTACACCTGTCAAAACCTGACTTAGATCGACTTATCGTACTTTACGCCAAACAGATAATGCCCTAAGAAAGGACTCAGGCGGATAGCAAAACTGGCTACCAAGGTTAGCGCCAAGATAACGAATGATACAGAAAGTATCACCCAAAACTCGATAAAACGACTATCATAAGCGGCCAATTGCGGCGCATAAGCAATCAGAAATCGCGGTAGGAAAAAGAAATGTATCAGGTAAATATCCAATGTTCGCGTACCACCATATTGCAAAGGCGTTGAGATATGCCAAAGTTTGAGCCAAAAGGCCGACAGGCGGAAGAACGTAAAGACCATCACCATACCTGTGATGCCACCCACATAGAACCTGAACATCTCGAACATCAGATTGTCATGATGCGAGGTAGAAGCAATCATAGCAAAAGCTATCGTTATCAGCACAATCACCACAGGTTTATCCGTCCATCGGACAAAAGCATCAAAATGCCGTCTGATACAGGTTCCGAAATAAAAGAATAGGAACAAACGCCAAGTTGTTACACTCAAGAAGCCTGAAGCATCAATCAACAACAATTGATAGCCATCAGCTGCAGAACATAGACTATCGTAATAGCGAGCATATAAAAATGCACCAATAGTTAACGCCACAGCCATCAGTGGTGTCCACCTCCTACTAATACGATTCATCAGCATGTAGAGAATAAAATACTCAAAAAGCGCAAAGGTAAACCAATAGCCGCCTTTGAGCGTACCCAACTGATGAAAGAACTCGGGTGGCGGCGCCAAAAGTAACAAGAATACAAAGGTTGGCAATAGTTGCACCATTGCCTTATGACGGACAACATCCCAAAAAGGTTTCTGAGCCACTGACTCAAAAAGCCAACCACTAATCATAAAGAAACATGGCAGACGAAAGAGAATAAACACGGCATTATATCCCATCCTTGAATCGCCTAAACAGAAATGACACACATGTGCAAACACCACGAGAATCATGGTAAATCCTCGCATTGCATCAATATATTCTATTCTCTGTTTTGCCATTTCGCGTACAAAAGTACAGAAAATAGTTGGAACTCTTGCGTGTTTCGACAGAAAATGCTACTTTTGCACCATGAAAGAGCGAATTAACTGGATAGATTGGGCAAAAGCATTCTGTATGACGGTGGTAGTATTCTGCCACCTACCTCAGCAGGAAGATACGTTCTATCTGCAATATTTAGCCTCTGTTATCCTATCCACGTTCTTTTTTGTTTCAGGCTACCTCAAAAAAAAGAATCTTTCACCCAAGGAGTCTGCCAAGAAATATGGATATGCCCTCCTAATACCTTATTTTATATATAACGCAATATATTATCCCTACTGGTTTGCAAAATTCTATATTGAGCACGGCGGAATTACATGGAATGACGCTTTTAAGCCTATCCTCGGAACCTTATTAGGGCAACTGAACAGCAGTTTTTCGTGCGAGCTAAATGGCGTAACCTGGTACCTTATTGCTCTATTCCTCATGCATATGCTTACAGATATGCTCAACAGAAACAAACATGGCAAAACCATCATGCTTATACTCTCAATAACAACCATGATACTCTATGGGGCGAACAAATACTATCACTATGCCCCATACATCACCTATCATGGATTAATCCGAAATATCTGCTTCTTCTTTCTCGGATCCCTGTTCCAGCAATGGAACTATCTCAAGTCATTGAACTTCAAGAAAGACCTGACGATTGGCACCACTGCCCTACTCCTAAGCCTCATCCTATTCTACTGGCATATCAATGAAGACAGATTTGTACTACACATCGCCCTATACTATGTAGTTAGCTTCATCTCTATTTTCGCATTCATATATATAAGCCGTTCTCTAAACAATATCAAAAGCCGCCTCATCACTCTCATATCAATAGGCACATTACTCATCTTCGGCCTACATCGCATAATGATTGGCTTCATCGATTACATTGTAGAAAAGGCCTTCTGCATATCGAATATCACCTACGAATTGTATGAATGCATGATGTTATCCACAGCAATAGAAATATTATTACTACCGTTCATCATCCACAGAAGCAAGTGGACAATTCTCATGGGAAAGAAAAAAATTAATTAAAATTTGGAAGAATCATATTTTTTTCGTATTTTTGCCCCAAACAAAGAATCTGAATGAAAAAAAGCATCACGATACTACAATAATGATCAAAATACAGAAACGAGAGGAATGTTGTGGCTGTTCTGCATGTCAGCAGATCTGCCCTCAAAAGTGCATATCTCTTTTACCAGATAATGAAGGTTTTTTATATCCTCATGTTAATTTACAAAAATGTGTAGATTGCCGCCTTTGTGAAAAAGTCTGTCCAGTATTAAACCAAGAAGATGAAAGAAAACCCATTGAAGTGTATGCAGCCTATAACAGAAACGAGGATCTAAGAGTTAAAAGTTCATCAGGTGGTATTTTTTCGCTTATCGCGGAAGAAATAATCAATATGAATGGTGTGGTTTTTGGAGTAAGATGGAATTCTGATTGGGAAGCTGTCTTTGACTATACAACCAAAGTGGAAGATTTACGTTTATTTCGTGGTTCAAAATACGTACAAGCGAAATTAGATAATACATTTCACCTAGTTGAGAAATTTTTAAAAGATGAAAAAAAAGTTCTATTTACTGGAACCCCCTGTCAAATTGCTGGGCTAAGAAAATTTCTCAGAAGAGATTATCCCAACCTACTCCTGATGGACTTGATATGCGAAGGTGTACCAAGCCCCAAAGTATGGAAAAAATATTTAGAAGAGGAACTATGTCTTCACAACAAATCAAGTCAATCGCAAACGACAAACAAGAAGAGTTTGTATATTATAGACAACATTTCTTTCAGAGACAAAGGAAATGGCTGGAAAAACTATGGCATAATAATATATGGCCATTACGAATCAGAATTAAAAAAAAGCGACATAACATTAGGAAGGGAATCGCCATATCTACAAGCTTTATTTTATAACTTACATTTACGTCCCATTTGTTATTCTTGCCCATTTAAGCAATGTAAATCATACAGCGACATTACTATTGCAGATTATTGGGGAATACATATTAATCACCCAGAAATGGACGATAACAAAGGAACAAGTATGGTATTCTTAAATACGATTAAAGGCATCTCACATTTTCCTCTAAACAAAACTATTTATCTAAAAACAGAATATGAAGAAAACCTCTATTTCAACAATATTATCACTTCGGTAAAGAAGCACAGAAACCGAGATAAATTTTATGCAAAAATAGATAAATGTAAGAGTATAAAAAAGCTACTCACAAATTGCACATTTCCATTATCATACAGAATTATGGAAATAACTAAGTATGTATTATCAAGAACTATATCTAAAAAAAACTATCATAAATTAGAAGCTATATGGAGAAAAGCAAAAAAATCGTGATGGTAACTTTTACACCACATCTAAACTTTGGGACATGTTTGCAATCATTTGCGCTTAATACAGTCTTAAAGAAAATGGGGCATGATGTCGTTTTTATATACAACAACAATGATTTCCTTAAACGAGATTTTAATGGAAGAATTAAAGATTTCATAAAAATCATAATTCCACACTCATTTGTTGAATATTATTGGAAACTCAAAAGAAGTAAAACCGCGAATACAAATTCCGACAATATACCTATTAAAGAGGTAGAAACACACTATCCTCCAATAATAAAAACACTTCCAAATGCAAGATGGGCATATTTTATGAGCAAAGTTCCCCTATACGCAACACTATTGAAACTTTATAAATATAGAACGCGCCAATGGAGAAAAATATATTCGTATACATACAAGGACGGAAATTATAATATGAGAAGAATCTATACATTAGAGCAATATGAAGAAATTATCAAAGACTCTGATATATTCATTACTGGTAGCGATCAAATATGGAATCCTTACTGCTGCGGATTTGATCCTTTTATGTTTCTTGAATTTGTAAAGGGAAGAAGAAAATGCATAGCATATTCTTCAAGCATTTCAAGGCCTTCATTCCCAAAAGAAATAGAAAAAAGAGTAAAAGATGACCTTAGGCTGTTCAAGCATATCGCTGTAAGAGAAAAATCATCAGTTATTTTATTGAATACTCTTTTAAACCGAAATAACGTCGAACTTGTTGTCGACCCGACTTATCTATTATCGGCAGAAGAATGGATGAATTTTGGGAATAAAGCAAAGATTGAATTTACTATACCCAAGAAATACATTTTATGCTATTTTATAGGGAATAGGAATGCCGACTATAACGAAATGGTAAACAATGTAAAATCTAAGACAGGAATAAATGATGTCATTACAATTGACTGTACCCAAAGTAGGATAAATTATGGACAAGGAATATTATACAAAGATGGTGGACCGTATGAATTCATATACCTAATAAGTCACGCAGATTTCATATGTATGGACTCATTCCATGCAACTATCTTTGCACTAAAATTCAAAAAAGAATTTGTACATATTTTAAAATCTAAAGATGATAATACAGAGAATTCACAAAATGCAAGAATGCGCGATCTCTTAACTCGCTACAATTTAACCAACCGATTATATGACAAGGATACAGAAGAATGGATCAAGCCTATAGATTGGGAATATATAGAAGAAATATCAAATACAGAAGTAAATCATTCAATTAAATATCTCATAAATGCAATTGAAAATTAACAACACACCCAATCAATGACTATTACCGGTTGCTTTGATTGCAATGTCTCGAACAAGATTACGTAAAATATATCTTGACAATGATATATTATCAACTTCTGGTTCATCAGCAATTTTAAGTATAGGTAATTCTTTTGTTATCATCTTATTTGTCTGTATATATAAATTGAGCAAGCGTTCTGCCATGTAACCGTATACACGTTTTTGGAATGGAGGATAATGACTAATATCTAACTTATCCTCAATAACCTCTAGTAAAGGGAATAACCAACTGCAATAATCATCAAATTGTTTCCAACTCATTATAAACATATTATATGGTGAAAACCTATTGCTTTCCACCAAATATTTCCAGAAACCTCGAAAATATTCAGACGGCAATGTTTCACGGATTACATCTCCCATAACTTTGAAATCCGGACTATAATGTCCTTCACAATACTGCAAATAAAGAGAAGTATGCAAATGAATAGGTTTGGCAACAATACAAGCACCTTGTTTCAAATAAGACACTACATTTGAATTAATATCCAAATTAAGGGAATCAAAAAATCTAGTACCAATTGTTGTTGATGGAAAGACCTTACGCCCTATATGATTAAAATCAAAATAGCGACGATAATGACACAAACCAATATAATCCACATCCTTCAAGTTCTTCCATGCCCAGTACATGCCTGTCAATTCACAATAACTTTCATTTTTCTCACTTATGTTTATTCCTTCATTATCACCCTGCATATTAAGCGTTGTATTAGATATCGCTTTTCCAACTTGAATAGGAAGATAGACATCTGACGACTTATAAATATCATTTTTGTGACAACAAACAAGTATTTTTATATTCATAACAACAAATTTATATCGATATAAATTAAATCCAACGTATAATCTTACCAACTACATAAGAAATACGAACAGACAATGTTGACGGCAAAGAAGAAAGAAAAAAGAAAAAACAATGTAGAAGGAAATACCTTCTAAATGACAATACATCAGAAAAAGGAACAGGATACCTTAACTCCTCATATATTTCTCTATTATGTAATGGCTCTGAAAAACGTTTACGATGCCTTAACGCGACACATACTGCACGGAACTTATGTTTCATAACTCTTGCACAATGGACATCGTAAAAAGAGCGTCCTTTTAAACGCCTACATCTTTCCGTCATAATGGCATCAGTTGCGAACCTTTCTCTTATCTCTCTAATAGGGATTTGCTTTCTTGACATATAGCCCATAATAGAATCTGGACGTGCAACATAATTATATGTGATATCAGGCATTATTACTGCATTTTCTACCTCTGAATAATAATCGGACAAAAACAAAGCATCCTCATCCTTTCGACCAGCAAACCTAATACGATTATCTCTTAAAAAAGATACAGAAAAAAGAATATTCCACACTACCACAGCAATATGCCATCTCAAATCAGCACAAACAAACTTTGCGAATTCATCTTTTCCCTGAATCAGATAATAGCAAGGATATTGATAAGTCGGAAGACTTTCACCTGAAGGATATAACACCTTTTTATGGGATGCAATAACAACATCCGTTTTATACCGCAATCCTTCAGCCAATAATATTTCTATTGCCTTGGGTTCAATAAAGTCATCAGAGTCTACAAAATATAAGAAATCACCACTACACTCATCTATCACTGTATTTCTTGCCTCCCCGATTCCTTTGTTATTCGGATGTTTGATTATCCTAATCTTATCTCCATTTGGATGAGAACGCTTAATTTCATTTACTATTTGCATTGAATTATCCGTACCACAATCATCTACTACGATAATTTCTAATTCCTTATATGTCTGATTCAATATTGACAACAAACACTTCTCTATATATAATTCAACATTATATACTGGAACACCTATAGACACCAACGGATTCATCATAAACTACTATTTTTTGCAAATATAAGCATTTTTCTTCATCAATCCAATATTTTACACTTTTTTATGCAATATTTCATCAAATAGCATCTTCCATTGCGGCATAATAGTAGAAGGAGTATATCTACTTATGGAATTTCGTCCTGCTTCTCCCATCATCTGCCTTTTCTTTATAGAGCCCATCAACATGCATACTTTTTCAACATACCCATCAACATCGTTTTGAGAGACTAACAAGCCAGTGATTCCATCAGATATAATTGAAGAAGGGCCATATGGGCAGTTAAAAGCCACAACTGGAAGCCCGCAACTCATGGCTTCTATTATGACTAAGCCAAATGGTTCAAATAAAGATGTGGACAACAACATTGAACTTTCAGCATAACATTTCCATATTTTAGTTGTAGGCTTATGTACAATAATTCCTCCAACTTCATCAGCAGATCTCTTCACTACATCTTCCAGTTCTCCTTCTCCATAGATATTTAAAATCCAATCATTATGATATTGACGAATCTTAGACCAGATTCGAATAACCGCTAACGGGTCTTTCTGATAATCAAGCCTCCCCACAAAAATAGCACTTTTATTGTTTAACAAGGCCCTTTCATGACCAGCGCTGAGTAGAACATTGGGGATAACAAATACCTTCGGATGTACCTTACGCCATTCAACGGCATCTGCTTCTGTCAATACAACCAGGCAATCTACGTATGACAATGATTTAAGAAAAACATACTTTCTATATTTCTTCATCAACCAATATTTACCATTTTCAATTGTACGGGAAAAGACTGAATGAGATTCAACAACAAGAGGAATTGCACCTTTAACACTAACGATTGATTTAATATCATCTGCCGTAGTACAAACGATTACATCAGGATTAATATCTAATATACGCCTATAGAGTCTTTCCCTATATTGGCGTTTCATCATATAAGCTCCCCAGATACGGCGAATAATATTATAATTATATCGACGATAAAAACATATCCCCAAATCCTCAACTTTAACATCTTCATGAAGATTATAAGGTATAGCATGGTCACCCTGATCAGTTGTTATCATCCATACACTATATCCAAATACTGATGATAAGTAATTCATCTTGTTAACAAGAATCCTTTCAATACCACCGAATACAGCTAATGAACGGAATAGATATAAAACTTTCATTACAGTAACCAACTCATATCATCAAAACAGACTAACAAATTACTGAATCAAACAATTCGACCCAATCCTTCATTATTGTATCTTTTTTATATCTAGCAGACGAAAGACGCGCTTTATCTCCCATCAACATACGTTCTTCATCATGGTCAATTAACCAAAGTATGGATTCTGCTAATTCTGTTGTATTCCCGTTTGACACAAGAATTCCATTCTCTCCATTTATTATCGCATCTTCAGGCCCATATTTACATCTAAAAGCGACACATGGTAATGAGCATGACATGGCTTCGTTTAATACAAGAGCATATCCTTCATATCTTGAACTCAGGACTAAGAAATCACTTCTAAAATACTCACTATAGATATCTGAAGTTGAAGAATTAATGGCAACACGAGATTCTAAATGATAGTCAGAAATCATATTCAACAACTTTTCTTTATCACCTCCATCTCCAAAGATATCAACATGCCATTTAGGACATTTATTGGCTATTTTCGAAAAAGCTTCAATCAGCAAATCAAAACCTTTTTGTTCATTCAGTCTCCCCACAGCTATTATTCTGTGAGTATCACCAGACCGTCTATGCTCAACATTTTCCGGATAAATAGTAATTGGATTAGGAATAACAGAAACTTTCTCAATATACTTCTTCCAATCATTTGCATCGCCCTTAGTCAAAGCGACAAGTATATTAAATTTACGAACTCTATTGAGGAAATAAGCATCATATACTTTAGCAAAAAAATAAAATACGGAACTATTGGGGAACTCACCTGATTTTTGTGCCTTATAACAAGCGATATGAGATTCTAAAACTTTCTTTGCATCTGATTTAACTTTAGCAATCAAATCAAGAAGTTTGAGTTGATAGGTAGTTGTAACAATAATATCGGGACGAAAGATATCTACCTGTTTCTGAAGATTAACAACAAATCGTTTCCGGTAAGCCAAATATTGAATAAAACGTTTAAAAAATGGTAAACCTGACAACTTAAAGAAACGAGCATCTAAATCATAACGTTTAATAGAAGGATGTAAAGTAAAAGCATCAGAATGCTCACCCTGTTCATAAGTTACAAGCATAACATCGTAACCGTGTTCTGCTAACCACTTCATCTTATCACTTAGTACACGCTCTACACCAGCTTTGGCCGCAAAAGATTTTGTTATATATAAAAGCTTCATAAAACTAAATCATTAAAATGCCTATCTACGACTTATTAGCAATCAAATTGTCATCACGATCTTCATAATGATCCTTCTTATAGAAAATACGAGAGAGACCTTTACTCTGTATCTTAACATGATTAACAAAACTCTGCCACATGGATTGATCGCCAATTGTGCCATAACCAGTAATCGCTCTACAGCGACTATCACGTACAAACTTTATCTTTCCATATTTTTTTAATGCCAACGCCATTGATCCATCTTCACCTCGGATGATATCTACACGGTATTCTTCTTGACGGCCATAGTCGGCATTATAAGCAAAAACCAATCCTCGGACGCTCAACTCTGGGCGTTTAAAATGCTGTACCCAAAGGAATAAGTCACGACACATTTCGAATAGCTTAAGTCCTAGTTTACTATGATTTGCATCGGGAAAATAGCTCCAAGTGGCAGAAACTGCCACTATTCCAGGTTTCATCAACTGCTCAATCATCAACTCATAATACTTAGGCGGATAAATGGTATCGCTATCTACATCGAAATAAAATTTACCTTGAGAATGTTGCAATCCACAACGACGAGCATATCCACATGAATGCTGGTATTCTGTATAATATGGAATTCCTGATTTTTCAAATATTTCAGCAGTACGATCTTTAGAGTCGTTATCCACACCTAATATTTCTACAGGATATTTACACTTTATCTCACTAATAGCCCATAAACAGGCTTGCAAATGTGTTTCCTCGTTATACGCAATAACAACAATCGAAGCAGTTGGGTGATCACTCTGCAAAGCCGCCAGTCTCAGACGAGTGCCCTCAACTATATCTTGAGGTACCTCGCTGAATGGTTTCCCATAAATACTCAAATATTTATCGTACCAGTTGGACATAAGCAACACATATCTGTTTTGTTGGCGAAGATAAGCATTTTTCACCAAACCACCAAATTTTATATCAACTTTTTCAGTTTTCCAACACACCAGATAACACGAACACACCAAAAAGCCGGCAATTTACCTACGATAAGAAAAATGATGTTCTTAGCACGAGACTGGCGGAATTTACAAACTTGCAGCAAACTTGCTGGGTGCCTCATCAAAGACTTGATTTCCCAATCCCGCACATAAGGAACTATATCGTTCCTACGTTTAAGAATATTACAGGCTATATAGAAATCTGTCATAACAATGTTATAACACCGATTGGGGAAATAAGCCTTATTCAACAAACGAGAAGATGATATTTTAAGAGAATCGATCGCACGGACATTCTGCCATACTTCATGCTTAGATATTGTATTACGATGCTGATAATGAGAAAGCGAATTAGGTCTACAATTGTAACTATATGTAACATCAGGCAACAAAACTGCACGTGAAATATAAGTCACCAAATCAAATGTAAACACAAAATCTTCCCAATAGCTTGTATCAATAAAACGAAGTTTATTATCACGAAGAATATCTATCTTTACCAGATAATTACAAGATGAAGCTTGGATACTTGCATATTTGCAATATGCAAAGCCAGCCAACTCACCTTCTCGCAATAATTGTATAGAAGGATACTGATATAAGGTCTTAACACCTGACAACTCTATTTTTTCGTACGAACCAAAAACAATCTCTGCATCAAAATGACGGATATTATGCATTAAAAGTTCTATAGTATTCTCAGCAATAGTATCATCAGAATCCATGAAATACAAATAGTCTCCCTGAGCTTCATCAATAATCTGATTACGTGATGCAGAAACACCTAGGTTTCCCTGATGGCAAATGATACGTATGTCTTTTCCACGAGGATGAACTTGCGCTATTGCATTAATAATGTCGAGTGAGCCATCATATCCCGCATCATCAATAACAAGATATTCTATTGAGGAATAGGTTTGCGCAAGAGCAGACTCTAATGCTCTGCGGATATAATCGGCAGATTTATAAACAGGAATGCCTATAGTTACATCATACTCCATTGTTTTGCATCAACTCGTCGAATAATAACTTCCACTGTTTTCCAACAGAATCTATTTGATATCGTTGAGATTTCAATTGTCCTTTTAGTCCCATTGCCTTTCGCAAATCATTGTTATTCATTAGTCGAACAAGGCTATCTGAAAACAAATCGATATCAAAAGGAGGAATTAAGAAGCCATCCTCCCCATGAGAGATTATCGATCGAGGTCCATTTTCACAATCGAAAGATATCACAGGCAACCCACAAGCCATTGCTTCAACAAGAACCAATCCAAATCCTTCTGTCCTTGATGGTTGCACTAAGATTGAACTTTTCAGATATTCCTCTTCTACATCCACAACACTACTATGCAGATGACAGCGTTTTTTATCAATAGACAAATCGTCCATCATTTTTACATAAGGCGTCGGATCCCCCATAGCGAACACATCAAGCTGCCAATCTTTACATTCTTTTTCTACTACAGACCAAATTCGCAACAGAATATCATATCCTTTTTCATAAGAATACCTTCCGACGGTAATGACTCGTTTGGCGGTTAATGAACTAACACTATTTACCTTCATCGGTAAAGGGTCTGGGATCATTCTAATGTTAGTAAGCTCAGGCCATTCCGCTACTGCATCATTCGTCAACACGATTAGTTTATCAAGCTTTATAAGGTTTGAAACAACACGGTCTTTCCACCACCTGAAAAATAACATTTCATAATACTTAGTAAAACGTGTATCAATCTTTCTATAATTTGTACGACTCAAATGCTGTTCACCAATCTTTTTGCTTCCATCATTAATTGAATTTATAAAATTAATCTCCCTACGTAAAGTTGTTATTGTAATATCTGGTCGAATTTTCATCAATTCCATAGTCAATAAAGATCTGTATTTTCTCTGTTTCTGTAAATATAGCAATATCTTCCTCATAAAGGATATATTCCACAATTCTTCAAAATTGATTCCTAAATTTATAACTTTAACATTATCAGAAAGAGGAAAGAAAGAATTACCATTTTTTCCTTCAGTAACAATTACCGTAACATCATAACCTAAAACATCAGAAAAATAGTTGGCTTTAATAGAAACCACACGTTCAGTTCCTCCAGCAGAATATAACGCGGGAGTACAATAGACTATCTTGTATTTACCATTTCTCATCTAAGAATTCTATTATATTTCGATGCAAAAATACAAATTTAAACTGAAAAGCACAAAAAAGTAGATATAAATTTGGCCATTATTAAAAATATTAATAATTTAGCCGAAGATTTCAAATTTCTTAGGATGGAAAAGGTTCTGTTTATTATATTTCATGGATTTGATCCAAATAATGGTATCAGTAAAAAGATATCATATCAAGCTAATGCACTTAAAAAGTGTGGGTTGGAAGTACACCTATGTTATATGGATGAGCATGGAACAAAAAAGAGGATTATTGACGGAAATATAATAGCAGATTATGGGAACGGATTTCTGAGCAAAATACGCAAAAGAACAGAATTCAGATCCATATCGAACTACGTAGAAACGAATCAAATAGATCTTGTATATATTCGTTCAAACCATAATGCCAACCCTTTTACAATAAGCATGGTAAAACGGATAAAAAAGACAGGTTCGAAAGTCGTTATGGAAATTCCTACATATCCGTATGATTCAGAATACAAAGCTCAAGGAATTAGCAACCAAATATTCCAAGACAAGATTTTTAGGAACAGTCTAGCCAAACGACTTGATGCTATAGTGACATTCTCTGGTTATGAACAGATTTTTGGTCAAAGAACTATTAGAATATCCAATGGTATTGATTTTGATAGTGTAAAAATGAAAACCACTATCAATGACACATCAAAAGAACTTAACCTAATTGGAGTTGCAGAGATACATGAATGGCATGGTTTTGATAGGCTTATTAAGGGACTTGCTAATTTTTATGCTAAGCCACAGGATTATGTAATCAAGTTCCACGTCATTGGATATTTCTTCTCTTCAGAGGTCGAGAATGAATTTAAAAAGATTATTTTCGATAATCACATGGAAAAAAACGTTATTTTGTATGGTAAAAAGCATGGCGAAGAACTAGACCGCATATTCGACAAATGCGATTTTGGCATAGGAAGTCTCGGCCGTCATCGCGTAGGCATAGACAAAATAAAGACACTCAAGAATAGAGAATATGCTGCTAGAGGAATACCGTTCATCTATTCAGAAACTGACGAAGACTTTGACAATAAGGAATATGTTCTAAAAGTGCCAGCTGATGAGACACCTATAGATATAAAACGTATCATAGACTTCTATCAGCACTTAACTCTCTCGCCTTATGAAATCAGAGACTCTATTAAGAATCTTTCATGGAAGAATCAAATGCAGAAAGTGATAGATAACGTATAAAATTACACAGATCGGTAATATAATTGACTTACATTTTTACAGTTGGCCGAACAAAGCCATCACCTTCTCAATAATTGGAGCCATATCGTAATATTTATATTCGGCCAAACGACCTCCAAGAATCAAAAAAGGATTTTGATCGGCCAAGTCTTTGTATCTCTGATAGAGCGACATATTCTTTTCATCGTTTACACTATAATACGGCTCCATACCATCTTTCCACTCTGTGGAATACTCACGAGAGATGACTGTCATGCGGCATTTATAGACTTCATCGCCAAACATCTCAAAGTGTTTGTGCTCAATGATTCGAGTATAAGGAACCTCAGCATCGGTAAAATTCATCACCGCATTACCTTGATAGTTAGGTGTATCAAGTATTTCCTCCTCGAAACGGACTGTACGATATTCCAGCTTACCGTATTTATAGTCGAAATACTCGTCGAGTTTACCAGTATATAGGATCTTATCGGCAATCTGCTCCCAATACTGACGATTATCGAAGAAATCAACATTAAGTATCACATCAACACCCTCGAGTAGTCCATCTATCAGCTTGTTGTACCCGCCGATAGGGATGCCTTGAAAACGATCATTAAAATAGTTATTATCATAAACAAAACGCACAGGAAGGCGTTTGATGATAAAGGCAGGCAACTCGCTGCACTTACGTCCCCACTGTTTTTCGGTATAGCCTTTAATCAGTATCTCATATATATCTTTACCAATCAACAACTGTGCCTGCTCCTCCAAATTACGTGGTTCTGCAACACCATCTGCCGTCATTTTATCAAGTGCATCCTGGCGCTGCTCAGCAATCTTGACCTGAGCTTCAGCCGGCGTAAGAACGCCCCACATTTGATAGAAGGTGTTCATGTTAAATGGCAAATTATACTGTTGCCCCTTATAATTAGCTATCGGAGAGTTAGTATAACGATTGAACTCCACAAGAGAGTTGACAAAATCCCACACCTTTTTATTTGACGTATGGAAGATGTGAGCTCCATATTTATGCACATTTATACCTTCTATGTTTTCGCAATAGAGATTTCCACCAAAATGGTTACGTTTATCTATTACCAAACATCGCTTACCTTGGCGACGAGCCATACAAGCAAAAGTTGCACCATATAAGCCGGCCCCAACTATCAGATAATCGTATTCTTTTGCCATATCACACATATTTTTCTGCAAATATAGGATAAAATTTGGAATAATCCAAAATATTTTGTACTTTTGTCAACGTAATAAGGCTTTTTTGTAGATATATGAAAAAAATCTGCTTTGTTGTTGATAGCATTTTCAGTATTGGCGGGGTGCAAAGAGTAACAGCCGTGATTGCCAAGGAATTGGCAAAGGATTATGATGTTAGCATTGTGACCTTTGACAAACCAGAGCAACAGGACACATCACTCTACCATCTTAACGAGGCAAACATCCACTACAGATTTTTCGCATATCCACATGTAGGAAAATTAAAAACTTATATCTGCAAAGCTTATAGCGGATTGTATCTAAAGTTACAACCAACAGCCCAATGGTGTTCGGATTTATATGCCCATAGTTCGTACCCTTCGGAATTAAGACATGCACTTTTATC
>JAEEGL014945706.1_pt1 | contig 14950 bp, 13 predicted proteins | sample 9134231 | NCBI WGS metagenome assembly JAEEGL01 (sample SAMN16246548, study PRJNA631951) | gut metagenome | biome: gut microbiome; feature: rumen; material: fiber-attached | host: Bos | place: Iran: Karaj | collected 2018-10
AATGCTTTCCACTGACGCATATAATAAGTTTCCAATGTCCCCAGGTGACCGTCATTTCTGGAAAAATCTGAAGTGCTGCCCTGCTTCGGAAATATATTTTCTGGACCCATACTTCTCGGCTGCAAATCTTGCGCGACTGCTGGATGTCGCAAAAAGTATGGACTGCCAAAGCGATAGGGAACCGACTTGCATTTTTATATGTACATGCGCTGGGGACGAATGGAAGTTGCTAAAAAGTGAGTTTGAAAAGCACCATGACTTTTATGTAGGGCTGGAAAAGATTTCTCTTACTGTTTGTTGCATTAATGAAGCAATAGCCAGGAAGGTGCATGACCGCTTTGCCTTGCTGGGCAGTTCGCTCTGGCACTTTGGCGCGTCTGCAGGGGCAATGCATACAAACATCCATGCCTATTCCGGGCCATGGCTGGACAAAGGCGGCAAATGCATGGAGTTTATGCGAGGGCTTCGCAAGCACCATGTCGCAGATGAAGTATCTACAATGCGGAAAGGTATGAGGCGATGACAAAGAAAGACAATCGTAATGCGCAACGACTCAAAGATATGCTTGGCGAGGAGAGTCCGGCATCTCTGTCGGACATCCTCGGCATTGTCGCAAAAATGCCGCACTGCGACGAGGATGTCGAATCCTTTAAGGTTAATGCGCCTGTTGACGTGCTTCATGGGTATTTTGCGGTGCGGAACGAACTGTGGGGCATCTCGGAACGCTATTTCTGGGTATTGAACAGCAAGGTGTCAGAGAACGACTTCTATGAATACTTCAGATGCATTGAGGCGTTGCCGGACATTAAAGTCGCCGGCAACGTAATTAGACTGATGGTGTGGGGCATGGGCAAGGAAGACCGCAAGGACGCACTATCGGCATTTGCGAGTCAGATGCCATCGTTTCTGTCGAGAGGAAAGTGGAATGGTAGCGTAAGTGTTTTCCTTGCCATGAGAGGCGCAATCGACTGCGTTGATTATAAGCAGGAGGGGCAGACGAACGTCGTACTTTCCATTGTGCGGAACAGAAGAGGTCTTGAGAGGACCGTGGCGGCAATAGCGGCCATATCTCTCGTGGTTCGGGAGCTGTCCGGCAACCTCGACGAAGAAGAAGGTTGGCGCGGCACAGACAGACATTCGCGGCAGATTCAGCTTCTGGATTTGTATAGGTCTCTAGAGGAGGAAAACAAGGAGCATCTGAAGACAGCCACATTTCACGTTATCGCCCCGCTATTGTTCGGATTGGACATTGAGCATGACTGGAAGGATACGAAGAATTGCCGAAACGCAGGTTTGCCCGCCAAGACAGGAATATTCTCTTATGCGGAGGCGATAATCGTAGCGTGCGCCAGCGGCATTGTATTGACGCGGGAAGAATGCGTTAAGGCCTGCACGCTCGCCTTTCATTGCGCTGACCCGTCGTATATGTGGCGCCAGAAGGTTTTCAGGGAGGCGTCCCTCTTCATGGCAGATTTGATTGCGAGCATGGACGAGAGCAAGACTGTATGGCGGGATATACGTAACAATGTTAGTCATCTGATCCATCGCGGACTGTATGAATATCGCACTGGTGCCACCGTGTCGCTTTCTGACCGGTTGGAGATATTCGTCGGCACAGCTTTCATTCTTGTATGCGATTTTTGCAACAAGAGAAGAATTGGAGATGCAATGGACGTGTGGGTTCCAGCCTGGGGCGAATGTGTGACGGCCCTTTATGCTTTGCCGTTGGTTAACGGCTTTATGGCGTTAATACAGTATTTCTTTGTGAAAGCGGGGCTGTACTTTACTAACGAATCCGAACTTGTGCCGTCGGGTGTAGAATTGTTGGAGCAACTGCCATTGCTGGAAGTGCGACCGGGCGAGCACATTGATTGCGCCGAGGCATGTATCAACGCGCTGAAGTGCAATCTGGACGAAGTCTCGTATGCGAGGATATGTGAAAAGGATCCGGATCTGGCGCGGCTAGTTGGTGGCAATGTCTTAAAGAGCCAACCAGAGCAGGCTTCGATTGGCCCAAGATAGAATCACAACCTTAAGGAAGAAATCCCGCCGACCGATTGTGATTGTAAAAAATCGAAGAAACGGTATTGACGCGGAAGGAAAAAAAATGTATAATATGCGCCCAAAAGGACAAGAAAGGGGAAAGACCGTGGTAACAGGGAAAACACTCAATGGAAAGCCGTGTGAGGGGAATTCGGACATGCGGTTTGACGCAGGGGGAGGCGCATCGACGGCAACGTCGAGGCGTGGGGCGCTACTCTACGATAAAGTAGCGGAAATGAGCGATATTCTCAAGCGAGAATTTGAGGCTGGCATGAAAGGTATTCGCTTCTTGGTGGATGCGGATGCCAGCACTGACGATTTCTCGCACGATTTTTGCGAACTTGAGCGAGCGATTGAAGAGGGCAGAACTGATACTTTTTACGAACCACGTTCGTAATTTGCATCACTCAATCTATATCGGCGCAAGAGGTTGATTCTATGATGACATGGAGATATGAGGACATAATCAGATTGGCAAGGCAACTTGTGAAGCCAGGTGACCTCATTGCGAGGAACACGATTCTCAATCGTTTGAGTGATAGTGAAAAAGCTGACGAATCGTATTGGGCACATCAATTCCCTCTTGAAAAAGGCGACATTAAAATCGTCTCGCCAACGCGCACCATCTTTCTTCCATTGCGAAGCCAACGTCCACAGCTCAAGATCAAATTTGATTTCCCACAATGTGGGAATGATGACATGCTCACAAACATCATGTCCTATTGTAAGGAATACGATGACCATGCTCAAATTGTAGTCCATAATAAATCGCGCAGACTGTGCATTCTTCGCTTCTTGGAATCAAAAGAAATGTTGCATTTGCTCACCGATACAGTTGCTTGCGATGAAAAGGAACGGAACTTTCTTGCAGATGTCCTTCTTGAAAAATCATTAGATGGAAGAAATTTTATTTCTGACTTTGCAGAACCGCTCAGCCCTGAAGCGGTCGGGTTTTATCTTGCGATTGAGGTTCTCTTGCCATGGTGTTTGCGGGATCAACTCAATGTAATGATTGACGCCAAGGCAACTAACCTTCAAATTGCAAAAGCGTTTTTAGTGCCAGAATTTGTTATTCGCCACATACGCAATACGATGTTTGGAGGGAAGAGTTATTTGGGCGTGTCCTATGAAATGAATAGATGGTATGATGCCAGTTGAATGGCGTAACGTTTATTCACGTAAATGCATTGGTTAATGACTGGGGTGATCTTGAGTTGCTTCGGTCTTTTTTAAGGTGGAAACGTCTTGTTCTTGGAATTGTGTGCGCGCGGATTCCGTTTATTGTTGCAGAGGGTTGGCGTGTGTCTGTTCGCGGTGGTCGCGGACGACATTCGGCCCAGAGTCTGAAGAAATGGCTTTGCCAAGAACAAGTATGCCAAAGAATTTGAATCCGCAGAAATGAATGATGTCAAAGAGAAAGGGTGATTGTGGTTGGTGAGCCACGGGGAAAGGATGACGGCAGGAAGAACCATGGCGTTCGTGCGAACGCAGATAACGCTCATTGAGAGCATGGCGAACAGAGAGTCCGACGAGTGCGAGCATCTCTGGAGTCGATTCTTCGACCTGTACTATCCCGCGATGGTGAAATACGCAGAACTGTTCTGCTCATCTCATGACGCCGAGGATGTCACGCAGCGCGTGCTGGTAAAACTTGTCGGCATATTGAAGTCAGGCAGGTACGAACGGCGTCCAGGCGTTCGGTTTAGGACCTATCTGATGACGCTCATCAGACATGAATTCATTGACTGGAGGAGGGAGGAGGCTGCGCGCGGACTCGGCGTAAATGTACCGCTCGACGAGGCCGGCGCGGTGTCCGTCCCGTCCAGCGCCGCGACGATGCTTGACGTGGAGTGGCGCACGGCGACGAGGGCCGCCGCCGTAGAACGAGTGCTTTCAAACATGGCGATGTCGGACAAGATGCGTCGTGCATACCGTGCGTACGTCATCGAGGGACGTTCGGCTGTCGAGGTCGCAAAGGAGCTTCGCGTCAGGCGCAGCTACGTGTTGCAGGCGAAGTCAAGAATAGAGGCCCGCGTAAGGGCGGTGGAGGCAATGTATGGAGATTGAGTCCGAAGTAGGCGTCATGATACGTGAACTCAAGGCGGGCGACGTTCTGGGCGGATACCGCGTGTTGCGTCAGCTCGGCGGAGGCGGCATGGGCCGCGTCTATGAGGCGGAGCACGAAGTGCTTGGCGTCAGGAGGGCGTTAAAGGTGTTCGCGGATGCCTCGAGCCATGCGGAGGAGCGCAAGTCGCTATTCCTCGCAGAAGGCCGCGCCCTGGCGAGGTTGACGGATCCCCGTGTCGTGCGGATCCACGACTTCGCCATCGACGGGACGACAGGCGTGCCGTACTTCTCGATGGATCTCGTCCTCGCGCCTGACGGCGTGCCGACGACTCTTGACGAGGCGCGGTGCCGGGGCATAGACGAGGAGCGTGCCGCCGCATGGTTTGACGATGTCTGCAGGGGGTTGGATTACATCCACTCTCAGGGCGTAGTTCATGGCGACGTGAAGCTCGAGAACATCCTCGTCGGGCCGGACGGACGTGCCGTGATTACCGATTTCGGCATATCGCGAGTGTTTTGTGACGGACTGCATCGCATGGATGGGACTGTCGATGGTGGCGATGCCGTGGATGTCGCCGAGTTCTACATGGGCACATACAACTATCTCGCGCCTGAGGCGCTGCACGGTGGCGCGGAAGACACGGCGCGTCCGGAAACGGACGCATGGTCTCTTGGCGTAATGCTCTTCAGACTGCTCACTGGATTCTGGTTCGATGACGACAATCGCGAGAAGTGCCTTGCTCTGCTTGACGACTTCGATCTTCCGTGGAAGGGCGTCGTCGCCCGCCTCAGCTCGCGTGATCCTTCCGCGCGCCTTGTCGGCGGACGCCTTGCGCCGCTCGCTGAGAAGGTCGCCAGCCGTCCGGGGGGCATTCGGCGGCACATCCGCACCATCGCCGCATGTGCCGCGCCTCTTCTCGTTTTCGCGGCGGCGTGCACATGGTTCATTGCTTCGCGCATTGTGATTGAGCCGTCGTCCGTGCCGCCCGTTTCCCCTCGTGAGGTCATGCCGCCATTGCCTTCGCCGCCGTCCGTCGTCCGACTGCGTAAGGATTCCCCGACGTGGCGCGAGTTCCGCAGCCGGATCGACGACGCGAGTCACGCCGCACTTTTTGCGCCGTTCGACGGGATTGACGCAGATGTAGAGCGTGTGTTTCGCGACTTCATCGACCGCCAGTCGGCATGTTACTGCTATGACGACTACTGGCCGCAGGACCGCGTCGGCAGGATCGATACGCTAGTCGCCGCGCAGATGCCGAATGTCGGCGCACCGCGACATGCCAGCTCTCCGCAACTTCTCGTGATGGCGGGCGAGGTGTATAGGCAGAAGCGCCTCTGGTCGCTTGGGCGCGGCGAGTTCCCGGACGATGTCGATCGCCTTGTCGCGCTGTCCAAGAAACTGATGGAGGACGCTTCCGACGAGAAATACGATGAGGAATGGGCGTTTGAGATTCTTGAGGCTGTACTTCCGTTCGGGAATCTGGACGGACGCCGCATCGGATCGAATGATGCGTATTTCCAGCAGACGGTCGTCCCATGGCTCGTCAAGATGACCCAGGCGGCGACATTGTCGGCGGAGGCGTCGCGCGCGCATGGTTCGGCCATGTCGCCAGAGGACGTGCGCGAGCACAGGGAGAAGCGCGTACTTGCGTCGAGACTCTTCAAGGAGGCGCTTGCGCTCTGCCCGAAACGCTACCGCGCGGCGGAGAGGCTTATTGGACTCGCCCACGGCGACTTTGGAGAGGCGCAGCGATGCTTTGAGAGATGCCAGGAATTCTGCTTTGACGACTTGCGAGCGTGGAAGGCGTACGCCCAGACTCTACTTGAACTGGAAGACCCACGGCGCGAACGCCTCGCCAGGTTCCTCGACCAGGCGCTTGCGACGGGACGCTACGACACGTGGGTGCCGGCGTTCTACGTCATCGGCCGCTGGACGCTGCTCGCGCGGTACGACAAGGAGGGAATGACGCTTGACGACAGGGGATGGGCATACGAAGACGACGACGTAAGGAGGAAGACTCTTGAGACGATATGCCGCTATAGGGATGGCGAGACACTTTCCGAGGCGCCGCCGCCGCGCCGTCTTGCGGTGACGGCCATATTTGCGGCCGTCGCGCTCACTTGTGGAGACGAGGGGCTTGCGGCGGAGTTGGCGCGTCGCGTTCCGTCTGTAGAGTTCAACTCAGTCCTCGGTGCGGCCATGAGCACAAGTTCGCCGCTATTCCGCAGACTGCGCAAATTGGCGGATGCGTCGAATGGCCACGGCAAATTGCCGCAGTAACGGTAATTGGAGTTCACGAGCGACAGGGGGCGCCCTGTGACGAGATCGCGGCGGAAGGCTGCGTCGAAGCGGAAGGCCTTATTTCGCCCTTGCGGCGGCGAGGGGGATTTTGGTATAATATCGGCACTATGGCAGAGAAGATTAGTTTCGAGGCGCCACGCGGGATGAGGGACTTCTATCCCGAGGACATGGCATGGCGCAACCGGGTGTTCGGCGCGTTCCGCGCGGCGGGCGCGGCGGCGGGGTTCCGTCCCTACGACGCGTGCGTCGTGGAGAGCTACGACCTGCTCGCGCGCAAGGCGGGCGAGGAGGTCGGCGAGCAGATATACCACTTTTTCGACAAGTCGGAGCGGCATATCGCGCTCAGGCCCGAGATGACGCCGACGCTCGCGCGCATGGTGGCGCAGAGGCAGAAGGAGCTTCAGTTCCCGATAAAGTGGACGACCATCGCGCAGTGCTTCCGCTACGAGCGCATGACCAAGGGGCGCAAGCGCGAACACTACCAGTGGAACCTCGACATCGTGGGCGAGGACTCGGTCCTTGCGGAGGTGGAGGTCATCGGCGCGGCGGTGGACGCGCTGAGGCGGATGGGCCTTTCGGACGGCGACTTCAAGGTGCGCGTCTCGTCGCGCAGACTGCTTGGCGAGGTGCTGGCGCGGAGCGGCGTCCCCGCGGAGCAGCACGCGCAGGTGTTCCTCGCGCTCGACAAGCGCGGCAAGATGCCGGACGCGGAGATAGCTGCGATGCTGCGGGACGGCGGAGTGTCCGAGGAGTGCATCGCAAGCGTGTTCGAGATACTCACGCTCAAGGATTTAGGGTCGGTTAGGGCGTACTTGGAGGCCAAAGGGACGGAAGGGACCCAAGAGACGGAAGGGACGGAGTCAGGCAATAGTCAGGGCATCGCCGAGCTGGAGGAGCTGTTCCGCCTTGCGGGCATAGCGGGCTTCGGCGAATGTCTCGAGTTCGACATCGGCGTCATCAGGGGACTCAGCTACTACACCGGCATCGTGTTCGAGTGCTTCGACGCGAAGGGCGAGTTCCGCGCGATATTCGGCGGCGGCCGCTACGACAACCTGCTGACGGCGATCGGCGGAGAGCCGATGGGCGCGGTTGGGCTCGGCTTTGGCGACGTCGTCGTCACGGAGCTGCTGAAGTCCCGCCTCGGCGATAGCGCAGCAACGGAACGTTCAGGAGTGACGGTCGGGTTCATGTTCCCCGAGCAGCGCGACGCGGCCCTTGCGCTCGCTGCGCGCCTGAGGCGCGAGGGCGAGAGCGTGGACCTCGCCCTCAGGAGCCAGAAGCCCAAGAGGTTCTTCTCGCACGCGGCGGAGTCCGGCGCCGCGCGCGCGGTGTTCATCGGGCCGGACGACGTCGAGCGCGGAACAGCGAGGATGAAGGACCTCGCGACGCGCGAAGAGAAGGAGATAGCTTTGACATGAACAGGCACCTGGCAAAGTTGGCGCTCTCCGTCGCCGTCTCGCTTTCCGCAGTCTGCGCGGCAATGGCGGACAAGTCGTCGGACGCAATCATCAGACTCCTCAACTCACGAGCCGCCGGAAGTCCCAAGGACTTCGTCGAGGCTGCGGAGATCGTCTCCGCCGACGCGGAGAAGGGGCGTCCCCTGCAGAAGTTCGTCATCGCGCTGGTCTCGCGGGACGCCGAGCTCCCCGAGAGGCTTCGGCTTAAGCCCAACAAGCGCAAGGAGTATCTCGACCAGTCGCGGGACAAGATACGCAAGCTCGCGGAGGAGAAGGGCAACTCGCTCGCGTGGTACCTGCTGTCGATCGAGAAGAACGACATGAAGTGCCTGCGCCGCGCGGCGGACGGGGGGAACGTCCAGGCCCTCAACGCATGGGGCACTATCCTCCTCACGAGCAAGCTGCAGGACACGAGTGTCGAGACCAACGAGCTCGGCAAGGTTCTCGTCAAGTGCTTCGAGATGTTCAAGAAGGCGGCGGACCAGGGGGACGCGAACGGATTCTACAACCTCGGCATGTGCCACCTGAGGGGGTACGGCTGCGACGTGGACCAGGAACTCGCGTTCCAGTGCTTCCGCACAGGCGCCCTGAAGGGGCATCCCGAGGCGATCAACAACATGGGCGGGTTCTACCGCGACGGAATAGTCGTCGAGAAGAACCTCGAGACTGCGGTGCGCTACTTCGAGAAGAGCGCGTCGATGGACAATCCGTACGGACTGCTCAACTATGCCCTCGCCCTCCAGAGGGGCGAAGGCGTGGAGAAGGACATCAAGAAGGCTCTTGAGATGTTGAAGAAATCGGCGCAGAAGGGCAACGCGGAGGCGATGAACGCCTACGGGATGTGCTACTTCACCGGCGACGGCGTCAAGAAGAACGAGCCGGAGGCCGTGAAGTGGTTCCGCGCATCGGCGGCGCGTGGCTTTCCGCCTGCGATGGACAACCTCGCGGCCTGCTACGACAGGGGGCTCGGCGTCCGCAAGGACGAAAAGGAAGGGCTCGTCTGGAAGGTGCGCGGAATGGCCGCGCGCGGCGACCGCAACGCGGCGGCCTGGCTCAAGCAGAACAACAAATGATCAGGGTGTTGATGATAGGCGACGTGGTGGGGGGCGCGGGGAAGCGCATCCTCGCGCGCGAGCTGCCGCGCCTCAGGCGCGAGCACTCCGCCGCGGTCGCCGTCGTCAACGCCGAGAACTGCGCGGGGGGCTCCGGCCTCACCGCCGCGCTCGCGAAGGAGATATTCGAGGCCGGAGCGGACGTCATAACGCTCGGCGACCACACGTGGGGGCAGAAGGAGTTCGCAGGGCAGATAGGCTCGTTCGAGAAGGTGGTTCGTCCCGCGAACTTCCCGCCGGAGTGCCCGGGACGCGGATGGACGTTCGTGAACCTCCCCGTCGGCAGGATCGCCGTCGCCAACGTCCAGGGGCGCGTGTTCATGCAGTCCGTAGATTGCCCGTTCAAGACCATGGACCGCATCATCGGCGAGGTTCCGAAGGACGTGCCGATATTCGTGGACTTCCATGCCGAGGCCACGAGCGAGAAGATGACGATGGGGTACTACCTTGACGGACGCGTCGCCGCCGTAGTCGGCACGCACACCCACGTGCAGACGTCCGACGCGCTCATACTCCCGAAGGGGACCGCATACCTTACCGATCTTGGGATGGCGGGGCCATACGTCTCGTCCATCGGACGCGACCTCGTGCCAGTGACGCGCAAGTTCGTGACCGGGATGCCGTCACGCTTCACCGTCGCGGAGGGCCCCTGCGTCATCGAGGGCGCGGTGATATCGTACGACCCAGCCGCCCGCAGGGCGGTGTCGATTGAGACCGTCCGCATACGCGAATCATGGGCTCCCTGATCGACAACCTGAAGGCGCGCGCGGACGTCGTGCGCCGGATGCGCGCGTTCCTCGACGCGCGGGGGTTCACCGAGGTGACGACGCCGGTCCTGATCCCGGCCCCTGCCCCGGAGCCTCACATCGACTGCCCGCCTTGCGGCAGGGGGTACCTGCGCGCCTCGCCGGAACTGCAGATGAAGAAGCTCCTGGCCGCCGGTATGGACCGCATCTACCAGATAGGGCCATGTTTCCGCGAGGGGGAGTTCGGCGTGCGGCACGATCCGGAGTTCACTATGGTCGAGTGGTACAGGCTCGGCGCGACGTATCGCGACATAGCGCGCGACGCCGAGGAGCTTCTGCGTGAGGTGATTCCGTCAGCCGGCCCCGTCCGGTGGATCACGGTACGCGAGGCCTACTTGACATGGGCGGGGTGGGATCCGTGGAAGGAATGGGACAAGGACCGCTTCGACTGCGACATGGCGACGAAGGTGGAGCCGAGCCTGCCGAAAGGCGCCGTGTTCCTGGCGGACTATCCGGCGGAGGCCGCGTCTCTCGCGCTCATGCGGGGCGACGTCGCGGAGCGCTGGGAGCTGTACCTCGACGGGGTGGAGCTCGCGAACTGCTTCACCGAGCTTTGCGACGAGGCGGAGCAGAGGCGCAGGTTCCTTGCCGCGCGCGACGAGCGCCGCGCCCTCGGCGAGAGCGACTATCCGATCGACGACGAATTCCTGTCGCTCCTTCCGCTCGTTAGGTCCGCAGCCGGCGTTGCGCTCGGCGTTGACCGCCTCGTCGCGTCCGTCCTCGGCGAGGCGGACATCCACGCCGCGATGTGTCCGCATTGACGCCGATGCGCCGGATGTGGTAGAATGTACGCGAAGGGAACAACCTGAAGGATATTGCCCAATGAGAACGAAACCGCTGTTCATTGTCATGTCCGCGCCGTCCGGGTGCGGGAAGTCGACGCTGATCGACATGCTGCTTCAGGAGTACCACGACATCGTGTACTCCATCAGCTGCACGACACGCGCCCCGCGCGGGGACGAGGAGGACGGGCTCGACTACCATTTCAAGACAAAGGAGCGCTTCGAGGAGCTGATACGCGAGAACGCGTTCATCGAGTACGCGAAGGTCCACGACAACTACTACGGGACGCTGAAGGCGCCGATCGAGGAGGTGCTCGCCGAGGGGAACTCCATGATACTCGACATCGACGTCCAGGGCGCGGAGAAGGTGCGCGAGCACGTGCGCGCGCTCCCGAACAACGATCCCCTGAAGATCGGATACGTGGACGTGTTCATCCTCCCGCCGGACATGGAGGAACTGCGCCGCCGCCTCGTAGGACGCGGCACGGACTCCCCCGAGTCGATAGAGCGGCGGCTCCACAACGCCAAGGGCGAGATCGCCCGCGCGGACGAGTACATGTTCAAGGTCGTGAACGACGACCTCGCCATCGCCTTCAAGCGACTTTGCGACCTCATCGACGCGCTCTCCGGCCGGATGTAGCCGGCGTCAGGCGTCGTTGTCGATCAGGAGCGCGACCGCCGACGCCGCGCGGACGTCGGGCGAACAGTCGCGGTACATCTCCGGAGTCGATTCCTCGGCGTAGATGAACAGCACCTTGCCGGGGTAGGTCGATGCCTCGAGGAGACCCATTTCATACGTCTTCTCTCCGGCGGCTATTGCGGTGTACGGCGCCTTGCTGCGCGCAAGCAGAGAGAGATGCCCGGGGGCGGCGTTGTGGACGGAGTTGGAGAACCCCGCAGGGCTCATCTCGCCCTCGTCGTGCATCTGCCGCATGAGCTTGAGCGTGGTCCCTATCTCGCCCCAGCGGCTCGCGAAGACGACCGGGGGATGGCAGTCCTTCGGATAGACCTGCCACGCGACGGAAAGCGCCGCGCGCTCGAGCGACGTCAGACGTCGGCGCTCCATCGGCGGAATGAACGAGACGTCGGGCTTCGGCGATTCCGGGCTCTCCGCCCATTCGGCCTTCGCAAGTACCTTCATCTAGATCCTTTCCCACGTGCTGCCGTTAGCGTTCGAGCGGAGGGCAGCCTCGACGAAGCGCATGGTCCTCACGCCTTCGCGGGGACCGGGGAAGTCGTGCGCCTTGCGGTCGCGGACCGCCGCGCAGAACTCGCGGTAGATGTTCGCGAACGCCTCGATGAAGCCTTCGTGGTGCCCGGCCGGGATGCGCGTCGCGCGCGCGGCCGACGGCGATAGTTCCGCCATGTACGGCGCGTTGCGCTTGTACGTGCGCTCTGGCGCGAAGGGATACTTGACGGACAGGTAGTTGTTGTCCTCCTGGTTCCAGTAGAGCGACGCCTTGTCGCCGTAGACGCGCAGCCGCACGCCGTTCTCCTCGCCGGTCGCGACCTTTGAGACGACGGCGGACGCCTTTGCGCCCCCGGAGAGGTGCATGATGAGGGAGGCGTCGTCGTCGAGCCTGTTTCCGGGGGCGAAGGACGAGAGGTCCGCGAGAAGCTCCTCGACCTCGAGCCCGGTCACGGTCTCGATGAGGCTGAAGGCGTGTACGCCGATGTCCGCGACGACGCAGCTCGGGCCGGACTTCGCGGGGTCCATCTTCCATGAGTTGCGCTTGTCGAGCGGCTTCGAGAAGTCGATCTTCCTGAACGAGCCCTGGCTGTATTCGAGGACGACCTTGTCGATCCTGCCGAGCTCGCCGGACTTCACGAGGTCGCGCGCGAGCTTGACCATCGGGAAGCCAGTGTACGTGAAGGGGATTCCGAGCACGCGCCCGCCCTCGCGCGCGAGGCGTTCGAGCTCCTCGGCCTCGGAGAGGGACATAGAAAGCGGCTTCTCGCACATCACGTCGAACCCGGCCTCGAGCGCGGCCTTTGCAATCGCGTGGTGGGAGTCGTTCGGGGTGCAGACGGATATGAAATCGACCTTCCCCTTGCAGCGGTCGATGAGCGCGCGCCAGTCGTCGGAGTGCGAGTAGCATCCGTCCACGAGGTCCGCGAGGTCGTCCATGCGGATAGCCATGCGGTGGATAGGGCCGATGAACGATCCCTTGCCTCCGCCGACCATGGCGTACCTAAGCCTTCTGTCTTCCGTGTTCATGCGCATGATTATACCATATTTCCGCGTTGCCAACCGCGTTTTTTGGTATAATGAACGGCATGAATGCGAAAACCGTTCTTGTGGCTGTCCTCGCGCTGTGCGCGGGGGTGTCCGCCGTCGGGGCAGGGCGGCCCGCGAAGGCCGCGCCTGCGCCGTCCGGAGTTCCCGAGCTGATGCGCACGTCCGCCGGAGATGACGTGCGCACCGTCGCGGAGTGGGAGGGAATCCGCGCCCCCGAGCTGTTCGCGACGTTCGAGAGGGAGGAGTATGGGCGACGCCCCGTTGCGGCGAACGAGCGCGGGCGGGTGTCCTTCGACGTGTACGACGTGAGCGATGCGCTGGACGGCAAGGCCGTCCGCAAGCTCGTGCGCGTCACGTACAAGGGCCCGAACGGCACGTTCAGCTTCCCGTTCACCGCATACATACCGAAGTCTGCGACACCGGACCGTCCCGCCCCCGCGTTCGTGCTGGCCTGCAACATCAGGCGAGGGCAGATCGACGGGGAAGGGGGGCTCAGCAGCGTGTTCTGGGCCGTGGAGGACATAGTGTCGCGTGGCTACGCGACTGCCGCGTTCCGGTTCGACATGGTGGCGGCGGACAAGAAGGGCGCGGGCTTCTCGCAGGGCGTGTTCCCGGCGGTCCAGCCAGAGTCCGAGCGCAACGGCGAGTCGTGGGCGACGCTCTCCGCGTGGGCGTGGGCGGACTCGCGCCTCCTCGACTGGATGGAGACGGAGCCGCTCATCGACGCGAAGCACGTAGGCGTCGTCGGACATTCCAGGGGCGGCAAGACGGCGATCTGGGCGGGCGTCACGGACAGGCGCTTCGCGATGGTCTGCTCCAACAACTCCGGGTGCAGCGGCGCGAAGCTCAACCACATCGCGCTCCCGAAGTCCGAGCACGTCGCCCAGATCGTCAAGAGCTTTCCATACTGGTTCTGCGGAAACTACCGCAAGTACGTTGGCAAGGAGATGGAAATGCCGTTCGACCAGCACCAGCTTCTCGCGCTCGTCGCGCCGCGCCTCCTATGCGTCGCGTCGGCGAGCGACGACCACTGGTGCGGGCAGCTTGGCGAGTGGTGGGCGGCGAAGCTCGCGTCGCCCGCGTGGGAACTCTACGGTAAGAAGGGCCTTGTCGCCGACAAGTGGCCCGCGCCCGGCAATCCGCAGCAGGAGGGGTGCATATCCTACCATGTGCGCAAGGGACCGCACTTCCTCGACAGGTACGACTGGAACAGGTACATGGACTTCGCCGACAGGCACGGGTGGAAGGCGCATTGATTCAGGACCTGAAGAATATGCTATAATATTCGCAACAGCCGCGCATGGGACGACCCTGTGCTTGGCAGACTGATGGAGGACAAGGAAATGGGCAACTATCTGGCAATCGACATCGGCGCGTCCTCTGGACGCCACATCCTCGGGACCGTCAAGGACGGCAAGATCTCCCTTGAGGAGGTCTTCAGGTTCGACAACTCGCAGGTCCGCCTTGACGGGCACGACTGCTGGGACATCGAGAAGCTCGTCGAGTCCGTGAAGGCGGGCATCGACGAGGCGCTGAAGAAGGGCCCCGTCGATTCGATAGGCATCGACACCTGGGGCGTCGACTTCGTCCTGCTCGACGCGAACGGCGAACTGTGTTCCGACGCGGTCGCCTACCGCGACGCGCGCACGCAGGGGGCGGACGCCGAGATTGAGCGCGACGTTATCTCGTTCGAGGACCTCTACGCGCGGTGCGGCATCCAGAAGGCGCCGTTCAACACGATCTACCAGCTCTGGGCCCTCAAGAAGGAGCATCCCGAGCAGCTGGAGAAGGCCGAGCGCTTCCTCATGGTGCCGGAGTACCTCAACTACCGGCTCACGGGCAACATCGTCCACGAGTACACCGATTCCTCCACGACGTCCCTGCTCGACGCGGCGAAGAAGGACTGGGACTTTGACCTCATCGAGCGGCTTGGCCTACCTAAGCGAATTTTCGGCAAGCTCGAGATGCCCGGCGCGACGGTCGGCGAGTACAAGGGCGTCAAGGTCGTCCTTCCTGCGATGCACGACACCGGCTCGGCGTACCTTGCAGTCCCGGCGCGCGACGACCGCGCGGTGTACCTGTCGTCCGGCACATGGTCGCTCCTCGGCGTGCAGAACGAGAAGCCGATCACCACCAAGGAGT
>JAEEGL016076967.1_pt1 | contig 14950 bp, 13 predicted proteins | sample 9134231 | NCBI WGS metagenome assembly JAEEGL01 (sample SAMN16246548, study PRJNA631951) | gut metagenome | biome: gut microbiome; feature: rumen; material: fiber-attached | host: Bos | place: Iran: Karaj | collected 2018-10
ATGAACTACCTTCACACGGCTATCCCTGCTGGCATATTCATCACAGATCTCCCCGCTGCGGTCTTTAGAGCCATCATTGACCAAAATCAGTTCAAGATCCTGATAGGTCGAGTTCAAGATGCTGTCAAGGCAAGCCTCCAGAAAACACTCAGCATTATATACAGGGACAATAACAGATATCATTATCAGACAATTTAACTTAATCAAAAAACAACCACTAAATCACGCCAGCCCTAGCCCTTTCTTGAGTTCATTCACGATAAATGCGCTGGTAGTTCCCGAAACATTGGGTTTCAGTACCGTCTCAAAAAAATCCGTTCGTTGAGCCTTTTTTGAATCCTGACCGCCCAAGACCACGGTTTCTATGAACGCCAACACTTCATTCTTGTCTCCCACGATATAATGTTCATCAAGAGCCGCTTGACCAAAGGCATTATGGTCAGACTTTAATGCATCAACATCAGCCGTTACAAATGCCACTGGCTTGTTAACATACAAATACTCGGCAGTAAATGATGCACAATCATGAATCATCGCATCTGATGTCTTGAACAAATCAACAAAATCACCTGTTTCAAGCTGGGTGTTTTCCATGGTCTCCCATCGCTGATAGTTGTCATCAGTTTTTTCTTTACCCCAATCCGGATGACGGTAGAGCTCTGATTTCAGGCGCGGATGAGGCTTGAAAGCAATCTGCAACTGACCCTTATATTGCTCTGCCACGTCCATCATCAGTTGAGACATCCACAGGAAATTGGAACGAGGTGTGAGCCATGAAACTTTGGACATCGTAAAATGGGGAGCCCAAATCAACCGCTTAACTCGCTTATCTTTTATTTTCCACACATCATTGAGTTCTTTGTCAAGATACAAATCAAGATTGGGATAACCAGATACAACCCAATTTCGGCCATGATTCTTTGCCGAACTCATCGCTCTTCTTTTGTCATATTGAGATGCACAAAAAATTTTCCATGCGCGATTATGAAACGGCAGATCATTTGTCCAAGAATTTGCATCAATGACATTGAGGGCATAAGGTAAATAGCATAACAATTTGTCCGTAAAGAGGAAGAAGTCATGATTTGCCGGATAAATGTATGCATAAGGCTGAGGATAAAACAGGATATCAGGGTTAATCAGCCCCTTGACATCAAAGCCACGTTCCTCTTTTTCATCAAGATCCTTGTATTCAATTCCTCGGGAGTCAAAAAATTCCCTCATTCGCTTCAAGTCGTCCCGCTTTTGCTCAGCAGTGAAGGTGTTAGGAACCGTAAAAACTACATGGCAATTAAAACGCTTGTCTTTTGACAGTATGTCATAGACGCCCTGGTAACGCCACATGGCCAAGTTGATGGCAAAGAAGACCACTTCAATCTTGTCCTTCTTGCCAATCACATTGACTCGGTGCTTTAATATCTGCGGATAAAGGTAAGTATAATAACACTTTACCCCTTGCTGCCTGACTCGCGAATAAAGTCGTCTTGTCACTGCTGCTGTTTAGCGATAATCAGGTTGCGTATCTGCGTACTGCTGGTGCCCTTGGTATAGGGGAAATAGACAATCTTCACGCCCTTATCGGCAAAATAGGCCTCATAACGATTGAAACGCTCTGAACCCTTGTAATCAGAGCCGACAAAGAGGTAGTCATACTTGACAAGTCCTGTCGTATAGACATCCGAATCCTCGCGCATCGAGACAATCACCTGATCTACCCACTTGATGTTGCGGACAATCTCCATGCGCTCTTCCAGCGGAATGAAGGTCTCCTTGCCCTTGTGGGAGGCATCCTTGTGAACACCGACCACCAGATAGTCGCAATACTGCTTGGCCCGTTTAATCATGTTGAGGTGACCGACATGGAACAAATCCCACGTGCCGCTCATGTAACCTATCTTCATCTGGGGCTCAAGGTTAAATCGGCCGCTTTCCATCTTATACTTGTAGCTGTCCACCCCAAACTGGTGTGCATCAGCCTGATAACGCTCAATTACCCCCTTAAACACGTTGTCATATTCGGGAATGAATAACGTCTCGCGAGCGTGCATCCTGCTGACAATCTCGGCGGCAAGGCCTGCTGTCTGAGACAGGTCATTGGCCCCGCCGTTAAAGCGGGTTCCCTTGATTGAACCTGGAGAGACATTAAGCACACGATTGGTGCTGCCGGCCATCTCCAGCTCAATATTGATCGCCTCAATCGCCTTGCACACAGCGCCCTTAGTGGCACTATATAGAGCAAAGAGCGGAGAGGACACGATGCCGGCGATGCTACCCATCACGGCACAATAAAAAGGCTTGTCTTCCTTCATGCAGGGATAGAAATGCCGCAGCACATTAATCGGCGAGACGGCATTGACCTGGAACTGGTTATAGATCTCTGATTCGACAATCGTCTCAAACGGAGCGACGCGGCCAAAGCCGGCAGTGTATACCAAGCCATCGGCATCAACATGATTCTCAAGAAAGCCCAAGTCGCTGTCGAGCATATTTCCGTATTCATAGGTGATGTTTTCAGGCAATTCCACATCGGGACACACCCTGTCGATAATCACCACAGCCGAGGCTTCTGCCTTAGCCAGTTCAATCGCAATCGCCAACCCAATGCCGTTGGCCCCACCTATCACTAATGATTTTGACATGTTATTCTAATATGCTTTAATAATTCTTATCTGATTCTATTGCCATTATAGTCAAGTCCCAGCTCCTTCAGCTGTCTGTCATAAAAGCCCTTCTCATTGATGACCTCGGAATATGAGCGGCTCGCATCAAACATCCATAACTTATAAATTGAGTCAACCACCTTAGGAGTCATATAGTCTCCATAACGTTGAGTCAGGATCTCATCATAATGGGTGGATACAGGACACATCATGTTCTCAAACGGAACATATGTAATCTCTTCAAACCACTTTTTGGGACGGATCCAAGTATCAATCGGGGTGTCCAAGCAGCAGACGTAGCCGCTATCGGGATTGCCAGTGGCAAGTTTCTCAATACGCTTGTAAGCCTTACGCACCGACCCATATTTCAACTTGGCATAGGCATATCTCATGAATCGGTCAGGAAGAGTTTTACCAAAACGCAACGCCAACGGATGAGCAAGCGTAAACAAGCCATGGTAATATATTGAGTTGCACTCGAGGTGCAATTTTCTGACTTCATCATATTCCTTGCTAGGGGCATTGTCAAAGACGAAAATATCAATGAAGATACCATGATTATGCTTTGTGCGGTATACCACACCCTCCTTCTGAAGGAAGGTCGTGTCAGAGCGGCGGATTCTCGCTATACCACCTTCAAATCCTGGATCAGTGTCAACGGTCTGGAAAAAATAGGGGTGCTTAAATTCGTCGGCAGCCACAGCCTGCAGTTTATTAAAATCCTCACGAAGCATTGACACGTCAATGTCCTCATCCCATGGGATAAACCCTTTGTGACGAATTGCTCCTAAAAGCGTGCCGAAGTCAAGCGTGTACCTGAGGTTATGCTTCTTGCACACGCAGTCCAACTCGTTGAGCAAATCCAACTGGACCGCCCACAATTGTTTCATCTCGGCACTCACCTTGTAGCCGTCGCGTTCTTCCTCAAGCAAGAACGATTCTGGCAGTTCTATCTTCAAATCTACCATAAATACTTCTGAAGTTTGATTTAGATTAAAGTTTGATTTCCCAATGCCTAAAGCAGCGAGCGATGACTACTGTCACAGCCAAGCTGATAATAACGAAAACAGTAGGATAAGCGCAAACCAGTTCTGGGGCTTTATGCTCCATCACGAGCATGGGCAATCGCATATAGATATATACCGGGAACAGCATTCTGCCAAACCATATCAAGACTTTGTTATTGATTCGAGCTTTCAAGGTCAACGACAGCATCAATAACGCAAACACAATACTCATAACATTGTAACCGAACTGGAATTTGTCAAAACCTTGAAGCTGATGCCACAGATGAATTAACATTAAAGCCAACAACAAAGCCAGCACACAGGTCCAATAATTCTCTTTGAAAAAATCCTCAATTTTGCACTTGAAAGTAGAGAACATAAACCCCAACGGATAACAAAGAATTGTGTTATACCAATAGTCCTGTTTAAACGCCCAAAGAAAGAGAACCGCAAGAGCACACAGACCAAACAATACAAAAACGCGATAAAACGGTTTGGATAAGGGCAATCTCAAGGTTATATAAGTCATTAGGTAACACAGCAAGATGACAAATATGTACCAGTTGCTGTTGCCGACAGACTTCCATGCTGCTAACGAGAGCAGACACTGATTTGTCGTCAGCTCAATTCCCAGCAAAAAGTCCACCACTATGAAGGCAAGGACTGCGACATCAAAGTTCAGCAATGTCCCTAAGATGCGGTGACGGGGAATTGACTTGATATACGACGAACCTTTTAACTTTGATGATTCTCCAACCCCGTATCCAGAATAAAACAGGAACATCACTACCACTAATTGCGAAGACATCTGGAAAAACTGCAAGAACCAATAGTCCCCTATCCCGTTAAAGGCGTAACCGCAGTTCCTAATGTATGGTAATGAATGGGAAATAACTATCAAAAGAATGAAGATGCCCTTAATAGAATTGGTGCAATCCCTTGAGAGATACTCTTCGTTGAAGCCCTTCAGATTGAATCTGCTTCCATACAGACACAAAATGAAGATTGACACCAATAAGGTCAACAACATATCTATTTATACCCGTTAGAAATGATATAACAAGGGACACCGGTCCTCAATGAGGCGGTGAACACATGGAGAGCGGGCAAAGCTGGTGACACTATCACAGTAGTCATTTACAGCAAGTTACCTGTTGTATCTCTTGCATAGTATGCCTAATGCGCACACGTGCACGCGCACATGACGCATACATTTAGAATGCAAAAGTACGGTTTTTCCGCCACATGGGCAACAATTAAGATGAAAAAACAGGAGAGGTCAGTGTTTCTCGAAAAATGAACTACCACTTCGCAACACCCATGATGGCACTACAGTGCTTAGTTAACAGACCAAGCCTCTTAATCCTGATTCTTGATACTATATGCTACTCAGATGGGTTTAGCTTTCCTTTTTTCAAATCTCATCACCTCATCTTTGCTTCGCGCCAAACACCCAATGTGCCAAGAACGGACTGAGGCGAATAATACTACCAATCAGAACGCTCATGACAATGATAAGAATCGAAATAATTGTCGAAACCACAAACTCGACAAAAGGCATCTGACAGTCAACAAAAGTAGTCACTACAAGACCAAAATTAACAGGTAATAAGAAGTAGTGAATCAGATATATGTCTAGAGTTCTTCGCCCTACCAATTGCATGGTTCGACCAAACCAGTTATTCTGTGAAAAAAAGAGATCTTCCTTCCTGAAAAAGCCAAAGACAACGATTAGCGCAGCAAACACGATCGGCAAGTTTTTGATGGCATTTGCTACAGGAATAAGATCTCCGAAAGCGTTGCCCAAAAAATATATAGCGATGCAGATCGGCAATACCCATTTGCCGTCCAACAATAGTTTAAAAAAAATGTAATATTTCCTTATCAATATCCCGAAAACAAAGAACAAAAAATACTGCCAATGAGAAAAACAGAAAAAGCATAAAACATCCTCAGACAACGGCAACATTGATAAAAAAACAGGCCATCCCGAGGGCAATAGGCAGACACCCATCACCACCAGGACGACTTCGGCGACCCTCTCTTTCAAGCAGAAACGCGCACAAGCGTAAAAGATGAGAAAAATAAACAGTGTGAAAGTGTACCAGTACCCATGCTTAGGTTCATGGAAAAAAACATCCATTATGCTATAACCATTGACATGCATATAAGCAAGGAAAAACAGCAATGGGAACAATAACAAAACAGTTATCCTTTTCTTGAAAAAATTCACCAAATAGCCCGCATTCCATTCAATGCTAGCTCGGTAAATCACAAATCCGCTGACTAAGAAGAAGAGCTGGTTCATCACCTGATCACAGTAAACGCTGATTATCGAATAAGATTGGCCAGCATTGACACAAAACATGGCGACGTGACTTAGCACCACCAAGAAGATGGTAAAGCCACGCATCGCGTCAATAAACTCGATGCGCTTAGTTGTGGACTGATTTTGAGTCTCAGGGGCTGACATCTCCTGTTTTTCTTCAATCATAAATATGCGTGTATTCTCCATGATACAACCACAAAGTTTACAGCGCTATTTTGTAATTCAGGTTTATACTCGTTAATGCGCCGCAAAATTAATAATAATATCGGAGATATGACGCATTAACGTGAATTATTGTGCCTATCCTCTCACAGGCCAAGGCGTCTTGCCAGCAGACTGACCACAGGCATCAGCAGACAGGAGACAAGGTAGCACACTAATGCCCATACCACCCAAATCAGCAACGGCCAGTGCAAGAGCAGGTAGTATTCCGAGAACATAACTACAGCCAAGAAACCCTGAGAGAACCACATGGGCATGGATTTATTGCCCAGTTCAACAAAGGTTCGCTTGGGCAATCCGCCGGCCGTCATGTGGAGGACCAACCAGCAGACAAAGGCTGCGTGGAAGGGGTTCAAGATCATGCTATGTATCTGACCACGTAGGGCAAACGAGGCCAACAGTAGCATGATGACAAGCCAATTCTTGCCATGCATCCAGTTCCAAGTCAAGCTGCGCCCTGATAACGCACGCCTGGCAGCTACGGCTCCGACCATAAGGACGGGCAGCGACTGCGCCAGCACAACCAAATGATTCAACGCATGATATTGCGACATCAGGGGAACAAGAAAACGACTGACAATGACAGCGACAGCAAGATAGCTCAACACAGCGACCACAACCGAAACGCTGGACCCCAATTGGTCAACCAGCCGAAACACCCACTTGGCGGCAAATGTCATGAGAACATAAGGAAAGAGAAACCATGTGAAGATACAATAATCCCAGCGCCAGGCAATAAAGTTGACCAGCAACACATCCCAAGACAAGTCAAACCGACCGGGATAGAACAGTGCACCGATTCCCAATACAAAAACAGCCAACACAAGCCAATAGGCCAAATACAACCTCAAGGTCCTCTTTAACAGACAGTTCCACGTCAAGCGTTTTTGACAATAAGCGAAATACAAGCCATAGCCACTTACAAGAATGAAGTAATTGATGGGATGTGACGCCGTGATGAGGGTATCGGCCAGACAGTTGTCCAGACCTTGAATACCAGGGATGTTATTCAAATGATATATCAGCATCAGCAAGATGGCGATGCCTTTAATTATAGCAGATTGTTCTCGTGACATGATTTCATGACTCTCAGCTTGTTATTATCTATAGCGCTCTTTACATGAGGTCGCTCAACAAGATGCCGCGCACCTCATCACGACACACCCAGGAACATCATCCGTCAAAAGCGCTGCGTTTCAATGACAGGCGAGCACCGGAAAGCGCGCACAAAAGTAGTAATAATCTCTAAAAACGACACCGCCACAGAGGCGTTTTAATTCCAATCACGCTTCCAACCATGTCAGCAAAAACATTCGTTGGCCCTATGGTGCTTTCGGAATTTAGTATTACATTTGTCGCGCTGTTGCGATTTCGGATAGGTTTTCTTGCAGCACAGAATCTAACGAGAATTCACAATGGCCTTTATAACAAATGAATTTTTCAATCATTTCGACAACATCCCTATGTGCTGCGTGCATTTTTTGTCATGAACGAGAACCTAAAAACCGGGAGCTTGAAGATCTACTTCGTCCTGCTACTGTTGAGTGTTGCTTTCGTCACCATTTTCTCCACATCCACCTCACCCCTGCTCGCTGGCAAGGTGATGGGAGTCGATTCGTCGATTTTCATGGTCATCGGTAAGAATTGGGCCGATGGCTACCTGCCCTATGTGACAGCATGGGACCACAAGGGGCCAATGATTTTCTTGGCCAACGCTATTGGCTACCTGCTCACAGGCAACCACTTGGGTGTATACTTGATTCAGATTCTGAGCCTGTTCATCACGCTGTTGTTCACCTTCAAGTCCTTCAGGCTGTTCATGCCATCGAGACGCAGCTTCGCATTCACGACATTGATTCTGCTGGCCCTGGCTATCAACTATGAGACGGGTAATCTGGTTGAGGAATACATCCTGCCGCTGATGGCGGTATTTTATTACTGGGTGTTGAAACACCTGTATATTGACGGCGAAAGCAAGAAGAGCTTGCTGATCATTGCCTTTATGGGGGGATTGATTCTTGCCTTCAGTTTTCTTTCAAGGCTGACCAACGCTTTGGGCGTCTGCCTGGGATGCCTGGTGTTGTTCGTCTATCTCATCAGGGACAAGCAATATGACAGGGCATGGGCGGCAGCCGGAGCATTCATCGGAGGGTTCGCCTTGCTGGCCTTGCCGGTAATCATTTATTTCTGGGCCAACGATGCGCTCTATGACATGTGGTACGCGTCAACGGTTTTCAATGTCACCAACTCCCAAGTGGTCGGAGGGCGCATCATGGAATCCCCCTTCTATGTGATGTATTACTTCCTGAAGTTCTTCCATGGATTCTTCCTCCTCATTCCTGTTATCATATTGTTCAAGAAGAGGAGCTTCAAGGACGCCTGGACATGGTTGGCCCTTGCCGCCGGGCCGTTAATGTGGATTGCCCCCAGCACGCTATATGCCCACTACGGCATGATCATCCTCCCGTTATCGACTGTCGCCATCATTCTGCTGTTGAGACTGCGTGAACAGTCGCCTGATTCCAAGATGGGCAAGAGCGTCAAGTATATCATCGGAGCCTTCGGGTTGTATATCCTGGCATCGTTTGCCGCTGAATTGCCTGGACAATTAAAGACGATGGCATCCGAGCCCATCAAGTATGCCGACGTGGACAATTGGTTTGACGAATACGACATCGATAAGAATTCATTCCTGGCCTACAACTATGATTGGACAATCTACTTAACCAGGGACATCAGGCCACCCATGAAATTTTTCTTCGGGCAGGATGCCGAGATGCGAGTCGACGCACTGGTAGAAATGGTTCGCGACGACCTTGAGAAGTCACATGTGAAGTGGATTGTAGTGGGAAGTCCCATTACCCACAAACCGGTCAAGGACTTCGTCGATGCCCAATATACGCTTGTGGCGACCGGCAAGGATTGCCAGCTCTACAGGCTCAACGAGGACATCGACAAATAACAGCCTCGCCCACCTTTATTCGAGCTAATGCAAAACAAATCAGGGATGTCTCCATCGTGAAGGCATCCCTGATTTGTTTACATACCGTCCTCGCTGCATTTTCAAGCGAGAACATTGACGTCGCCCTATGCAATCAACGACGGAGCAACCTGCGGAGTTTAGGATAGACACTGCGGAACGACCTGTACATCGGCCTGAAAATCGGCAGAGCCCACAGATGTGAAAACACATAATTGATCAAGCCGACCATCATTCCTCCGCCAGCCAAGGGGAATAGTTTCAGATTTCTCATCGACTGGACTATTCGGTCCACTTCCTGAGGGCCTTTGTCAGACAGCAGCATACGGACTGACATGTTGTGGACCAGCAACTGTTGTTTCTCCAGCAGGCGCTGCTGTATGTTTTCGGGTTGCCCTTGCTTAAATTCTTCAAGTTTCGCAACCCCGCTGGCGATATCCTCACTCTGACGGCCCAAACGGTTTCGATTGTGTGAGACCGAAGTTGCTGCATCCGACCGCACGAAATAGTAGTAAACCTTAGCTTTGGTTTTTGCCATCTTCTGGCCTTCAAGCAGGACGGGGACCAGGAACAACAGGTCCTCGATGATCATGTTGGTGGGGAAACGACGATCCCCGATCACCTCGCGACGGTATAGGTAGCACCAGCAGGTACCGAAACTGCTTTCCTGCATATACTCCAATGATGTGCCGCGCCAGTCGATAGACAGCGGCTCAGTCAGCACAGGCGCCGGAATATCGGTATCACCTTCAACAATCTGCACCCCGAAGCGCAACATATCATAATCGGCACCGGCTTCAATCAACTCGAGCAGCTTGACATAACTGCCCTCGGCCAGCAAGTCATCTGGATCAAAGAAACCGATCCACTTTCCCCGAGCAATATCCAATGCGCTGTTGCGAGCAGCGGCCAGGCCTGCATTCTGCTTCTTGTCAATGACTTTGACATTGTCAGGGTGGCGCGACTGGAAATCATTCAACTTGGCGAGTGTGCCGTCGGCGCTGCCATCATTGACGAGGAGGATTTCATAGTCGGTGCGATCTCCCCATTGCCTCTCCAGGCACTTCAATGACTTGTCAAGATAATGCTCGACATTGTAGCAACATACAATGACTGAAAGACTGATTTCTTGATTCTCATTCTGCATATTTGAGTCTCCTTATTCTATTTATTATCTATATTACCCAATGAATCAGTTGGTCTGTACACACCTGTAGATTCCTTTTTCATTTGTCTTCGGGCAAGGGCTCCTTCCACTTGATGATGGTAGCCTTGGGCGAAGCCACAGTGCAGTTGTCAGGCACATCATCCAGGACAATGGCTCCTGCACCGATACTCACATTGTCACCTATCTTGATGTTCCCGATGACAATGGACCCCGTGCCGATACGGACGTTATTACCGATTGTGGGACAACCGTTAGTCTTATAGCCAATCGTCACCAGCTGATTGATCCAGCAATGTTCTCCCACCGACTGAGCGCTGATGACCGTGCCGTGGCCATGCTGGATATAGAAACCACCACCAAAGTTCTCGCGGGGCACATCAAATCCGATAGAAGCCCCACGTCCCATCAGCAGCTTGACAAATGCGCGGCACTCGCCAATCCTGTACAGGAACAGCTTCCTGAATTCGGCCACCCACATCAGGTCCAGCAGCAACAGCACCGTGCGGGGCAAGGACGAGCGGCCCTGATGCTTGGCAAAAGCCGCCAAGTCCATGTCAATCTTGGACTTCTGGGAATTAGTGAAGTACACCAGCAGCCAGATGAGTTCCACCGGCAACAGGATAACCATCTGCAAGATCTTCAGCAACTTGACAAACTTTGCGACCATAGGCACGAGAGCAATTAATCTGATTTTTGACAAAAGTAGTCACAAATTCCAACATAGCAAAAATATTCTTGACAAAACCGACGGCCGACGCTCCAAAACAGGCTTCAACAGCGACGGAAGGCAAAAAACACGGTTGAGTATTGCGTCACTGATGATTTTTTATTGTAATTTTGCATTTTTGTATTAGAATGATTTAAACCACTATCATTAAAACCTATGAGTGAAGAAAATAAGAAACTGAAGGTGGGCATCACCATCGGTGACACCAACGGCATCGGTATAGAGGTCGCCCTGAAGGCGGTAGCGGTACCCGAAATGATGGAGCTGTGCGTCCCCGTCATCTACGGATCGAGCAAGATCATCAGCTACCACCGCAACGCCTGCAACCTGCCCGGATTCCAAATCAACCACAGCAAGAGTGCAGAGCGGCTCAAGGACAATATGCCCAACCTTATCGAGTGCATCGACCAGGATATCAAGATAGAACTCGGACAACCCAGCAAGCAGGCGGGTATGGCTTCGTTCATCGCTCTTGAGGCAGCAGTGAGAGACCTCAAGGCAGGACACATTGATGTACTGGTGACAGCTCCCATCAGCAAAGACAATATCCAGAGCGAGCAGTTTAACTTCACGGGCCACACCGAGTATCTGGAAAGCGCCGCCGGCGAAGGCAACAAGGCACTGATGATCCTCTGTGCCCCCAATGTGCGCGTCGCCCTGGCCACCACCCACTTGCCGTTGGCACAAGTTCCCACCGCACTCACCATCGACGGCATCCGCGAGAAGCTGCGGTTGTTCAACACGTCGCTCAAGCGCGATTTCAATATCGACGGACCACGCATCGCTGTTCTCTCACTGAACCCGCATAGCGGCGAGAACGGTATGCTCGGCAGCGAGGAGCGCGACATTATCTTGCCAGCCATGCAGCAGGCTGTAGACGAGGACGGAGTGCAGTGCTTCGGCCCCTATGCCGCCGACGGATTCTTCGGCGCCCGACACTACAGGAGGTTTGACGGCGTGCTCGCCATGTATCATGACCAGGGACTCGCGCCATTCAAGACCATCGCCATGGATGAAGGCGTGAACTTCACCGCCGGACTGCCCATCGTGCGGACCAGCCCTGACCATGGCACGGGATATGACATTGCCGGTCAAGGCATCGCCAACGAGACGTCTATGCGCCATGCCATCTACACCGCCATCGATGTTTTCCGCAACAGGATCTCCTATGACGAGGCACGCAAGAACCCGCTGCCCAAGCTTTTCCAGGACCGCGGACGCGACAATGTGAAACTCGACTTGACCAAGGGCGAGCAACCATAATACCCAGAGCCATGATAAAAGGTATCATCTTTGACTACGGCGGCACGCTCGACAGCCGCGGAGTCCACTGGAGCGAGGTACTGTGGCAGGGTTACCAGCAGGCAGGTGTGCCTATTGACAAAGACACCTTCCGCAATGCCTATGTCGAGGGAGAACGGGCGCTGGCACGTCAACGCATCATCCTGCCCCAGGACAATTTCCATGCCCTGCTCAGCAAGAAGGTGGCCATCGAGATCAGCTACCTGCCTGAACAATATGACGAGGCCACCTGCTCACGCTGGGTGGAGCAGATAGCCGCATACTGTGACAACGCTGCCCGCTCGTGTATCAATGAGGCCCGCCCCATGCTCGAGCAGCTGCATGAGCTCTACCCCATGATGCTGGTGAGCAACTTCTACGGCAACATCGATGAGGTGCTGCGCGACTACGGCATCCGCCACCTGTTCAAGGGCATCATCGAGAGTGCTGTCGTCGGAATCCGCAAGCCCAACCCCACCCTGTTCCGCCTGGGTGTTGACGCGCTGGAGATGAATCCCGACGAAGTTCTTGTTGTGGGCGACAGCCTCAACAAGGACATCGTTCCCGCCGAACAGCTCGGCTGCCATGTCCTGTGGCTCAAGGGCAAGGGCTGGACCGATGATGAAGACCAGCAGGTGCATCCCAATACCATCACCCGCATCACCCAGGTCCTTGACCATCTCAAATGAACGACTTTTTCACGCCATCGGCACAATGTCATGGTTACACATTAATTTTAATAGGTAATGAATTACGCAATCATCGCAGCGGGCGAAGGCTCGCGACTGGCACAGGAAGGCGTGGCTAAGCCCAAGCCTCTCGTTGAGCTCCAGGGAGAGCCCATGATCGGCCGACTCATCAATATCATGTTGCGCTGCAACGCCGAGAGCATCAGCATCATCGTCAACGAGCATATGACTGAAGTGCGCGAGTATCTTGAGTCATTACAGCTTGATGTGCCTCTCAATATCGTCGTCAAGACAACGCCCAGCTCGATGCACAGCCTCTGGTACCTGAGCCAGGTCATCCCAGAGGGCAAGTTCTGCCTCACCACGGTGGACACGATTTTCAGGGAGGAAGACTTCAGGGGATACATCCAAGCCTTTGAAGACGACACCGACCATGACGGCTTGTGGGCCGTAACGCCCTTTGTCGATGACGAGAAGCCCTTGTGGGTGGACGTGGACGACGAGATGAACATCACTGCCTTCCGTGACAAGGCATGGGAAGGCGCACGATATGTCTCAGGCGGCGTTTACGCTATGACTGACAAGGCCTTTGCAGTACTGAACGAGTGCATTGACCAGGGCATCAGCCGAATGCGCAATTTCCAGCGGGCGCTGGTGGCTGCGGGACAACGCCTGCAGGCTTACAGCATCGACAAAATCATCGACGTAGACCACGCAGCCGACATCGACACCGCCCATGCGTTCCTGCAAAGCTGACCTACGGGTGGTATAAACCCTGTCAATTCCAACCGAATTTGACAGATCCTCGCTACCAGATTCCGTTCACTGAATCCGCAAATCTAAAAAAATGTTACGACAGCATTAACAAGTGTAAAATGGCAAATATTTAGCTAAAAAACATCATTCAGAGGCGGATGTAGCATTATAATTTATTAACAAAATAACCCTTATAAATGTCTGATTTTTTGACTTTTTATTAATTATGGTCAAAATTTAACTATAAGAAACAAAAAATTCATATTCTTTTAGATTTCAATTCAAAAAAAGGGTGTAATTTAGCGGCGTTTTTCGCGAGAGAAAAGCCGAATGAGAGTTTTGTGGCGATACCCGACCTGGGCTTCAACCACATTTTAACTTTAAGAAATCAACATTATAACATTAACTGTAATAAAAGATTATGGCAAAAGAAATCGCTAAGCCCGCTACCGGCAAGTTAGGTATTATGGTAGTAGGATTGGGTGCCGTGAGCACCACGTTCATGACCGGCGTTATGATGGCTCGCAAGGGTCTTGCAAAGCCCGTCGGCAGCATGACACAGTACGACAAGATTCGCATTGGCAAAGGCGAAAACAAGAAGTATCTGCACTATAAAGATATCGTATCGATGCCCACCCTTGATGACCTCGTGTTTGCAGCATGGGATGTATTCCCCGCTAACGCCTATGAGAGCGCCATCAACGCTGAGGTACTGAAGGAGAAGGACATTGAGCCCGTGAAGGACTAACTGCTGAAGATCAAGCCCCTGAAGGCCGCTTTTGACAAGAACTATGCAAAGCGTCTGGACGGTGACAACGTGAAGCAGTGCAAGGATCGTTGGGATATGACCGAGCAGATTCGCGAAGACATCCGCAACTTCAAGAAGGAGACCGGCGTTGACCGCGTCGTTGTTCTCTGGGCCGCTTCGACTGAGATTTATGTCGAGCCCGACATGAAGTATCATGGCACTATGGCTGCCCTGGAGCAGGCCATGAAGGACAACGTGGTTGACAAGGTTGCTCCTTCAATGTGCTACGCTTATGCAGCGCTGGCCGAGGGTTGCCCCTTCGTCATGGGCGCTCCCAACACCACCGTTGACATCCCCGCCATGTGGGAGATGGCAGAGAAAAC
>JAEEGL016712449.1_pt1 | contig 14950 bp, 14 predicted proteins | sample 9134231 | NCBI WGS metagenome assembly JAEEGL01 (sample SAMN16246548, study PRJNA631951) | gut metagenome | biome: gut microbiome; feature: rumen; material: fiber-attached | host: Bos | place: Iran: Karaj | collected 2018-10
GTCCCTTGCCCACGTTACCACCCCCCCGGACAGCCTATGAAGCGGGGACAGATCGTATGAAATGCCGGCCAAGCGGGCATACTCCGGGTGACGATACTACACAGGAGGGATCCCTATGAATCTGAAAAACACGCAAACCCTGAACAACCTGATGCGGGCTTTTGCGGGGGAGAGTCTGGCCCGGAACCGCTATGAGTTCGCCGCGGAGCAGGCGGAGACCGACGGCCTGCCCGTGATCGCCGCGGTCTTCCGCTACACGGCGGGCCAGGAAAAGGAGCACGCGGAGATCTTTGCCGACTACCTGCGCCGGGGCGGCGCGGAAACGGTGGAGATCAAAGGCGGCTTTCCCGTGGACACCGCCGCCGACACCCTGGCTCTGCTGGCATCCGCGGTGAAGAACGAGCAGCAGGAGCACAGCGACGTCTATCCCGCCTTCGCCGCCGTGGCCCGGGACGAGGGCTTTGGGGAGATCGCCCGGAAGCTGGAGCAGATCGCCCGGGTCGAGAGCTGCCACGCGGGCCGCTTCGAAGCCTTCCGCCGCCTGCTGGCGAAGCACAAGCTCTTTGTCTCCGACGTGGAATGCGCCTGGATCTGCCTCAACTGCGGCCATGAGTTCACGGCCAAGACCGCGCCCCAGAGCTGCCCCGTCTGCGGGGAGGCGGGGTACTTTATCCGAGTCGAAATGTCGCCCTATGAATACGGGAACAGCTGAGAAAATGAATAATGAATAGTGAATAATGAATAATTGAACGACCTTTCCCATTCACGGGAGAGGTCGTTCCTTGTGTTTTTATATGTTCAAGTTCCGGGCGGGGGAATCCGCTTATCCCTTTTCTCTTTATCCCTTATCCCACCCTGATCCTTAATCCTTGATCCCTGATCCCTTGTCCGGGCGGGCGTCAGCCCGCCGCGATCAGGGCCAGGTGCAAGCAGCCGTAGATGCCCGCGTCGTTGCCCAGGGTCGCCAGGGCGAATTTGGTGCCCTTGCAGGCGTGGAACATGTGGTGCTCGAAGCGGGGCATGACCCCGTCCAGCAGGGTTTGTCCGGCCTTGGACATGCCGCCGCACAGGACCACCAGCTCCGGGTCCACCATGCAGCAGCCGCCGGCGATGGTCAGGCCAAGCACGTCGAAGACCCGGTCCAGCAGCTCCTTTGCCAGGGCGTCGCCCCGGGCCGCGCACTCGTAGACCGTCCGGGAGCTGATCTCGGGCTGTTCCCGCAGGAGGGTGGGGCGGTCCCGTTCCGTCAGCAGGGTCCGCTGGGCGATCCGGCCCAGAGCCCGGGCCGAGGCGTACTGCTCGGCGCAGCCCCGCTTGCCGCAGGTGCAGAGCTCGGCTTCGGGGCTCGGGTCCACGCAGAGATGGCCGATCTCGCAGCCCACGCCGTGGGCGCCGTTGAGGATCTGACCGTTCCAGATGAAGCCGCCGCCGATGCCGGTGCCCAGGGTCACCATCAGCATGGAGCGGCTGCCCCGGCCGCCGCCGTCGAAGTATTCGCCCAAGGCGGCCACGTTGGCGTCGTTACCCGCCTTGACGGGCAGGGAGCTCAGGGCGCCCAGGGTCTGGTGCAGATTGAAGACGCCCCAGTTGAGGTTGACGCAGCGGTTCACGTTGCCGTCGTCGTCCACCGGGCCGGGGACGCCGATGCCCACGCCGAGCACGTCCGCCTTGCTGACGCTCCTGCGGGCCAGACAGTCGTCGATGGACCGGGCGATATCCGGCAGAATGGCGGAGCCGCCGTTGTCGATCCGGGTGGGGATCTCCCACTTCTCCATCAGCACACCCTCCCGGGTGAAGAATCCCAGCTTGACCGTGGTGCCGCCCACATCCACGCCGAACGCGTATTTCATATCGGAGTCCTCCTTTTTTGTTTCCTTGATGGATTTATCATACCACGCCCCCCGCCGTTTCGCAAGGGGGAGGCGCTAATCACAGAGGAAGGCGTATTGGAAGGGCACGAGCTTCTCCAGCTGCTCCGGGGCCAGCTCGATCTGCCAGCCGATCTTCCCGGCGCTGACCAGGATGGCGTCCCAGAGGATGGCAGTCTCCTCCAGGAAGGTGGGGAAGGGCTTTTTCATGCCCACGGGGGAGCAGCCCCCGTGGATATAGCCCGTCAGGGGCAGCAGCTCCCTGGACTTCACCATCTCGATGCTCTTTTCCCCCGCCGCCGCGGCCGCCAGCCGCAGATTCAGCTCCTGCAGCACGGGGATCACAAAGACGTAATGGCGGCCCGAACGGCCCACCGTCACCAGGGTCTTGAAGACCCGCGCCGGATCCTGGCCCAGCACCGCCGCCACCTCCGCGCCGGAGACGGCCCCGGTGCCCTCGTAGCAGTGGCTCTGATAGGGGATCCCCTGCTGGTCCAGGATCCGCATCACGTTGGTTTTTTCGATCTTTTTCATAGACGCACCTTTTCCATATACAGGCCCGATGCGTCCCGCCGGACCCGGAGCACGAAGGGGAAGATGTTCCGCTGCATGCAGACCCAGAAATCCGGCTCCGGGTAGATGTGTTGGGTGGCAGGATTGAAGAAGTGCTCGCCCCCGTGCCAGCGCAGGGCCCGGATCCGTGCCTCCAGATCGGGGATGGGTTCGTCCAGGATCAGGGAACGGATATATTCCGCGCAGAGCAGGTCCTCCGGGGCCTCCCGGACCCCGGCGTTGCCCATGCAGACCAGGCTGACCCGGGCCGGGCTCTGCTGCCGGACGTAGGCCGCCACCGCCCCGGCGTTCACCAGGCTGCCGGTGAGGATCTCCGTGGCGTGGACGGCGCCGGTCACCCCCTGGGTCCCGGCGCTGGTGGTGTGGATCACCCGCCGGCCCCGGATCGCCTCCGGGGGGATGCCGGTGGGGCTGTTGCCGAAGTCGAAGCCCTCGCACTTGGCCCCGCCCCGTTCCCCGATCAGCAGGGCGGACGGATCCCGTTCCCGCCAGGCGAAGGCCTCCTCCAGGGCGCCCACGGGCCGCAGCTCCGCCGCGCCCCACTGGGCCAGAAAGCACTCCAACGAGAAGGCTCGCAGCACGTCGATCACCACGGTCAGGCCTTCCGCCTGCCGGGCGCCCTCCAAAAGTTGTAAGATCTGAATGTCCATGGGAAGCTCCGTTTCGTTTTTTTCTATTATAGCACACTTTCCCCGGGATGGAAAGTCTGTTTTTTTCGCCGGAGGGCCGGAATTCGCCCATTCAGGGCTGGACATTATTCAAAAGTATGGTATAATTATCCTGTGAGAAGCATCTGCCCCCCACAATACGTGATATGATAAAGGAGGAAACAAGCATGTTTGGCAAAGCGTTTTTCCTGGCAGCCGCCGAGGCTGCGGAGCCCATCCTTGAGAAGAACCCCACCTCCGCCTTCTGGGACAAGGTCAAGGAGCTGATCGCCACCTTCGGCGGCAGAATCCTGGCCGCCATTGCGGTGCTGATCGTCGGATCCTTCGTGGTGAAGCTCCTGACCAAGGGCATCAAGAAGGCCATCAACAAGACGAAGCTGGACCTGGCTGTCAAGAAGATCCTGGTGAAGTTTATCAAGGGCCTGCTCTACGTCCTGCTCATCATCGCGGTGGTGGACATCCTGGGCGTGTCCATGTCCAGCGTGATCGCCATCCTCGCCTCCTGCGGCCTGGCTGTGGGTCTTGCCCTCCAGGGCGCGCTGACCAACCTGGCCGGCGGCCTGATGATCCTGATTTTCAAGCCCTTCAAACTGGAAGACTATGTCGAGGGCTCGGGCGTCCAGGGCGTCGTCAAGGATATCAGCATCTTCTACACGACCCTGCTGACCCTGGATAACAAGAAGGTCCTGGTTCCCAACGGCGATCTGATGAACGCCACCATCACCAACTACAGCGCAGAGCCCATCCGCCGCGTGGACGTGGACTACAAGATCACCAACGACGCCAACGCCGAGCAGGTCAAGCAGGTCCTGCTGGAGGCCTGCGCCAACACCGACCTGATCCTGGCCGATCCCGCCCCCTTCACCCGCATGACCGCCGTGGACGACGACACCTACATCTTCACGGTCCGCGGCTGGTGCGTGACCGCGACCTATTGGGACGCCTACTTCAACCTGGTGGAGAACTGCTCCAAGGCCCTCCAGGATAACGGCATCGACGATCCCGAGGAGCGCATCGTGGTTCGCCTGCAGAAGGAAGACTGAAACGAAGCCACAGCGCAGCCGCCGCCCATCCCGGGCGGCGGCTTTTTTTGCTCCGACGACGGTTTTTTGTGCCTGACGATGGTTTTTCTTGCTTTTTCCGCCTTGATGTGATATGATAGATTGAATTCTGGCGGCCTGAGGCCGGAAAGGGGGGGAGACCCTGTGCGAAATCTGCTGCGGGCGGCGCTGACGCTGCTGCTCCTGCTGGTCCTGACGACGGCGGTCTCCGCCGAGGGCAGCACCGTCACCGCCATGCACACGGAATGCAGCGTGGAGCGGGACGGGGCCTGCACCGTTCAAATCGAATTCACCGCCGACTTTGCGGCGGATGCCGGGGACTTTGAGGTCCCCATCTCGCCTGCCGCGAAGGAGATCAGCTGCTCCGCGGCCTACAGCCTCCGCAGCGGGGACGGCTGCAAGCTTCTGGTATTGACCGGAAACAATACCGGGAAGAACCGGATCACCGTCTCCTACCGGCTGGCGGAGACCGTCACCGATGACGGCACGGCCCAGGAATTCTCGGTCCAGCTGCTCTATCCCGCCTGGAGCTGCGCCATCGGCGGCTACTCAGTGGACGTCCATCTGCCCGGGAGCTTCGACGCGCTGCCGGTCTTTCTCTCCGGCTACTACGGGGATCTGATCGACAACTATATGCAGATCTCCATCAACGAGGGGGACATCCACGCGGTGCTGAACCCCAAGCAGACCCTCCAGGACCACGAGGCCATGACCCTGCAGCTCCGGCTGCCCCGGGATTTCTTCGATCTGCGCTTCCTGGCGGGCAAAACCGTTCGGGTGGACCGGCTGCTGTTCCTGGGCTTTCTGGCCCTGGCGGCTCTCTACTGGCTGATCTTCCTGCGGAATCTGCCCATCCTGCCCAAGCGACAGGTGATGCCGCCGGAGGGAAGCAACGCGGGCGAGATCCCCTATCTCCTCACGGGGCGTTCCCCCGATTTGGCCCTGATGGTGGTCCAGTGGGCCTCCCTGGGTTATTTGACCGTGACCCGCAGCCGCAAGGGGCGGATCTGGCTGACCCGCCAGATCGACATGGGCACCGAGCGCAAGCACTGCGAGGGGGAGATCTTCAACGCCCTCTTCGCCCGGGGAGACCACTGCGACGTCCGCAGCGCGGAATACCTGAAGGCCCGCCGCCTCTCCCAGGAAAAGCCCAGAGACTACTGGCGGGACCGGATCTACGATCCCAAGGCCGGCGCGCCCTTCCTGCTGCGGCTGCTGGCCCTGGGGGCCGGCCTGGCCCTCTGCCTGGCCTGCTTCGATCTGCTGACGGCCTCCAAGAGCTGGCGCTGGTTCCTGATCGTCCCGCTGACCCTGGCGGGCGGCGGCGCCTGCCTGGCTTTGCAGGCCATGGGCGGCTTCCTGCTGCGGCGGCACAGCCTCCGCACGGCGGCGCTGGGTCTGCTGTCCGCCATCGGGCTGCTGCTGGCGGGCCGGAAGAGCGGCCTGACCGGCTTGATGCTGCTGAATCTGGCGCTGCAGCTGGGCGTGGGCCTGCTGCTGCGTCTGGGCGGCCGCCGGACGGCGGAGGGCGCGGCCCTGGCCGCGGAGCTGCTGGGCTACCGGCGCTGGCTCCTTTCCGCCTCCGGCCAGCAGTTGAACGAGCACCTGGCCCATGATCCCCAGTTCTTCTATCGGGTCCTGCCCTATGCCGACGCCCTGCGGGCGGGCAAGCTCCTGGCCGGCGGCCTGGACCGCACCCGGATGGAGGACTGCGGCTGGCTGCTCTGGGAAGGGAAGCGCCTGGCCACCGCGCCCGGCTTCTACAAGCGCTACTGCCGGCTGATGGCCGGTCTGCGGGGGGAAAAGGACCCCGGCGCCCAGCGGAAGCCCCCGGCAAGCCGGAACCGCGCCGTCTCCACCCGGACTGCGCCGCCTGCCCGTCGGCGCGGCTCCACCCGGCAGAACACAAATCTCCGCTCCGGCGGGAACAAATCCCGCCGCGCCGACGTCCAAAGGAGGCCCCGCCCATGAAGGCTCTGATCGCCATGAGCGGCGGCGTGGATTCCGCCGTGGCCGCCCTGCGGATGCAGGAAGCGGGCTGGGACTGCGTGGGCTGCACCATGAAGCTCTTTCAGAACGCGGACGCCGGGCTCCCCGGAGACCGGAGCTGCTGTTCCCTGGACGACGTGGAGGACGCCCGGGCCGTGGCTTACCGCCTCGGCATTCCCCACTATGTTTTCAATTTCTCCGATGCGTTTCGGGAGAAGGTCATCGATAAGTTCGTGCGCTCCTATCTGGAGGGCCGGACCCCCAACCCCTGCATCGACTGCAACCACTGGCTGAAGTTCGACAAGCTGGAGCTTCGGGCCCGGGAGCTGGGCTGTGACGCCGTTGTCACCGGCCACTACGCCCGCATCGTGGAGGAGGACGGCCGCTGGCTGCTGAAAAAGGCCCTGGACCCGGACAAGGACCAGAGCTACGTGCTCTACAATCTGAGTCAGGAGCAGCTGGCCCGGACCCGCTTCCCCCTGGGAACGCTGCGGAAGGCGGAGGTCCGCGCCATCGCCGAGGCCCACGGCTTCGTCAACGCCCGAAAGCCCGACAGCCAGGACATCTGCTTCGTCCCCGACGGGGACTACGCCCGGGTGATCCGTCAGCGGACAGGCCTGGAGCCCCGGCCGGGGGATTTCATCGACCGGGAGGGCAAGGTCCTGGGCCGGCACCGGGGCATCCTGTACTACACCGTGGGCCAGCGCCGGGGACTGGGTCTGTCCTTCGGCGAGCCCTGGTATGTGGTCCGCATCGACCCCGGAGCCAACACCGTGACCCTGGGTCCCAGGGAGGCCCTCTTCACGAAGACCGCTTTTGTGGAGCGCTTCCACTGGATCGCGGGGGAGCCCCCTGCAGGCCCCATCCGCTGCGCGGCCAAGATCCGCTACCGCCACCGGGAGCAGCCCTGTCTGCTGAGCCCGCTGGCCGAAGGCGGCGTCCGCCTGGATTTCGACGAGCCCCAGCGGGCCGTCACCCCCGGTCAGTCCGCCGTGGTCTACGACGGCGACACGGTCCTGGGCGGCGGCGAGCTGTTATAACATACAACGATCCGGCGCCCCTTCGGAGGGCCGGGATCCCATGAGAAAATAAGGAGGTACCCGAATGGGCACATTCAACGGAAATGCCAACGGCGGCCGCTTTGCCGCCGGCCATCGCAGGAAACGCAAGCAGTCAGGGGCCGGGATTCAGATCCTGCTCTCCGTGCTGCTGCTGCTGGATCTGTTCCTGCTCTATACCATCGCCATGCAGCTGACCCACCATCAGAAGGCCTTTGAGGCCAGCTCCACGGTCAACTGGGCGCTGCTGGTACTCTTCGCCGTCGGCGCCATCGCCCTGATCTACGGCATCCTGCGCACCCGCGCCTGGAAGCGGCTGCTCTGCCTGTTTCTGATCTTCTGCATCTGCTATCTGACGGTGGTCTTCTCCGACCTGCCGCTGATCAAGAAATACCGGGAGATGTGGATCTCCACCGCCTGGTCCACCATGCGGCACCAGGGCCTGGCCACCTACTACTTCCCGCCCTCCGTGGTGAAGGTGGTCACCGAGCGGGAGCAGGAGGGCCGTGACGCCCAGGTGGGCGAGAACACCCAGGACAGCTTCAACGAGGAAGCGGACGTCCACGAGTGGCTGGACCCGGAGAAGGCCCACGGCCTGGCGGAGCAGGACACCGGCTTCTCAGAGCTGACGCCGGAGCAGCAGGAGTTCTACGGCCTGTTCTATGAGCTGGACCGCGACAGCGCCGAGGCCTATTTTGCGGCCAACCCCAAGGCCCTGACCAACGGCTATATGCACATGCTGGTGAACGAAGCCGCCCTCAGCAAAAACGGCACCAGCATCCAGACCAAGCTGGGGGAAAAGGTGCTGGCCATCGACGCGGAGAACCAGATCCTGATCGTCGAGGTGGACTGCGACGGCTCCCGGGGCGTGCTGGCCATTGCCAAGCTGCCCTCCCGGCTCCACCTCTACGCGGCCAAGAACCTCCCCTACATGGGCGAGACCGCGGGCTCCATTGCCGAGCGCAACGGCGGCATCATGGCCCTGACCGGCAGCGGCTTTGACGATCCCGGCGGCGTGGGCAACGGCGGCCTGGTGGCCGGCTACGCCATGTGCGACGGCAAGGAGCACAAGGGCGCCCCCTTCGGCTGGGGCTACAAGCGCATCGAGCTGCGCAAGAACGACTGGTTCTATATCACCGACACCTTTGACAAGGTGAACAAAGACACCACCGACGCCATGGAGTTCAGCCCCGCCATGATCATCAACGGCAAGAAGCTGGATCCCGGCATCTGGACCAGCCAGAACCCCAGAGCCTGCATCGGTCAGTCCGAGCGCGGCGAGATCCTGATGCTGGCGGTGGAGGGCCGGACGCTGGCCTCCCCCGGCTGCAGCGTCACCGTCTGCGCCGACATCCTGCTGAAGCATGACGGCATCACCGCTATGAACTGCGACGGCGGCACCACCGCCATGCTCTGGTATCGGGGCGAGCCCCTGATCCGCTGCTCCAACGCGGCCATCCCCCAGGGCCGCCATCTGCCCAACGCCTGGGTTTACGTCGGTGGCTGATGAAGCTGCGGACGGGAAGAACGTACAGAAGACAGACACCCGAGACGTAACAGAAGGAGGAACCCATGATGAAACAGATGATCGCATGCTTCCTGGCGGCTGTTCTGCTGCTTCTGGCGGGCTGTGCGGGCAACAGCTCCACCCGCGCCGTCACAGCGCCCGGCGACAAAACCATCCCCGTCGTTTCCACAGAGGCCGGCGCCCCGGTGAATTCCGACGCCGCGGAGTCTGAGCATGCGCAGGGGACAGACCCGGCTTCCCCCGCCGACGATACGCGGGAGAGGGAGCAGACGGCCCCCGCCGACGAGTCCGCGGATACCGACGAAGCGCAGGAGACGGACCCGGAGGAGCCTGAGACCGATCCCGCGGAGCCCGGCTTCCCCCAGGAGACCCTGGAGTCAGACCCCCTCAGCTTCGTGGAGAGACTGAGCAGTGAGGATGGCGTTTACATCGACAGGTACGACAATGAATACGAGTATTACTATGAAGTACCCCGCATCCGGGGCGGCAAGGACGGCGCGATGGAGATCAACGACGCCATAGACGCCGAAGTGGTGGAGACGATTCGCGAGGCGCATGCGGATATGGAGCAGAACGAATCCATCGCGGTCACGGATATCAGCTTTTTCAGCGACGCTTGGGAGGACGTGCTGAGCGTGATCGTGTCGAAGGACTTCTACATCGACGGCCACACGGACTATTGCGTCTATCTGTATGAGGTCGGCACCGGACGGCGGCTCAGCACCGAAGCGCTGCTGGAACGGATGGGGGTCACCGAGGAGCAGTTCCTGAGCGCCGCGGAGGAAAAGATGCGGGAAACCTTCATCGAGACCTACAAAGAGATCCCGAAAAAGAAGCGGAAGCAGCTCGGCTACTACGACGCCCTTACCATCCTGCCGGACTATGCGAATATGGACGACGTTCTGGCCTATCCGAACGCCGACGGCGAAATCATGATCATCGCGCCGATCCCCTCCCTGGCCGGTCCCGCCTACTTCTACGAGACCATCAACCTGGGGCTCGGCGCAGCGGACTGAGAAAGACCTGATACAAAAACCGGAGCGGTTCCCAAACGGAATCGCTCCGGTTTGTTATAAAGCGTTTGCCGCGGTCAAGGGCGGCTGAGCTCCGCCTGCTCCAGCACCTCCACCGCCAGCAGGGAGAGATCCGCGCCGTCGGTGTCCAGGGTCAGGCTGTGGGGGATGTGGTCGAAGCTGCCCCGCTGCCGCTCCAGCATGGCCGCGATGGAAGGGGAGAGCTCTCCGTCGGGCATCTGCCGGGCGAAGCGGGCCTTGCTGGTTTCCAGCCGGCAGCGGCACATCACCACGAAGCTGCCCGGGGGCACCAGATTGTAGAGATCCGGCTCTGTCAGCAGGAAGATCACATAATCCTCAGAGCGCTGCTTCTCCGCCAGCAGAAGCTGGAAGCGGTCCACCGCCTCGGGCTCCGTGGGCGCCAGACGCACATAGTCCCGGCCCGCGAAGAATTCCGCGTGGATCTTCTCCATGATGGCCCGGGCCAGGGCGGACTTGCCGGTACAGCGCTCTCCGGCAATGACGATCAGCATGTCGCTTGCTCCTTTCGGTATTCTTCGATCCGCGCCTCGGTCTCCTCCCGGACGGCGTCCCGCAGGGCCAGCAGGACCGGGGACCAGGCGGCCTTGTCATAGCCGTAGACCAGGTTCAGCGAGAACTCGTTCTCCGACCAGGTGGACAGATCCGATTCGTTGTGCTGGATCACGGCCTCCAGATTGTCCAGGGCCTTGAAGAGCCTGGACTCCGGGCTTTCCCGGGCCGCCATCTCCCGGTAGAGGGCGGCCATCTCCGTGCGGAAGGGCTCCGGCAGGCTGTCCACCCAGCGAAAGAGCAGGGTCTCCTCCCGGGCCTCGTCGGCCTGGGTCTTGTTGAAGCTGGGAATGTCGCCGGTGAAGGCCTCGCCCAGATCGTGGATCAGGCACATGCGGATCACCCGGTCCATGTCCAGCCCGGGGAAATCGTCCCGGAGCCAGTAGGCCATGAGAGCCAGGCGCCAGCTGTGCTCCGCCACGGATTCATGGCGGCCGCCGGAGGTATAACAGTGCCGGGTGGCGTCCTTCAGCCGCTCGGCCACATGCAGGGCGTTCAGCAGGTCTTGGGGTTCCATTCTTGTGTCCTCCTTGCAGGACCGGCAAAGCCGGTCAGGATTCGGATTTGGCGATTTCATCCGTAGGAGCCGATGCCCACATCGGCCCTCTCTGCCGACCGGGGCAAGGGCCGATGTGGGCATCGGCCCCTACGGCTCTACAAATCCCGATTTGCAGCTCAGGGGGCGAGGGAGGCGGTCAGCAGGGGCAGCAGGGTTTCGAGCTCGGCTTTGGGGCCGCTCAGCTCCAGAATGAGGATCTTTCCGTCCCGGAGCTCTGCCAGGGCCGCCCGGGCGGTCCCGTCGCTTTCCGCGGGGCCCCAGAGCGTCACGCCGGCGGCGGGCTCCGTCTGCGGGAAGCGCGCATAGTCCCGGGCGGCCTGGTCCAGGAAGCGCCTGGGGATGCGGCCGGAGCCGTCGGCGTGGTAGTTCAGCCTCAGCGTGGTCTCTCCGCAGCGCAGCTCCGTGCAGATGGCCTCCTCCAGCAGGGTCCGGACGCTCTCCACGGATTCCGGTTCCCTGACCGTCAGCCCGCTCCGCTTCAGGGCGGCTGCGGTGACGGCATAGGGCGGCTGGGCGGAGGCGTCGCGGCGGCCGCCCCGGAGCTGTACGCCGAAGAGGATGAAGGCTGCCGCGCAAACCAGAATGAGCAGGAAGCTGCCCAGCCGTTTGGCCCGGTCGGACCAGCCCTCCCGCCGCTTTTTCAGCAGCCGGTGGATCAGATAGGCGCCGAAGCCCAGCAAACAGGGGATGGCGGCGGTGCTGACGAAGAGCAGACTCGCCCGCAGATCCTCCAGAGAGGACGCCCGGCGGAAGAACAGGGTGCGCACCAGGGCGTAGAGGCAGTAGGCGGCGATCAAAGCCAGCACGCCCAGCAAAAAGGCGGTGCTCATCCGGCGGCTCTTCTCCCGGTTGGCCTGCCGCTTTTCCAGCTGAGCCTGTTCCAGGGCAGCCTGGGCCCTGGCGTTTTTCAGGGCCTTTTTGTTGACCGCGTAGCGGACGTTTTCGCTCTGCATTTTTTTCTTTGCCACGGCAAGGTCCTCAGCTTTCTGTCAGGTGGATCAGGATCTCCACGTTCTTGGCCATGGAGGGCACGGGGACGAACTCAAAGCGCCCGTGGGCGTTTTCGTAGCCCGCGGAGAGGTTGGGGCTGGGCAGGCCCCGGAAGCTCAGGGCGGAGCCGTCGGTGCCGCCCCGGAAGGGCTCGGACTTGGGCTCCAGCCCCGCGGCGCGGATGGCGGCCTCCAGGTCGCTGACCAGGAAGGGGTACTGCGCCAGGATCTCGCCCATGTTGCGGTACTGCTGGACCAGCTCCACCCGGACCCGTTCCTCCCCCAGGGCCTCGTTCATTTCCCGGGCGAGGGAGAGCAGAGCGTCCTGCCGCTGTTGGAACTTCACCCGGTCGAAGTCCCGGATGATGAGGCGGATCTCGGCGTGCTCACAGTCGGCCCGCAGATCGTTGACGTAGTAGAAGCCCTCGACGCCTGCGGTGTACTGGGGCTTCTCCCTGGGCGGCAGCCGGTGCAGGAACTCCGCCGCCAGGTCCACGGCGTTGATCATGATGCCCTTGGCGGTGGCGGGGTGGACGCTGCGGCCGGTGATGGTCACTGTGGCCGCCGCGGCGTTGAAGGTCTGATCCTGATACCAGCCCAGGTGGTCGCCGTCCAGGGTATAGGCGAATTTGGCTCCCAGCCTGTCCAGATCCAGATCCCGGGCCAGGCCGCCCACCTCCTCGTCGGGGGTGAAGGCCAGGCTGATGCTCCGGTGGGGCAGCTCCGGATGGGCCGCGTACCAGGCGGCCAGGGTCATGACCGCCGCCACGGCGGCCTTATCGTCGCCCCCCAGCAGGGTGGTGCCGTCGGTGAGCACCAGGTCCTGGCCGATGTACTGGGCCAGGTTGGGATAGTCCGCCGCCCGCATCACGATGCCCTTGGCCTCGTTCAGGACGATATCCCCGCCGGGATAATTCCGCAGGACCCAGGGCTTCACGTCCCAGCCCTGGACGTCGGGGGCGGTGTCCATGTGGGTCACCAGGGCGATGGGCCGATCCTGCTTCACGTGGGCCGACGGGATCCAGCCGTAGACCACGCAGCGGGCCTCGTCGTATTCCGCCCGGAGTCCCAGGTCCAGCAGCTCCTCATACAGGAGCTTCGCCAGATCCCGCTGGCAGTCCGTGGTGGGCCAGACGCCCGCGGAATGCCTGGATTGGGTGGTGACGGCGGCGTAACGCAGCAGCCGTTCCTCGGTCTGCCGCAGAAATTCCGTATATTCCATGGGGTTCCCTCCGGTTTGGTTCATTCTGTTCCGGCCCGGTTGCGGAGGCAGCCGGGCCGGTGGGAGACGCCGCGGGGCGTCCCGCGGTTTACTTGTTCATCAGGTATTCGTCGATGCCCTTGGCGGCCACCTTGCCGGCGCCCATGGCGGAGATGACGGTGGCCGCGCCGGTGACCGCGTCGCCGCCGGCGTAGACGCCCTCGCGGGAGCTCAGGCCGTCCTCGTTGACGATGATGCCGCCGTGCTTGTTGACCTCAAGCCCCTTGGTGGTGGACTTGATCAGGGGGTTGGGGGAGGTGCCGATGGCGATGATGACGGTGTCCACCTCCAGCTCGAACTCGGAGCCGGGGATGGGAACGGGACGGCGGCGGCCCTTGGCGTCGGGCTCGCCCAGCTCCATCTTGATGCAGCGAAGGCCGGTGACGAAGCCGTTCTTCGGGTCTCTGGGGTTCTCGGGGTTGTTGTAGCCCAGGACCTCCACGGGGTTCTGGAGCAGACGGAAGTCGATGCCCTCCTCGATGGCGTGCTCCACCTCTTCCTTTCGGGCGGGGAGCTCCTCCATAGAGCGGCGGTAGACGATGTAGACGTGCTCGGCGCCCAGACGCAGGGCGGTACGGGCCGCGTCCATAGCCACGTTGCCGCCGCCCACGACGGCGACCTTGCCGCCCTTCATAATCGGGGTGACGGGGTCGGCCTTGTAGGCCTTCATCAGGTTGGAGCGGGTCAGGAACTCGTTGGCGGAGTAGACGCCCTTGTAGCTCTCGCCGGGGATGTTCATAAAGTTGGGCAGGCCCGCGCCGGAGCCGACAAAGACCGCCTCGTAGCCGTCCTCAAACAGCTCGTCGATGGTCAGGGTCTTGCCGATGACCACGTTGGTCTCCACGTCCACGCCCAGGGCCTTGAGGCCCTCGACCTCCTTGGCCACGATGGCCTTGGGCAGACGGAACTCGGGGATGCCGTAGACCAGCACGCCGCCGGCGGTGTGCAGGGCCTCGAAGATGGAGACCTTGTAGCCCTTGCGCGCCAGATCGCCGGCGCAGGTCAGGCCGGAGGGGCCGGCACCCACGATGGCGACCTTGTGGCCGTTGGGCTCGGGCAGCTTGGGAGCCTCGGTGGAATGCTCGTTGTGCCAGTCGGCGGCGAAGCGCTCCAGACGGCCGATGCCCACGGGCTCGAACTTGATGCCCAGGGTGCACTTGCTCTCGCACTGGCTCTCCTGGGGGCAGACGCGGCCGCAGACGGCGGGCAGGGCGGAGGACTGGGAGATGACCTGGTAGGCACCCTCAAAGTCCCCGGTCTTCATCTTCGCGATAAAGTCGGGGATGGCAATGTTGACGGGGCAGCCCGCCACGCAGGGACGGTTCTTGCAGTTCAGGCAGCGCTGCGCCTCTTCGACGGCGATCTCGGCGGTGTAGCCCAGGGCCACCTCGTTGAAATTGTGGGCCCGGACCTCCGGGGCCTGGGAGGGCATTTCATGCTTCTTGGGATTCAGAGCCATATCACTTCGCTCCTTTCAGCAGATTGCAGGTTTCTTCGTGGGCTCGGCGCTCGAAGTCGAAGTACATCCGGCCTCTGGACATGGCCTCGTCAAAGTCCACCTCGTAGCCGTTGAAGTCGGGACAGTCGACGCAGGCGATCTTGGTGACCCGCTTGCCGTCCTGGATCAGGGTCAGGCGGCAGCCGCCGCACATACCGGTGCCGTCGATCATAATGGGGTTCATGGACACGGTGACGGGGACGTTGTAGGGCTTCGCCGTCAGGGTGACGAACTTCATCATAATCAGCGGGCCGATGGTGATAATCATATCAAAGGTTTCCCCGGCGTCCAGCA
>JAEEGL010747445.1_pt1 | contig 14949 bp, 22 predicted proteins | sample 9134231 | NCBI WGS metagenome assembly JAEEGL01 (sample SAMN16246548, study PRJNA631951) | gut metagenome | biome: gut microbiome; feature: rumen; material: fiber-attached | host: Bos | place: Iran: Karaj | collected 2018-10
CGTTGTTCGGCCAGTGGCAGCATTTAACCTTTAACCTCTCACCTAAGGCTGGGTGTTCCAACACCCAGCCATTGCAACAAACGGAATATCAATAAGCACGAAGTGCTTCAAAAATATAGAAAATATGGCACAGACGAAAGTTAAGAACTGGGGCAGACCTCACCGCTTGAAGAAAGAGGCCTTGAAATTCTTCAAAGAAGACCTCGCCACCAAAATAATGAATCCTGAGGACTGGAAGAAATACTATAATATCGATGAGAATGCTCTCGAAGAAATCAATAAGCCCATCATCACCTACGGCATTGAAAGCAGCGAAGATACTTGCTCATTGGCAGGCTGGAGTTACCCCGACGGTGCAGCCATTCATGCCAACAAGATTGAGGGCGCTCATTTCTGCTTTACCATTCATTTTGAATCGATGAAGTGCAGGGAGTATGATATATTCTCCAAGGGCCGCGTAATGCGCGATTTCATGGAAAGACTGCAGAATGAAGCCGACCGCTATTTCCAGCAGTTTGTTGAAGGCAAAACCAACAACGAGTAAGATCATGCGGGAAATCAAATTCAGAGGCAAAGATATTGAGACTGGAAAATTTGTCTATGGCGACTTGGAAACGAGACCGAAAGAGGATATAATGGTCATACACCAATACAATGACGATGGCAGTTATAAGTCTCAGGCAAAAGTTGACCAAAATACCGTAGGGCAATTTACCGGCTGGAAGCCTCGTAAATGTGGGGAGTTGTACGATGGTGATATTATCGGTTTTGATGATTGGGCTTTCAATGAACGCCAGCGCAAAAAGATGAAACACCATATCGGACTGATTGAGTGGTCGGATGAATATGGCAAATATCTGATAAAATGCAAAGATGGATTTTATGAAGGAAACGATGTCGCCGACCCTCAACTTATGGGAAATAAATTTGATAACGAAGAACTATTGAAAGAGATTGGACTATGAACGAGAAAGAATTAAAAAGAGAATACGACAAGCTGGTTTCACGAATTGACCAAGCATGTATGTTTGACGGCAGGAATAAGGGTGTAGATGTCTATATCTGCAAGAAATGCGGTACAACTGTGTATACGCGCTATAAGGACAAGGGGGTAACGCCTTTCACTATTGCTTGCCGTAACAAGGACTGCAAGGACATAATGATGCACGAAAAAACCATATCAGAAGTAGATGCCATGCTGAATAAGGTTACTGTGCATAACTGGGTACGACCTTCATTTGAATGGCTCAACAAGCAGAGAAAGAAGGGTAAAGATGGTATCATCGAACACGTTTTGCAAGGTGGCTTAATGCTGGAGGATGAACTATGAGCGAGAAATGCGAAATCTGCGGAGCCGTCCTGACTGAACAGAATCGCTCCAAGTCATACAAACATCGCTGCAAGCCCTGTGTGGCGCAACAGACGAAAGAACAAAGAGCCTACGAGCGTGAAATGAAGGAAGATACCCTCGATGATGTCATTGAACGCTACAGCAAGTCAGAAGATTTGGGATTGAGAGAGGAACATCAACAGATTGCCCGTTGGCTCAGAGAATTAAAAAAGTATCGTAAAATCTTAAAGGTGAAATAATGGAATATATAGATTTCTTGAAAACAAAGATGGCCATCAGCAGTCAGACCGGCTTTGACGTTAATGAGAGCCAGCTCACGCCGTCGCTCTTTCCTCATGTGAAAGATACGGTTCGTTGGGCTATCAAAGGAGGGTGCCGCGCTATATTCAGCAGCTTCGGTATGCAGAAGACCGTGACGCAACTCGAAATCCTGAGAATCATCACCGATGCCAACGAAGGCTCATTTGGCCTGGTAGTTTGTCCGAAGCGCGTTGTGGTGGAGTTCGTTACTCAGGCCAAGCAGCACCTCGATATGACCGTTACCTATGTCAGGAACATGGAAGAGGTCAGGAACTGCCAAACCCGAATAATGATTACCAACTATGAGCGCGTCCGCGATGGTGAGGAAGGCGTTCGCATAGATCCTGACTACTTCATTGCCGCATCGCTCGACGAAGCATCCGTCCTTAGAGGTTTTGGTACCAAGACCTATCAGGAGTTTCTGCCATTGTTCGCCAACGTCAGATATCGCTTTGTCGCCACGGCCACCCCGTCGCCCAACCGCTATAAGGAACTGATTCATTATGCTGGCTATCTTGGCGTGATGGATACGGGACAGGCCCTGACGCGATTCTTCCAGCGCGATAGCACCAAGGCCAACAACCTGACTCTTTATCCCGGTAAAGAGCGTGAGTTTTGGCTTTGGGTCAGCACATGGGCATTGTTCCTGACGAAGCCCAGTGACCTTGGTTATTCTGATGAGGGCTACGAACTGCCACCGCTCATCACTCACGAAGAGGTGGTAGAGGTCGATAATGAAACGGCTGGATATAATCAGGACGGCGAAAAGATAATGTTCCGCGAAGCCGCTTTAGGATTGCAGCAAGCCGCCAAGGAACGGCGCGACAATATGCCAACCAAGGTGCAGCGCATTGTGGATATTATCAACCGCCCTGAGAATAAGGATGACCATTTCCTTATTTGGCATGACCTCGAAGATGAGCGCAGGGCCATCTGTGCGGCCATTCCTGGCTGTAAGGCCGTTTATGGCTCTCAGGATGAAGATGAAGCCGACCAGATAATCCTCGACTTCAAGGAAGGTCGGTTGAAGTATCTCGCTGCCAAGCCTGAAATGCTCGGTGAGGGCCTGAACTTCCAGTATCATTGCCATAAAGCCGTCATGTTCATTGATTATCGCTTCAATGATAAGTTTCAGGCCATTGCCCGCATCCACCGCTTCATGCAGCAATATCCCGTTGACCTCTATCTCATCTATGCTGAGAGCGAGCAGGAGATATACAAGACGTTCATGGTCAAGTGGAAGCAGCATAACGAAATGGTTGAGCGTATGGCCTCAATAGTCCGCGATAACGGATTATTCGGCCTCGATGTGGAGAGCAAGCTCATGCGCTATATGTTCAGCAAGCGAGAGGAACAAAAAGGGAACTTATGGCAGGCCATCAATAATGACAATGTCCTGGAGTGTCAGAAGATGCCCGACAATTCCGTTGACCTCATTGTGACCTCGGTTCCTTTCTCCAATCACTATGAATATACGGCCAGCTACAATGATTTCGGCTTCAACGCTGATAATGACGAGTTCTTTAGGCAGATGGACTACCTCACGCCCGAACTGCTGAGAATCCTGAAGCCTGGCCGCGTCTGTGCCATTCATTGCAAAGATAGAATCCTCTTCGGCAATGCCACCAAGTTAGGTATGCCGTCGCTCGATCCATTCCATGCTATGTGCATAGCCCATTATATGAAGCATGGGTTTATTCTCTTCGGAATGATAACGGTCGATACCGATGTAGTCCGCGAGAATAATCAGACTTACAGGCTCGGTTACACCGAAATGTGCAAGGATGGCTCAAAGATGGGTGTCGGATGCCCTGAGTACATTCTTTTGTTCCGCAAGCTGCCTACCGATACCTCCAAGGCTTATGCCGACGAGCCGGTGACGAAGGATAAGAGAGAATACAGCCTTGCTCGTTGGCAGATTGATGCTCATGCCGACTGGAAGTCAAGCGGCGACCGGCTCCTGCTGTACGATGATTGCCGAAACCTCGGTATCGATGGTGTGAGAAACTATTTCCGCAATTTCAGCAAGGAGCATATCTATAACTATGAGCAGCATGTCGCCTTTGCTGAGGAACTGGAGGTAAGAGGGAAACTCCCAAAAACCTTCATGGCCGTTGACCCTGTGAGCCACAAGGATTTCATTTGGGATGATATAACGAGGATGAGGACGCTCAACACGCGCCAGTCTCAGGCTAATCGTCAGAATCATATCTGCCCCCTGCAGCTGGATATCGTGGATAGATTGATTGTCCGCTATTCCAATAAGAATGATGTGGTTTTCGACCCATTCGGCGGCATCGGCACGGTTCCTTATTGTGCCGTGAAACTCGGACGTAAGGGCCTCTCTACTGAATTGAACTACGATTATTGGCGCGATGGCCTTACCTACCTCAAAGAGGCTGAAATGGAAATGACCTCGCCGACTTTGTTTGACTTCATGGAAGCAGAATCCGATGGCAACGAAGAGAGCAAATAATGTCACTCAGGACAAACGCCCGGCACCGAAGAACGGCAAATGCATCGATTGCGCCCGTGCTTATGTAATGAGCGACCATCAGCCAAGAAATCCCCTTATCTCCATCTGCGGACGCAATAAGGAGCGATATTCTCAGGGCCATATCTGTCAGATAAATGGCTTCGAGCCGAGGGTTGGCGAGTTGGAGATTCACGAAATGATCTATCTGAATCGCAAATGAGGTGCCATTACGAGAACGTCGAAGGGGTTGGCCGAGTTCTGATACCTGGCTGTATGGCGGTGGCCGTCACTAATGACATTGATATGTGTACGTGCGGCCCCACCACCATTCGCCAGTTCGAGACCCCTACATATAAGAAGTATGTGGAAATGCTGATAAAGCGAATCCGCGAACTTGAAGAAGAGAATGAGTATTACGCGAAACTATTAGAAAGAAACGATGTAACAATTAAACTTGAAACAATACATGGATAAATTGAAGATTTTTGCTCGTACCGTCGAGCAGTCTGCCAAAAAGCAGATTGAGGAAATGAATGCTTGTGAAGCATATCGTAATTGTATGATTCGTATCATGCCGGATTGCCATGCTGGAATCGGCTGCACCATCGGAACGGTGATTTACCTCAATGGCCGCATTGTTCCGAATACCGTAGGTGTCGATATTGGTTGCGGAATGCTGGTTACGTGCCTGGGGAAGCAGGAAATCGACCTCGAAAGGCTCGATGAGGTAATCAATGAGAAAGTGCCGTCGGGGTTCAATATCCACGAAAAGCCCGTTGCCATTTTCCATCTCATCGATAGCCTTTACTGCAAGGATGCTTTCGACAAAGATTATGTCCTGCGCTCCATCGGTACGCTTGGAGGTGGTAATCATTTCATCGAACTTGATGAAGATAGCCAGGGGAATAAATATTTGGTAATTCATAGCGGAAGCCGCAATCTTGGAAAGTGTGTTTGCGAGTACTGGCAGAAGGTGGCGGTTGAGTATTGCCAAAAGAAGGAATACAACGAGCGCGAGATTATCGACCGCCTTAAAGCCGAGGGCAGACAAAAGGAGATTTCCGCTATCATTGCAGAAGCGAAAGCCAGTGCAAAGGCTGTAAATAAGGAACTGGCCTATATCGAAGGTGAGGACGCAAACCATTATTGGTATGACATGAAAATGTGTCAGATGTATGCGAATCTGAACCGTGAAACTATGGCCACTATTATCTGTCAGAATATGGGCCTGAACATAGAGCGTCAGTTTACCACCGCTCACAATTATATCGACCTCCAGCACCAAATTCTACGCAAGGGTGCCGTGAGCGCGCTCTGTGGCGAAGAGTTGCTTATCCCGATGAATATGCGCGACGGATCTCTCCTGTGTATTGGCAAAGGTAATCTCGATTGGCTTTATTCTGCGCCTCATGGTGCTGGTCGCTTGATGTCACGCCGTCAGGCCGTCAATACATTGCAGATGGACGATTTCGAGCGAGAAATGAAAGACGTGTATTCTACGAGCGTTTGTCCTGAGACTATCGATGAAAGCCCGATAGCCTATAAGCCCATGCAGGAGATTATCGATGCCATCAGCGACACCGTGACCATTGTTGATGTGATAAAACCTCTTTATAACTTCAAAGCAAAAAGCAAGACATTATGAAAGAGAATCTAAATCCTGACAAGCTGAGAAATCTATCTCAGGCTATCTATGACATCGCCACCGCTCACGGATGGCATGAAGAAAAGTTTTCCGAATCCCATTGGCTCTGCCTGGTTATGACCGAGGTTGCCGAAGCCGTTGAAGCCGACCGCAACAATAAGCACGCCAAGACTGATATGATGGCCGATGTGATGAAAGTCCAGTCTGAAAGCGAAATCGGCCTTTCTGAGCTTTGGTACGAAGATTGGTTTGGGGTTTATTACTGCGAGTATATCAAGGGCAGCATCGAAGAGGAATTTGCCGATATTGTCATTCGTTTGCTCGATACGGCCAATGAGATTCACGGCAAAGATATGAAATGGTGGGATAGTGATATTCATATTCCCCATTATTGTCGCTCATTCTCCGAAAGGGCTTGGCATTTCGTCAAAGATGTGCTCAACTGGGGAATGTTCAATCTCTCAGACAGCATCGCTTATATGTATCGCTGGGCAGAAGAGGAAGGTATCGACCTTGACCTGCATATCGAATGGAAGATGAAGTATAACCAATATCGGCCATATAAGCATGGCGGCAAAAAGTATTGATTATGGCAAAGACTATCAAAATCACATTCTATTCTCCGAAAGAACTTTGGAGAATGTTTTGGAACTGGGCTTTTTGGCCTCGCCGCAAAAAATGTGCAGAATGGTGTGACTATTATCACAGTAATCTTCTTTGTTTACTAAGCGACATCGTTGATAAATACGAGAAGAACGGTGAAATAAGTAGTGATACCGCTATTGACTTGGCAAGCGATATAGAACAGGCAAGCAAAAAGACATCAAAGGCTATTGCGGAGTTAATGAGTAAACCAATGGAATAACTTTATTTATCAAAACAAAACGATTATGAAACTAAAGTATGTAACAATCACCGGCGTTGACGAGAGAACGGATCTCGACCGCCTGCAGGAACTTGGTCAGAAATACCCATTTGCCGAGTTCGGAGTATTATTATCTTATGATTGGTCGGTGAACGGCCATCGGTTCCCCCATACCGATATTCTGAGGGCCTTGAAAGGTCGTGGCCTGAATCTCTCTGCTCATTTCTGCGGAAAGATGGCCATCGACGTGATGAATCACGACCTTTTCAAGGCTTACAACGTCGGCAAGGGCTATCTCGATATTTTCCGTCGCTGCCAGCTCAACCTCAATGCCAGCGGTCACTTCGACGAACTGCGCAAGGTTCGCCCGTTCCTGAATATCGAAGAGATAATCATTCAGATGCACTATCCTGAGTTCCTCGAAAGGTTCCTGGAGGGCGAACTTCCGAATCGAGCATCTTATCTGCTCGATGCTTCTGCTGGTCGCGGCATTGATACCCCTATCCGAATCGTCACCCATCCTAATGTTCTTGTAGGCTATGCCGGCGGCATTTCGCCTGACAATGTGGAAACCAAACTCCGCACCCTGCTTGACCATGAGAGCGACGATGTATTTTGGATTGATATGGAAACGCTGGTTCGCACGGAAGATGAATGGCTTGACTTGGATAAGGTGGAGCGCGTTCTTTCCATCTGTGACCAGGTTTTGAAACAGTACGATAACCCTTTAGCAAAATGACTATGGTAAACGAAATCAAAATCAACGGGAAGGCTCTCTATACTCCAAAGGGAGCCGCCCGTGAATATGCCGCCGTCGGCTGCAACCTTTACACCGGCTGCAAGCATGATTGCTTCTATTGCTATCTGAAGCGCGGCGTTCTCTCTCATGCAATGGGAGGGACTGAAATCAAACTCAAATCCTGCTTCAAGGATGATATACATGCTGGTACGGTATTCGACAATGAAATGAAAAAGCATCTTCCATACCTGCAGAAGGTAGGTATCTTCTTTTCGTTCAGTACCGACCCGCTCATTTCAGAGACGCGAGACCTGACGAAGCGATGCGTATTCACGGCCAACAGAAACGGAGTGCCAGTGAAGTTGCTCACCAAGAATGCCGATTTTGTGCATGATGAAGTATTCATGTCATGGCTCAAACTCCATGACTTCCGCAAGGATTTGGTGGCTTTCGGATTCACGCTCACCGGCCATGATGAAATGGAGCAGTTCGCCTCTTCCAATGCTGACCGTATCGCGGCCATGAAGGAACTGCACGAACTGGGTTTCAAGACTTGGGCATCCATTGAGCCGATTATCGACGCGGCAAGCAGCCTCGATATGATTCAGTGGACGCTCGATTTCTGCGACCTCTACAAAGTGGGGCTCAGATCAGGAGTGAAGCATGACTATTACAACGATGAGGATTTGCTATGGATGCTCTCAGAGATTGCCACATATAGCGATACTGAGCAGGGCAAGTTCTATATCAAGGATAGTATGCGTAAACGCTTGCTGCATCCTATCATCGACTGCATTTCCGTTTCGAGAGATTATAACATATTCACTAACCAATAAAGCCGTGAACTATGAAGATTGAGAACTTACAACGTGCTTCTGAACTCTCTACCGAGTTGAATCAGATGGAAGCAGCCCTGCAGCTGCTGAAAAAGAATGATAGTAAGATCGTCGTAGAGAGCGCAGATGGCAATCAGAGAGCAGAATTGCCACATACCCGCTTTTTCTATGATACCCTCATCAAGGCTAAAAGCTGCATGAATGCCATCAAGAATGAAATCAAAGAATTGTAGCATGGAGAATGAGAGATACATCATCGGGGCTGACTTCGGGTCAGACCCCGATATTGAAAAGGTGGTTGTTTATGACATCGTGGATAATCGCATCATCTATTCCTGGGACGCTTGCGATTTCAGAAGGAACTTTGAATATACAATAAAGAAGTTCGGCGTGACCTACCGCGAGTTGGCCGTCGATATTGCCAAGCTATTTGTTCTTTCCGAGGAAATGCACGAAGCATATATGAAATGCGAATGTGGCAATGGCAAGCCCATCGGCAGTTATCGCCATTTCTACGGTCGCACGATTGACTTCTATATTGAGCGCGAACTGACCGATGAAGAGAAGTTCACTTGCTCCCTGCTCAATCTCGCGCCGTCCGAGTATGGCCTTACCTCCAAGGAACTGATGCGGGTTTTCGGATGGACGCGCTATCGCTGCCGCAAAATAAGGTCGCTCCAGCGTTATGCCGAGACCTTACCTCTCTTCCGTGAGGATAGATGCGGCTACTTTGGCAAAGGCTGGCTCCTGGACTATAAGATAGGTCGTTTCATCGAAAGACTGAGGGATGCCAAACTCGAAGCCTTGAAGCAGGCTGAAAATAAAGCGATTTCCCGCGATATTTCTGCGTCGGGTGAGTAACTGGCAAGCGAAGCCGAGAAATCGCGGGAAACTCAAAGGAAACTATCAAATTTCAAACTTACCACATTATGACAACAAAAGATATTCTTGATTCTGAGGAAGTATCTCAGGATATTCAGCACCAAATCGATTTACATAAAGCTGCTCATAGCAGGAAACTCCACAAGCGCACTCCGCTCGAATCTTTGGAAGATAAGGGCTTGCTGAACGTGCAGAAGCTAAAGGATGAGTTCCTGAAAGTCCTCGAACGGAAAAGTGATCTGCCATCGTCGCAACGTCAGGCGGTCATCGACATTGTAGGCCCTGCATGGCGACGCGCTTTCTCTTCATTACCGGCAGAAAACGAAAGCAATGAGGAAGAGACCGAGAAAAGAAAAGAATCCTAATTGTGGCGAAAGTGCCATAAATAAAGGGGATTGATGGTTTTTCATCTTTCCCCTTTTTCTTTATTTACTAACAAAAAATTCTTTTTATGAGAGTTTTAATCAGCCTGAGCCATCTAAGGTGGCTGTGTCTTTTTCTTGTGAAGCCCATACCAAATGAGCAGGGCGATAATGAACCCGAGGAACGTTCCGTAAAACACCCCTTTGGTCGTGGACTTCAATTTCTCTTTCCCCGTAAGAGCATTGTTGGTGGTCTTCGATTTCTCTTCCCTGAGCCTCGTATAGCTGGCATAGAGGGAATCGTATTGAGCCTTGTAATACTGAGTGGAATCGCTGACAGAGGAAATATGCTCCCTATTATGCCATGATTCGTGCTTGATGACTTCGCCCTTATCATTGACGGTCACAACCGTGCTATCGCTGATTCTGACACTATCTTTGATATTGACTTTGTTGATGATGTTCACCGAATCACCCTGCTTCTGATAGATGGTGACGGTATCGCGCTCAACGATGGTTTTGCTGGTCGAGCATCCCACCGAGGTAAATGTCATGGCCATGAGGACGGCCAGCATGACAAAGGGAATCAGTATTCTTTTCATACCCATATAATTTTGTTTTCACGAATGAAGAAATGACCTCCGTTGGGGCAGTTGGTGGCAATGGATGGCGAGAGCGTCACCTTGCCGTTTTCTTCCTTATAATCCCATCCGTTTGGATCATGCGGCTTGATAGGCATTACGGCCTGCTCTCCGCAACCGTCAGGACATAGGCAGATAACCAGTCCGAAATAGAGGCTCACATAAAGCACCCCGTATTCGTATGCCGTAGGGCTTGGCATGTAGGTCACAAACTCCACCCTATCGAACTTATTCAGCCTATCCATGCCGTCAGAAGGTGATAGTTTTCTTCGGGATGGTGTTCAGCGTCAGGCTCCCATATTGAATGCCTTGCAAGCGGTTCATCCATCCTTTCAGGAATTTGTAATTAGTGGGCCAGTTCACGCAGATGTCGTTGAGGAACTTCTTTCTGCGCTGCCAAATCTGATTGAAGAATGTCCGCGCATCCTTCGAGTTCAGGGCTGCAATGGTCTTGGGGCCTACGATGCCGTCAGCTTTCACGCCAAGCATCTGCTGAGGAATGACGATACCATGCTTGCCACTTCCCCAAACCCAATCGACAAGGATATTGGCGATGCTCTGGTCTTTGATTTCGTCAGCCTTCCACTTATTCCAAAAGTTCAGACGACAGATGCGCATGGCATCCTCTTTGGTGATGAGCTTCAAGTCCTGAACATCGATGTCGCCGTCACCGTCCTTATCATATCCTTGCGCTTTCCATGTCGCAATGGTCACGCCGTACTTGGTCGCACCGCCACGGTCGCCCGGTACGTCCGCAAAGCCTCCCTCCCATGAGAGAATGAAAGGCCATAGATTTTCCAGTTTTGCCATAATTTAATATCCGTTTTGAGGTTCGCGCTGCTGACACTTCGGCCTGATGCAGCGATATTTCTGTAATTCTAATTCCGTTTGGGCATTTTTCAGCATCAGCTTATGTTCCCTATCTTGGACTTCGCGCAGCCGGTTGGTTTGCTCAATGAAGCGTTTTTCCTTTTCCATATTCTGCTCCACCATTTCTTTCAACTGGCCCTGCAGGAACTCAACCATTTCTTTCAACACCCCGAACTCGGCCTGATCTGCCTCTGCCTCCGCAATCCTGCTATTGGATTTGCGGTTGAGAAGATACTTGATGGCCTCCCATCCACCGAGTACTCCAGCTGCCGTTGCCATTGTAGTTATAATCGTCTCTAACATAGTCGTCAATATTTCTTGCCACAAAGGTACGTTATTTATTGCAATCTTATACCATGTGTTTACTCAATGGCGGGCATGATTGAATAAACATAGGAGATGGCCATACATGATACCTCAGTCCAAAAAGTATAGTTCCTATCCCTGAGGAAAAGGAGATAGACCACGCATGGGAGCCACAATAGCAGCAGGAGCGGGCGATTGAGCATCACCAACAACTGGGAGCATATACAACAGCCGATGCCGCCGATATTATGCTGCAAGCCATCTTCGCTCCTATAATTGGGAGTGACCGCTACCATGGAAAGCCCTACGACGGTCAGGAACGCGAGGAACTGGGTACCTTCGGAACTTCTTTCAAGCATGGAAGGTAACAAGAGACACCCAATGATAAGCAGGGTCAAGGTGAACGCTATCTTATGACTGACAAGATAGGCGGTGCTGGAGATTGATTCCAGCACACCGCCATTCTTCCGTATCATGGCCGCTATGAATGTCAGACATAGAATGAGCGAGAGGATGGCCATGTTCATAGCACCACATCTTCCAGCCACTCATTGATGGCATCTTTCTCCCTCCAGCCTTCGGTGAGCATCTGACGGATATAAGCAATACCTCCGAGATAGAACTGAGCCAACTCCTGCAGATTTTGGAAATTCTCGTAGATGGGCTTTTTCTCCGAATCCTCGCCGACCTTATAGCGGACGGGGAACTCTGCCAAATCGGGATAGTCGTGAGCCGCGTCGTGATAAGCCTTATAGTTTGACTGATTCTCTGCCGAGAGCCAAACATTGGCCACCTTGCCCTCATCTTCACCATGAAGAATGAGCCACTGATAGCCGCTCAGGATCTTATCATCCGTTTCAGCATCGATATGGGCGATAATGGCATCGCGGACATCATCGATGGTTGGCCGGTGGTCAACCTCTGCCGAGAATGATTCACACTCGAAGCCGTCGGTGACTTCCTTCACATGGAGATAGACCGTGATAAACCACTTTCTTGCTCCCTTACTTACCACCACTTTCGGTGGCCTTTCTGTCAAAGTCTCTTTCATAATGTTCAAATTCAAATATTAGTTGTCCGTTATATTCTCTTACTATAAGCATTCTATCTTGATACAGATACCTTTCTTCCTTCATAGTTATGCCGCTATATCGTATGGCAATGCCAGTTCACGGTATTTCTTCTTTGCTCGGATGCTTTGATAATGCCCTCGTATATAGAAATACTTGAAGAACTTACCTCCAAACTTTCCGAGGATTTCTTTTCTCTTGTTGTAGGTCGCTTTTCCTTTGCAGAAACCGAGATAGGAATTGACCACCTGCTCAATGCGCTTGCAGTCAAGGATGCTCAACTCTTCCTTGCTATAAATAAGCCGTGAGAATCCAACCACTCTTTCCTCAAATCGTGCCAGCGTCCTATTGGAGAGATATACTCTTCCTGGCTTGATGTAAGAGCCGACGAGGGCCACCCCATGACTGACTGGCTGCAGATATCGCTTATGCTTGTGCATTTCGAGTTTCAGCTTTCGCAAGAAAGCCTCCATCTTCGGAATAGATTTCATTAGGAAATCCAAATCATCACAGGCAATATCCCAATCATCCACAAACCGCTCGTATGAGTAGTTCTTTCTCCTGAATAGATATAGCACGTATTGGTCGAAGAATGACATCAGGAAGTTGGCGAATAGCTGGGTGGTCAGGTTCCCAATCGGTTCACCCTTTTCTTCACCGCATCCGAAAAGCGACTTATTAGGAGCAAGCCCAATCCAATCATCAGGGCATGAGTTCAGGACGCAATCATTTTCGGGATGGTGCATAACGGTGATATTGGTCGCTTTCGCAAGGATTCCCCAATACATTTCGGGCATACCCACCAAACCAAACTCAGCCCATCCTTTCCGCTCGTATCTCTTTTTCCATCTGATAATGAATCGCTTCAGCAGATACCATAGCATATTCTTATCGATGCTCATAAAGAAGCCTACCAAGTCGCCACGGAATACCCAAGCATCCTTATTGTAGTTATCAGATACCCGCGCCATTCCTTCGGCACAATGCTTGATACATTTCTCAGTTCCGTAGCCCTTTCGGCAGTTGAATGATACGTCGCCCTGAGAGACAAAGCGGTACTCGAAGAGCGGTTCCAGCCTCAGACATATCCAATGGTGAACAATACGGTCGCGGAAATTGGCCGCAAACACCTCCCTGAGTTTCGGATATCTTACAAGGAAGCATGTGGAGGTGGACGGTTTATAGGTTCCCGTCCACAACTCCCATGCGAGAGAAGGCAAGTCAGCCCATGCCACCTGCATATATGCCAACGCCTGAGGCGAAGACATTTTGCCGCGCATACAATCCCGATAAGCATCATGCACGGTCTTGAAGAACCGCATGAAAGCCTCATTGTGTATCGCTTCTTCGGGCAGATGGTCAAAGACGTATTCTAATCCATCAAATGCTGCCACTGGCCGAACAACGTTGTTGGTGTTATACTTGTTGTTGTTGTTGACGTTACCTGAGCCAAAATTCACGTTCCAAGCGTTGTTGGCACTGTTCTCAGTCACGCTCCAGTAGTTGCTGTCTTTCTGCGATTTTGCATCTTCGTAACTATCTTCGGTTCCGCTATCCGCATCACAACAGCGGTAAGCGTCCCACCCCATTTCAGGATGAAGCCCGACGATAGTAAATCGCCCATTTATCGGATTATGTGATACCCTGCCTATCATAATCTCTTTCGATTTTATGATTTGGTACCCTCACCACTTGTATAATCGCGCCACGCCACAAGCTGCGCGGTAATACTTTTCATCAATGCCTTCGACTTATTATCGAGATCCTTATCTACGATAACCTCCAATTTGCGAAGGATTGTGAAATCATTCCTTACTTCGTTCACAAGAATCATGGCACTTTCCTGATACCAGACCCTATCTTTCGGATTTCTCGAAATATCAGCCATGCCGATGGCTTTGCTGATTTCCGATACATTCATAAGCATTTGGTCAAAGAACTTCCGTAACTTATTGGGGCTTTTCACCACCAAGGCGGTCACGATGAATTTCAGGTTTGCCACCGACCTGTAAACAGGAAGTTGGGCTAACGTCTTTTTTGCCTTCTGTTTTTTGGCGTTGCTTTCCGCAATTGTGGACGCAGGAATCACAACGCCCTTCCTTTGTTCTGTCTCTTGCATTTTAATTGTTTTTTATTGGTTTGTTAATTATTTGCGCTTCGGATTCTCTCTGCGCTCTTTTTTCATTCTCGATTGCCATTTCTTCCCAAGCATCTTCGAGGTATTCCCCGTAGTCCTGGTATTCCCCATACTTTTTCATGTTATGACTTTTTAATTCACTCCCACCCCCTGCGGGCGTGTTGGAACACGCCCTAAAGAGGTGAAAGGTATCACGCTAAAGCGTGAATGTAAATGCTGCCACTGGCCGAACAACGATGCTGGTGTAACACTTGATGCTGCTGTAGACGGTACCTGAGCCAAAATACACGAACCAAGCGTTGTTGGCACTGTACTCAGTCACGCTCCAGTAGCTGCTGTTAGATGGAATAGCGAACGGAGTTCCAGTTATACCGGCATCGTAAATCCTTTGCAGGATATTGGCGAATAACGGTATCAGGGCCTCAGTCGTTATCGTCTCATCGGCATTTGCTCTCGTACATCTGCCGCC
>JAEEGL011029911.1_pt1 | contig 14949 bp, 10 predicted proteins | sample 9134231 | NCBI WGS metagenome assembly JAEEGL01 (sample SAMN16246548, study PRJNA631951) | gut metagenome | biome: gut microbiome; feature: rumen; material: fiber-attached | host: Bos | place: Iran: Karaj | collected 2018-10
CGGCCTTTTATAATATTCGGTTGCTCTTTAGCATATAAAGACAAGCAAATCAATGACAAAAGCAGCAAAAAGAATGACTTACGCATCATCTATTATTTTACGTTAAACCTAACTTTTATTGAAATTACAAAGATTGGCTTTATTTCTTAAAATGCATTCAGACTACGCATTTTTATTGCCCAATATTAGCCGTATCGATTATTACAAATTGAAGTAGTTGCTGCGGTCGAGGTTGCGGTAGTTGATGGCCTCCATGATGTGGTGGTGGCGGACGGTGGGGGAGGCTTCGAGGTCGGCGATGGTGCGTGCGACCTTGAGGATGCGGTCATAGGCGCGGGCGCTCATGTTCATGCGGTCCATGGCGTCGTGCAGTTGCTCGAGTCCGGCGGCGTCGGGCTCGGCGTATTTGTGTAGCAGTTTGGGCGTCATCTGTGCGTTGCAGTAGATGCCTTTCTCCCCCTTGAAGCGCTCAGCCTGGATGTCGCGTGCGGCGATGACGCGTGCGCGGATGGCGGCGCTCGACTCGCCGGCCTGCTTGCTGGAAATCTGCTCGAACTCCACGGGCTGCACTTCAATCTGCAGGTCGATGCGGTCGAGCAACGGTCCGCTGATTTTGCTCATATAGTTGATGCGCTGGTAATCGGTGCACACGCAGGGCTTCTTGGGATGGCCGTAGTAGCCGCATGGGCACGGGTTCATGCTCGCCACGAGCATGAACGAGGCGGGGTACTCGGTGGCATAGCGGGCTCTGGAAATCGAAATCACGCGGTCCTCGAGCGGCTGCCGCATCACCTCAAGCACCGCCCTTGGGAACTCTGGGAGTTCGTCTAGGAAGAGCACCCCGTTATGTGCCAGGCTTATTTCGCCCGGCGTGGGATAGGAGCCGCCGCCCACCAGGGCCACAGGCGAGATGGTGTGGTGCGGCGAGCGGAAGGGTCGCACGGTCATCAGCGTGGTGCCTTGCTTGAGTTTGCCGGCCACGGAGTGTATCTTGGTGGTCTCGAGGGCCTCCCTGAGTGTGAGCGGTGGCAGGATTGACGGCAGGCGCTTGGCCATCATGCTCTTTCCCGATCCGGGACTGCCCACCAGCAAGATGTTGTGTCCTCCGGCGCAGGCCACCTCGAAGGCGCGCTTGACGTTCTCCTGGCCCTTTACGTCGGCGAAATCGTAGTCGAAGGTGCCTTGTGCGCGTGCAAACTCGGCGCGTGTGTCGACCCGAGTGACCGGAATGGCGCCTGTGTCGCCGTTTAGGAAGGCCACCACCTGCTGCAGCGAGTCGGCCCCGAGGATGTCCAGGTTGTTGACCACGGCGGCCTCGAGGGCGTTTTGCCGGGGCAGGATGAACCCGTCGAGCCCCAACTCTCGCGCCACGATGGCCATCGGCAGTGCTCCGCGTATGGGCCTCAGCGAGCCGTCGAGCGATAGTTCGCCCATGAGCATATAGCGCCCCAGCAGGTCGTCGGCCAGCAGCCCGTCGGCAGCCATGATGCCCACCGCCAGTGGCAGGTCGTAGGCCGAGCCCTCCTTCTTCACGTCGGCCGGCGACATGTTGATCACCACGTTGCGCATCGGGAAGTCGGCCCCCGTTTGCTGTATGGCGCAGCGCACGCGCTCAGCGCTCTCCTTCACGGCCGTGTCGGGCAGGCCCACCAGCACGAAGCCCGTGCCCGGCTCTACCGACACCTCAATCTCCACTTTTATGGCGTCAATGCCCTGAACGGCAGCCCCCAAAGTGCGTTTAAGCATAAGCGAAACAGTTTTTTAGTTTTACGATTAACGGCCATCCAGCCATTCCAACCAATCTCAACCGCAAATTTACAATTTTTTCCCATCATCCCCCATCAAACAACACAAAAAAATCCTCAAGGCTGCTTTCATGGGAGCGTGTGGCGGTGGTGGAGCGTGTTGGAGAAGAAGTGTGTGAGCAGTTGGTCGGTGCATTCGGCCGCGTCACCGCCGTGGCGGTATTGTGGGCAATGCTTGTAGGTGACGTTGCACCCCTGGCGCTTGAGCGCGTCGACCGCCGCCGTGCAGTCGGCCTCGCTGGCTGTGTTGAAAAAGTAGACCGGGGTGGATGTCATGCGCGGGTCTTCGCTCGACATCGCAATGGCTGCGGCAAACACGTCGCCATGGTCGGCAGCATAGTCCCAGGCCCCGTCGCCACCATCCGACGAGCCCGCCACATACACGCGCTCCGGGTCAACGAGCCCCTTACTCACATAATCGTTAATGATGTGCCGCACCTCGCCGGCGCATTCCTTCCACGTCACGCACGTGGGCGATGAAGCCTTGTGGCAGATGGGTAGCAGGGCGATTGCTTTAATCTGGTGACGCTCAAGATATTGCAGAATCGAGTCATCGGCGGCACACATGTCGAGGTGGTTTTTGACAAAGTAATCGTGCTTTGCCTGGTCGTGCACCCCGCCGTGCAGCCACACCACCATCAGTGCTCGGCCAGGCAGGTCGGTGTGGATGTTCACCACCCGGCAGGGCAGGTTGTAGGTAAAGTCGCCGCTGGGCAAGGTGAGCGACCCGCCGCGCTGTGTGCTGCAACTCACGGCAAGCACGGCCACCGCGGCCACAATCAAATGTGCATAGTATTTCATTTTGCTCATAATTCAGTAGATTCTCAAGACCCCACAAAGTTACTCATTTTTTGTAAAAGTGATAAAAAAATTGCAATAGTTGATGAGAATGTTTGAGATTATTGTTATATTTGCAGATTAATAGCGAATAATTCTAATTTTTCTTAACTTATTAAACATTCTTTTTATGAATTACAAGATTGTTGATATCGAAGGCATCGGCGAAGTGTATGCCGAGAAATTAATTGCTGCTGGCATCAAGAGCACTGATGACCTGCTGAACAAATGCGCCAATCCCGCTGGCCGCAAGGCCTTGGCCGAGGAGACGGGCATCTCGCCGAAACTGATTCTCACGTGGACAAACCACTGCGACCTGATGCGCATCGACGGCGTGGGCCCGCAGTTCTCGGAGTTGCTCGAGGCCGCTGGCGTCGACTCGGTGAAGGAGTTGAAGCATCGCGTACCCGCCAACCTGCAGGCCAAGATTGAGGAGGTGAACGAGCAGAAGCACCTGGTTCGCCGCGTACCCTCGGTGGTCGAGGTTGAGAAGATGGTGGCTCAAGCCAAGGAGTTGCCCCCGGTGCTGGAGTATTAAGCGACTTTGTGCATAAGTGACGACGTAGGGACGCAGCGACCCCCGGTCTGCGCCCCTGCCGACTCATGTGTGGACGCATCCTGGAGCAGTCGCATGTGCGTCAACTGTGAATTACGCGAATTTTATTAATTATTTGCTGCTATTGCTGGCTCGTGAAAATGCGCAATCATAGCATCTATATTCAAAAAGTGTGGTCAAAGGGACTCCCTTTGACCACACTTTGGAGAGTAAATGCGTGGGGAATTAGAGGCTTTTGGTATGCTAAAGAGGGCTTTGAAATATATTATTTATCCACCTAAGTCGGTTGGCGAGGCAAAGTTGAAGGCTCGCTTTGCCGGCCAGTGGGTCGTTGTGACCGGGGCGACGTCGGGCATCGGTGAGTCGCTGACTCTGCGGCTGATACAGGCGCGGGCCAACATCCTGATGATTGCTCGTAACGAGGCGAGGCTTCAAGCCTTGTGCGCCCAGGCCGCATCCAATGGCTGCCAAGCGCGTTATCGCGCCATCGACTTGAGGCAACGCGAGCAGTTGGACGCCCTGTGCGCCGAGTTGCGGGAAGAGTTGCCGCAGGTGTCTTACCTGTTTTGCAACGCGGGGAAGTCGATTAACCGCTCGATTAGCGACTCTATCGACCGAATGCACGATTTCGACCGCACCATGGACCTCAATTACCGCTCGCTGGTGGCGTTGTCGCTGGCGCTGATGCCCTCGTTGCGCAACGCCCAGGGCCGTATTGTCTACACCTCATCGGTCAGTAGCCGCTATCCGTTTGTCCCCGGCTGGTCGGCTTATCATTCGTCGAAATGCGCCGCCAATGTGTGGTGCCGCACAGCCCGCAAGGAGTACAAAAGCCTCGGGGTGAAGGTGCAGGTGGCCTATATGCCGCTGGTGCACACCCCGATGTCGGACGTTAACGAGACCTACAAACGCATGCCGGCATATTCAGCCGACGAGGCCGCCTGCGTGTTGCTGCGGCTGGCCATGAGCGAGAAGTTTTGCTACAAGCCCTGGTGGGCCATTTAACATGCCTGAGCGCGTATGAACCGAAGTATAATTGCCAAGTTAGCCCGGCTGCATATCATCACTCCGCGAGGCATATACAACCTCGTCAGATGCTTTATTCGCGAGGGCGTTTCGATAATGGCCCTGATGCGCTTTGCGGCAACATACTATCCCGATTGTTGCGCGCTGGTGTCCGATGGCAAAAGGTTTTCTTATCGCGAGGTGTATGACCATGCCCGACAACTGGCGAAGGTTCTTTTAAAAATTCACGGCCTAAAGGCCGGGATGGCCGCTGGGGTGATGTGCCGAAATCACGTAGTGGCTGCACTGCTGTTGCCAGCGCTGTCGCGCCTCGGGGTAAGGGTGAAACTGATTAACACCGGCATGGCCCAAAGCGCTGTGAATGAACTCGTAAATAAGAGCCGCCTCGACCTGCTCATCGTCGACGGCGAACTGAAATCGACGCGCCTCCCCGAAGAATTGCCGTGCGATGTGACGACAACCGAAGAGTTGCACACGCTTGTTTTCGACAATAACCGCGAAATCGCCGCCGATGTTCCGCGCGTGCGGCGAGGCGGCGAGATTTCAGTGTTCACAGGAGGCTCTACTGGCCATCACAAAGAAGCCGCGCGAAAAATGCACATCGCCCAGTTCTTGCCGCCGCTGTTTGCCTTGCTCAAGGTTATCAACATCGATGAGCGCAAGAGTGTGTTCTTGCCATTGCCCATTTATCACGGTTTTGGCCTGGCCACGATCATCATCTCCTTGCTGATGGGCAAGAAGGTGTGCCTGATGAGCCATTTTGACGCCTGCGAAGCGCTGAAGATTATTGCCGCCGAACAGGTTGAGGTATTGCCCGTGGTGCCGGCCATGCTCGCGCGGCTGTGGCAGAGCGAAAATGCCGCCGCCTCGCTGCGGTCGGTAAAGTGCATCATCAGCGGTGGCGACCGCCTCGACAGGAAGTGGATCGACATCACCAGCCAGCACCTGGGGCGCGTAATCTTCAACCTTTACGGCACCTCGGAGGCAGGATTCTTCATGATTGCGTCGCCCGACGACCTCCTGCTGTACGACGAGGTGACGATAGGCCGGCCCATACGCGGCGTAAAATGCAAGGTTGAGAGCACCGACGGCCTTGGCGCGCTGTGGGTGCGCTCGTCGTGGGCGATGGTCGGCATGAAGGATAAGTGGCAAAATACAGGCGACCGAGTTTACCGAAATGCCGAGGGCTATTACTTTTATCGCGGGCGCACCGACAACATGGTGGTGTGCGGCGGCGAGAACATCTTTCCCGAGAATGTGGAACGAATCATCAACTGCCATCCCGACGTAACCAAGTCGCTGGTCTTTCCAGCCTTTGACGACCATTTTGGCACAATGTTGAATGCGAAAATTGAACTGAAGCCCAATTCCCTTGCCACGGCCGACGAAATAAGGGCTTGGCTGCAGCCACGCCTGTCGCGTGCCGAGATGCCTCGCCACATCGTTTTCGAGCCAATCGACATCAGCGAAACCGGCAAGACTGTGCGCAACTGCGAGTAGTGGCGCTGTGCGCAGGGGTGGGGAGTTTGTTAACATTTGCCAAGTCGGAGTCGTTTTTGCGGCAATAATTTGTGGAATTCAGTATTCTTTATGAATTTTGCACCCAAATTTCAGCCTACGAGGCGACATTACACAAGTAATCATGCAGCAAACGAGCAACGAAAATTACAATATAACCGAGGATGCGGCAGGTCAGGCCGACTTTGCCGAGGTCCTTGAGGTGGCGGCAAAAGCCGGGCACATCCTTCTGGAGAACGGAGCGGAAATCACTCGCGTGGAGGATATTATGAGCCGCATCGCATCGCATTATGGCGTGGATTCGGGCAACTTCTTTGTCCTTTCTAACGGCATCTTCACCACTGGCCGCGCCAACAAGGTGACGAAGTCGGGCGGCCAGGCGTCGACCTACGCCAACGTGGAGTTCATCCCCTTGCGCGCCATTCAGTTGTCGAAAGTAGTGGCTGTGAATCGCCTGAGTTATGACATCTCTAACGGCCGAACGACACTTGCCGAGGCTCGCGAACGCCTTGAAACCATCAATGCTGCGCCCCAGAAGCCCGCATGGGAGCAGATTTTGGGGTCGGGAATCGGTGCCGCCGGCTTTTGCGCGGTGTTTGGCGGCGGCTGGCTCGACTGCGCCGCAGCGTTAGTGGTGGGGCTGCTGCTCTATGCCTTCGTCTTGGGCGTCAGCAGCCGTTATCTGTCGAAAATTGTGGGCGGCGTGTGCAACGCCTTGGTGGCCACGCTGCTGTGCATCATTTGTTGGCGAATGGGCTTTGGCGAGAGTCTGGCCAATGTTATCATTGGCGCCATCATGCCGCTAATTCCTGGTGTGCCCTTTGTGAACGGGGTGCGCGACCTGGCCAACTCGGACTATATCGCCGGATTTACACGCCTCACCGACGCCATGCTGGGCTTCCTGTGCATTGCCGTGGGCGTGTCGCTCGTTTTCCTCTTCGACGGCTGGCTGAATGGTGGCATGGTGAGCATCAGTATGACGGTGAATCCGCAGACGTCGAGTCTGTTGCTGCAATCGCTTGCCGCCTTTGCCGGTACGGCGGCGTTCGCCCTGCTATTCGGCATTGACCGCGAGCACTATGTGCCTGCCGGGGTGATTGGCGCCATCGGATGGTTTGTCTACCTGATTTTGGTGCGCAATTGCGGAGCCACACCCGTTGTTGCCACCTTGGTGGCATCCACACTGGTGTGCATCCTCTCGCGCATGGCCGCCATCCCATTCCGCATCCCCGCCCAGGGTTTCCTGTTGTGCGGCATTTTCCCACTGGTCCCCGGAGCCGGAGTCTTCTGGTTTACCTATTATCTGACTGGTTCCCAGTTCGACCTGTCGATGCAGAGCGGCTGGATGGCGAGCAAGGTGGCCATCGCCATCGTGTTGGGCATCATCTTGGCCATGGAGTTGCCGCAGCGCATTTTCTCGCACAACCACCGCACCCATTAATACTATACGGGATAGCCTTGATTTGCAATGTTTTAACGTTCAAGTGTGGTCAAAGGGACTGTCCCCATGACCACACTTGAACGCATTTTTGGGGTTTAGTAAATCGGCTTTTGTGTGTATATATAGTGTATGACACAACGAAAACGACATTTTGAGCGACTTTACAAGTTGCATTATCGTGCCATGTATCGGCTGGCCAGCATACTGCTGCACGATGATGACGAGAGCAAGGACATTGTGCACGATGTCTTTGCCCGGCTGCTTGCCGACCAAGTGGAACTGCGTGAAGAGTCCGCTCAATCCTACCTATTGTTAAGCGTGCGCAACCGCTGCTTGAATGTGATTCGCAACCGCAAAATCCACGAGCAGGCACAGCGCTACTTGCTGCCTGCCGAGGTGGTAGAGCAAACCTCGCCCGAAGACCTGGAGCGCGAGATTGAAGCGTTAAAGGCCGGCATCAACGCCCTTTTCCCGCCCATCTGCCGCGAGGTGATACACCTGCACTTCGCCGAAGGCTTGCCTTTCAGGGAAATCGCCGAGCGCTTGGGCGTGAGCGAAACCACCATTTATAAGCACTTGCGCAATGCACTTGACCAATTACGTCAAACACTAAAATCCACCGAACGATGAAAAAGACCGATTTACTGTTCCAGATGCTGGAGCATCCCGAGCAATACAGCGAGGCACAATGGCGAGATATCCTTGCCGATGATGAGTGCCGTGAACTCTATACGCTGATGTCGAAGACAAAAAGTGCAAGCGAGTCACCTGAAATTTCCGACGACGAGATTGCCGCCGAGTGGCAACGCCTGTCGCAGTCGCGTGCCGCCGTGATTCCCTTGTGGCGCAAGATTGCCGCCGCAGCAGCCATTGTGATTGCATTGTGTGGCATCACCTATGCTGCTGTGCACACCGGATTCTTTGGGTTGCATGAGCAAAAAACGCCCCAAAACGAGGCTCAAAAGTCAGAAGTTACCGCACCCCGCCCGGTTCAGGCCACGGCCGTCGAAACCGCAAACGACAGCATGCCGGTCGTTGCCGAGCCGCAACTCTACGACAATGTGCCACTGGAGCAGATACTGAGCGAACTCTCGGCCTACTACCATGTGGACGTGGAGTACCGCTCCCAGGAGGTGCGCTCGCTGCGACTCTACTACCAATGGGAGCCCGACTATCCGCTCGACAAGGTGGTGGAGATGCTGTCGCACTTCGAGTCGCTCAGCATCCATCGCGAGGGAGACAAACTGGTTGTGGCATCGTCACAGGAGGGCAAGCAATGAAAAGACTATTGACAATTACGCTATTGCTATGCACTCTTGTAAACACTGCTATGGCGCAGCGCATTACCCATAGTTTCAACAACGTGTCGATGAGCGACGCGCTGAAGTATGTGCAGCAGCACACGAGCAAACACAAGATTGTGTTCATCTACAATGAACTTGAGGACTTCAAGGTGACCACCTCGGTTCGCAACAAGTCGGTGCCCGAAGCCATCAAGCAACTCATCGGCTTCTATCCCATCCGCATGACGCAAAGTGGCGACAACGAAATCTATGTGGAATGCATCTACAAAACCGACCAACGCCTCAAGGGCACCATCGTCGACGAGCAAGGCCACCCCCTGGCCTACGCCAACGTTGCTATCCTTAATCCTGCCGACTCAACGCTGCTCACAGGAGGTGTCAGCAATGAGAGTGGTCGTTTCGTGATTCCTACTGAGGCCCACCGTGTCATCGTAAAGTGCAGTTTTGTCGGCTATCGCACCTACTATCGTAATTGCGAGGCTGGCGATATAGGCACCATCCAGATGCGACCTGCTGAGTATATCATCAACGGTGTGACAGTAGAGGGCAGCCGTATCATGAACTATGTGGATAAGTCAGTCCACACCTTCACTAATGAGCAAATAAGGCAAGCCCGCAATGTCCGTGACCTTCTGGAACACGTTGAAGACTTGAAGATTGATCCGATTAGCAATAAGATTCAGCGAATGGACGGCGGCAGCGTGAAAATACTAATCAATGGCATAGCAGCCTCAGACATTGACCTGAAGGGCATTCCTGCCAATAAAATTTCAAGGGTAGAATACTACAACATTCCTCCTGCCCGCTATGCCGATGCCGGAACACTCATCAATGTGATTACCAAGCGGATGGAGACGGGCATCAATGCAGGCATAGAGGCAAGGACGGCCTTCACGACAGGTTTCACAGACGATGAGGCCTACTTGAACCTGACTTCAGGCAACCATCAGTTTTCACTCTCTTATTCGTTTAGTTTGCGAGACTATACGAAGCGTTTTGGCGAACGGACTTACGACTATACACTGCAAAGGTACCTTACTGACGAAACTGCACCAGCGTCTCCTGTTCATTACAATTATCAAAAAAAGACCCACGACAAATTTGGCTATACTTGGAACGAACCCGTCATCAAATACACCTACAACAAGCCAGATGACATAGCGGTGCAGATAGTGGCAACACCTCGTTTCAATCATATTAATAGCGATGGGCAGAGTGATATCCAAAACACATCAACACTTAACGCCACCGTTGCAGGGAAAGGTAAATTTGGCGTCCGCATGAGCACATTCGGTCCAGAACTTAACGTGTATGCTCAGAAAACGCTGCCTAAGAATCAGGAACTGTCGATAGACCTTGTGGGAACCTATTATCACAACAGCAGCAAGAACTGGGCTGAGGAGGTGGCTATCAGCGACGGTGAGGTATGGCTGTCAGACAACCAAGAGCAACAGAACAACAAGTACTCCTTTATTGGTGAATTGGCTTATACGAAGAAGTGGGGGAATAGCAACCTGAGCATGGGCTATCGAGGATCGTTCGGACGCTCGAACGCCACCATCAGCAACGTGCTCTCAGACTATAAGGACTATAAATACTCGTCAGCCAGTTATCAGCACTATATGTATGCCGAATATGGTGGCAATCTTGGAAAATTGATGTACCGTATCGGTGCCGGAGCCACACAAGTAACCCAGGACAACACCGATGCCCACGACTCCCACTGGCTCTTTACTCCGAAGCTCATCTTGAGTACCAACCTGTCGAAGACGATGAGCCTTCAGTGGGTCACTTCGTCACAATCGAACACACCACCCATCTCACAACTCAGCAACAATGCCAGCCTCGTCATTCCTGGAGTGCTGAGCATTGGCAACCCGTATCTGAAGAGTTATAACACTTATCGGTCGGAACTTATCCACAAGTGGAACCTCGGCTGGCTACAGACCCAAATCGGACTACATTATGAGTATACCGACTCTCCTATCAACCGCTATTATACGCAACAAGAGATTAACGGCCTGCAATATATCGTGAGCACCAACGAAAATGCCAACTATAGCAGTGAACTGGGTGGGTCATACCTGATAGTCATCAGTCCCTTTAAGAGTCAAATTCTAACGTTGACCTTGCAAGGTTATGTGTCTCGGCAGACCGTCAGCAGCCCCATTATCGGGCACTACCATCACACGTGGGCACCGCTCTACTATGCCGTGCAGTTCCGGAAGGGCAACTGGGGAGCCTCCTATGTAGGGAACATCGTGTCAAAACGCCTCGACGGATCCACACTGGATGCCGGCGAGAATCGGTCTTACTTGCAGGTTTACTGGCAAAAGAAGAGTTTGCGAATCTTTGCCGCTGACTATTGGATCTTCACCCGCTCACGCTATTCAGGCTACAGCATGCCGACCAGCATTCTGCAAAATACATATAAAACCTGGATTGACGACAATAAGTCGATGTTTGTTCTCGGTTTCAGTTACGACTTCTCTACAGGAAAGAATATTAAGATTAATCGTAAACTCCGAAATAAGGACTCTGACACAGGCAGTTTCTAATTTAAGAAAACAAAAATAGTTTCTTTCGGCTGGCAGTTGATAGACTTGACACTGATGCTGCCTGCCTTTACCAAGAAAAAGACGAAAATAAATGAGACGACTTATAATCATAGTACTGTTGTTATTTGCCGTAGTTGACGCTGCCATGGCGCAGCGCATCACCCACAGTTTCAACAACATGTCGATGAGCGACGCGTTGAAATATGTGCAGCAACAGACAAGCAAACACAAGATAATCTTCATTTTTAACGAACTGGAAGACTTCAAGGTGACCACCTCGGTTCGCAACAAGTCGGTGCCCGAAGCCATCAAGCAACTCATCGGCTTCTATCCCATCCGCATGACGCAAAGTGGCGATGAAATCTACGTGGAATGTACCCACAAGACCGACCGACATCTCACAGGCCGCGTGGTCGACGAGAAAGGCCAGCCGCTGGAGTTTGCCGACGTGCGGTTGCTCAACCCGTCGGATTCGGCCTACATAACCGGAGGCGTGACCAACGCCAGCGGCGTGTTTGTCATCCCGCTCGACAAACCGCGAGTCATCGCCCGCTTCAGTTACATCGGCTATAAGCCCGTGTACAAACTTTGTTCGCACGAAAACGTGGGCACGATCCAACTCCAAATCGAGGCCACCCAACTCGGTGAACTGACCGTAAAAGGGGAACGCATCTTCTCAAGGGCAGAAAATGGGCATTTAACCTATAACATGCCTGCGTTGCTGCAAGTCATGCCGGCCGACAATGCCTATGAAGCGCTGACCCGCATCCCTGGCGTGGCCGAGTTCAATGGAAACATTACATTTTCAGGGCAAACGGTAACGCTCATCATCAACGGCAAAGCAACCACACTCACCGCCGAGCAAGTGGCTGAGCGGTTGAAACAGATGCCTGCCGAAATGCTGGCAAAAGCCGAGTTGATGCCTTCGGCACCCGCCAAGTATCATGTGCGAGGCATGGCTATCAACATCATTACCAAGGACTTTTCAGGGACCAATCAGTTCTCAGGACAATTAATGAGTGGCTGGCGACAGAGCAAATACGGCACGGGCTATGCGGGTGGCAGTTTCATCTACAACCATGGCAAACTGGGCATCGACGCATCGTACACCTACACCAATGGCTCGGTTTACGGTAGGGCGGAACATGAGGCCAACCATCCGCTGGGTGACCATCGCGTGGCCTATAACGACAAGACCCGCTACCGTGGCGACGGCATCAACCATGAGTATCGCATCGGCTTGGACTATGCCTTTGCCGAAAACAACCGCCTGTCACTGGCCTATACCGGCGAGTGGGACAAAACCAACTCCACCAACACGACGACGGGAACGGCCCCCTCGATTCAGCATTCGCGCGACAATGAGTATCTGCACAATGTTGATGCCAGTTATTCGGCCCCGTTCGGCATGCAAGTTGGTGTCTCCTATACCAACTACCAGGAGCCTCGCACGCAAAGTCTTGACGGACAGTTGAACGACATCAGCCGAAACCTCTACGTCGACAGTCGCCAGGAAGTAAGCAAATGGCTCTTCACGGCCGACCAGACCCACACTTTGGCGAAAGGGTGGGAACTGAGTTATGGCGGCAAGGCGCAGTTCACCAACAACAACAGTTATCAGACCACCCTCGACGAGAATCGCCAACCCATTGCCGACGCCACCTCGCATGTCGATTACGACGAGCGCATCGTCAATGCCTACGCGGGATTCAGCAAGCAGGTTGGCGAGTCGTTGAATCTCGAGTCGTCACTTACCGCCGAGCAATACCACGCTACGAAGTGGAACGAGTGGCGCCTGTATCCACAGTTCAATGCCATGTGGAATGTCAACGAAAAGAACATGCTCAACCTCGCGTTCAGCAGCGAGGCCGTATACCCCAGTTACTGGAGCATCATGAGCAGCATCTACTACGCCTCGGCCTACAGCGAAATATGGGGTAATCCCGACCTTAAGCCAATGTCGAAATACGACTTGAACCTAATGTGGCAGTGGAACCATAAATACACGTTTACGGCTTTTGCGACCTTTGAGCCCGACTATTTTGTGCAAATGGCCTATCAGCCCACCGACCGCATGGCGGTGGTGATGAAGGAGACCAATTTCAACTATTCCAACTACTACGGCCTGCACGCCTCGGTCCAGTTCGCTGTTGGCAATTGGCTCAATGGCCAGGTAAACGCAACGGGCCTTTATCGTCACGATAAAAGCCGCAACTTCTTTGATCTTCCGTTCAATCGAACACGCTTGTCGACCATCCTTGGCGGAACGTTCATAGCCAAATTGTCATCGCGCCACAACATCCAGTTCGCCCTTCATCCCTTCTTCCAGTCGAAAGCCATCCAGGGTGTGTACGACATCGACCCGATGTTCCGCTTGAACGCCTCACTGAGTTGGACATCCGACAACGGCAAGTGGAGCCTCACGGCGCAAGGCGCCAACATCTTCAATGGTCATACCAATGTCCGTTCCACCCTTGCCAACCAAGACTACACCATGCGAATTTGGGACACTAATAAGCCCAACGCCTCGCTCAAGGTCATCTATCGCATCGGCAGTTACAAAGAGAAGAAGCGAAAAGAAGTCGACACATCCCGCATGGGTTATTAATTCACAGGAGGACAAGTGATGTAATAACTTGTGAAAAATCGAGCATTCGAACGATCGGGTGCTCGATTTCTTTTTTTGCGCTGTTCTTTGTGTGTAATGATATTTATTGTACTTTTGTAATCAGGAGACATAACATCGTTTTTAAAAGAAGCAGCGAGTTTGTTGACTCTAATCAACGTTGAATAATTATCATTAATCAGTTTGCCATATGAATGATACGCATAATACCGGAACCGGGCGTTTATACAATGGCGTAGCCCGTCCGCAGTACACCCCTGAAATGATTCGCTCATTAAAGCCCGACGAGATTTTCGTCTTTGGGAGCAACCTTGGCGGCCATCATGGCGGAGGCGCTGCCCGAGTTGCAGTAAATAAATTTGGCGCAGTGTGGGGGCAAGGTGTCGGCCATCAAGGACAATGTTACGCAATTCCCACTATGCAAGGTGGTGTGGAGACTATAAAACCTTACGTGGATCAGTTTGTCGACTTTGCCAAAAATCATGGTGAGTTGTTTTTCTATGTCACACGCATAGGCTGTGGTATTGCCGGTTTTAGAGATGAGGATATCGCCCCGTTGTTTAGGAATGCAGTTGGTGTCGAGAACATTTGTCTCCCAAAGTCGTTTGTCGACGTTTTCGCCAATACTATCAAGGCTCCTGAGTCGTATAAGGTGATGATGTACGGCCAGTGCCGCACATTTGCCGACATTGTAAAATCACTCAACAATAATAAGCGTTACCACACTTATGAAGAACTCATGCCCGATTTTTTGAAGGTTATTAAAGAGTATCAGAAGCGGGGAACAGCCAATAAAGATTTGCTGGTAATCTTGGAGAATGTTCTTCGTGAGAATGAAAAAGACTTGTTTTCTGGCGAAAGTTTCCACTTTGACCAGTTCGTACAAAAGTTGGACTCCTTATTTGACAACAGGGACACCTCAAAGATTGATGTCATTTTCACGAATCGCCAGATGACAAAACTGCTGATTCTTCTAAAGACCCTCAATGACATCTGCCGCTACACCGATATCGATCTGTTAAGAAACGACCTCCTCGCTATTGCATCCGGAAGATACAATTGCGGCGATAACAGTTATATGGGCGACCCATTGGATGGGTGGAACTATCCCATTAATTGGTTTCTGCATGGGTTACAAGAACAGTGGGACAACATTGTCGCCAATGGCGTGTTAGACAACCAACTCCTTGAAAAGGTTATGTTTACAAACCACATGACGAGAGTTCAAAAAATGGGCTTAAACGCCGTTATCGACAATGATTTTGAGATTGATGGCCC
>JAEEGL011109889.1_pt1 | contig 14949 bp, 8 predicted proteins | sample 9134231 | NCBI WGS metagenome assembly JAEEGL01 (sample SAMN16246548, study PRJNA631951) | gut metagenome | biome: gut microbiome; feature: rumen; material: fiber-attached | host: Bos | place: Iran: Karaj | collected 2018-10
GGACTCTGGTGCGTAAAGGTAGACTATCGTCCGAAAAAGCTAATCTTAGGGGCTATCGTCTCTTTGATATCCTGGGGAGCGCTTGTCGTTTTTAGTATTCTGAGGTTGTTTAGACGTCAAAAAAACGTCAATCAAAAACTTAGAACAAATCCGCGTCTTCATGGCGATCTTCTGCAAATTCCTCATGAACGCCAAGACGCAGGTTCTCGAAACGAGCCAAGACAAAAATTAGATCGCCAATTCGATTAAGCCAAGCGCCTACTCGTGGAGAGAAAGAAGGATCAAAACGAAGTAAAGCGCATGCGCGCCGTTCGGCTCGCCGACAAATTGATCTCGCTATGTGGAGACAAGTTGAAGATTGCGTCCCAGAAGGCAAAATAAAAACGCGCGTGGGTTCCAATTTCGCGTCCCATATGTCGATCACCCTCTCGACAGCTTTTACGTCGGACTCGCGAACCAGCTTTACCTCAAATTTTGCCGGATTAGTCGAAGCGACTTCGGTCCCAACCACATAAAGTCGGTACTGTAAACGTCGAAGAATTCTATCGACCTCGGGATCTACGCCAATCGCTCTTGCATGCCCAAGTTGAGAACTCAATTCGTCGAGCGTTCCTAACAATTCGATCCGACGATGATCCTTTCCAACACGCGGACCAAACAACAAAGAAGTTTCGCCCAAATCGCCGCGACGACTATACAGCCGCGTTCTCTTTTTAGAATCCATCTATACCGATAAAAGACTTACAACAACCAGGAGACCAACGAACACAAATAATCAATCAAACAAACAATCGAGTCGTCAGCGAGAAGAAACAGAAATGCCCGTGCCGTTCTCGCGAGGTAAAACAATTTTCCCCAAATCTAATTCTACGCCAGTCCCAATCTTTTTATCAATTAACATAGGACCGTCAAGATAAACATAGTCTAAACGAGGAGCAAATTGCGCCGTGGCGCTAGCTGCTATTGACGATTCAATCGTATTGCCGATCATCGTTTTAAAACCTAAGGCCCGCGCCTTCTCCAAAGCATGGTGCGTCGAGTTTAAACCGCCAAATTTTACAGGTTTTAAATTTAAGCCGTCAAAATAACCCAAACACTTTTCAATATCTTCTTCGCAACGACAACTCTCGTCGGCAATCAAGGGAAACGGACACGCTTCCTTCAGTCTCTTCATTCCATCCCAATCGTCGGGATGAAGAGGTTGTTCAATCAATTCGATGTTGAGAGTCTTCAACTCGTCCATATAATCAAGAGCCTGCTGAAGCGTCCAGCACCCATTAACGTCAAGTCGAAAAGGAGCGGTCGTTCGTTTGCGCAGCTCACGCAAAATGGTCATATCCTCGTGAGATCCCATTTTCACGCGATAAAGAGGCCAATTCGGTTGTTCGCTAAATTTCTCAAGAATTCGATACAACGAATCAAGACCTAACGTATAACTCGAAATAGGCAGACATCTGGGATCATATCCCCACACCCGCCAAAGAGGAATATTTCTCAGCTTACCCCACAAATCACAAGCGGCCATTTCAATAGCGGAAACGGCTGCTGGATTGGGATTGTCTTTAAAAACTGGCGCAATGTGTCGACGGAAAGCATATGGATCCGCCAACGCATAATTAACGGTAATATCACGACACGCCTCTAGCGAACGAACCATGCTTTCAATGGAAACGCCCCAATGCAGATCCTCGTACGCTTCGCCATAACCGCGAAGACCGTCTTGTTCCAACTCGACGACTACCGTTCTAATGACGCTGATCGTTCCGCGAAAAACGGTCATAACGTGCTTGAGCGGAAGGTCCATTCGAATTATTTTAAGTCTCATTGCACTCTTGGGGGTTATACAATTACTATGACAGCCACTTCGTTAGCAAAAAAGCGCGTTGCGGACGCTATCGCCATAATCCAAATTTTACACTCGTAAAAATCGAATCTGTTTCATCTTCTTATCGACAAGGATCCGTACAAAGGGAAAATCTGAGGACTATCGTCAAAGGCAGACGCGGGCGACGTCGTCCTTAGATCTTCCATTCAGAATATTCCCTTAACCGACCGCAATAATTATACCAAATGTGTTTTCAACAACAACCAAACGCTATCGACTCTCGGCAAAAACAAACGGCATATCGATTCTCCGCTCAAAGCGTGAGTAGTTAACTACTGTGATAAAAACTCTTGGGTAAAAGCCAAAGATTGCATCGCCCCCCGATTTAATTGTCCATGTTTTTTGATAACGACAAGCGGGGGCTTGCTTGTTTCCAAAAAGTTGGAAGAGAGAGAAAGATTTATAAAACTTTAATATAGAAACAGTTATCAAAATGCGCGTTCACCATTTCAGTATGAACGCGCATATTAAAAACTTCATCATCGACATAAAGATATTCAGGAACACGGGTGTGAAATGCCTGAAATCTCAATCGTCCTTTGCTGAAACTGGAAGCTTAATCCTTGTGCCAACTTCAAAGTACGTCGCGCCAGATCGTAAATTATTCAGGCGTTTAATTTCACTCCAACGAGAACTGCTGCCAAGTTCATTTTCCGCAATCGTTAGCAAATTATCTCCTTCTTTGGTAACGTACTCCCGATAGGAAGTCTTTGCTCCTACGACTGTCCGATTCGTCTCGCGATATCCGTAGTTATTTTGAGCGTTGTTTACAGCCGACCAATTCGAAGAAGAACTGTTAGGCGCATCTATGGACAAATTGTAACCATTGGGATTATACGCGTTATTATCATACGCGCGTGAATTAACGTATGGCGTGACGCTTCCATTCTGGACGTTCTCGTTTTGGTTGGCATAAGGAACGCCGACCAAGGAATTACTCGAAGTTCGAGAATCGGCGTTAGAATAATACCCCCCCTGTGAATATTGATTATTGTTCGGAGAATACGCGCCTCCGTTTTGGACGGGTAAAACGTTTGCCGATTCGTAAACAGGATACGCCGCATTGACAGGAGCTTCGCTAGGAACAGCGGCTCCGCTTGGATTGGCGTTTCCGTAAGTCGGCAAATCCGCTAGCGCGCCGTTTGTCAATCTGTTGTCGCCCACGCTCGAGTAATTATTCGGCAAATCGTTCGAGGCGCTCGAAGTTTGTATATTTCCGAAATTCGGATTAGAAACAGTAGAGTTAACACTATTCTTACCAACGTCGGAGCTATTGGCAGAAAGTAAATTATTACCTGGCGCAGCGACGAGATTGTCGCCGTTTTCCAAGACGCTTGTATTAACGCCGCCGATTGTTCCTGCACCCTGCTCGTTAGTTAAAGGAGAGGTTCCCATAGTATTCAAAGGTGAGGACGATCCCCAATCGTTCGCATTAAGAGTCAGGGCATTTCCTTCCGTTCCCAAGGTTCCTTCTCCGCCAAAAGAATTGAGATCGGAAGAAGATAGGGAATTCGTCGGCGTGTTTACATTGTCAGCAATTCCATCGAGTCCGTTACTTCGCAAGGAATTAGGCGCGCCGTTCGACAGAGCGTTACGCACGTCGTCGTAACTGGACTGCAAAGAATTACCAACGTTTTGTAGTGAATCAAGCGTATTATTATATGTGTTTGACAAGGAGTTCGCGACGTTGTCGTAAGTATTGCGCAAACCGTTATCGACGCTGTCAATCGTGCCGGAAATTGAATTCGTCAAATTGTTGGAAGTTTCAGTTAGCCCATCAGAAGCTTGTTGGGACCAATTCTGAACAGTTTCCAAACCGTTGTTTATCTTTTCATTCATGGAGTCGAGACCGCTTTGAACGCTCGTTTGCAGATTCTGAGCAGAACTGTTCAACTGCTCTGTCAAAGAGGATGAACGCTCAGACAAATCGTCTAATGTCCCAGAAATCTGTTCGCTCATCGCATTGAGATTTCTCGAAACGCGCGACCCTCCTTCGTTAGCGTCTAAGTCGGAAGTCAACCCGTTTGAAACGCCGTTCCAGTCATCTGCCAAATCGGAAGTTGCGTCGTCCAGAACGCCTGAAGAAACGGATTGCGCGCTTTCGGGCAATGTAAAAGATAATAACGGTTCGCCTTGATCCAAACTGCTATCCACAGTAGGCGCGCCGGCGGTAGCCAATGGAGCTAACAAGTTTGGATTGTCGTTTCCATTAATGTCTTCAGAGGAGTACGCGTTAATACTTGGCGAACTATCAAGCGAGACGTCGTTTGAAACGTCGTCCAACGTCAACGAGGGACTTTCCAGCGAATCGTCCAACGTTAAAGCGCTTGAATCAGGAAGATCGTCGCCTAAAGTCAAAGAACCTATCGTCGACGAATTGTTCTCAGCCAAAAGCCCGCCGTTCGACGAGGAAGAAAGCTCTAAATTCGGGGAGTCTGATTGGAAGGCGCCTGAAGAATCCAACGGTTCGTCTAAAGAACCGCTCCATCCGCTATCTTCAACTCCAATGGGGCTAAGAGTCGGATTTTCGTCAAGAGTCGCATAAGAACCTCCCGTTCCGTCCGTAAGATCTTCCATATTCGTAGATGAAGCAAATGAATCCTCCACTGCCGCTATATTTTGGTCCCCTGCAAGATCAGAGGAAGTGACGCTGTCAGCCCAATCTGCGCCAGAAGGCGTGGAAGAGTCAGCAGACGAAGACGTCGTTGTTGGAACGCTAACGCTCGGTTCAGAAGGAGTTGAAGCAATGTTTGTATTGGATAGATTCTGGAAATCTGCAGTATCGTCCGTTCTAGGCTGAACGTCGCCAAAAGTTGCGACCGGATCTTCGACTTGAGGCGCCGAATTCGGATAAGCCGACGAACTCACCCCTTCATAAAGATCGTCAGTTTCAGCAATCAACTCGTTTTCTGTCGGAACTTCAAAACTATCGACAAGGGAAGCGCCGTTCAGATTCTCATGATTTGAGTTCGACGCTTGATCCACAAGTTCTTCGCTAGTTTCTGCAAAATTGTCCGCAACTTCAGTCAAATCGTCGACAACCTCGTTTACAGCTTCGCTAGCAGAATCCATTAAGGCGGAACCGTCGCTGACGATTTCCTCAGTCATGTCGTTTGTCAACTCGGCAGCGTCATTGACGGCGCCATTCAACGAATCGTTCGTGTCTTTGGCGAACTTGACTAAACTGTTTTCGTTCTTAAGATTGTCGTTCTTCAACAAAGGATCTTCCGTTTTCTTGGAAAGATTCTTTTCCTGTCCTAACAATCTCCCCTTGTCGGTTTTATTGTTAGTTTGTTGCTTTTTAGCTTGTTCGTTGTTCTTATCGGCGCGTTTCCAGGAAAACATACTCTTAATACGATTCCAGACGCCGCCTTCTTTCTTTTCCACGTTTTCATTCTTGGCAACGTTAGCTTTCGAACTGTCGTTCTTGAGTTTGGAGCTTTTGGAAACGGCCTTTTGCGAACTGACGGTCTTAGAATCGAATTTGTTTGAACTCTTCTCGTTTACTTTGGACACAACGGAAGTTGCGCTTACGTTTTTGTCTTTCTTCTGTCCGTCGTAAATAAGCCAACCAGAATATCCAATTGTCAGTAGAAGAGAAATCGCGGTAACCGTAATAGCGGTCCGTTTAAAAATACCGCGCCAGTTCCGCTCTCCAAGAGATTGAGAATATTCTTCGGAATCGCCAAATTCTTCATTGTCGGACGAATCTATCGGATTCCCTTCCAATTCGTCATATGGATTTTTCTTTTGCTTCTTTTTTCGCTTCGAGTTACCCATATCATCAACTCCATGCGTTTCTTCCTCTTCAAGATCCTGGTTGGATTCACCCTGATCAGAATCACGACTGGCCCAATTTTTGAGCGAATCGACAGCCCTGCCAAAACGTGATTTCATAGAATTTCCAAAATTAGACGCCCAAGTTAACGGAAGTAATGAACCTTTCGACAAGTTCTTTCGTTCATTCTTTAAACGTTTTAATTCTTCTCTAAGTTGAGCCTCGTCGTTAGCAAGAGTTTCGTCGTCTCCCGACTCCTCACGAAGAGCGACGCAATCGTCAATCTCCCATTGCGTCTTCTTGATCAACAAAGCTAGGCGTTCTTTTTCAAGTTTCCTTTTCTTCGCAACAAGAGAACGATCCTCAATGTCCTCGCTCGCAGATTCGTCTAACTCAAGTATCTCCATATCGATACTGTCAAGACGTTCCTTAAGGCGCTCTCGTTCCAACTCCAAACGTTCTTTCTCTTCGAGTTCTTTATCTCGTTTTTTTGACGAGTTCCCTTCCTCTGCATAATCTTCCGAATCATTGTTGCGAGAACTGTTCAAATCTTCAGCCAAAGTCGCCTTGGAACCACGTTCCCCGCTACGTTCTTCGACAAACACAGGCTTCGGAATCGGTCGTAAAGGAACCTTACCGCCAATCGATAAAGAAAAGGAAGGTCTCACGGGATTATTCGAGCCAGAATCATTAATCTTTTTTTGTTGCGGGGCAGTCTCGCGAAACATCGAACTACTCCCCATCGTACTATTTGAAGAAGACGAATGCGAAGAGTGCGCTAACATCCGATCGTTTGAAGTCTCTGTCCGGTCAGCCGAAAAAGAGCCTTGCTTGCTATAAACGTCAGATCGTGACGATTCAGAAGTTGAGAAAGAATGTCTCGAACGAGAATTGTAATCGTCGTAAGAAGACTCTTCCTCATACTCGTTCTGTTCGTCAACAGCGCCGTCCTGTTCTTCAAAAGAATCTTCGTCGACGTGAGGATCGTCGTCCTGACCGGAATACCCTTCAAAGGCTCGTGAATTGTCTCCATATTCGTCGAAGTCGTCGTCGCCGTAATAATTGTAATTATTCCGTCGATCTCTTCGTTTATCCTTTTTGTTCTTTTTCGACGAACGACTGTTTTCGTACTCCTCTTCGGAATCGTAATAAGAAGATTCTTCGAAATCGATACTATCCATATCAAGTTTTTGTCTGTTCTTCTTTCCCATTATAGTCCGACTCCGTGTTAGCGTACTTTCTCGGCAATTCTGAGCTTTGCGCTCCTCGATCGAGGATTTCTTTCAACCTCCTCGTCGGTAGCGACAATAGGTTTCTTCGTAATGATTTTCAAATCGTCGGCGGCGCGAAAAGCGTTCTTCACGATTCGATCTTCCAGGGAATGAAAACTAATTATCGCCACGCGCCCCCCTACATTAAGACTTTTCATAAATTTCGTCAGAAAAGTTTCTAACGACCCTAATTCGTCGTTTACGGCGATACGCAACGCCTGAAAAGTTCGCGTCGCGGGATCAATTCTTTTTTTACTCCATGGGGGAGTAGGATCGCAACGACGGCAAATGTCGGCAAGCTCCCTTGCGTAACGAATGGGTTCGCAAGTTCTTCGTTCAACAATTGCGCGCGCTATCCGCCTACTCAATTTATCCTCGCCATACTTATAGATAATATCGGCAATTTTATCTTCTCTCCAGCGATTCAATAATTGATATGCAGGCGTTCCCTCAGTCGTATCAAAGCGTAAATCCAACTCGCCGTCCGAGTCAAAACTGAAACCGCGCGATCTGTCGGCAAGTTGATCGCTAGATAGGCCAAGATCGAGTAAAAAACCGTCGACACGCTCGACCCCAGCGCGTTCCAAGGCTGCGTCAAAATCGCAATAGTTTGCAAAATACGTTTTAATGTTAACAGGTTCGTCAAGCTCTTCTATTCTTTTATCGACACGATCAAGCGCCGCCGAATCACGATCGATCCCGATTACCAAACCGGTCTTTCCTACCTTTCGAGCAATACCAATAGCGTGTCCGCCGCCGCCAAGCGTTCCGTCTACAACGATCTTTCCAGGGGCTAAATTCAATCCCTCTATAATTTCGTCGAACAGAACAGGAATATGTCGAGTCTTCAACGTATCGTCATTCATATGAAAAACCGTAACCGCCATGGAACATGAACAAGCGCGACTTCCAAATCTTACATTATCCCGAAACTTACGGCAAGACAAAAAGTTCAGAGCAATACCAACCCTCGGCAAATTATGAGTCAAAGCGGAACATTCGAAAACCGCCTGACGCCTAAAACCAATAAACGAAATCTGTCATTAACACGCTAAAACACGCGTCTTTCCATATGTTTATCTAAGCCAACAATTCCCTTTTTTCAATGCAAATAACAACATCATAAAAGTCAAATTAACTTTCTTATTTTATCCATCAACCATCCACAATAAAAACACGCTCCAGGATTTTTACGAGTTCGTCTTGAAAACATAGACAACAACTGCTAATCCCCAAAGACAATACAATCAAAGTTAACAACGAATTACAACTAAATCCAATCGTCGTCAGATTCATTTGAGGAAACACGCGTCCAGCAACGCCAATGAAAATATAAACGCTCAATGTGGACAATATCACAGGAGCGGCAATTTTTAGGCCAAGACTAAAACTTGCGGTCAACACAATGCCCAAACATTCGATCACACTCCCTAATTCCGTTGAACCGGTAGGAGGAACGGTAAAAAAAACGTTTAAAAAACCGTCAATAAATAGTTCGCATCCCCTGACTAACACAAAGGTTGACAACGCAATCCAAAATAAAAGACGTGAAATAGAAGATGTTTCCTCCCCTAATAAGTGATCAAAACTTCCCGCTACTGAAATACCGCCAATTTTGGCAATCGTTTCCCCGGCAAAATTGACGCCTTCAAAAAAAACCTTAAGGGTAAGACCAATAACGCTTCCCCATGCCGCCTCTTTGAATAAGGATACGACAAAAAGTAACGGAGTAGAACTCAATGCGACAACGTCGGACGCAAAAACTTCATTTAACAATAGGCTCGGCGTAACAAGAATGGTCAGTAGAAAAGCCAGGAGGAATCTGGTCAATTTAGAAACTTCAATTCCGCTAAACACGGGAACAAAGCATATCATTCCTAAACAGCGAGTAAAAACTAACGCGCCTGTTTGCAAGGAAATCAGTGAAATGTTCTCAACGCAAAAATTCATTAATCGTTCAGCCTCGGAAATGGTCGCCTCCCATTTGATTGTCCCGCGGCGTCAAAATGAATAGAAAGCGATAAATCCTTCCACTGCGTCAAACGGAACATTCCGGAAAACCATCGATCAAGAAAATCAGCCTAATCATAAGGAAATATTTGATTTTACGCAATCTCACTTTAAAAGAAAACGTTCTGTTTTAGTATCGACGAAAATTCTATTAATAGAAAACAAGCTCGATTCTTACATATATCTAAGAACCGAGCGGACAAAGATTAAAAGACGCAAAAAGGATATTTTTTGAAAAACGATCACTGACGCGAACGAAGAACCGACGATTCGAGTTCAAAAAACTGATTGCCTCGTAAAACGCCAAGTCGCACTTTTTCGCGACTATCAGTTAACGCAATCATACGATTCAACTGAGAGTCGTTTAACACGGTCTCCCCGTTATATGTAAGGATTAAATCCCCGGCTCTTAGCCCCGCATTAACCGCAGGAGAATTGGCGACAACACGAACAATTTTCGCGCCGCATGTTTTATTGATGCTTGTCGAAGCGAGATCGGCGCGAGTCGCGGGAGTAAGTTCGACGCCCAGACGAGAACGACGCCATTCGCCCTTATGGTCAATCAACGACTTCGCCACACGTAAGAACACGTTGCTCGGTATCGCGAACGCAATTCCTTCGTTCGCTCCTGTTCTGGTCGCGATTAACGTGACCATGCCCACCACTTTCCCTCTCGAGTTATACAAAGGACCGCCTGAATTGCCGGGGTTGATGGAAGCGTCCAACTGAATAAACTCCGACAGAACGTTAATATTCGAGGTATTTGAGTTAGAAGCGTTCACATCGTCCGTCGTACGTCGAAGGGCGCTTACGTGCCCCATCGACATCGTCCGAGTCAGTCCAAAGGGAGAACCAAAAGCAAAAACGATATTAGAAACGCGCAAAAAGTCGCTATCGTCAAAGACGACTGGCATAACGCTTTCGTCTTTTGGCAAATCTTTAGCGTTTAGGCGCAAAACTGCCACGTCAAGTTCAGGCGAACAAAAAACTTCGACCGGATGAATCAGCTGATTATTAGGTAACGTAACATTAATGGAGTCGTCAGATAGTCTCTCACGGACTACGTGCTCGTTAGTTCCAGCGTAATACTCGCCCTCATACACGAATATAAAACCGCCGCCAGTCTCTTCTTGAGTCGCAGACGAATCTTTCGTTATCGGTTTGGGAACGCTAATGGACAACACGCCAGTTTGCGCCCTCTCCGTTATTTGAAGCATTTCATAATTTAGCTGCTCTATCAAGTTATCCATTGAAGGTCTACCGGCAGAGGGAGAATTAACGCCGTTGTCGATTAATGCGCCCCTACTGGCGCCGCTCGGAAGTTCGGCTCCAACCGAAATAATCTTATTGCCGGGACTAAACGCGTCAAGTAAAACCGAATTGTTGTCGACGACCCTGCCGTTAAGAAACTCCGAGTCAACGTCGCGCGCGTTCACTGGAGCAAAAATACGCTTATTGTTTTGGTAATTTGTAGCAGCTAAATTACGGACTTTCTCAGGCTTTGCCTGTTCAGAGCGAGAAAGAGTCTTAGGAGATTGCGCAGACTCGACGGGCGGCTCAACAGGATTGTCAGATAACGAAACGGAGTTAGTCGACGCCGACACAACATTAGGCATAAAATAGACGCGATCGTCACTAGCGTTGTTAGACCGTCTATTTGATTGCTCTTGTTCGACGGTATCGTCGTTATTTACGTCGTCCTTTTCACGATTACTTTGGGAAGTTGTTACGGACACAGGGGTAATTTGAAACTTTTCGGGAACCTGTTCCGTCGCTTCGTTCGAAGAATCGTCGTCGGCAACGTTCCCTAAAAGATTGGGCACTGAAAAGGAGGTCGTAGATATTGCTTTGACTTGATCTGAAGCTCTCCAACTTAAAAGACATACCAGAAAGACGACCATCGTCGCGACACAACAAGCGTTCTTGAGCTCGCAGACTGCGCGATAATAGCGTCTTCTCGAAATTCTGCGACTCGCGCGCCTAAAACGGCGACGCGATCTCTTGTCGTAATGAAGAGCCAATAACCAGGCGACAAGACGAGACGCTACAAAAACAACGAGGAGAAGAAGAACGGCGACAACGAAAACATTGACGCTCACAACCGTGTCAAACGATTCAAAAGCGGCAAACAATCCAAGCGTCGACAAATAACAATTCATCGAAACAGTCATAGTCTCCTCTTCTAAAATGAACAAACGCTAGGCGTATTTTCATTTCCCCATTCATGTCCATAAATCGGGGACGACAATCCAATATCAAGGTATTAGACCACAAAATTATGACTAAGTCAACGATTTTATCAAAGGAATATCACTCAAAACTCCCATTTTTCAAGTTAGCTTACCTGTTTGCGCTTTGCCCATTCTGTTTTTTTTACCTATTTTCAACTCAAGTTACAAAAAAACTTCATAACAAATTTTCTATTTAATCTATTTTATAAACAACTTATAAAAGAACAATTTAAAAAAACTATTAATTTTTTCTCAAAAAATGACGATAAAGGCGTCCCCAAAAAGAAGAGCGTTCCGTCTGCCTTTACAGGTAAACTTCAACCAATTTAATTCTTGTATTGTTCTCCCGTCGTTACTCGTTTTTGAGCAATTCTACGCCATGAAGAAAGAAAAACCAAAAGAAAAACGGCGGCGCCAAACATTACGTAACGGCTGATCGTTTCTTTTCCCAACAACGCGAGAGAAACGTTCGTAGCGACAATACCGCAAATAATTGCAAAACACTGCTGGGCCCTGCGTGCATATCCCGCCTCTACGATAATCCGATGCGCTCGCGCCCCCAAGGGAAATCCAATCGCGCCCCCAAAAGAAATTGCCATGGAAAGAATTAAAATCTTTTTATCAAAACCTTCTGGATTAAAGAGATAGTTAAGGCCTCCTACCAATGTTGTCGTCAGGAGAAGAAGGCGAACGCTACGGGCGACGTCCAACTCAGAAACTTTGAAGACATTGGCTAAAACCGGTCGAAAAACCATGGCTCCTCCCACGCCCAAAACAGAACTGAACACGCCGGCGCCCAGACCTCCGACAAAGGCGTAAAAACGCGATGAACGAGTAAAATTCAGCGGGGTTGTCTCCTGATATTGTCTTCCTTTTCCAAAAATAGTTTGTATGCCGACAATAAGCATAAACGCGCCAAAACCTAAATATATAGCGGTTTTTCCGCAAAGATTGTTGAAAAAGACATTAATCGGACGACCGCAAAAGGAAGTGCAAAACGCGCCTAAAGCCATTGGAACGACGAGATTTCTCCCAACTGAAGAATGCGACCATCCGATCATGGGGGCTTCTTTACATACGGTTCCGACGATCGAAGGAACCATCTGCAATAACCCGACGCCGGCAGCCTGCATCGGGGTGCAATCGAAAAAGAAAAGCATCGAGGGGACGATTAACCAGCCGCAACCTACTCCCCAAAACCCGCCGGAATACATCCCAATAAACCCGATAAGAGGGGCGACGATAAGAGTCAGCAACCAATTGACTTCATTCATATTCTTCCAGAAAACTCTTAGGGCAACCGAATTGCATTCGTTACTCAAAAATCAATCTTTGGCTAAAATCACAACTTCTGAGATATGCCCTCTGCGTACTCGCTTTATTCCGATAGATAATTTCCCACAATTGACGCGCGAATTACGCGTAACCCGCTCATGCAACTTTTCCTTTTCAAGCCACTCGCTTAAACAACGCGCCTCGCTTAACGTAATTTCACGCACAAAAGCCTCGCACTGAACAGGAAAAACTTCCTCGACTTTCAATTTGACGTCTTTTAGAGAGACTCCTCCCCCAGCCCTAATCATGCCCATATAGTCGTACAACGTCTCAGGTAAGTAATCAAATTCGTCTTCTATCTCTTCTCCGAGTAATTCTTCAACAATATCCTCCAGCGTCAAAATACCAACGGGCTTCTTTTGAACTGCGTCTATTACTAAAGCAATATGTTCATGATTCCTAACGAGAGTACTCAAAACGTCGGAAGCCCGATCTGTAGATTCAACGTTTATGATAGGTCTTATGAACTTAGACAAATCCGCCGACGCAGAACTTCCCAGCGTATTCCAAGAAGAACCTGAAATATCAATTTCAGAAAGCGCAAGCTCTTTGAAATTCACATAACCGATTATAAGTTCCTTGTTGGTTCTGTAGTATACGGGAAAACGGGTATGCGTGTCGTTTTTGGCAATTTCAAAGGCTTCTGCTGGAGTGAGATCGTCGGCCAACATTGCAACGTCCTTAATGCTTACCTTAACTCGATCTACTTCTATTTCTGATAACTTTAACGCGCCGTTAATGATAACTTCCTGCTCGGAATTCAATTGACGTTGTCTTTTAGCAAGCAACGCCAAGAGGGAAATTTCTTCTACGGTATTAAGCGATTTAAGCTCAGGAGAACTACTCTCGAAAGGTTTGTTTAAATAGCGAAGGAAATGAATAAACGGATCGCAAATCGTAATCGTCCAACGTAAAGGTCGAGCAATCCAATAAGCGATTCTGTTGTTAAAACGAACGCCAAGAGTTTTCGGCAATATTTCTGTATATTGCAACATGAAAAAAGTGAAAACTAGTGAAAAAAGCCCAATCCAGGTCTCGCCGAACAACTTAGCGAAAGAAACTCCCGCAAAAGAAGCGCCTATGGTATGAGCAATTGTGTTGATAGCCAGAATACAAGTGATGGGCGTGTCAACGTCCTGTTTAAAAATTTCCCAAATTTTACCAATGCTGGAATTTTTCTCGTTAATTTCCTCCACTTGAGCCATAGTAAGACTTAGTAGCACAGACTCAGCGATAGAACACAACGCAGAAACAAGCACCGCAGCGAGGAGGCTAACGACAAATATACATTGCCACGTCACAACGTCCGACATAATCAGCGAAAAAACTCCTTTTCACAAAGAATTAATAACGTTTAGCAGGCGTTCATTGTAGTTCAGTTGTTTTTTTGGAGAAGGGGGTTAATCAGAAGGGGGCGTCTTAGAAAAGAAGTTGAACGCTACATCAAAGCATAGAGACGTCGTTCGTTGTTAATTCGTTAGTTGCGTTGACGTAATCAAAATAAAAAGCTAGAATAACGACGTCGTTGTTTTTCCATTTTCACGCCGTTCATTCCAGGTGATCCTATGAAATCATTCCAAACGTCTCGTCGCGACTTCCTCAAAATCGGTTCTGCTATCGCTATTTCACCGTTTGCGCTATCGTCTGGTAACGTTCAAGCAAAGTCCATGATTCCTGATCTGATAACGCCCCGTAAAAATGAAAAAGGACGACAGTTGCCTCACGCGACGCCCTCAAAACTGCCACGCTGGCGCGGTTTCAATTTACTGGAGAAATTCAACGGAGCCAATCAACCGTTTCGCGAGGAAGACTTTCAAAACATCAGCGATCTTGGATTCAATTTCGTTCGGTTACCGATGGACTATCGTAGTTGGATCGTAGATGGAGACAAGAGGAAATTCAATGAAAAAACCCTTGACGAAATTGATCGCGCCGTTGAATTAGGCCAGAAATATGGAATACACGTTCATATAAATTTTCATCGGGCTCCCGGTTATACAGTCGCTAATCCTCCGGAAGCGCCTCTGGTTTGGAACGACGAAGAAACGCTTGATATTTGTAAACTCCACTGGCAAGCATTTGCCAAGCGTTATCGTTCGATTTCGGCTGATCAACTTAGTTTCAACCTTTTTAACGAACCGGCAGGTTGCACAGAAAGCGAATATTTCAAAGTCGCCAAGGCTCTGATTGACGTCATTAGGCAAGAAAGCCCGCAACGTTTAATCTCCTGCGACGGTATCGACTGGGGAACGAAACCCTGTTTGTCTTTCAAGGAGTTGCAAGTCACTCAGTCGACTCGAGGTTATGCTCCAATGGAAATCTCTCACTACGGAGCTTCCTGGGTTAACAGCAAAGAATTCCCCGAACCACGATGGCCTTTTACATCCTTCAATGGTTTACTTCCTTCTCCTAACAAAGGAGAACTCTCCGAAGGAATAA
>JAEEGL013185389.1_pt1 | contig 14949 bp, 11 predicted proteins | sample 9134231 | NCBI WGS metagenome assembly JAEEGL01 (sample SAMN16246548, study PRJNA631951) | gut metagenome | biome: gut microbiome; feature: rumen; material: fiber-attached | host: Bos | place: Iran: Karaj | collected 2018-10
GAAGACGGTATCCAGATGCTCACGCAGGAAATGCTCTATGAACCCTGGAAGCCCAGGAATTTCGAGCGTGCGCTTGAGACGCTCCGCGCCAACTGGCGGATCTGCGAATACGCGCCGAACGGCGATCTGCAGATCGTTTCAAGGTATTTTTCCGGCAATACGATCATCCGCAGCGCCCCGTGGGACGGCATGGACCCGATGTCGCTGCTGATCCTCGGTCCGGGACTCGGCATCGCCGCCTACTGCGGCCTCAAGCCTGCTGTCCGGCTCAACATGGAGCTCGCGGACACCTTGATGCATCATTTTCACGATGGATATATGCACGCGACGATCGAATTCATGACCGGTAAGGACAAGCGCGCTTTCCACTCCGAATGGGCGAATCAGCTGACCTTCGCGTACCATTACACACGCGATCCTAAATATCTCGTACCGATTGCCGAGCACGGTGACAGAAGCCTCAATATGGGCGATGACAGTTACGGTGAAAAAGTCTGGACACACCCGACGTCCGAGACTTTCGACAAGGATGAAATCGCAGCCGTGAACAAGGATCTGGATGAACGGCTGTACCGCCGTGAATACATCAATACGGAGGGCTACACATGGTCCGACCGTCTGATCCGTTACATTCTGGAAACGCAGTGGGAACGGATCGGCGGCGTGATCGAAGAGCGCAATTATCAGTTCCCGATGAGTACCATCTCCTGGAAGTTCGAGAACGAAGAGGACGCCCTGCTTGTCGGCATTATGCTTCCCTACAGCGATCTCGGCCGGATCAAGATCGTGGCTTTCAACACCTCCGACCACGTCATCAATGCTGAGATGTGCGGCAAAATGGTCGATCCGGGCACCTGGCGGATGATATGCGGCATCGATTCCGACGGCGATCAGACTGCGGATACGGGTATGGTCGAGAATTCCGTCTATTTTGAGAATTATCAGTCCCTTTCTGTATCGTTTACCCCGAAGCAGACAACTGTCATCGATATGGAACTCGTCGAAAAAGCGCTCTCCTACTATGAGCGGCCGGACCTTGCCATCGGCAAAGAGGACGTCGTCGTTAAGCCGAAGCAGGTTGTCGTTACGGTTCACAGCATCGGTGCCGTCGACGCGCCTAAGACGAAGATCGCGCTGCTTGACCGCAAGGGGCGGGAGATCTCCCGGGCGACAATCCCTGCGATGAAAGCGCCGAACGACATGTACGCGAAAACTGCCCGGGTGGTCCTCAAAGGTACTGCCGGCAAGGGTTATAAGGTCGTAATCGATCCGGATCATGAGCTTTTCGAAGTCACCCGGATCAACAATGAAGTGGTAATCGAAAGCTGAATCCATGGGAGAAATACTGAAAAACCGTAATCTCAGACAGTTAGCGCTGATCAGCCTGTTCTTTGGCTTCACGGAGGCTATGTTCTCGCTGCGTGCGACATTCCTCGCGGCAAACGGACTAAATGCCACGCAGGTCGGAGTCGTCTTCTCCATTTCGGGCGTCGTAGGAACGATCGCGCCGCTTCTCGGCGGCGTGCTTGCCGACCGCTTTTTAACCCGGTACAAAGTCTTTATCGCGTCGCTCTTCGGATTCGCGCTGACGATCGGCTTCCTGCCGCTCTCCGCGCAGGTCCGGATCGGCGGGCTGATCCTTGCGATGTTCCTGATGCCGATGCTGTCGTTCTTCCACCCGATGGTGAGCAACATGATCCAGACCTGCTCCATCAACGCGACGAACGGGCTGGAGAAAGTCGACTACTCTTATCTGCGGGCTTTTATGTCGACGGGATACATCATCTCGAACATCCTGTGTACTCCGATCATCTCCCGCTTCGGCCTGAACACGCCGTTCTATTTTGTGCTGGTCTTCTTTATCGGTATTTTTGCGCTGCGCCTCTCCCTGAAGGAGAACGAAACGGACCGGACACGGCGGATCGTTATCAACAAGCGCCATCTGCATTTCAGCGATCTGCTCCGGAACTATTACGTCGTCTCGTTCGTCGCGATCACGATTTTCTACGCAGGGGCGGGCTGCTGCGCGAGCTATATGTCCTACATGGTCGAATACATCGGCGAGGACGTCTCCAAAGTGACGCTTGTCGCAGGCTTAAAGGTCATCGGCGAAGTCCTTGTTATGGTGGGTTTTCCCCTGCTGCGCAGACGTTTCTCGCTTTCCGGGCTGCAGATCCTTTCGGGCAGCCTGCTGATCCTGGAGCTCATCCTCATGACACAGGTCCGGACACTGGAACAGATGATCTTCTTTGAAATCATCGGCGGCATGGGAGCCGGCATCTCACTGAGCTCCGCAAGCCATTATCTGCGCGCCATGACACCCAGCGGACTGGAGGCGACTGCAGCCTCTCTGTGGTCCGCCGGTACGAGCCTCGGCGGAATCCTGCTGCCCTTTATCTTCGGGATCGTCATCGACCGCTTCGGCGTCGTCGCCTGCTACCGGGTCGGAGCAGTCATGCAGAGCGTCTGGGTTCTGCTTTTTATCGGGACATTACTCTTCGGCAAATACGTGCTGAAAAAAGACAACGTCTGCCCGATTTTCCTGGCAGACAACAAAAAAGCCGCTTCGTGAGCGGTCTGCTGCAAAACTCATAAAAAGAGTTGTGATAAGACCGTGCATTTTTGTAATGCGCGGTTCTGCACAGTTCTTTATTGTCTTTCTAAAACTGTTCAGATTCCGAATCTGTCCCTTTGCATACGCATCCGGCAAAATATGCTTTCAAGATGTAATCCGTACGGGCTATCCGACAGAGAAGGCGCCATGAATGTCTATTTGTTTTATAGGCTGTACTGAACAAATCGTAAAAATCGCAATCTGTTCAGTATCCTTACGGCTCTCTGTACTGAACGGGCTCCTTAAAATGAGGATTTGTTCCGTACACATTCGCGGCAAGTGTATAGCAGGTACTGAATAAAATCGTAAAAATCAGTTTTATTCAGTATAAAATGGAGGAAACGTACGGAACGAACCCAGAAAATCCGGGATTATTCCGTACACGGGGACAGGGGGGACAGTTCTCCGTATTGAACAAATCGCGAAAATGAAATCTTTTTCAGTATATGGGCAAGCGGCTTGGGGGCCCGGCAGGAAAACCGCAACATGATCATGTGTATATTCAAATGAAAAAAAGATGCTGTGGAAAAATGGTTTTCTCATTTTCCCACAGCACCTTTTTTATTGGGAGTATATGGACAAGCTATCGTGATTATCTGACTGCCGCGAAGCCTTTCTCAAGGTCGGCGATGATGTCGTCGATATGCTCGGTGCCGATGGACAGGCGGATCGTGCTCTGATGGATATTCTGGTCGTTCAGTTCTTCCTCGGAGAGCTGGGAATGCGTGGTCGTCGCCGGATGAATGACAAGACTCTTCACATCGGCGACGTTTGCCAGCAGGGAGAAAATCTCCAGCGCGTCGATGAATGCGTGCGCTTCTTTCTGCCCGCCCTTGATGTCGAAAGTAAAGATCGAACCGCCGCCGTTCGGGAAGTATTTCTTGTATAGCTCATGCTGCGGATGGTCCGGCAGGGACGGATGATTGACCTTCTCGACCAGCGGATGGTTGGCCAGGTACTCGACGACCTTGGCGGTATTCTCCGCGTGGCGCTCCAACCGCAGGGAGAGCGTCTCCACGCCCTGCAGCAGCAGGAAAGCGTTGAACGGGGAGATCGCGGCGCCGGTATCCCGCAGCAGGATCGCGCGGATATAGGTCACAAAAGCGGCCGGACCGACAGCATCCGCAAAGGAAATGCCGTGATAGCTCGGATTCGGCTTGGCGATCGGAGCGTATTTGTCGGCGTTGGCCTTCCAGTCGAATTTACCGGAGTCCACGATGATGCCGCCAAGCGTCGTGCCGTGGCCGCCCAGGAATTTCGTCGCGGAATGCACCACGATGTCCGCGCCGTGCTCGATGGGACGGATCAGATACGGCGTGCCGAAGGTATTGTCGATTGCAAGCGGAATCCCGTTCGCGTGCGCGATCTCGGCCAATGCGTCAATATCGGGAATATCACTGTTGGGATTGCCCAGTGTCTCGATGAAAATCGCTTTGGTATTCGGCCTGATCGCTGCCTTAACTTCGTCCAGATTATGGATGTCGACAAACGTCGTCTCGACCCCGAAGCCCGGAAGGGTGTGCGCCAGCAGGTTGTAGCTGCCGCCGTAGATCGTTTTCTGCGCCACGATGTGATCGCCCTTCTGTGCCAGCGCTTCGATCGTATAGGTGATCGCCGCAGCACCGGAAGCAAGCGCCAGAGCCGCGACGCCGCCCTCAAGGGCAGCAACGCGTTTCTCCAGCACATCCTGCGTGGAGTTCGTCAGGCGGCCGTAAATGTTGCCGGGGTCCGCGAGTCCGAAGCGGGCTGCCGCGTGCGCGCTGTTGTGGAATACATAAGATGTGGTCTGATAAATCGGAACCGCTCTCGAATCGGTTGCCGGATCGGCCTGTTCCTGTCCTACATGAAGCTGAAGGGTCTCAAATTTATAGCTGCTCATCGTTGTACCTCTCCTCTGTTTGTTTTTTGTTGATGAGCCTATTATAAGATGCCCGCTTCAGGCTGTCCAATATCCCATATGAATACTTGGTAATAGGTTCAGGCTATAGCCTGCGGCGCCAGCCCGGCGCCTGCATGCCTTTTACGTATCGCATCTGTGCAGATACTTCTTAAGCTCCTCGATATAAAGCTCCGCCATCGTGCTCAGCATCATGTTTTTCTTCACGATATAGCCTATTTCCATCTCATATCCGATATCGTCCTCGTCCGGTTCAAACGGAACGGCAATATAATCCGAACCGTTCAGTTCTTCGCAGATAATGCCCGAACAAAGCGTGTATCCGTTCAGGCCGATCATCAGGTTCAGCATCGTCGCGCGGTCGTTTGCCTTGATCGTCCTGGGATACTCGTTCGTGCTCAGGATCTCCTCGGCAAAATAGAACGAGCCGGCCGAGCCCTGTTCGAAAGACAGACAGGGATAGTCCGCCAGATCTTCGAAACGGATCGACGCCCTGTCCGCCAGCGGGTGGCCTTTCCACAGATAAACGTACGCATCACAGTCGATCAGACAGTGAAACTCCAGATTATTGGTCCGCAGGAATTTCTCAATCGCTTTGCGGTTGAAATCGCTGAGGTACAGGATCCCGATCTCGCTTTTGCCGGAGGCGACATCGTCGATCACCTCGCGCGTCATGGTTTCCCGGATCGCGAATTCATACTCCGCTGTGTTGAACTGCTTGACCATCTCGACAAAACTCTTCACGGCAAACGAATAATGCTGCGTCGAAATGCCGAATTTCTTTTTCACCGTTCCGTCCCTGCCGTATTTCTCCGACAGACGGTCGTACTGCTGCACGACCTCCCTCGCGTACCGGACAAACTCCAGTCCGTCATTCGTAAGGGACACACCCCTCCCGCTGCGGTTAAAAAGCGTGATGCCTATCTCCCGCTCCAGTTCCTGAACCGAAGTCGTGAGCGACGGCTGCGCGATATACAGCGTCTCCGCTGCTTTATTCAATGATCCTGCTTCTGAAATCGCAAGTACGTATTTTAACTGCTGTATGGTCATTCCGTTCTCCTCCTGCCGCCCGGCCGTTCCCGTCACTCACGGGCACCTTGCTGCCGTCCATTGCCTATCTGCATTGTAGGCATTCTAATACGGGGAAGTATTTTTGTCAAGCCTCTTGGCAGTCCCGCCTTCAGGCAGTTCCTGTCCTTGACGCGTTTTTGCCGTTATACTATAATATCCGCAGTAAACAGGAAGAACAGGAGTGAGCGGAATATGTCTAATCATCGCCATATACCGGAACAGATCGAGATCCGCGGGGCACGTGTGCACAATCTGAAGAATCTGGACGTCAATATCCCTCTGCATCAGATCGTCGGCATCGCTGGCGTGTCCGGCTCCGGCAAATCTTCCCTCGCACTCGGTGTTCTGTACGCGGAGGGTTCGCGCCGCTATCTGGAATCCCTGTCGACCTATACGCGCCGCCGGATGACACAGGCCGGACACGCGCAGGTGGATGACGTGCGTTATGTCCCCGCAGCTCTGGCCCTCCACCAACGGCCCGGTGTCCCCGGTATCCGCAGTACTTTCGGCACGTCTACCGAGCTGCTGAACAGCCTGCGCCTGATGTTTTCACGGCTGTCCGTCTATAAATGCCCCAACGGCCACGATGTGCCGCCCACCATGGACATTGCGGCGGAGAAAGAATTCCGCTGCCCGGTCTGCGGTGAAACCGTTATGCCTCTCGGCGCGGAGGATCTGGCTTTCAACTCCGCCGGAGCCTGCAAACGCTGCGGCGGGACCGGTATGATCCGGACCGTGGACCGCTCCACCCTGATCCCGGATGAGAGTCTGACCATTGACGACGGCGCGGTTGCTCCCTGGAACAGCCTGATGTGGTCGCTGATGGTCGACGTCTGCCGCGCGATGGGCGTCCGCACAAACGTGCCTTTCCGCGATCTGACAGATGCAGAAAAAGCCATCGTCTATGACGGCCCGATGGTCAAAAAGCATATTTTCTACAAGCCGAAAAGCTCGGAGAGCGTCTCTGCCGGTGAGCTTGATTTCACCTATTACAGTGCGACGGCGACTGTCCTGAATGCTCTGAACAAAGTTAAAGACGAGAAGGGCATGAAGCGTGTCGAGAAATTCCTGAAGGAGGACGTCTGTCCGGACTGCGGCGGCACGCGGCTGTCCGAACGCGCAAGATCTCTGCGTCTGCGCGGGGTTTCCCTCGATTATGTCTGCACTTTACCACTGGCTGATCTGATCGAATGGGTCAACGGCGTACCGGCTTCCCTCCCGGAAGAAATGCGTCCCATGGCCATCAGTATCTGCGAAGCGTTTCACCATACCGCCCGGCGGCTGGTGGATCTGGGTCTGAATTATCTGTCCCTGGACCGTGCATCTTCTACTCTGTCTACCGGCGAACGCCAGCGGACGCAGCTGGCCCGTGCCGTCCGGAACCGTACAACAGGTGTCCTCTATGTGCTGGATGAGCCGTCCATCGGCCTGCATCCTTCCAATCTGGAGGGTCTGACCGGTGTAATGGACGATCTTGTGGCGGACGGCAACTCTATTGTCCTGGTGGATCATGACACTCAGGTGCTTCGCCACGCGGACTGGCTGATTGAGCTGGGACCGGGAGCCGGAGCAGGCGGTGGGGAAATCCTTGCTGAGGGAACGACTTCTGATCTGTCCGCAAATCCCGTTTCCCGGATCGGGCCTTTCCTGGCAGAAACCGCACAGCCCTTACTGCGGACGAGGACTGCCGCGGAGCATCTCTTTGATCTGGGCGAGATCCGGATGGAGACGGATACGATCCACACCGTAAAGCCCCTCTCTGTGCGTTTTCCCAAAGGCCGGCTCACGGTCATCACGGGTGTCTCCGGCAGCGGCAAAACCACCATGATACTCGAGAGCCTGATCCCCGGGCTTGAAGCGAAAACCGCCGGCACGAAGCTCCCGGACCATGTCCTCTCCGTTTCTGCTGAAGGGATTTCGCAGGTGAAACTGATCGACGCCACACCGATCGGTATCAATATCCGGTCAACCGTCGCCACCTACGCAAACGTTCATGATGAGCTGCGCAAGGTCTACGCCCGCACGAAAGACGCGAAAGAACAGGGCTATTCCTCCGGTGATTTCAGCTATAATACCGGCCGGCTGCGCTGTCCGGTCTGCGACGGGACAGGAACCATCAGCCTTGACGTTCAGTTTCTGCCGGACGTAAACGTCCCTTGCCCGGAGTGCGGCGGCTCCCGCTATGCGAACGAAGCCTACCGGATCAGGCGTATCCGGAAGGACGGCCGGGCCTGCTCACTTCCTGAACTGATGTCGTACAGTATTGATGAAGCGCTCGAGGAATGCAGTGATCTGAAGCTTGTCTCAAGCCGTATTCAGGTGCTCCATGATCTGGGACTCGGCTATCTGACGCTCGGCGAAGAAACGCCCAGCCTCTCCGGCGGCGAAGCGCAGCGGCTCAAGCTGGCAAGCGAAATGGGCCGGGGCCAGTCGGACACGGTATTTGTCTTTGACGAGCCCACGATCGGACTGCATCCTCTGGATGTACACACGCTGATGAATGTATTCCAGCATCTAATCGATCAAGGTGCGACCGTCATCGTGATCGAACACGATCTGGATGTGATCCGAAGCGCGGACTATGTTGTTGACATGGGGCCGGGCGGCGGCACGCAGGGCGGTGAGATCGTTGGCTCCGGGACACTCGAGCAGATCAAAGAAAACCCGCGCAGCGTTACAGGCCGCTATCTGTAAGGCCAAAGCTGCAGACTGCCGTATCGGCAGACACCTGAAAAAACACACAAAAATACCGGGAACAGATTCAGATCCGTTCCCGGTATTTGTATTTATCCGTTTCCGCCGGACAGGAGCTCCATCGCCTTGCTCATGAGCTTTTCAAAATATCCTGTCGGTATCAGCGCGATGCCGTTCTCGTCGCTTGCGACGATCAGCCGCTGCCCGCCTGTAAGTCCGAACTTGTCGCGTGCTCCTTTAGGAATGACGATCTGTCCCCTGTCCCCGACCGTGACAGAGCCCCAGATATTTTTCCCCATAGGCGCCGGAGGAATCGTACCGATGCCCTCCACCGTTTCGGTTCTGACAAGGCTGTCGATTGTGGTCCCGTACACTTTCGCCAGCAGACCACATTTCTCCACATCAGGGACGGTCGCGCCGCTCTCCCACTTCGCGTAGGCCTGGCGCGAAATACCGATCTTCTCCGCGATCTCCTCCTGGGAAAACCCGTGGATCCTGCGAAGCATCGCCAGATTGTCTTTCAGCAATACGGCACCTCCTTTTTACAGATCGATCTTCTCAAAATCCTCACATGCCCGTCTCAAGGACAGGACTGTCATCACAAGCCAGATCACGATCCCTGCCGCGAGCAGGAGGATCTGAAGTCCGATATCCTCTGTTCCGAACGCGTTCAGCCTTCCCAGGCCGGGAACATGATGCAGGGCTTCAAACACACCGATGCAGAGGAAAGCCGCAACAATATAGGCAACAAACGGCTTTGCGAACTTATAGGCTGTTTTGAAGAAGCCGCCGACAAAGATCCAGTTGAACAGTCCGAAGATGCAGAACGCCGCGCCAAGTGCGAACAGATTCGCGTTCATCAACGCATTGCTGCGGTACGCGACTGCATCCGCAAGCACCGTCATCCGCAGGATGACCGGGATCAGCATCAGAACCGCCGTGCAGAGCTCGATCAGACAGACAAAGCAGAACCGTCCCTTGACCACGTCCTTTTTCGCGATCGGGAGCAGCGCGGAAAAGACGATATCATTCGCCTCTCTCGCGTATTCAAAGCCCTGGAAGAGCCCGAGCGTCGCGAAGAAAGCTCCGCAGAGTATCGGATAGCCAGGCAGGAAGAACATAAAGCCGAACAGAATAAACAGATACGGCAGGATGGACGCGCTGAGCTTCATCTCTTTACGGAGTATATTACGCATGGTCCGCACCTCCCTCCATACGGAGCATCGTGTCCTCAAGGCTCTCGCCCGGCTCGGAGAACTCCTCCGCAAAGCGGCTTTTGGGCATGGCCGCGGCGATCTTTCCCCGTGAGATATATACGATGTCATCCGCGCATTTTTCGATGTCGGAAATGATATGCGTGGAGAAGAATACCGCCACGCCTTCCTTCTTAAGCTCCATGAAAACCTCGAGCAGCTCGTTGCGTGAGAACGGGTCAAGACCGCTTGTAGGCTCGTCCAGGATCAGGACCTCCGCCTTGTGCGACAGCGCGATCAACAGGTTGAACTTGACCTTCATGCCCTCAGAGAGCTCGATCGGCGTCTTGGATTCATCAAGTCCGAACAGGCTGAGGTATTTACGGTACGCCCCGTCATCCCATGTATCATAGAAGCATTTCACAACATCGACGATGTCCCGGATCTTCTTCCTCGGATACCAGTTTACTGTCCCTGTCGAATACCCGATACGCTTCTTGATCTCTGTCTCGTTCTCTGTAAGCAGCTTCCCGAAATATACGACCGATCCGCCGTCCGGATGGATCAGATTCAGCATGGCCTTGATCGTCGTCGTTTTGCCGGCACCGTTTCTGCCGATAAAACCGGTGATCCGGCCTTCCGCAACGTCAAAGGAAACGTCCTGCAGCGTAAAGGCAGGATATTTTTTCACCAGTCCCCGTACCTCAACAATACTCATAATAACCTCCATTACTATGATTTATGTGAATATTGTAACGTACCGTTGCCTGCCTGTCTACCAACCCGACTTTACAGATTAACGCATTTTATGTTAATTCCGGTTGCCGCCCCGGCAGATTTTTACGTCCTGCAGGAAGCGAAGCAGCCTGGCCGGTCTATCAGCGTTGCCGTCAAGTCCCGTATCGCCCAGGACGACCAGCTTGTTTTTTCCGTGATAATCGCTCCCCGCCGTGATATACAGGTCGTATTTCTCTGCGAAAGCAAGCATCTCCGTCCTCAATCTACTTGTAAAACCTGAATAGAAAGCCTCGACGCCCCGGAGTCCGAAACCGATCAGCTTGCGCAGCCGCGCGTCCATCTCCGCTCCGAGAATGAGTTCGTCTCCGCTCCCGTAGAACGGGTGCGCAAGTACCGGTATGCCGCCGGCAGCAAGGACTCCCCGGATCGCCTCTTCCGGACGCAGATACTCGCTGCGGACATGCAGCTTATTGATGAAATCGCTGATCGCGCTGTCTTTATTCTTGGCGAAACCGTACTTTACCATCAGGTTCCCGATGTGCGGCTTCCCGGGATTGTCAAGCGCGAACAGATCATCCCATTCCTTCTCAGGGAATGTAAATCCGAATTCTTTCTCCAGGAACTCCAGCCGTGTCCGGACTTTCTTTATGCGCAGACTGTGGCCGTATTCCACAAGTTCCCGGATCGCGGCTGACTCCGGATCATATCCGTAGCCAAGAATATGGTACTTCCCCTCCTCGTCCTTGCACGAGAATTCAGCGCCCGGGATAAACCACGGATCATCAGCGCCAAGGAGTGCAGGAATGATCCGGCTTGCCTTAATGTCGTCATGGTCCGTCACGGAGAAAATCGAAAAACCTTTTTCCCTCACCAGCCGCAGAATGGCTTCCGGCGTGTCTGTCCCGTCTGAAACCGTCGAATGCATATGCAGATCGATGATTCCATACTCTCGTCCTGCTGACGTTCTGCCCTGAGTATTATCCACCTTTATACCTCCGATAATATCTGTTTCAAAGTCCTCTGCGGTCCTGATACGGCTCTTCATAAAGCCAGCCCTTGGCCGGACCGGCAGCGCCGTTGTACCAGTTCCCCGTGATCTCGTTCACGATAACAATGCTGTCATCCGTCTCTTCAACCGTGAACAAGAGCATTCGTTTCGCACGCGGCGTATTCGGGCAATGCAGCGCCATCATGAGCTGCCCGTCAAAAGTCCGAAACAGCATGGAATGCGCTCCGTCCAGGAAGTACAGCGGATTCTTCTCCTGTACCCACGGTCCGTGCAGCGTCCCGGAAAGACTTCTGGCAATTCCTGTCGCATAGCCCGCTTTTGTGAAATTGGACCACAGCATGATGAGCTTCCCGCTCTGCAGACGGTGCAGGAACGGTCCGTCCGTGACCCATCCGCCTCCGGAAGAGTCTTCGCGGTTAAAGAACAGCGCTGCCCACGGCGCGTCCGACGCGCGGAAAAGGATCTCCGGCTCACCGATGGCCGTACCGAGATCATCGGACAGCGGAATCGCGGCAATCTGGCCGTCACCTACCTGCAGCCATTCGTGGCAGAAAATCATCCATGGCTTCCCGTCCGAATCCGCGAACAAAGTGCCGTCCAGACACTGCCAGCCTTCCGGCGTGACAGGTTTCTCCGCGACGGGTCGGAAGGGACCGGTCGGATCATCCGCGACAAGGCACTGGCACCGTCTGAGCGACCCCGCCTTGCGGAAAGAAGAGATCAGGTAGTATCTGCCGTTCCGGATATGGCACTCCGGAGCCCAGTAATCCTTATCGGCCCAGAAACCCGTCTCATCCTTGTCAAAGACCCGGATCGGGTCGCTCCAGTGGATCAGATCCTCCGAACAGATGGTATAGAAGCCGGTCGCGTGCTTCATTCCCGGATATCTGTCCGGATTGAACACGGACGCGTACGTATAATACTTATGTGTTTTCGGATCGGCCAGAATGCACGGATCGCTGATCCTGACGTCTCTTACGTCAAACGGGTAATCCATGATGAATCCTCCTTTTACCAGATAAAGGGTATGAGCCGGAACCGGACCTTCTGTTTATATTCCGTGTAGCCGGGCAGATCTCTCTCGAGCACCGTCTCTTCGTTCCGGATCCGTTTTATGATGAGCGGAATATAGCACAGCATGATCACGAATGAGATGACGGAACCCAGGACCAGTGGCATCGAGAGGAAAAGAATTACGGTCGCCATGTACATCGGGTGCCGTACGATTCCGTAGAGTCCGGTATCGATGACTTTCTGATCCTCCTGCACCTCGATCGTACGGGACAGATACGTATTCTCCCGCAGTACTTCCGCGTACAGCGCGTACGCGGCGAGGAAAAGCACCGCGCCGACGATGCTGACTGTCCACGGCAGCATCAGCCATCCAAAACGGAAGCTCAAACCCGCGGTTATGAATGCCGCGAGGAACATGATCCCACTGAACAGTATGACTTCCCGCTGCTCGGACTCTTTCTCCCGTGCGTTCAGGCGCTTTTTCAGCAGTTCCGGATTCTTGCCCATCATGACGAGCCCCGCGATGAACATCGGGACAAACAGAATGCCGATAAGAAGCCAGGCCTGCGGATAGCGGAGAGTCCCTGCCGGCAGGAAAAGCAGCAGGCCTACGATTACTACGCCTGCGGCAAACCTGGTAATCGCGCGGACAAAAAGCTCTTTGTTCATTACGCTGCCTCCTTTATCCTCCTGAAATGCCGAAATACGGCTTTTATCTGTTCTTAAGCAATTCTATGATCGTACGGTCAGCCGGCAGCCATCCGACACTGTCGAGTTCTTCCCTGTGCAGCCATCTGGCGGCCTCGTGCTCTTTCAGTTCCAGTCTGCCCTCTACGACCTTCGTCAGGAAACAGTCCATGCTGAGATGAAACTGCGGATAATCGTACTCTATCGTTGTCAGCTTCTCCCCGACCGCGATCTCTGTATCAAGCTCCTCCCGGATCTCCCGGCGCAGGGCTTCCTCCGGCGTCTCACCCGGTTCGATCTTGCCGCCCGGAAATTCCCAGTAGTCTTTCCACTCTCCGTATCCGCGCTGGGTCGCGAAGATCCGGTCTTCATCGCATATGATCGCGGCCGCGACATGTATGGTCTTATATGGAATCTGCATCTTATACTCCTTGGAGCCGGCCGGTCCATTCCCGGCCTGTCTGATATTAAAATAATTATAACGGATTCCGGCCCAATATTCAAGGATCTGTATAATATCATGATGATTGACAAGCTGCCGTCATTGACAAGCCGCCGTTTCACCTGTACAATGTAGATAATGATAAATCGGCTTCTGATACCGGACACGGCTGCCGGTCTCAGACAAGGAGGAAACCCCTATGAAAAACCAGATAATGAATAAGGAATACCTGGACCGCCTGGCAAAGGTGAAGGATGAGCTGCGCTGGCTCTATCTCGAGCTCTATCACGGCGATATTCAGGCTTATGACTATTTCACCGGCATGATGGCTAAAATGTACAAAGCCCGCCCTGCCGCGCTGAAGAAACTGGACCGTGCCCGTGCGAAAGATCCGGACTGGTACAAGGGTCATGATTTAGTCGGAATGCTCATGTATGTGGGCGCTTTTGCCGGGAATCTGTCCGGAGTGCGGCAGAAACTGGACTACGTCCAGGAGAGCGGCGTCAATTACCTGCATCTGATGCCCTTGCTTGAGAGTCCGGAAGGCCGCAGCGACGGCGGATATGCCGTATCCGATTTCCGCAAAGTGCAGCCGGAGCTGGGCACAATGGAGGATCTGGCCGCACTGGCTTCTGACTGTCATGACCGCGGCATCGCCGTATGCCTGGACTTCGTCATGAACCACACGAGCGAGGATCACGAGTGGGCCAGACGGGCCAGAGCCGGCGAGAAAGAATACCAGGACCGCTATTTCTTCTACGATGACTGGACGATCCCCAATGAATACGAAAAGACTGTGCCGCAGGTCTTCCCCACCACCGCGCCGGGCAATTTCAGCTGGTGCGAGGAAGCCGGCAAAGTCGTCATGACTACTTTCTATCCGTATCAGTGGGATCTGAATTACGCGAATCCGACGGTCTTTAACGATATGACCGAGAACATGCTCTACCTCTGCAATCAGGGAGTCGACATTGTCCGTCTGGACGCGGTCCCCTACATCTGGAAAACGCTGGGCACCAAATGCCGCAACCTGCCTGAGGTCCATACGCTGGTCCGGCTCATGCGCATGGTCTGTGAGGTCGTCTGCCCCGGCACCTTACTCCTCGGCGAGGTCGTCATGGAACCGTCCAAAGTCGTACCCTATTTCGGCACAGTGGAGAAGCCCGAGTGCCATCTGCTTTACAACGTTACGACCATGGCCACTACATGGCATACCGTCGCCACTCAGGATGTGCGCCTGCTGGAGCACCAGCTGGGACAGGTCTTCGCCCTGCCCAAGCAGTATACTTTCCTGAATTACCTGCGCTGCCACGATGATATCGGCTGGGGTCTGGACTATGACTATTTAGGCCGTTTCGGCATCGAGGAAGTCTCCCACAAGAAATATCTGAATGATTATTTCACAGGCAAATGGCCCGGCAGTCCTTCCCGCGGAGAGCTCTATAACGACGATCCGAGGCTTGGCGACGCGCGTCTGTGCGGTACGACCGCATCTCTGTGCGGTGTCGAGTCTGCACGCGCTGCCGGTGACAGCAAGGCTCTGTCCGAGGCTCTGAACCTGGATGAAATGCTCCATGCCTACATGTTCAC
>JAEEGL015262055.1_pt1 | contig 14949 bp, 11 predicted proteins | sample 9134231 | NCBI WGS metagenome assembly JAEEGL01 (sample SAMN16246548, study PRJNA631951) | gut metagenome | biome: gut microbiome; feature: rumen; material: fiber-attached | host: Bos | place: Iran: Karaj | collected 2018-10
GCTCAGCCGAGGTGGCTCCCGTCTTTTTCGGCTCAGCCCTGAACAACTTTGGCGTGCAAGAGCTCCTGAACTGCTTTGTTGAGATAGCTCCCAGTCCTCGCCCGACAAAAGCCGAGGAGCGCGATGTGAATCCGGAAGAACCGAAGTTCACGGGCTTCATCTTCAAGATAACGGCTAATATCGACCCCAACCACCGCTCGTGTATTGCTTTTTGCAAGGTGTGCAGCGGACGGTTCCAGCGAAACCAGCCCTACCTGCTCGTCAGGCAGGGAAAGCTGCTGCGCTTCTCGTCGCCCACCCAGTTCATGGCGCAACGAAAGAGCACCATCGAGGAGGCATGGCCGGGCGACATCGTGGGATTGCCCGACAACAACACCTTCAAAATCGGCGACACCATCACCGAGGGCGAGCAGCTGCACTTCCGCGGACTGCCCTCCTTCTCGCCCGAACTGTTCAAATACATCGAAAACGACGACCCCATGAAGGCCAAGCAGCTCAACAAGGGCATCGACCAGCTCATGGACGAGGGAGTGGCACAGATGTTTGTCAACCAGTTCAACAACCGCAAAATCATCGGTACCGTGGGCCAGTTGCAATTCGAGGTCATACAATACAGGCTCGAAAACGAATACGGCGCCAAGTGCCGGTGGGAACCCGTACACCTCTACAAGGCTTGCTGGATTGAGGCCGACGACGAGAAGGAGCTGGAAGCCTTCAAAAAGCGGAAATACCAATACATGGCGAAGGACAAGGACGGGCGCGACGTTTTCCTGGCCGATAGCAACTATGTATTGCAAATGGCCCAGCAGGACTTTGAACACATACGCTTCCACTTTACGTCGGAGTTCTGAAAACCAACATTTTCGGAGACATGAACAAACAGGAACTGAACGATGAGCACAGCATCATCGACGACGCCCAGCCGCTGAAAGACAACCTGCCGTGGTTCGGACTACAACTGTTCGGACTAAGGCAGAACGACCTGGGCGACTTTCTCAAGCAACAGGGCATGGAGTTTTTCGTGCCCATGCGCGACGTGGTGTTCATCGACCGGCAGGGCAGGCGGAAACATGAGCTGAGGCCCGTGGTGAGCAACCTGATGTTCATAAAAATGACCATCGACGGCCGACAGCTGCAAAAAACACTCGACGAACGCTACAAAGGGCATTTCTACATCATCAGGAAAGTGAGGGGCTCTACAGACTATTACCAGATTCCGGCCCGGCAGATGCACGAATTCATCATCATGTGCAACCCCGAAATACTGATGAAGAAATACCTGAGCGAGGAAGAGGCTAAACTGAAAAAGGGCGACCGCGTGCTCGTAACCCACGGGCCGCTGAAAGGCATCACCGGAAGACTCGTCAGGGCCAGCGGGAAATATTACCTGCTCAAGGAAATTCCAGGAATGGCCGTCATGATGAAGGTGACAAGATGGTGCTGCCAAAAAGCCGAAGAATAAAAAGCCTACCCCTGCAACACCATCACTCCCCAAGTATGAAAATTTGTCAGCCTAAGTATGACAAAGTTGTCAAACGACACTTTGGCACACTCTTTGCAATAACATAAAGTGAAATTTTTAACAACTAAAAAATATAGCATTATGAACATCAAACCATTAGCAGACAGAGTTCTGATTCTTCCTGCTCCGGCAGAAGAGAAAGTGGGAGGCATCATCATCCCCGACACAGCCAAGGAGAAACCGCTCAGAGGAAAAGTGGTGGCTGCTGGCAAAGGCACTAAAGACGAAGAAATGATTCTGAAAGAGGGCGACACCGTGCTCTATGGAAAATACGCGGGCACCGAACTGGAACTCGAAGGTGAGAAATATCTCATCATGCGCCAGTCGGACGTGCTCGCCATTATTGCATAAAGGCACGCCGAACCAAAGGAACAAGATAACAACAAACCAATAAAAAAAGGAAAACAACGATTATGGCAAAAGACATAAAATTCAACATGGACGCCCGCGACCTGCTCAAGAACGGCGTGGACCAGCTGGCAAACGCAGTGAAAGTGACACTTGGACCGAAAGGCCGCAACGTCATCCTGGAAAAGAAATTCGGTGCTCCGCAGATAACAAAAGACGGCGTCACCGTGGCCAAGGAAGTGGAACTGGAGGACAAATTTGAGAACACCGGCGCACAGCTCCTCAAGAGCGTGGCTTCGAAAACCGGCGACGACGCCGGCGACGGCACCACAACGGCCACCATCCTGGCACAGAGCATCATCAACGTGGGACTGAAAAACGTCACCGCAGGCGCCAACCCCATGGACCTGAAACGCGGCATCGACAAGGCCGTGAAGGCCGTGGTGGAATACATCAAGGCCAACGCCGAGAAGGTGGACAACAACTACGAGAAGATTGAGCAGGTGGCAACCGTCAGCGCCAACAACGACCCCGAAATAGGAAAACTCCTCGCCGAGGCCTTCCGCAAGGTGTCGAAAGACGGCGTCATCACCATCGAAGAGTCGAAGAGCCGCGACACACACATCGGAGTCGTGGAGGGAATGCAGTTCGACCGCGGTTACCTCAGCGGTTACTTCATGACCGACGCCGACAAGATGGAATGTGTGATGGACCATCCCAGAATCCTCATCTACGACAAGAAAATCTCCAACCTCAAGGACCTCATGCCCGTACTTCAGCCCGCTGCTGAGAACGGCCTGCCCCTGCTCATCATTGCTGAGGACGTGGACTCGGAGGCTCTTACCACATTGGTGGTGAACCGCCTGCGCGCCGGACTGAAGGTGTGCGCAGTGAAGGCTCCCGGATTCGGCGACCGCCGCAAGGCCATGCTCGAGGACATCGCCGTGCTGACCGGCGGCATGGTCATCAGCGAGGAAAAGGGACTGAAACTGGAACAGGCCACCCTCGACATGCTTGGAACCTGCGACAAGGTGACCATCTCGAAGGACAACACCACCATCGTGAACGGTGCCGGTGAGAAGGAAGCCATCGCCGACCGCGTGGCTCAGATTAAGAAAGAGATTGAGAACACCACCAGCAGCTACGACAAGGAGAAGCTGCAGGAGCGCCTGGCAAAGCTCGCCGGCGGCGTGGCCGTGCTCTATGTGGGTGCCAATAGCGAGGTGGAAATGAAGGAAAAGAAAGACCGCGTGGACGACGCTCTGTGCGCCACACGTGCCGCCATCGAGGAAGGTGTGGTGGCCGGCGGCGGCACCACCTACGTCAGGGCTATCGAGGCCGTGAAGAAGGTGAAGGGCGACAACGCCGACGAGGAAACGGGCATCAAGATTGTGGAGCGCGCCATTGAGGAGCCCCTGCGCCAGATTGCCATCAACGGCGGCGCCGAAGGTGCCGTGGTCGTGCAGAAAGTGCGCGAGGGCGAAGGCGACTTTGGCTATAACGCCCGTACCGACACCTACGAAGACCTGCGCGAGGCCGGCGTCATCGACCCCGCAAAGGTGGCTCGCGTGGCCCTGGAGAATGCTGCCAGCATCGCCGGAATGTTCCTTACCACCGAGTGCCTCATCGTGGACAAACCCGAGAAGGAGCCGCAAATGCCGATGGGCGGCGCTCCCGGAATGGGCGGCATGATGTAATTCATCACACAAACAATATATGTAAAAACCGGAGATGGTCCTTTGAGGCCATCCCCGGTTTTTTTTTGTATTATGCCATTCCCGGTTTTTTTCGGAACCTTTGCGGTGCGTTTGTCGTCGCCCGCCTTTTTTATTTTGGCGGGCTTTTGACAAACGCCCCGCAAAGGTTCCTTTTTGATTGTCTTTTTATTTTATTACAAGGAAGAACGAACTAAAGAGCAAGCCGCAGCCCGAGGAAGTTGTACCTGTGCGACGGGTCGTAGAAGTAGGAGCGACAGGAAACGCGGCAGCACCCCGCGTCGTCGTACCAGCTGCCACCACGAAGCACGCGGAAAAAGCCCGACGATGGTCCCGTCGGGTCGGTCTGGGCCGAAGAACTGTAGTCACCATCCCTGTCCTGGCACCACTCCCACACATTGCCACTCATGTCATAAAGGCCAAGTTCATTGGGGTTCTTATTTCCCACCTCATGGGTTGTTTCGCCACTGTTTTCATCAAACCACGCCACACTTTCGATATTATTGCCGCCTGCGTATTTTGTATGATTGCTCTTGTTTCCGCCCCGCGCCGCAAACTCCCACTCCGCCTCGGTGGGCAGACGGAAGGTCTTGCCGGTCTTCTCGTTCAACTTCCTGATGAAAGCCTGGCAATCTTCCCATTCGACACACTCCACCGGCCGTTTGCTTCCTTTGAATTCGGAGGGGTTGCTGCCCATGACGGCTTTCCACAGTTCCTGCGTCACCTCCGTTTCGCCAATCCTATAAGATGAAAGCGTCACCTGGTGGGCGGGTCTTTCATCATCTTCAGCGTCATCGCCCTGTTCGGGCGTTGCCCCCATGGTGAATGTTCCGCCTTCCACGGGAATCATCGTGAACGACACACCTTCCACGGTGAATGTCTGCGGGCCGGGAGTATGCTCGATAGCCATTTCCGATATTTCTTCATCCTCATCCGAGGTTGTCGTTGTTTCCGCCTCGGTTGTTGTTTCTTGTTCCGGACGGTTCATCTGCCAGTAGCCCAAGGCAAAGACCATGGCGAGCACTGCTGCCACCAACCCATATTTCAAGAATTTTCCACCACTGCCCGTCCTTTCCTCCGGCTCCTCAAATGATGGCCTGAGTTCCTCGTCCTTCCACGTGGAGGGTGCCGTCTTTCCATCCTCGGCTCCCACGACAGGTTGCTGCGAGGGCAAAGGCCTTTCTTCCTCCTTCTTTCTTCTATGGAAGACGGCGGTGGCCTTTCCTTGCTGCGGAGCAATGACGGGTATTTCTCCTTTCAATATGCGCAGGAACTCGGAAGCATCACCGGGGCGGTCCCCGGGGATGGGCTGCATGCAACGGTGGATGAGCAGCCACAGGTGCTCGGGAATGGCGTCGGGACGATTCTTTGGCAACACATTATTTATATTAAAAGAGGCTTTGCCCGGACGTTTGCCCATTAGGAGGAAATAGAGCGTGGCACCGAGGGCATAGACATCGGTCTGCGGAGAGAAGGTTTCCACGCTGTCGCTGCTTTGTTCCAAAGGGGCGTAACCCTCGCTCACGCCCATGAAGAGGATGCTGCTGGTGTGGCGGTCGTCGGCACCGTAGTGCTTGGCAATGCCGAAGTCGATGAGCACCGCCTGGCCCTCGGCTCCGAGCATGACGTTGCCGGGCTTCACGTCAAAGTGGCAGAGTTTCTTGTCGTGCATGTACTGCAAGGCTCCGGCCACCTCGGAAATGCGCTTCACGGCTTCATCGGCGGGAAGGGGGCCGTGCTTGTTCACGTAGTCCTGAAGACTGCCGCCTGGGAGGAAGTCCATGACGATGTATTCGGTGTCGTTCTCGCCGAACAGGTCGATGACATGCACAATGTTCTCGTGCTCCATCTGCGAGAGGTTGAAGGCCTCCTTGCGGAACTTTTTCAGTCCGGCCTCCACGGCATCGTTGAACTTTTGAGAGAGCACGGTCACGGTGTGGCCATCCGGGCTGCGGTCGCAATAATCGCTGATGAAGAATTCCTTCACCACCACGTCGGGCTGTGCTGTATTGGTTTTATCGTTGCGCATGGAGGCCAGGTAGGTGATGCCCATGCCGCCCTGCCCCAGTTTGCGCTTGATGACATATTCGCCGCCTTTGAGCGCGGTGCCGTTTTTCAGTTCCATGATTACTTGGTTTTCGTTAGCAAGTGCAAATATACGCAAATCTTGCGAAAGCCACAAAACTTTGCTATCATTTTTCCGTACAGGCGAATTTGCAATTCGCCTGCCATGAGTATCAGGATTTGTAATCCGAAATACGCAAGACACTATTTATTTCGCATTGAAAATGCTGATACTCACTTCTGCCGACTGTGAAACTGTTGAGTTTACGAAAAATTGAAAATTCGGCAGAACGATGAGGTATCTTGCGACGGGTAGCGGAATGGGGTAAAAATGGTAAAAAATATTGACAAAATATAAGGTTTTTACACGATATTTGTAATTTATTGAATATCAGTGGTTTGCAAATCGCCTTTGGTTTGACCGCAAATTTCGGGGAGAAAAATGGCAGTTTGAGGGAAGAGAATTGGCAAATCTCTCCCCTCAATTTGCGGTCAAACCTTTTGGAGTAAGCCAAAAACCGTAAAAAATCTTGACAAGAGAGGCGCTGCGCTAAATGAAAAATGATACATGAAAAATGATAAAGCTGGCGGAGGTTCGCCGAAAAGGGGGGAACAAAGGTGTTACGTCCCTACAATTCGTGTTCTCTTTCATCGCTTGCGGAAATTGATCATTTTTCCTTCGCGAACCCGTAAGCATAAAGAAGCAAAAAGGGAGGGGTTAAAGTGTTGATTTGACAACTGAACTTAACAAAAACGGAGGTTTTGGTTTCATGCCGTCATCTTTTTTAGGTAAAATAGCACAAAAATGATATTTTTTCTTGAAAAAATTTTGTGAGAATGGAAAAAGTATCTAACTTTGCAGCGGAAAAGAGAAAAACGGAGATTTCCGAAAAGATATTTTTTTGATTTGTTTTAGTAGATTAGTTTTTAAGTAGTTTGTTTTTTGAAAATCGGGCGTCGTGACGACATCCGATTTTTTTTGCGCCCCCATTATTTCCCAATTCCATTTTATTTATTACCTTTGCAGCGTTCAAGTAAGTAGTAATCGAGAATTATGATACAACTGAAACAAGAGGAATTGCTGAAGAGCCGCAGCTATGCGGCCACCCTCCGCACCGCCTACAAGGTGTATGCCGTAAATTTCCGTGCCATCATCGGCCACATCTGGCCCTATTGGCTTACCATGTCGGTAGTTGCCGGCTGGTTTATATGGCAGGCCATGTCGCTTTCGGCCGATCATTTCTCAATGGCGAAACTATTGTGGTTCATCATCAGCGGCGTGGCAACGGCCGTTGCCTATGTCGTCTTCTATGGCCGCACCTTCATGCTTTTCAACCCCGAGTCGCAAAAATGGAACACCATTCGCGCCCTGAAGCTCCTGCTCTGGACCTTTCTTCTGGCCCTGGTGGTAATGATTGTTACGGTCGCCGCCGCCGTGGGGTGCGTCTTCCTGCTTCAGGAACCCGCGGCCGCCACGCCGCCAGCCGCCGAAGCGGCCGCCGTTTCTCCGGCCTTCCCCATCATGAAGATTTTTGGGGTCACCATGGTCACCATACTCATTCTCAGTCTTGTCTTTCTGCCTTTCCTCTATGTGGGCATGCGCTATGTGGCCGACACCTCCTCGCGCATGCACAAAATGCTGTGGAAAGGCTACCTGCGCGGACTGCGCCATTGGGCATATCTGTTCCTGACGTTCCTCGTGGCGGGCATTTTCATCGCCCTTTCCGAACTTTTTGTCACGATGCCGCTGGGCATCCTCAGCTACTGCAACCAGCTATCGGCCCTCGGCCAGGCCATGGGCGACCCGTCGGGCCTGCCCGGGCATTTCGGCCTTCTGGTGTTCGTAACCGCCGCCGCCGCCTATTTGCTTTTAATCCTGATTAACATCTTCTTCCTTTTCGTGGCCTACTATGCCTACGGAAGCGTGGAGGCAAAAGAGCAAGAATACAAGGCCAGCACTTTGTAAAAGTTGAAAAAGTGAAAAGTTGAAAAAGTAAAAAAAACAGAAAAGTTGAAGCCACATGAAACCACAACGCCTGCTTTTCATCGACCGCGACGGCACCCTTATTGAAGAACCCGCCGACGAGCAAATCGACGCTTTCGAAAAACTGAAGTTCGTAAAGGGCGTGTTCAAGAACCTCGCCTTCATCCGCCGCAACCTTGATTTCCGCTTTGTCATGGTGAGCAACCAGGACGGGCTGGGCACGCCGTCGTTTCCTGAAGAAACGTTCTGGCCCGTGCACAATTTCGTGCTGCAAACCCTTGAGGGCGAGGGCATCACCTTCGACGACATAAAAATAGACCCCCATTTCCCCAGCGACCACCACCCCAACCGCAAGCCCGGCACGGGAATGCTGAAAGAATACCTGTGCAACGATGCCTACGACCTGGCCGGAAGTTTCGTCATCGGCGACCGCGACACCGACCGCCAGCTGGCCGAAAACTTAGGCTGCCAGGCCCTTATCCTGAACGGCGAAGACATGACATGGGAAAAAATTGCGGAGATACTTTTTGCGGGGGAACGCATTGCCGAAGTGCGGCGCACCACGAAGGAAACCGACATCCATGTGCGGCTGAACCTCGACGGCACCGGGAAATGCGACATCCAGACGGGCCTGGGCTTCTTCGACCACATGCTTGAACAAATAGGCAAGCACGGCATGATGGACCTTACCATCCACACCCGCGGCGACCTGCACGTTGACGAGCACCACACCATTGAGGACACCGCCCTGGCCCTGGGCACGTGCCTCGACAAAGCCCTGGGCTCAAAACGCGGCATAGAGCGCTACGGCTTCTGCCTGCCCATGGACGACTGCCTGTGCCAGGTGGCGCTCGACTTCGGCGGAAGGCCCTGGCTGGTGTGGGATGCCACGTTCCAAAGGGAACGCATCGGCGACGTGCCCACCGAAATGTTCCTGCACTTCTTCAAGAGCCTGAGCGACGCCGCGCGCATGAACCTCAACATCAAGGCCGAAGGCACCAACGAGCATCATAAGATAGAGGGAATTTTTAAGGCCCTGGCGCGCTCGCTACGCATGGCCGTCAGGCGCGACGTGGAGCACTTTGAGCTGCCCTCAACGAAGGGCATGCTCTGAGGCCAGGTGCCGCAACTCCTCCATTTTCTCGCGCCCGGCTTTCTCGCCGGCCAGAATCATGGCCTCAATGCTTTTCTTGTTGAAGCTTGTGGCACCGTAACCGCCAAGCGGCGGGTTGATGTACACATCGGCCGCCTGGCGGTTTTTGTTATATTTTTTCCAGTCGGGGCGCGACACGAGCCAGTCCAGCCATCCGCCAATGCCGAGCAGGTCCTTCAGCGAAAACTCGCGCGTTTCGTGCTTGTTCTGCGTCAGGTCAACGGCAATGACCACGTCGGCGCCCATACTTTTCACTACATCGACGGGTAGGTTGTTCATTACGCCGCCGTCAACGAGCATCCTTCCATTGATTTTCACGGGCATGAACAGCCCCGGAATGGCCATGCTGGCACGCATGGACAAGGGCAGGTCGCCCTCTTGCAGCACTATTTCGCGTTGTGTCTGCATGTCAACGGCCACGCACGAGAACGGGATGGGCAGCTGCAGGAAGTCCACATCGCCACGCACGCCCACCAGCCGCTCGAAAACGCCGGTGATGTTTCCGTTGGCAAAGAGGTCGAGCCACTCCTGCGTGCGGAAGAGCGAGTCGAGCTGTTCCGACCTGTAGCCCACGCTATAGAGCGCGCCGATGATGGCGCCGATGCTTGTTCCCGCGATGTAGTCGGGCACGATGCCGGCCTCCTCCATCACCTTCAGCACGCCCACTTCAGCGGCTCCCTTGGCACCACCGCCACCAAGCACCAGCCCTATTTTAGGCCGTTGCCCGTCGGACTGGTCCTGCGCGTTGATGCCCAGGGCAAAGGCCAGCATCAGTATGACCCACAGAATCTGTTTCATAATAATTTGTATTTAACCACGGAGGAACACGGACTTACTAAGTGAAAAGTGAAGAGTGAAGAGTGAAAAATTGGCTGCCGCCACCACTCATCATTCATCACTCATAACTAAAAAGCCTTGTCCGTGGTTAAACCCATCAGAGGTCGGTCACGGCATTAAGGATGCCTTGCAGTATTCCCTTGATTTCACCGCCTACACCCTTTATCTTGTCGAATATTCCGTCTTTCATGCCTTTGGCCATGTAGCCCGCGCATTGTCCTTCAAGGTGGCCGATGCGCTCTTTCTGCTCGGGCGTATAGTCGAACTCATGTTCGTGGATGCGCTTGCGGATTTTCACAAACTCCTCGCCGGCGCGTTCCCAGTCGCTCACCGAATAGTAGCGGCTATTGTCGCGAAGCTCCACGGAAAAGCGTTCCAACTGGTTGATGGCCTGCATCTTCGTGCTGCAACTGCTCATCATCACTGTGGCACCAAGCATTATCAAGCCCGTGAGTGCCATAAAAAAGTGTTTTCTCATCATGCAATGGCGTTTAATGAATAATCGGGGCAAAGATAGCGTTTTCTTTCCATTCCGGCAAACACCCTATGCGTCTTTTCCATTTTTTTATCATTTTTCAACAAGCATTCCGATTGGCTGGCCATCAATTCAAAAACCATACAATGGCGAAGTACGGAATCATCATCTCAAAAATTAATCGGTGTGACATGACATATTGATGTCAGTGTGTCACTGACAAAAAGTCTCCTAAATTTGCCTGTTGTGTCATTTCTACGCAAATTCATGTGTAATGTTACATTTGCAATATGTCAACATGTCGGAAAATAATGTGGCACGATGTTTGTTGCGTAATTATTACACACAATATAAGTGTTGATTGGAAATAATTTTTTCACCTATAAAAAAAAAGCAGTTTTAACTTAATATTTTCCTGAAATCTTCTTTAAAAAGATAAAGGTTATTGTTCAACCCGATTAAAAAAAGAAAAAATGAATTACACATTGAACGATTTGCTCACTGGAGCACAGATGATGTCAAGAAGCGTTTTCGGCAGGAGGAAGGAGTATGAGCTCCAGTTCAACCATGAAGACGATGGGTGCTGGTATGTGGACTTCCCCAACTGGCCCTTCGAACACGGCAACCTGATGATGGTGTCGGGCGCCGACAAAATGTGCGAATTTCTCTCTGATGACGACAAATACACATTTGTGAAAGTCATTCCGACAAACAAGGAAGAAGACCACCCCGGATATGCCAAGCTGGTGCAGAAGGAGCACTCGCTCACCGGCGGGAGCACTTACAAAGTGACCGGACTGGAGGGATTTGACCGCGACATCTGGCTTTGTCCCGTCACGCTCTTCGTGCTGGGAAAGTATCCCAAGTATCTCTATGTAAAAAAGAACGAAGCGAAAGCTCAAGAAATGAACCATTAAATATAACCACTTAAACCACAACCCATTATGAACATTTTAGAAAAACTTTTCGGAAAAAGAAGTCAGGTGGAAACGCCCACCGAGAACGTCAACGCCAGTGAAAACAATGCTCCCAAGCAGGAGGAAATCACGGAAGAGTCCAGTCTGGAATTCAAGAAGGAGAGCGAGGAAGAAAAAGCACCCAAAGCCAACGGGAAGGCCCACATCTACAACCTCATCATCGTGGACGAAAGCGGCTCGATGTCGCACCTGAAAGATGCCACCCTGTCGGGCATCAACGAAACCATCAACACCATCAAGGGGGCTCAGAAGGAGCATGCCGACACACAGGAGCATACGCTCACGCTGGTGACCTTCGACTCGGCCAACTTCCGGCCGCCCGTGAGGGGCATCATTGTCAATGAGCCCATCGACAAAGTGGGCACCTTCAGCGACTATTACCCCCACGGTTGCACGCCCCTTTACGATGCCCTGGGCATTTCGCTCTCGAAACTCCACATGCACATCAAAGACGACCCCGACGCCACCGGCGTGGTGACCGTGCTTACCGACGGACTGGAGAACTCCTCCCGGCAATGGACGGCCTACGAGCTGAGCAAGCTCATCGACATGCTGAAAGAGAAGGGGTGGTCGTTCAGCTACATGGGGTCAGCCCACAACGTGAAGCATGTGAGCGACATGCTCAACATCGACAATGTGGTGGAATTTTCACACGACCAACTGGGAGCCGACAGCACATGGAAGAGAGAACGGGCGTCGCGCATGGCATACTACGGAAAAATGGACAGATTGTACAGTTTGAGCGAATCCATGTCCGAAAGCGAGATGGTCAGCCGCAAAAAGAGATTCGCCCAAGAGTACTACGGGCCGAGGGTGACACCCGGCAACATTGAGGCGTTGGGAGCCGGACAAGTGTTCGTCTTCGGAAGCAATGCCCTGGGACATCACCAAGGCGGTGCGGCTGCACTGGCTCTCAAGAAGTTCGGCGCCGTGATGGGACAGGGCGAAGGACTGCAAGGTAGGAGCTACGCCATTCCGACCACCGACGGGTTGCCCCTCATGCGTGAGGCCGTGAAGCGGTTCATCGACTTCGCCCGCAAGAACCCGGAAATAACATTCTTCGTGACGGCCATCGGTTGCGGCAATGCCGGCTACACCCCCGACCAGGTGGCCCCGCTGTTCTCGGAGTGCATAGAACTGGAAAACGTGTACCTGCCCTCGGAATTCTGGAAGGTGCTCGGGCTGAGGATGGAGTTCTGAGCATGTCTATGAGAGATGACCGATTTGGGGTTATCATTTAGCTCTGCACAAGAACCCAAATTTGTCAAGATTTTTCATGGTTTTTGGCTTACTCAAAAAGGTTTGACCGCAAATTGAGGGGAGAGATTTGCCAATTCTCTCCCCTCAATCTTCAAGATTTCTCCCCGATATTTGCGGTCAAGCCAAAGGTAATTTGCAAAGTGCTGAAATTCAGCAAATTACAAACAATGTAGGAAAACTGCATATTTTGTCAAAAATTTTTACTGTTTTTATCCGTTCCGCTACCCGTCGCAAGATAAAGAAAAAAACGAATCGGTCATAAGTCATACCATCATCCATGGCACGGCTTTTTATTGACCGATTTTGGATAAAAAGTATTGTCTGAGCTCCCGAACTCCAAAAAACCAAGTCAATAAAGAAAAGCGGGCCCTGTGCTTCATCGGCACGGGCCCGCTTTCTTTTTCTATGGAACGGAGGTTTACTTCTTGAACTTCACAGCAGCCTGCTCAACAGGCAGGGCGGCCTTGTAGTTCTCGATGTACTTGTTGAAACCTTCCACTTCCTCGGGAGTGGGAGCCACTTCAGAGCCTGTGTTGCCGGCAAAGACCACGCGGTCGAGATATGCGGGCAGCGACAATCCGTCGGGATTTGACACCAGGTAAGCGGCCAGCAGGGCGATGCCCCATGCCCCACCCTCTCCGGCGGTCTCCATGACCGAGATGGGCGAGTTGATGGCAGCGGCAAGGATGCGCTGGCCCACGCCCTTGGTCTTGAACAGTCCGCCGTGGCCGGTGATGCGGTCCACCTGCACCTTCTCCTCCTTGAAGAGGATGTCGTTGCCTATCTTGAGCACACCGACGGAAGCGCAGAGGTGGGCGCGCATGAAGTTGGCCAGGTTGAACTTGTCGCCGGCGGTGCGCACGAAGAGCGGACGGCCCTCGGCAAGGCCCGTGACGGGTTCGCCCGAGATGTAGTTGTAGGAGATGAGTCCGCCGCAGTCGGCATCGCCGCAAAGAGCGTGGTTGTAGAGCTTTCCGAACACCTCGTTCATATCAACGGGCACGCCGAGCAACTGCTGGTATTCCTTGAAAAGGTTCACCCAGGCGTTGAGGTCGCTGGTGCAGTTGTTGCAATGGACCATGGCCACAAGGCTGCCGTCGGGCGTGGTCACCATGTCAATCATCTCGTAGGGCTTGGAAAGATCTTTTTCAAGCACAATCATCGAGAACGACGAAGTGCCTGCCGACACGTTGCCGGTGCGCTGGCGCACGGCGTTGGTGGCCACCATGCCTGTGCCGGCATCGCCCTCGGGAGGACAAAGCGGTGCACCGGGTTTGAGATGGCCCGAGATGTCGAGCTTCTTGGCGCCGGCCTCGGTGAGGAAACCGGCATTTTCGCCGGCCACCAAGGACTTGGGCAGGATGTCGAGCAACTGCCATCCGAAGCCTTTCGGGGCGACGAGTTTGTCGAACTTCTCCACCATCTCGGCCGAATAGGTCTTTGTGGCGGGGTCCACGGGAATCATTCCCGAGGCGTCGCCAATGCCGAGCACGAACTGTCCGGTCAGCTGCCAATGGATGTAGCCTGCCAGCGTGGTAAGGTACTTGATGTCCTTGACGTGCTCCTCGTTGTCGAGAATGGCCTGATAGAGATGGCTGATGCTCCAGCGCAACGGAATGTTATAGACGAAGAGCTCGGAAAGGGCGGCGGCGGCCTGACCGGTGTTGGTGTTTCTCCATGTGCGGAAAGGCACCAGAATTTCCTGCTTTTCGTTGAAAGCCATGTAGCCGTGCATCATAGCGCTGATGCCGATGGCGGCAAGGCTTTCTATCTCAGTGTCATAAAGCTCCCTGACGTTGGCACGCAGGTTGGCATAGCAGTCCTGCAGACCGAACCAGACGGCCTCAATGCTATAGGTCCACAGGCCATCGACGAGCTGATTTTCCCATTCGTGACTGCCCTGGGCAATGGGTTTGTTGTCCTCATCGATGAGAACAGCTTTGATTCGCGTGGAACCGAATTCGATTCCCAACACGGCCTTTCCGGCCTCTATAGTTTGTTTCTCAGTCATTGCTACTAATTAATAAGCACAGATTTGACTTTACATCAAAGCTTTGTTCAGCATGAAGTACACCTCGTTGTTGCGAAGTGTCTGCTTGAAGTCGGCAATGTTGGTCTGCTTGTTAATCTTGACATACTCAATGCCGAGAATTTCGGCGAAGTCTTCCCAATACTCCTCGGTGATGTCATAAGAGAAAGCACTGTGGTGCGTTCCACCGGCCAAGATCCATGCACCTGCGCCAATCTCAAACGTGGGCTGGGGCACCCAGAGGGCGCTGGCCACGGGCAGGTTGGGCATGGGTTTGGGCTCTATGCACTCCACTTCCTGAGAAATCAGGCGGAAGCGGTTGCCCAGGTCAACGACGGTTGCCTTGATGCCACGGCCCACCTTTGAGGTGAACACCAGGCGGGCGGTCTGCTGCTTGCGGATACCGATGCCGAGGAAGTGGACTTCGAGCTTGGGTTTGTCAACGGCGATGAGCGGGCATACCTCGAGCATGTGGCTCTGCAGGCAAGAGCTGCGGTCGCCGGCGAAGTTCAGCGTGTAGTCCTCCAGGAAGGAGCAGCCTTCGGGCATGCCCTGCTGAATGACCCAAAGGGTGCGATAAAGGCA
>JAEEGL016212015.1_pt1 | contig 14949 bp, 15 predicted proteins | sample 9134231 | NCBI WGS metagenome assembly JAEEGL01 (sample SAMN16246548, study PRJNA631951) | gut metagenome | biome: gut microbiome; feature: rumen; material: fiber-attached | host: Bos | place: Iran: Karaj | collected 2018-10
CGCTCGAGCTGGCGGGGCACGGCGATCAGCAGCCCGAGCACAAGGATCAAAATCGGCAGCACGACGGCTGCGCCCAGAAGCAGCCGCCGCCGGAGCGCGCGGCCCGCCGAGCGCGCCGCCTTCAGGCGGAGCGGCTCCTGCTTCGAGCGGCTCTCCGATTCGTCCCGCAGCGAGGGAACGCTCACCTTTTCCAGGGCGCTGCGCACCCGGTGACAGCGGTGGCAGCCCGCTTCCTTCGCGCGGTTCACGGCCCCGCAGGTACACAGCCACAGATCCGCCGCCCGCGTCGGCGCGAAGCGGCAGTCCCTCCCGTAGCGGATGCGGAACTGCTCGGCAAGCTCGGGGTCGCTGTAAGCCTCCTCCAGCGTGGGCTGGGCAGGGAGGGGCGGCCACGCCTTCGCGCAAAGCCACGGCTCCCCTTCCGTAAAGTCTACCCGCAGCACCCGGGCACGGAAGGCCGCCGCCTCGGAGATGGGCAGGAGGACCGGCTCTTTTCCGCCGATGCACGCGTCCCGCCCCGCGACGACGCGGTAGCGGTAGGGCAGCTCCGGCCCCGTCGGCGTTCCGTCGGCGTCCAGCGGGAGGAAGGCCGCGGTCACGCTCTTGACGCGAACGTCCTCGATGACCTGCAGCGTCAGCAGGCAGGCGAGCAGCTCGCCCTCGGCGAGCAGCCGCCCCCCGGTGATGCAGACCGGCGCGCCGGGATAATAGAGCGCTTCGGGCAGCGTATAGACTGTTTTCGCGTGCTTCAGACGCGCCATCCCTCGGCGCCCCCTTTCAAAACAGAGATGGTTTCCGGGCCGGCTGTCATGTCGGGCAGACCGCAAAGGGGTCCGGGGACCGTGCGGCCGACGCTCATGGCAGCGGGAAACCGGCAAACGCTTGGCGGCGTTCTGCCGTCCCAGTATCTTTATAGCATCCCCCGCGGAAAAATGCAACGGCGGAAGCGGAGGAAAAGGTTTCTCTTGAACCTTTTCCCCTGTGGTGGTACAATGACAATGCCGCTTTGGCGGCCCGGAGAGCAAACAGACATCGGAGGAAAGCGGAAATGCTGGGAATCGGCAGCGATCATGGCGGATATCAGCTCAAGCAGGCGATCATGAAGCATCTGGAAGCGCGCGGGATCGCGTTTACGGATTACGGGACTTACGGCGAAGAGAGCTGCGACTATCCCGAATACGGCCGGGCAGTGGCGCTGGCGGTGGCCGGCGGCGCGTGCGACCGGGGGATCCTGATCTGCGGCACCGGCATCGGCATCTCCATCGCGGCCAACAAGATCCCGGGGATCCGCGCCGCCGTCTGTGGGGACTGCTTCTCCGCCGAAGCCACGCGCGCCCACAACGATGCCAACATCCTGGCGCTTGGCGCCCGGGTCGTGGGCGAGGGGCTCGCGCTGAAGATCGTGGATACCTTTCTGGACACGCCGTTTTCCAATGACGAGCGCCATATCCGGCGCATTCGGAAGATAGAGGGATAAGACTTGGCAAGAAATCTGGAATTTTACAAGGGCAGCAGGAAAAAACGCAACTACGCCATCATCCCCTTCGTGATCGTGCTGGCGCTGCTGGTGCTGGCGGTGGTTCTGTTCTATACCGTGCAGAAATACGCCGTCATCAGCAAGGACGGCGTGGAGGTCGTTCTGCCCGGCATGGCGCAGGATACCGCCACGACCGTCGACAGCCAGGGCCATGAGGTCAAGACCTTCGACACGGTGGAGACGGATCTGGTCTTTGACCAGCCGGACTACTCCCGCGTGGAGGCGGTTGCGGGGAAAAACACGAAGCCGGTGCGCGCCATCTACATCGCCTCCGAGGATCTCAACCATGAGAACCTGCTGGAGAAGGCGGGGAGGCTCTCGAGCGGCAACGCGCTGCTTCTGGAGATGAAGCCCCGCAGCGGCGCGCTCAACTGGCCCTCCAAGTCGGAGGCCGCGCTGAGCTACGGGCTGTATTACCAGTCCGCCGTGACCGACAACATCGGCGCCTGGGTGACGGAGCTCAAGGGCATGGAGGACAAGGACATCTGGCTCGTGGCGCAGATCAGCTGCTGCGTGGACGGGATGCTGGCCTCCCGCGCGACCACCTTCGCGCTGCGCACGGATTACGGCGCGGACTACATCGACGAGACCGGCGCGTGGATCGACCCCTATAACGCGGAGCTGCGGCGCTACATCGTGGAGCTGTGCAGGGAGCTGTACGACATGGGCTTTGACGAGGTGGTGCTGGCGGACGTGAGGCATCCGGTGCCCGAGACCAAGAAGGGCCAGGCGCCCATGAAGTTCATGTACTCCTCCGAAATGTCCACCACGCCCACGCCCGTGAACGCGGTCTGCGGATTCGCGCTGTACGCGGCCAACGAGCTCAAGGACCGGCCGGCCGGCAAGCTGCTGTCGATCTACGTCAACAGCGCCCGCTCCCTGGTGGGCGAGGACGCGAACAACGGCCAGAACGCCACGCTGTTTTTCAAGGTCTTTGACCGCGTGTACTACAATACGGATATGTATACCTTCACCTACAATCTGGAGGACATCGTGTATGCCGGCGGCGTGACCATCGGCACGCCCTCCTCCCGCTTCGTCCCCGTGGTCATCAACTATCTGCCGAAGCACGATTCCTGGATCTATATCGAGGATCTGCCCGCGATGAACAAGTGAAACGGAAGAAAAACCGCCGCCTTTCCGCAGGAAAGGCGGCGGTATTGTGTTGCCTGTTCGTCGTCTCCCCACTCCCTGCTTCGCAGCCGGGAGAGCAAAACGGAGGAAACGCCGATCGCTCTCAGCCCCAAAGAGCCGTGAGCATGGGGATGATCTGCTTCTTGCGGGACATGACGCCCGGCAGGAACACCTGCCTGTCATGCGGCTCGACGCCGAAGGCCTGCTGGATGGTGTCGTCGCTGCCGCGGTAGAGCAGGAAGGAGCCCTCCCGGAGCACGTCGGTGATCATCAAAATCACGAGATCGTAACCCTTGCGGCTCTGCTCCCGTTCCATGACGGTCAAAAACTCCTCCCGCCGCTGCAGCACGTGCTCGGCGTCCGCGCTGGTGATCTGGCTGACGCCGATGTTCTGGCCGGAGATGTGGAACTGCTTGTAGTCGGTCTTGAACAGCTCCTCCGCGCTCTTGCCGTCGGACACGCCGGAGGAGAACAGCTCCTTCCCCAGCTCCTCCAGCGAGATCTTCGCGAAGCGGGCGAGGCGCTCGGCCATGGCGATATCCCGCTGGGTGCAGGTGGGGGACTTGAACATGACCGTGTCGGAGAGGATGGCCCCGGCCATCAGCCCCGCGATCTTGGGCGGCGGCACGACGCCGTTCTCCTGGTACATGGCGGTGATGATGGTATTGGTGCTGCCGACGGGTTCGTTGCGGACGCGGATGGGCTGCCCGGTCTGGATATCGGCCAGCCGGTGGTGGTCGATGATCTCGAGGATCTCCACCTGCTCCAGCCCGGGGACGGACTGGGCGGCCTCGTTGTGGTCGACCAGGACGACCTGCTTGCGCCGCGGTTTGAGCAGGTGGAAGCGGGAGATGGTGCCCACCACCTGCTCGTTCTCATCGAGCACGGGATAGCTGCGGAAACGGCTCTTGAGCATGATCTCCTTCGCGTCGTCGAGATAGTCGCTCAGATGGAAGGCGAGGATGTCGCTGCGCTTGCCGATGCGCGCCACGGGCAGGGCCTGGTAGATCAGCCGGGAGACCCGCCGGGCGGACAGGGGCGTGGAGATGATCACGGTGCTGTCGCAGCGCGTCCATTCCGGCTTGACCTCCGCGCGGCAGAGGATCAGGCAGTTGACACCGCTGGCGATGGCCTGCTCGATGATCTCGGGCTGGTCGCCCACGATCAGGATGCTGTCCGGATTGGTCAGCGCCTGGTCCTGGTAGTGGAGAGGCAGGGCGATGTATACCTCGCCGGAGACGCTGTCCCGCTCCAGGCGGAAATCGTTGACGAGCGAGCCCTCCAGCACGCTCAGCAGATTGAAGACAGGCACGTCGTCCACGCGGTTCTGGTTCAGGGTCTGCAGGTCGAAGGTGGCGATGTCGCCCGCAGAGAGCATGCCGAACAGGCGGCCGCTCTCGTCCACGATGGGCACTACGTTGATCGAGCCGCTGCCCATCGTCAGCCAGGCCAGATGGATGGTGACGGAGTTGTTCAGCGCGGGCGTGGGATCGTATTCCAGATCCCGGATCTGGGTGCGCATGTTCTTGATCAGGGGAGGCGGCTCCATCCCGAAGTGATCCAGCAGGCGCTGGGTCTCGTCGTTGATGGCGCCGATGCGCACGGCCTTATAGTCCCGGTCGCCCAGAGAATTGCGAAGCTGGGCGTATGCCATGGAGGCGACGATGGAGTCCGTATCGGGGTTGCGGTGCCCGGTAACGTAAATGTCGCTCATAAGTTCCTCCTGTGCTCCCGTTTTTTAACGCGTATGAACAAATCGTATCAATTATTATAGAGCCTTTTTTCACGCTTTGCAAGCTTCTGCTTTTCATGGGCGTCGTTTTGTGGTACAATAGCGCTGCGACGTTCCCGGGAAAGCGCGCGGCCTTATGCCGTCCCTGCGGGAGCGCAGAAACAAACGGAGGAGAGAAAGATGAAAAAGCTGCGTTTGATGATCGCCCTGCTGCTGTGCGCCGCGCTGCTGAGCGGCTGCGCCGCCCCCCAGTTCGGAGGCCTGAGCTCGCTTTTTAACAGCGTATTCGGCAGCGACGGCGAGATCCCCCGCTTTGACGACATGGAATACGAGCGCCCGCAGGACGCGCTGGACGATATCGAGAAGAATCTCAAGCAGCTCGAGGAGGCGTTTGAGAAGGGCAGCCCCCTCAGCACGATCACCGACCTGCTGGACCGCTGCTATTCCGACTATTATCATTTCGACACGATGTACACGCTGGCGGATATCCGCTACTGCCAGGATACGACCGACGATTATTATGCCGGGGAGCTGAACTGGTGCATGGATCAGTACGGCGAGATGCGGCAGCACATGGAGGATATGTTCTATCTCTGCGGCTCGTCCTCCATGGCGGAGGAGCTGGAGGAGAACTATTTCTGGGAGGGCTTTGCCGGGGAGTACGCGGATGCGGGCCTGTCCGTCTACAACGATGCGACGCTTGCGCTGTTGCACCGGGAGAACGCGCTGCTCACGGAGTTCCGGGATCTGACCTCGGCGCCCGTCGTCAAGCTGGAGGACGGGCAGGAGGTGGAGTTGTACAGCTACCTGGCCGAAGCCGAGAGCGACGACTATTACGCCGCGCGCGACGCGTACTACCGCCAGTACAACGAGGAGCTGAGCCGGATCTATATCGAGCTGGTCAAGGTGCGCCGGGAGCTGGCCGCGGAGATGGGCTTTGCCAGTTATGAGGAAATGGCCTACGCATACAGCTTTGACCGGGACTATACCGCCGAACAGGCCGCGGAATATCTCGAGGAGATCCGCACGCAGATCGCCCCGCTCTATAAGGAGCTGGAGGAGTACACGCTGGACTATCCGTATCTGGACGAGGAGGAGCTGTTCGAGGTGCTCTGCCGCGCCACGGAGGAGATGGGCGGCGTCGTGGAAGAGGCCTTCTCGTATATGAACCAGTACGATCTGTTCGATATCCGCCTGAGCATGGAGAAGGCGAGCAAATCCTTCCAGACCTATCTGTCGGAGTATGACGCGCCCTACCTCTTCATCGACCCCTACGGGGACGACACGGACGTGTTGACCTTTGCCCATGAATTCGGCCATTTCGTGGACGCCTACTACAACTATGACGCGTCGGAGAGCATCGACCTGTCGGAGGTGTTCTCCCAGGCGATGGAATACCTGGTGCTTGATTACGCGGAGGGTGTTCTTCCGGAGGACCGGCTTGAGAATCTCCGCCGCTACAAGTGGAAGGACACGCTGGAGACCTTTGCCCAGCAGGCCTCCTTCGCCGCCTTCGAGCAGGCGGTGTACAGCGCCGACCCCGAGACCCTGGACGCCGATTTTCTCAACGATCTCTCGCTGCAGGTGGCCATCGACTACGGCTATTACGACGGCGTGAGCGAGGAGTACTACGCGCTGAGCTGGGTGGACATCACCCATTTCTTCGAGCAGCCCTTCTACGTGATCAGCTACCCGGTATCGAACGATCTTGCGCTGCAGATCTGGGAGCTGGAGCAGGAGGAGCGAGGCGCCGGGCTGGAGAAATACCTCGAGGCCCTGCCCCGCAACTATTACGGGATGATGGACACCGCCGAAGCCGTCGGGCTGGACAACCCCCTCGCCCCGGGGCGTATCGCCAAGATCGCGGCCGACCTGCGGGAAAACCTGGGGATCACGGGCAGCGGCTTCTCCGCGCAGATCGGCTCGCATAAGGCGGCCTGAGCCGCCGTCCGTCCCCGCCCCGCCGCGCGGATACGCCGCGGGACAGAAAGGAAGGGCCGGAAAACGAAGCCGTTCTTACAGGGAGGCGCTGCGCCTCCCTGTAAGCTGCCATGATCACGAAGATCGGAGGTCAGTATATGGAACAGAAAAAGAAAAGGGCTGTCGGCATCCCGAAATACAGCCTGGGAGAGGAGATCTTCAACGCGGTCTCGCACGGCCTCGGCGCGCTTCTCGGCACAGCCGGGCTGGTGCTGATGCTCGTTCGGGCGAAAGGGGCGCTTCCCGTGACGACGGCTGCGATCTTCGGCGCCTCCATGATCCTGCTTTACACGATGTCCTGCCTCTACCACGCCCTGTCCCCCAAAACGACGGGCAAAAAGGTGCTGCGGGTGCTGGACCACTGCAACGTGTTTCTTCTGGTTTTCGGCACCTATGTGCCGGTGTCGCTGCTGGGCGTCGGCGGCGCGATGGGCTGGGTCCTGTTCGGCACGGTCGCGTTCTTTACCGTGCTCGGCGTCGTGCTGACCGCGGTGGATCTGGAACGCTACCAGAAGGCGGCGGTGCTCTGCGAGCTTTGCAGCGGCTGGTCGATCCTGCTCGGCGCCGGCGCCCTGCTGCGGCGCGTGGGCGCCGCGGGACTTGTTTTCATGCTCATGGGCGGCCTGATGTACTCCGTCGGCGCGGTGCTCTACGTGCGGGGGGCGAAGAAGAAATACCGGCACAGCGTGTTCCACGTCTTCTGCCTGCTGGGGACCTTTTTCCATTTCTGGGCGGTCTATCGCTATCTGCTGTAAAGGAGCGGAGCGGGAAAAAGGAAGAAAAGAAGCGCACAGGCGGCAAAAAGCCGGCTCCGGGACGACCCGGGGCCGGCTTTTTCTGCGCGATGCGATCGCGGGCGCAGGGGAGGGCGGAGGCCCTGCCTATCGTTCCCGCGCCGAACGGAGGCAGGCGTTTACCAGGGACGAGGAGAAGGGCATCACGAGTTCCGCGACCGGCCCGACAAGGAAAGCGCAGAGGACCGTCCCGATCCCGAACGTTCCGCCGAGGAGGAAACCGATGAGAACGAAGAGAAGGTCCGCCGCGACACGGACGGCACCGAAGCGCAGCCCGCTTTTTTCGCTGACGACCACGGCGACCAGGTCGTTCGGCCCTGTCCCGGCTTCCGAGCGGATCACGACCGACATGCCGAAGGCGAGGATACAGCAGCCGAGCATCAATACGGCGAGCTTGACCGCCGTCCCCGCCCGGCCGATCGCGAAGACCCGGAGCAGCCAGGTAAACAGGTCGATGATCGGCCCGCCGCAGAACATGCACACGATCGTCCCGAGCTTCACATAGCTCCTGTCGACAAGCAGGAGGATCAGAATGATCAGAAAACAGACGGCCATGTGGACGGTCCCGTGCGTCGGCGTCAGACGGCCCGCCTTCAGCGCCAGCAGGCGAAGCCCCTGGATCAGGACGTTGAAGGGGTCGGAGCCCAGGTCGGCCAGCAGAAACAGCGTGACGCCCAAATGCGCGACCGTGAGTCCCGCAAACAGAAGGAGCAGCCGCAGCAGGACTTCTTTTGTGTTTTTCTTCATTTCCGCCTCCCCGCAGTCTGTTCGTTCCTCTGTATTCCGGAAGGTGATCGCAGGATCATTATACCTATTATACCGCAAAAGCGGCGGTCGGGGAAGGGCGGCAGGCGAGATTCGGCCTCTTTCGTCGGATTGTTTTTCTTTCCCATAATAAGATAGCGATTGACAGAAAAGCCGGTTGATGGTTGGATAATCGTAACGGGAGGGGGATCTGCATGGACAGGAAGTTTCAAAAACAGTATCAGGAAATCGCACGGCAGTTTGCCGAGAACGCGGCCGTCCTTCAGGCGATCGGGGATGAAACCAGGCAGCGCATCCTCCTGAGTATGATGGAGCTGCCAAGCCGCGCGGAGGGCGGGACGAGGGTCGGCGCCATTTCGGAAAAAACGCATTTCTCCAGACCGGCCATCTCGCACCATATCAAGGTCCTCAAGGACGCCGGCATCGTGGGGACGCGGACGGAAGGCAAGAAGAATTACTATTATCTGACCAATGACAACGCCAAATTCAACGCGCTGCTGGAGCTGTTTGAAAACGTCATGGATCTCGCGGATCGGATCAACAGCGAGAAGCGGGAAAAGCCGGAAGCCTGAATCCGGAACGGCGGCACGGAACGCGCGAGGGGATACCCGATCCCCTCGCGCGTCCCCCATGTGCCTCCGGGCAAAGGGCGCCGCGTAGCTCTGCCGGCTGAGCGCCCCCTGCGACAGGCAGAGGGTGCTTTCTTGCCCGCGCCTTGCTTTCGCGCGTGTCGGTATCCCCCATGGGAAAGCTACAGGATCGTTTTCCAATACCGCCGGGAAAGGACCGTCTTTCCGTTGTTCGTATTCACGACCTTGTCGGCCAGGGTAAAGCCGGATTTCTCAATCACGCGTGCGGACGCGAGGTTGTCGTCATTACAGGTAAGCAGGACGGGAGAAAGCTGCCTTTCTTTTGCCTTTTCCAAGGCAAGGGCCAGCAGCCTGGTCCCGTAACCGCGGTTCCATTCCGAATACCGGATGCCGTAGCCGATGTGACCGCCGCGCCGCAGCAGCGCGTCGTTCAGCCTGTGGCGGATCGTGACCTCGCCGATAAAATACGACTTTTCCTCGTCCACGAGCCAGTAATAATCCGCCCCGACCCGATCCGGCGGCAGGCCGCGCTCGGTTCGGTACTGATCGAATTTGGCGAAAACGTCGCAGGAAGAGGGGTCGGTAAAGGAATAGGCAGTGACATGGTTTTCGAGATATTCGACATAGGCCTCCCGATAGGACGGAAGATACGTTTCATTCGGTACGATCAGCTTTATCATTTTCCACCTGCACAAGTAAGCATAAGGTTAGGACGGCAAAACAACGGGGCTGTTTTACCGATCGGGAGGGTCGGGATCACAGTCTGAGGGATGGGAAGGGAGCCTCAGCGGCTGCGGTCAAAACCGCTCACTTGCGCCAGGATCCATTTCGCCGTGTCCCTGACAAAGGAATCTGCCTGCTCCGGCGTAAGGTACCGGTATTCTCTGTGAAGGTCGCCGTGCTCTTCGCCGTGATAAAAGTCACAGAGATACCGGCGCCTGTTTTCAAACGCGTCCCTACTGAACAGATCCATGAATTCGTTGTCAAAACCGACGGCATTCTCATAAACGGCAAATGCCCGGAAATCCGGATGCTGCTCCAGATACAAAAAATCAAGATCGTACCAGTCTTCCTTTGCGGCCTGGATCAGCCTGCCCTTATCCTCTGCATAGTCTTTCGGGTAATCCCTGCCGAGCGATGCATGGACAGTCTTTGCCCAGCGTTCGTCCGTAAGCAGATGAACGTAGTATCCGAGAAAGAAGGAGTACTCCTTCAGGCTGTATCCGCGTATGACGGCGTCGTTGAAATAGCTCCGGCAGAAAGTATCCGTGCCGATCAGGCTCACACCTCCGGCCTTTGTTTGAAAATGTGTTGCTGTTTTCGGCGGATGGAACGCCGACCAGTCTTCGTTCGGCACCCCGCTGTCCGGGGCGATGTTGCCCATGACAAAGGCCGTTTCTTCTACTCCCTTCAGATGTGGAAGGAGCTCATCCGCAATTCTTAAATGTACCATCCAGGACGCCATGTCGCTGTCTCCTTCCGATCCGTTTTTTAAACGGCAATTTTTTCGTGATTATACCATCTTCTTCCGCAGGAAAGCCTGATAGCCCGGCTGCCTGGCAAGGTCAAAGTTCTTGCCACGGTTTTTGGCACAGGCTTGCCTATGGCCTTGCAGGCGGCATACAGCAAAAGCGCGTGAAAGGCGTCCCAATCGGGCTTGCCCGTATAATACGGGGTGGCGTCCACGTCCTCGTTCCACAGGGACTTTTCGGACAAATAGGGCGACAGCGCATCCAGCAGCCCGTCGCGCCAGCTCGTCACGCCCGCAAGGATCTCCTCCGGCGGCGCCAATTCGACGTTCTGCTCCTCCGGCCTGACGAGATTGACCTGTACGCCGTTGGCCTCGCCCCATTGTTGGACGGCGGTTTTCCGGTTGCGCGCGTAATATCGGGTCAGGGTTCCCCGAATAGATATCAAGTCCCACAAGATCCCTCCTTTTTCATCGCCTGTCGAAATGATTTTACAATACGGCGCGCATCAGCAGTCATCAAAGAAACTTCTTTTGCCCTGGCAGGAAGAAGAGTAAACGAAACTTTTCTCTCTGATCCGATCTATGGGCTGTCAGACCTTCTCGGCCAGGATTTCTGTGATGCCTAAGTACGCCCAAAAGGACCTTGCTTTGGCCGATCAATCGCACGGCACCGGTACGCCGGCCAGACGCAATTCATCCCGACAAACCGGAAGGGTTTTGAGAGAGGAAGGTGTCGATCAATTGCACGTCTCGCAGATCCTTATCCCGCCCAAGATGCTGTTTCAGCTCACGCAGACCTTGCAAGGATAGCACAGGATAACCATCGAGCTGCTCAACAGAGCCGTAAAGCCAGTTTTCAAATACTTCGATGTCCTCATCGATCTTAAACCAGCGGTTCCCATCTTCCATTACTCGATACAAGTAACCGTCTGCCTCCAGCCGATTTGCGGCTGCTGTCGTACATCCCATGTCAATATCTTCGGTTTCTTTTCTGATACCGAATAAAACCAGCGCCGCACCTGCGGTGAGCCAGAATTCGTCCATGCCATAGGGGAATTCAACAAGCCTGGCGATCATGGCCTCTTTCTTCATCGTACTCACGCCCCTTTGAAAATCCCGGTTTGCCGGGGGGATTATACCAAACCCTGTTCGTTGAATCAACAAAGAAAGCCCCTTCGGCAGACAAAAGAGCTTTTATGGAAAAGGTACTGCGTTTTGGTAGAATAACGCTTAAAGGGGTGCGCCGACAGTTCGGGGGCTTTTTTCAACGACAGGGGTGCGAATGGTTTTGCTTATCTGCTTATTTTACTATATCATAACGCCAAAAGAAAAGCACGGCAATTCTATCAGAAATGCCGTGCTTTGGAGACGGTCAAAAAAGGGCGGCGAAGAAGGGAAACAGAGCCGCGGGGGAGCGCGAGGGGGCAAGGCCCGCCTCGCGTTTGAATGCCCTGCCGTCCGAAAAAGGCTGATAGATCAGGCTTTTTCGGGTAATGGCCTTTTACCCCGGGCAAAAGGATCGGCGGCTGAAGCACAGTCAAAAAAGTCCCCTCAAGGGACTTTTTTGACAAGCTGAGAAAACCGTAGATTTTTACATTACCTGGAGGAACGAGATCGTCACCCCGAATACTACAAGCCGCCGGAGGGCTATTACAAACAGCCTCATATCCCCCAGCCGCGCGTCTTGTCCGAGCATGATCTGCTTGTGATGAGGCAGTTCTATGAAAAGGAACTGGCGTCCTGGCCAGATGTAATGACCATAAAGCAAGTATCCGCTTTCACAGGGTACGGAAAAACCTCTGTTGAACGGTGGTGTACCAAAGGGCATTTACAGCATTTCTGTATCAAGCAGAAATACCTTGTCCCCAAAATCTACTTGCTGGATTTCCTTGTGAGTTGGAATTACATAGGGATCGCCGTAAAATCGGAGTTACATATTCAACGGAACAAACAAATATGGGCGCAGGCAAAAACGCACCCTTGAGTGGAGAACCAATCGTGCGTATGATGGAATCGAAGGGAGTGTGTGATATGAAAAAGCCAAGATACTACATTACTTTGAACTCAGAGGAAACCCGTCTTGTGCTGCGCAGTCTCATCCGGATGAAAAACCGCTTGATCCAGGAAATCAGCATTCCCAGCCAGAGCGTGACACACCTCTACTGCATGCTGTTCCTATGGCAGATCATGCGGGACAGATTGGCCTCCGGGAAGCTCACACGGGAGGAATATGATGAATGGCGGTATGGTGTGACATGAGCTTCTCAAATGGGCTGACTCTGGTCAATGATTCGGCATAAATTGCCTTGACTTTGATGGAAGGAGGCGTTAAAATTGCCTTGACTTTGAAAAGCGAGGTGCTTTGCTATGGATTTCTATCGGAATGCTGAGCGCGATCTTGATTTGTGGAGACATTCGTCTTATAGAAAACCCTTGGTGCTGCGCGGCGCGCGCCAGACCGGGAAAACAACGCTGATCAAGAAATTCGGCAAGAGCTTTGATTCCTTTATCTATCTCAACCTTGAGGTCGATCAGGATCGCAGATTGTTTGAAAATGATCTTTCCGTCCAAGATCTGATCCAATATATCTGCCTTGAAAAAGGCATTCAGCGGCAGGGCAAAACCCTTTTGTTTCTTGATGAGATCCAATACTCTGCCCGCGCAGTCATGCTCATGCGCTATTTCTATGAGGAACTCCCGGAGCTGTATGTGATCAGCGCAGGGTCTCTACTGGAAATCATGATGGAAAAGCGCAAGATCAGCTTTCCGGTCGGGCGGGTGGAATACCTGTATCTGTTCCCGATGTGCTTTGAGGAATTCCTGATGGCACTTGGAGAGGAGACCGCGTTGGGCTTCTACCGTCAAACACCGGTTCCTTCCCTGGCGCATGACAAGCTGTCCCGTCTGTTTCGTTTGTATTCGTTCATTGGCGGCATGCCCGAGGCGGTCAGCCGCTATGTGGAAACGCGGGATCTCTCTCAGCTCTCGCCGGTGTATTCCAGCCTGCTGACGGCCTATAAGGATGACGTCAGTAAATATGCCTCCACCACCCACGAGGGCGACGTGATCCGGCATGTCATTGAAACGGCGCCGAAAGAAAGCGGCAATCGGATCACCTTTGAAAAGTTCGGAAACAGCGGTTATCGTTCTGTAGACGTGGGCAACAGCATGAGGAAGCTGGAGCGCGCCATGCTGCTATATCTGCGCTACCCCGTCAAACAGTATGAGTTGCCGATCTATCCGGACAAAAAGCTCCGCCCCCGCCTACAGGTGTTGGACTCCGGCCTGATCAATTACAGCCTCGGCATACAGGCCCTGTATTTCCAGGACATCAAGCTGTCTGATGTTTACCGGGGAACGCTTGCCGAGCAAATGGTTTGGCAGGAACTGCTTTGCCAGAGCTCTCGTGAGCTGAACGTGCCCACGTTCTGGGTGAAGGAGAAAAAGCAATCCAATGCGGAAATTGATTTTATGATTTCCTGGCAGGGGCACATGCTTCCCACTGAGGTGAAATCCGGCAAGGACGGGACCCTTCGCTCCCTGCATCAGTTCATCGACAACGGCGGCGAGCCCTTTGCGATCCGGTTGTACGATCAGCAATACTCGCTGCTGGAAACACAGACGCCTGAAAAGGATGGTGTTCCGGGACATCCCTACCGTTTGCTCAATCTCCCCTTATATTGCGCAGGGAAGATCCCGGCCTATCTGGAATTGCTTTACAAGTGAGTTCTATAAACCAGTGTTAAGAAAACAAGGGCGCGCTGACAAAGAAATAGAAATGACCGATCGTCTTTCTACTGAAGGCGATCGGTTTTTTCTTTCCTATTTGAATTGTGAGGCCCCATCGGAAGCCGGCAATGATCGGTTTTATTTCCGCAGATTCTCATTCCGGCGAAGCGTCTCTTTCAGGGCGCTTGCCACATCGCGAATCATACGGATCTCATAGTCGTCGCAATCGGCAAGAACAGCGGCGATGTCGCCTTCGATCTGCGGACGTGCTTTGATTACGCTGTCGCAAAGGAGATCATCCACCGTGACGGACAGCGCATTGGCCAAGCTGACTATGGCGGAGAGGCTTACATGCGTCGTCCCGGTTTCAATATTACTCAGATGCGTCGGGGAAAGCTCTACCGCCTCAGACAGCATTTCCTGCGTCATATCTGCATTGATTCGAGCGATCTTGATGCGTTTTCCGATTGCTTTATAGTCCAGCTCCATAAGTGCCTCCCCGTGATGGTCTGGCATTATTGTAATCACGGGGCGAGTGTATTATAATAATCTATATCCGTAGACTACGGTGTTAGATTATTTTCATGAAAAAATAGGTCCTTATTATGCTGAGCTGTACCTTCGCCGGGCACCGAAATCTATTTCTCCCTGATGCCGACAGAAAGATTGAGACGGCGCTTGACGGGCTTATCGCAAGGGATGAAACCTTCGTCTTCTACACGGGCGGTATGGGCGAGTTTGGCAGTAAATGCGCTTCAGCGGTCCGTGCCGCCAAGCACCGGCACCACGACAAGGAGATCCGCCTGATTCTGGTTCTGCCCTATATGTCCAACCGATTGAATACCGACAGGAACTACTATGAAAGCTCTTTCGATGATGTTATGATCCCCATAGAACTGGCAGACATCCACCCCAAGGCCGCGATCCATAAACGCAATCGCTGGATGGTGGATCGGAGCGACGTGCTGCTTGCCTGTGTTCACCGCGACTTTGGCGGCGCATACGAAACCGTCCAATATGCCATGCGAAAAGGCGTACCCGTGCTTAATCTCGCTCAGCAGGAGACATGAGGTGGAAGCTCTCTTTGCGGCAGCGAAAGGAACTCATCTCGAGATTCCGATTTTTCTGGGGGCTTTCTATGGGCTTCGCAGAAGCGAGGCGCTTGGTCTGAAATGGAGTGCTATCGACTTTCAGAACAACACTATTACCATCCGCCA
>JAEEGL011093932.1_pt1 | contig 14948 bp, 13 predicted proteins | sample 9134231 | NCBI WGS metagenome assembly JAEEGL01 (sample SAMN16246548, study PRJNA631951) | gut metagenome | biome: gut microbiome; feature: rumen; material: fiber-attached | host: Bos | place: Iran: Karaj | collected 2018-10
ACGTGGTAGTCCTTCATCTGGAAGTGGCCGCCATCATCGTCGAAGGCTGCTCCTGCCTCCCAGTCGTGAGAGGGATAGATGTAGAGACGTCCGTTAAACACATTAGCTGAGGGGTCAGCCATATAGTCACTTGGGAAAAGATAACGTGGTAATTTTGCCATAATAGTACTTATTTGAATAGTTTGATAATGTCGTTAACAACAGGTTTTGCCTGATACTGGCGATCGAAGAGCAGTGCATAGTTGGTGCGTCCCTTGATAGGCCAGCCATTGAGCCAAGAGTTCTCGTCACAGACACCCCACAAGGTGATACGACCAATCTGTGCGCGATGCTTGTAGTAGATTTTGAACAGGTCCAACCAACGCTTGTCGAGTTCTTTCTGCTTGTCGGCAGGCAGGCCATTGACATAGGGGTTGTACTTCTGCTGCAACTCAAAGTTCTGGGCAATATCAGCACCACCAAAGCCTTGTGGATTGGGCAGTACATTGATGTCAAGCTCAGTAATCAGTACTTTCACGCCACAGGCAGCAAAAGCATCGATACTCTTCTCATACTCTGTGAGGTCAGGATAGTCCAAGCCATTGTGGCTCTGCATACCTACACCATCAATACGCAGACCCTTGGCCTTCAGGTTCTTGACCAGACGGCAGACGGCTTCGCGCTTCTTCTCACCCGACATGGAATAGTCGTTGTAGTAGAGTTCTGCGTCAGGGTCAGCCTCATGAGCTGCACGGAAGGCAATCTCAATGAACTCTTCGCCCAGAAGGTTATAGTACTTTGACTTACGGAACGAACCGTCATCCTCGATAGCTTCGTTGACAACATCCCAACCGAAGACTTGGCCCTTGAAGTGACCTACTACGGTCTTGATGTGTTTGATAAGACGCTCTTTCAGGACATCTTTAGAGACAGGGCTGGCAGCATAGCCATTGGTGAACCACCAGTCTGGAGCCTGTGAGTGCCATACCAAGCAATGTCCGTTCACCTTCAAACCTAACTGCTTGGCATAGTTCACGAACTTGTCGGCTACGCGGAAGTCGAAGATGCCTTCAGCAGGTGCCAGCACCTCTGGTTTCATACAATTTTCTGCCACCACGCAGTTGAAATGCTTGCTGAGAACGGCATCGGCCTGAGGCACCTGTCCGTCGCTCTGCCATTGGTTGACAGCTGCACCAATCAGGCAGTATTTGCCAATGGCGTCTTTAAGACCTTGTGCTGACGCTGTACTCAGCGTAGCGATGGCCATAGCGGATAGGAGGAGTCTTTTCATAGTTTATTTGTTACGTGCTTCAATTTTCTTATTGATATCATCGATGACCTCGTCAGTCAACTCGTAGCGGCTGATGATATACATAGCCAGAGCCAGCAGGATAGCGGGGATAACACAGACCAACCACAGGATACCCTCTTCGGCAAAAGGAGTCTGGTCGATAGTCTTGCTGTTATAGCCAACGTATGCCAATACAGCAGGACCGACAATGCTACCGAAGGTCATACCAGCCTTGAAGAACAAACCAGTCAGGGCATTAACGATACCAGAGATACGACGACCTGTAGTGTACTCACCATAGGAGATAACCTCAGGAACCAGTGCCCACATGTAACCAGTAGCCACGATGACACCAGTGCTCTTGATGAACTGTGCCACATAAATCATCATCATGCTCGGCTGATCCATCTTTGAGATAAAGTAAAGCATACCCATACCTACAATGGCGGCACCCAGGAAGAGATAGAACATATTCTTCTTACCGACCATGCGCTTGAACCAGGGAACGAGTGGCATGAACAAGAAGGCAGGAGCAGAGCCTAGAGCCATGAAAATGGATAGTTCCTGTGCTGAGCCATGCAGATTGCTGTTCATAAAGTATGCACCAGCGGCATTACCTACTGACATCATCGCAAAAGCGGTAATAAAGAAGAAAGCGAGGACGCGCAAGGGACGGTTGCGGAGGAATTCCATCCAGAGGTCGCTGACCTTTACGTCTTCAGTGGCTTTGGCATCCATCACCACACGCTCCTTACACTGTGAGAAGCAGAAGGCGAGCAGACAGAAACCGACAATGGCGTAGATGGTCATGGTGGTGAACCATGCTGAAGGATCCTTTGGCAGACTGTCTGATGGTGCACCAGCAATCAGAGCGATGAACAGGGGCAGACCAGAGTTGACAGCCAGACCACCGAGGTTGGCCATAAACATACGTACTGACGTAAGGATGGTAATCTCGTCTGTGTCGCGTGTCAGTGAAGAGTTCAAGGCTCCATAAGGTACGTTGATGAACGTATAGAGCAACTGCATAGAGATGTATGTTACGTAGGCATAGATCAGCGACGGAGCAAAACCATTGTAGAAGCACAGGATGGCAAAGCCCGAAAGAGGAATACCTACATACAGCAGATACGAACGGTATTTACCGTAACGTGGGTTGCTCTTGTCAATAAGGGTACCTACAATCGGGTCCCAGATGACGTTAGCCACATTACCCACCAGGAACATGACGGCTACTGCTGAAGGCGTCAGTCCATAGATGTCAGTGTAGAAGAACAGCAGGTAAGTGCAAATTACCTGGAAAATCAGGTTCTGAGCCAAGTCGCCAGAACCAAAACCAATGCGTTGCAGCCAGGAAAGTTTGTAAAAACCTTTGGCTCCTTGAGTTTCGTTAGGTGTCATTGTTGTTAGGTTGTTTATTATTATTATTTTAATTTGGTGCAAAGATACTGATTTTCTGTTGAAATGGATGTAATTGCATGTTACAAAAACTACATTATTTGTAGCAAATACGGAATAAAACGCTAATTCTTTGTGTTTTTGACATTTTTTTTCTACCTTTGCGGTCTCAACTAATCATTAATACTGTTATGAGAAAAACTTTTCTTCTTCTATTGACTCTGGCAGGCTTTTGTGTAGCTGATGCCAAAATCGTGCTACCCCAAATGTTCCAGTCGGGTATGGTATTGCAGCGTGGAAAACCCATCCCTGTGTGGGGTAAGGCAGACCCTCAGGAGCAGGTAACTATCCGCTGGCAGAAGAAACAGTATTCGACAACTGCTGACGAACAAGGTCGTTGGCGCATTGACTTGCCCAAGACAAAAGCCGGTGGTCCCTATACATTAGTGGTAGGAGATCAGGAGTTGACAGACGTCCTCGTGGGCGATGTATGGCTCTGTTCTGGACAGTCAAATATCGACGTCACCATCGAGCGCGTTTATCCGCAATATATCGATGAAATCGACCAATTTGACAATAATAAGGTTCGTTTGTTCCGTGTTCGCAATACGACAAACACCCATGGTGTGCAGGACGATATCCTGCCAACCTCATGGAAACCATTGACCAAGGATAATGCCTGGCAGTTCTCTGCGCTGGGCACTTTCTTAGGCAAGCGTATGCAGGAGAAGACGGGTGTGCCCCAGGGTGTAATAGTCAATAGTTGGGGAGGAACGCCTATTGAAGCATGGCTCCCTGCTGACAGTCTGATAAAAGACTATCCTCAATTAGTTGAGAAGACCCGTCTTTATGATAATAAGGATTATGTGGCAGCCCAGATGAAGGCCAACAACCTGGCTGATCGTCGTTGGAATGAGCTGTTAGAAGAGAAAGACCCTGGCATCAGCCAGCATTTCACAGCCCTTGACTACAACGATGCCAATTGGCAGGTGATTGACCAGAACAACTGGGGTTGGCGTGGAACAGGTACCACCTGGCTTCGTCAGCATATCCAGATAGACAAGGCTCATGCCGGACAGCCTGCCCGTCTGTTGCTGGGTACACTGTTCGATGCTGATATCACTTACGTCAATGGTCAGCAGGTGGGACGCACCTACTACCAGTATCCTCCTCGTCGCTATGACATTCCCGAGGGACTGCTCCGTGAGGGCGATAACGTCATTACCATCCGTTTCATCAATAAATATGGTATGGTACACTTCATCCCTGAGAAGCCTTATATGCTGTGCTTCGGTGCTGACCGCCAAAGTCAGAACCCGATGCCTAAGGATGTCATTGCACTGAGCAATAAGTGGTTGCAGCATGCTGGTGCCGATATGCCGTCATGTCCTAGTGGCGATGTCAGTCTGCAGAACCTGCCCACCACACTCTATAATGCTGTGCTCTACCCCTTGGCACCCTATGCCTTGAGCGGTATCGTGTGGTATCAGGGCGAGTCGAATACGGGCAACCCTGCTCCTTATGGCAATTATCTGCAGAAGCTCATGGGTAGTTGGCGAGCCCTTTGGAATGACCCGTCGTTGCCCTTCTGCATCGTTCAACTGGCTAACCATGATGGACGTCAGCAGACAGGTATGCCACGCCCTATCGTTTATGAGTCCAATCCAGTCAACAGCAACTGGGCACGTGTGCGTGAGGCTCAGCGTCAGGCAACCATTGGCGATGAACATGCAGCAACAGCTTGTCTTATCGATCTCGGTGAAACCGTCGATATTCATCCATTACGCAAGAAAGAGGCTGCTGAGCGTGTGGCGCTCTGCTTGGACCGCGTTGCCTATGGAGAGTGGCCTGCTCTGTCACCCCAGCCTGTAGGTTATTCTATCAAGGATAAGACCGTTACCGTCATCTTCGATCAGCCCATGCGCGAAGGTGTAGCTCATGAGGTAGAGGTTGCAGGTGCCGACAAGCGTTTTGTGAATGTGGAGGCTACTATCGAGGGCGCTGAGGTTCGTTTCCAGTCACCCATTGATCAGCCCGTTTATGTACGTTATGCTTGGAAGGACAATCCTCGTGCCAGCATCTATAACAAGAAGGGTATGCCTGCCATGCCGTTCGAATATCAGCTTGTCCGTTAATGGAACAGTTACTGCATTATTGTTGGAAACATAAGCTGTGGCCTATCGAAGGGCTACAGACTACCGATGGTCAGGAGGTAGAGGTCATAGACCCAGGTCTGCACAATCGTAACAGCGGACCTGATTTCTTCAATGCCAAGGTGAAGATCAATGGTACGTTGTGGGTGGGCAATGTCGAGATTCACGACAAGTCCAGCGACTGGTACCTGCATGGCCACAATCACGATGAACATTATAACAATGTGGTGTTGCATGTGGTGAGTGTTGCTGACCAAGATGTACAGATGCAGTCGGGCCATTTCGTGCCGCAGATGTGTCTGACGGTTCCCCAGTCAGTACACGACAACTACGAAGAACTGTTGCGCACCGATGCCTATCCGCCCTGCTATCGTATCATTCCCAGTCTGACGCGCCTCACTGTTCACTCGTGGATGGCTGCTCTGCAGACCGAACGCCTGGAGCAGAAGACGATAGCCATTCAGCAGCGTGTCAAGGAGGCTGGTGGTTCGTGGGAGGATGCCTATTTCCAGACGATGGCACGCAACTACGGCTTTGGCATCAATGGCGACGCCTTCGAGGAGTGGGCTCGTCATATTCCCTTGCAGGCTGTTGGCAAGCATCGTGATGACCTGTTCCAGATAGAGGCAATCTTTATGGGACAGGCGGGACTGCTTGAGCTTAACGCCATTCCCGAACGCTACCAGAAGGATGCGCTCAACGAGGGTTATTTCACCAAACTGCGCAACGAATACCAGTATCTGGCCCATAAGTTCTCACTGACGCCGATGGATGTCCAGTTGTGGCGCTTCCTACGACTGCGCCCGCAGAACTTCCCCCACATCCGTATTGCCCAGTTGGCCAACCTCTATTATCAGCGCAAGGCCGGTCTCTCGGCACTTCTTGACTGTCAGGATATGCCAGCTATGGCTGAGATGCTTAGCACCCAGGTGACCTCCTATTGGGAGACACACTATACCTTTGGCTCTGAGAGTTTCCGCAATGCCAAGCATTTGTCGCCGTTCTCCATCAATCTGTTGATGATCAATACCTGTGTGCCCATGCTTTTTGCCTATGGGCGACATAGCATGAAGGAAGCGTTATGCGACCGTGCCTTCGACATCCTGGAACAACTGAAGGCTGAGAACAACCATATCATCCGCATGTGGAAGGAGTGCGGACTGGATGTACAGAGTGCTGGCGACTCGCAGGCACTCATCCAACTGAAGAAAGAATACTGCGACAAGAAGGAATGCCTGCGTTGTCGCATTGGTTATGAATATCTAAAAAGATCATGAGCAAATACATTTTTGAAACCCGTATGGAGGTGCGCGACTACGAATGCGACATCGAGGGTATTGTCAACAACGCTAACTACCTGCACTACACAGAGCATACGCGCCACCTGTTCCTGAAACATTGTGGACTCTCGTTTGCTGAGATGCACGAGAAGGGTGTCGATGCTGTCGTGGCTCGCATGAATCTGCAGTATAAGACACCGCTGCGCTGTGATGATGAGTTTATCTCGCGTCTGTGGTTGGAGAAACAGGGCATCAAGTATGTGTTCCATCAGGACATCTTCCGTGCTTCTGACGAGGCATTGTGTTTCCGTGGTGACATCACGCTGGTTTGTCTGGTCAACGGTCGACTGGCAGGCAGTGAGGACTATGACCGCGTCTTTGCACCCTATTTGCCGAAGGAGTGATGATTCAGACCTATATCTTTGACCTTGATGGTACGCTGCTCGACACGTTAGGCGATCTGGCAGCGTCTGTCAACTATGCGCTAAAGGCTTGCAACATGCCCCAGCACAGCATTGACGATGTCCGTCGCTTTGTGGGCAATGGTGTTCGCCTACTCATGGAGCGTGCCGTACCCGATGGTGCTGCCAATCCCAGATTCGAGGAGGCCTTTGCCACCTTCCGTCAGCACTATATGCAGCACTCGCTCGACACCACGCGTCCCTACGATGGCATTCCGGAGATGCTACAGACGCTGCGTAGTAGAGGTTGTCGGACGGCAGTGGTCAGCAACAAGTTCTATGCTGCCACCCAAGAGCTCTGCCAGCATTTCTTTCCTGACACCATTGAGGTGGCTATTGGTGAACACGAGGCGGAGGGCATCCGTAAGAAACCGGCACCTGACACCGTCAACGAGGCCTTACGACAGTTGGGCGTCTCTCGCGAAGAGGCTGTCTATGTAGGTGACAGCGATGTCGATATTGCTACGGCAGCAGCCAGTGGCATACCGTGTATCAGTGTGCTGTGGGGCTTCCGTGACCGCGAGTTCCTCCTGGCGCATGGTGCCACCCGTTTCATCAGTCACCCCAGTGAATTACTGACATAATACGATGCAAGAAGAAGAGATATATTATACCTTGGCGCTGACGCGCATGATGGGCTTCAATTTCCAGACCGCCCTGTTGCTCTACCGTACGTTGGGTGGTGCCAAGGCCGTCTATGACCAGCGCAATAGCATTGGCGACGTGATGCCTGATGCCACACCGCGCATTAGAGAGTCGATGAAGAATTGGGACGATGCCCTGAAGCGTGCTGCCGTAGAGATGGAGTTTATGCAGAAAGGTGGCATCCGTGCCCTGTGCCTCAATGATGCCGACTATCCACAACGTCTCACCGAGTGTGACGATGCGCCGCTGGTATTGTTTTATAAAGGTACTGCCGACCTCAACCAGGCTCGGGTCATCGATATCGTGGGTACGCGCCATTGTACCACCTACGGCCAAGACCTGATACACTGCTTTGTCAGCGACCTTAAGCGTCTGATGCCCGACGTACTGATAGTCAGTGGTCTGGCCTACGGTATCGACATCTGTGCACACCGTAATGCGCTGGAGAACGGCTTCGAGACGGTGGGCGTCCTGGCTCACGGACTCGACCAGATCTATCCGCCACGCCATCGTGAAACTGCTATCGAGATGATTCGTCAGGGTGGTCTGCTGACGGAGTATATGAGTCAGACGGAGGCTCTTCCAAATAATTTCCGTCAGCGCAACCGCATCGTAGCAGGTATGAGCGATGCCACCATTCTCGTGGAGAGCGCCTACAAGGGTGGGGGACTTATCACCTGTCGCATTGCCCAGGAGTATGGTCGCGACGTCTTTGCCTTTCCTGGTTCTGTGGGCTTGCCCGCCAGCGAGGGTTGTAATAAGATAATCCGTAGCAATATGGCAGCACTGATTACCTCTGCTGCCGACTTCCTGGAGTCTATGGGTTGGCAGACCACAGCCTCACGTCCTGATGCTGTCGAGCGTCAGTTGTTCCCTGACCTCACCGCTGACGAACAGCGCATCGTCGCTCTCTTGCAGCAGACCAACGACCTGCAACTGAATATGCTCAGTGTGCGTAGCAATATCGCTATCGGTCAACTCACCGCCCTGCTCTTCTCGTTGGAGATGAAGGGCATCGTCAAGCCACTGGCTGGCGGCACCTATCACTTGATCAATTCGTAATTCAAAATATGGTAAAGATAGAACCCACTTGGAAGGAACACCTGCAGCAGGAGTTTGAGAAGCCCTACTTCCTGCAGCTCACTGGTTCCGTGCGCCAAGAGTACACCACCACGACCTGCTATCCCCCAGGTCCGCAGATATTCAATGCCTTCAACCTCTGTCCCTTCGATAAGGTGAAGGTGGTCATCATTGGTCAAGATCCCTACCACGAACCAGGCCAGGCTCATGGGTTGAGTTTCTCTGTGCAGGACGGTGTGCAGTTTCCTCCCTCGTTGCAGAACATCTTCAAGGAGATACAGCAAGACCTGGGAACGCCCATTCCTCAGAGTGGTAATCTGACGCGCTGGGCTGAGCAAGGGGTCCTGCTGCTCAATGCCACGCTGACAGTCCGTGCTCACCAGGCCAATAGCCATTCCTCGTTGGGTTGGCAGACGTTTACCGATGCCGCCATCCGTGCCCTTGCCACCCATCGTGAACACTTGGTTTATATGCTATGGGGTGGCTATGCCCGTTCCAAGGCGTATATGATTGACCGTCAGCGCAACCTCGTGCTGGAGTCTGTCCATCCCTCACCACTTTCTGCCAATCGTGGTGGCTGGTTTGGTCAGCACCAGTTCTCTCGTTGCAATCAGTATCTTGAACAAAACGGCTTCACGCCCATTCAATGGTAAATAGTCAAATAGTCCAATGAATAAGGTTCCCCCCATTTTGGAAGTAGGAGGCATCTTGATCTCCTCAGACATTATCACCGAGTGCTTCTGCTGTGACTACGAGAAGTGCAAAGGCATCTGTTGTGTAGAGGGCGATGCTGGCGCTCCTGTGACGATGGACGAGATAGCAGCCATCGAGGAGACGCTCGATACTGTTTGGCCAGACCTCTCTGCTTCTGCCCAGAGTGTCATCGACAAGCAAGGTGTGGCATACGCTGACCAGGATGGCGAGATGGTTACCAGCATTGTGCGTGGTAAGGACTGTGTGTTTACCTGTTATGATGGTGACAACTGTCTGTGTGCCTTGGAGAAAGCAGCCAGAGAGAAGGCGGCAGCCAATCATTCTCAATTCTCCATCCTCAATTCTCAATTTGTAAAGCCTATCAGTTGCTCACTATATCCTATTCGTGAGAAGAACTTTGGAAACGGACTAATCGGTTTGAACTATAACCGTTGGGATGTCTGCCGCGATGCCGTAGAAAAAGGGAAGGCACTCGGCCTTCCCGTCTATCAGTTTCTGAAAGAGCCCCTCATCCGTCGCTTTGGTGAGGCGTGGTATCAGGAACTCTGCGAAGTCGCTAACCTTTTCGATACTCCGAAGGACTGACACCTACGTGTTCCTTGAAGTACTTGCCCAAGAATGACTGGTTGGGGAAATTCAGCTCATCCGTAATCTCCTTGATGCTCTTGGGCGAATTCTTCAGCAGCACACGGATTTCCAGCACCACATAGCTGTCTATCCATTCGTTGGGTGTACGCTTGCTCACGTTCTTCACCACCTCTGACAGGTATTTGGCGGTGATGTCCAGTTGTTTGGCATACCAGCTCACGCGGCGTTCCTGGCGGAAATTCTCCTGCAACAGGTTGATGAAACGGGCAAAAAGTACGTCGCTACGGCTCTGCTTCTTGGCAGAGCTCTGCTCAATACGGTAGATGACGCCCGACATATCGTAGAACATTGCCAGCAATAGTGCCTGCACCAGTTCTGTGCGGTAGTGGTGACTGTCGTCGGCCATCTTCTTGCGGATGGTCTCGTAGTAGTTGCTGTAGTTCTGTATCTCCTGCGGGGTGAGGTGTACCACGGGGTTGTTCATCGAGAACAGTAGGAGCGACGATACGTTCTTGACGTTCTGCACGAAGCCGTGATAGAACTGTGTGCTCAGCATGATGCACAGACACTCAAAGTCGTCGGATGTCTGGTAGTTGTCTACGATATGGCGCTCTGAGATAAAGAACAGATCGCCAGGACGTACCGCCTGCTCACGGGTGTCAATACTATATGTGGCTTGTCCTTTACGACATAGTGCCATCATGATGAAGTTCAAGCGTTGAGGCTCTTTGGAGATGCTGGCATGAGCTATCTGGTCGGTCAGCACCAGACCATCGTTCAGATAGAGTGCATTGCCCCATTCGCGGGCCTGCTCCAGTGTTGTGTCTATAATGTTCTTGTTTACCATGTCTTTACGGGCAATGTCTGCCCAGCTTTTATTTTGAAAGTTTTACTTTGATTGTTATATACTAAGGTAATCGTACCTGCTTTGCGGGCCTTGATATGACAGTCGCGCACATAGCCTCCCTTCCACTCGAAGCTGACCTCATAGCCCCCACGGGCACAGAGACCGCTGACCGTGCCCTCGCTCCATGCCGTCGGACAGGCGGGCAGCAGTTCTATCGTTGCATGGCCATTGGCATAGGTTGACTGCATCAGCATCTCGCAGACTCCTGCCGTACCTCCGAAGTTGCCGTCAATCTGGAAGGGTGGGTGAGCATCCATCAGGTTAGGGTAGGTGCCACCGCCACTGACGTAGTTGGGGCCGTCACCTTTCTCTGGTGCCACCGGTGTCAGCAGTTTGCGATATATCTGGCATGCCTTTTCTGCGTTCTTCAGTCGTGCCCATAGGTTGATGCGCCATCCCGTCGACCATCCCGTCGTCTCGTCGCCTTTCTGTATGAGCGTCTGCTCGCAGGCTTTCTGCAATGCTGGTGTCGTGATGTGCGAACCAGGGTACAGGCCTATCAAGTGGCTCTGATGACGGTGTGTGGGGTCTGGGTCCTTCCAGTCGTAGTACCACTCGTTCAGGTCACCGTCCTTGCCGATGGTGTAGGGGTGCAGGCGTTGCAGGGCCTTTTGATAGGCCGTGACGTTGTCTTTGCAGATTTTCCCTGCAGCGATAACGCTGAGCAGCAGTTCGCGGATAATGGCAAGGTCGGCTGTACCGCCATAGCACGTCGTGCCGCGATAGCCCTTGTCCGTGACGTACACATTCTCAGGCGATGTTGAGGGGGCGGTGATGAGTTCACCGTTATGTTCCACCAGCCACTTTAGACAGAAGTCGGCAGCGCCCTTCATCAGCGGGTATGCCGTCTGGCGCAGATAGTTGGTGTCACGGGTAAAGAGGTAGCGCTCCCACAGGGTCTCTACGAGCCATGCACCGCCCATATTCCAACAACTCCACATCGGACTCTCCCTGTTTTCTCCCACGGGATTGGTCATGGCCCACAGGTCGCTGTTATGACTGGCACACCAGCCGTTGTCAATGCCATAGAAGTGGTGGGCGGTATGGCGACCGTTCTCTGCCAGTGCACTGACGAAGCCGTCCAGCGGCATTGCCATTTCTGCGAGGTTGGCTACAAAGGCTGGCCAGTAGTTCTCCTCCAGGTTGATGTTCGTCGTGTAGTTGCCACGCCAGGGCGACCAAAGGTGTGGCGTCCATAGTCCCTGCAGATTGGCAGGAACGCCCTTCGTCCTCGACGAACTGATGAGCAGGTAGCGCCCATACTGGAAATAAAGGGTCTCCAGATAGTTGTTGTCCGTTCCTTCCGTCAGCAGGCGGTCCGTAGGAACGTCCTGTCTGTCGTCATCCAGTGACGACTTACCCAACCGCAGTTGCACCCGCTGGAAGTACTGCTGGTAGTCGCTGATGTGGCGCTGCAGGAAAACCTCGTAGCTATAGTTCTTTGTGTGCCAGATGTCATCAATGGCCTTCTCCAGATAGGGAGCACCCTCGCGCACGGGGTGATGGTCGAAGCCGTTGAAGCTGGTGCGGTTGACGATATAGATGGTGACCTCCTCGGCATCGCGGATGGTCAGACTGCTGTCGTTGGCAGTGACCGTCCCGCCCTTGTTGTTAGCCTGCAGGATGGTACAGAAGTGGATGCTCTCCATCGGGTCACCCATGGCGTGTCCCGTCTGTGTCAGTTGGTTGCCCTTGGCCTTCACCTTGTGGGGCACCTGAGCCGTCAGCGACAGGCGGATGTTCACTCCTCCCGTCAGTCGGATGGCGATGAGACTGTCGGGGGCAGAAGCGAAATAGGTGCGCGTGATGGGTTTCCCATCACGACAGAACCCGTCGCTGACCACCGCCGAGTCCAGGCTCAGCTGTCGCCTATAGCCGCTGACCGTGCCCTTGTTCAGGTCTTCTATCAGCAGCGTGCCCAACGGCTGGTAGTATGCCGAGTTGTGACCCTCCACGTGCAACTGCAACGAGTCGGCACGTGCATAGTCCTCCTTGAACAGTGCCTCCCTGATCTTGGGTATCCACTGGGCAGCGCCAGCACCCTCCTGGTGATCTACGGGCTTTCCCGTCCATAGCGTGATGTCGTTCAGATAGATGAGACAACTGTCCGCACCCCCATACACCAATGCCCCGAGCTTGCCGTTACCAATCGGTAGCGACTCCTCGAAATACTGCGCTGGTCGGTCGTACCACAGACGCATGGGTCTCTGATTTTGGGCGTGACAACAGAGCGAGAAAAGCAGTGCTGCCACAAGCAGAAGTTGTTTCATGGCAGCAAAGGTAGTGCAAATTGTTCGAAAATGCAAATTTTATATACGCTTTTCCGATTGTATAACTTTATTTCACGTTAGAAACCCGTAAGAACAGGTCTTTTAATCATCCAAATGTAACATATTTCTTTCGAAATGTAAACTATGAAGCATTTTGAAGAGAAAGAATGCAGCAAATATCGAGGATTATGCTTATATTTGCAGAGACTAAACGATGAATCTTTAAAATTTTGTTGAGTATGAAAAAGTATTTAATGACGCTTGCAGCCGTCCTTTGCTGCGCAATGAGTTCGATGATGTTCACTGCCTGTGGTAGTGACAGTGATGACAACAACCAGCCCCCTGTAGATGATAACTCTGTGGTTTCTCAGACCTGGGATATTAACGTCACCCAGGACATTAGCGACCCTGAAGTTAAGAACTATCTTCCTATCAAGGTATGCTTCTATGACGCCAATGGCGAACTGAAGGTTGAGCCGATGGCTGGTCAGGCTTATAACAAGAAGATAACCTATGAGAAAGGTGCTACCAAAAGTGGATTCTTTGCAGTAAGAATGATTGAGAATTTCAGTCAGCTTACAGAAGGAACCCTGGAGTATATTGTAGGTATAGAAGTCACAGGTACTGTTACCAACAATTACAAAAACGGCAAGAAGGAAGTTGTGGACTTAAAGAATCTCGTAGGTGGTTCCAATCCTTATAAGCGTGGATACGACGATATCAAGCGTGTCTATGATAAGGGAAGAAACTACATTAACTACTATGGTGTCTTCTTCATCAATGAGGATGGTAAGGTAACATATAGAACCATCCTGAACCAGGAAGCTAAAGAGAAACTGGGCCTGACGGGAATGTCTGAATAAGATATCAGACTCTGCACAACATAGAACAACAAAACCGCTTGACTCTCTCAAGCGGTTTTTTGTTGCAGTCCAATCATGCACCATTGCGCACCATTTCCGAAGAAGCTACTATTCTTTAGGTTTTATGGGTTTTATGGGCTGAGTGGGTTTTATGGGCTGAGTGGGTTTTATGGGTTTTATGGGTTGAGTGGGCTGGTTGGGCTGATTAGGCCTTTGCCCATTATCCCCATTAGACCCATTAACCCCATATCGCCCATGTCCTTCATACGGAATCTTCCCATAAGCCCCATTCTTCTTCTGCCAGTCCTTCCGCGCCTGATACATCTCCTCCTTGATGCCGCCTTTCTCTAGGAAGTCACGCTTCTTCCACTCTATGAGTCCACGGATAAGGATGTCGCATTGATGGATAAGAGTGATGGCGATGTTAGCAATGGTCTCGTCGGAGCGCTCCTTAATCTTCTCCCGGAAGATGGCAGAGTCGAGGTGATCCTTGCAGAATGTACGAGTCTGTACGCACCGTGGGTCATTATACGCCCATTGCTCCAACCCACGGACACGCAGGTAGTCCTCATAGTCAAGCAAGAGCTCATGCAGCGAAGCTCTGTTCACGTTCGTCAGCTTCAGCTCCATCTCCCGCGACGTGATGCCGTCGATGTTCCCTTCCGCTAGGTTCTGCTTGCCCGAACGTGCCGCCTGCACCATCTGGTCAATCGTGCGGTCGCCCACCTTCAGGAACGTATTGGCAAAGTAGTACGTCACGTCGTAAATGCATTCTGCTTTCTGGAATGCCTTCAACGTCCGGTAGTTATTGTCTTGCCGCAGAAAATCTTTATCTTCTGTCATCTTTCTTTTTCAATTTGACTTGCAAAGTTGCCCCCATTAACCCCATTAGCCCCATATCGCCCATTAGCCCCATTACCCCCAGAGATCAAGGACCCGCAATCCTCACGAATTTTTGTTGGTTATTTTAACGCACAAAGGTACGAAGAATTTAATTAAAGAGTGTCGTCCTACACTTTAAAGATTGTTAATACGTATGTATTATAGCAGAAACACATCAGTATCAATGTTACAATTTGGTGAAGTTGTGTCACAGGGACAGATTGATACATCATCCCTGACTTATCTGTCAACGAAAACAGGAATACTGTCAACTAATCTAGTACGTACAAGTCAACGAAAGCAGTATGGCAGCACGCGAAAACACACTGTCGCACTCACACACTCACACCCTCACGCACTCACTTTGCGTTTGTGCAGTTGTGGACCCTAACGAGAATCTTATATATTAATTTTATATATATTATAATATATATAAA
>JAEEGL011518574.1_pt1 | contig 14948 bp, 19 predicted proteins | sample 9134231 | NCBI WGS metagenome assembly JAEEGL01 (sample SAMN16246548, study PRJNA631951) | gut metagenome | biome: gut microbiome; feature: rumen; material: fiber-attached | host: Bos | place: Iran: Karaj | collected 2018-10
ATAAAAACGTTTAATAAGGTCAACCGCTTTATGCGGATTTCCTTTATCTATTTATATTTTAAGACAAAAAACAGAAAAAGTCAATAAAAAGCTTGTTTAGGGATTCTAAAGATCCTTTTTATTGGGCAAGAATAAATAAGAATCAGCAGTAAAGATTACTGGATTAAGGTTCTGGATACCACAAAACAAGTGGAATATCTCTTCATTAAGTGGTCACAGGATGTAGCTAAACTAGAAGAATAACAATTGAAAAAGCCTCAATTTTATGGTACTATTTTGCCATAAGTCGAGGTGATTTTTTATGTTAAAAGATTATAGCTTCTTGAATTATATGCGAGATGAAAATGGTGAAATGTCTGAAGAAATAATGCATGGTCTTATTGGGGATTGGCTTACGAATGCAAAATTTTACTATGAAATAGATAGATATAAGTATTATATGTTTAAATTTGATAATACCAAAGCAGGAGTATTATTAAAAACAAGGAAAAATAAAGATAGATTAGAGTATGATGATTTTCAACCTATAGTTTTTAGTTCAGAGCCAGTAAAATGTAAGTTATTAGGTATTCATAGTGATAACGAACTATGTACTTTGCTCATAGATGATAAATGTTTAATTGTTGCTTCTATGGATACAATGGGATTTAAGGAAAATGATGAACTATACGTTCACTTAAACCTGTCAGCAATAAGAATCGAATTTAGAAAAGATGAAAATGATTATTATGACCATTTACAAAAAACTGAAGATGGTGGTTTTAATATTTTCAATATTGGTATAGGTCAATTGATACCACCTATTGGATTTATTAAAGGCGAAAGAAATAATTATCCTGGAATTTCAGATGAACTATTAAGTAATTATCCTGATAATTTTATGGTTGGTTCTGGAACTATTGCTGATTATTATATGGTTGAGCCAAAATTAAAAGATGAAAAAATCGATATGCCCAATAATGAATTGCCATTAGGAAAATGTGATTGCATAGATATGAAAACTACATATGGAATTGTTACAGCTTTACTTGAAGATGACTTTTTAAAAATGTCTCTTGAAAACGAGGGAATAAAGGAATTTGAAATAAAAGATGAAACAATAGTAAAAATATATGGTATGATGGGTGCTTTTATAGATATAGAGAAAACTAAGGAATTGCGATAAAAGGAAGTGAATAAAATGTTAAGTGCTCCAGAATATGGATGGACAACATTTAAATTAGGAACACATGAATATAGGTTAAGTTATTTAACAACTGTTGCAGATGAATGGATAAGAGAAGCAATACATGGACTAGAAACATTAGCTCCATTTACTGTTCATGGATTTTTAGAGCCATGGAGAATGATTTGCACAGTAAGTTATTGGAATGCTCATATATTCATTGAAGATGATGATAATGTTGAATTAGATGTTTCTAAATTGAATCATGAAGTGGTACATATAAAAATGATTGATTTTTGCAAACAATTATATGAAGACATCAGCAGAGATATAGATAAGTGGGCAGACTGGGATATGAGCGAAGATGCTAATCTTGAAAAGAATAAAAAAGAATTACTTGAAAAACTAAATAAGCTAAAAGAACAAATAGATATAAGAGAAAAAGAATTTAGTAGAAGAGCATTTTGTTAAATTGGAGGATTATTTAATGACAATAGATACCAAGTTGGTTATACCTGATAAATTTGCGAAAGATTTTATAAACGGTAGCCTTGATATATCAAAAGCAGTAGTTAGAAGTACTAAAAGTGGAAAAATAGTTAAAAACGTTGATTTAATAAATAATGTAGATAAAGCTAAAGATACTGCATCCGCTCTTCGACATAGCAAACTATTTTTAATTGGACTTGGTGTTATAGCAGTTGTTGGAGTGGCTTCTGGAATTGTTTATTTAGTCAATAAAAAGAATAAAAAAGGAGGATATGTTTAAGTTCCGAAATGTGTATTAGAATTTCAAGAGAAGTTTAAGAAATATTTAAAAGAAGCCCAAAAAGGGAATCTTAATATAAAGACAATAGATAATCTTCTAACTTCATTAAATAAAGTTGAAGAACTAAAAAATACAGAATTTAAAATGGATTTTACTACTGCTGAATTGAAAACATTACTTAAAAATATTTATGATTTTACTAATGAAGTTGCTAAAAAAAGGGATGTCACAATTGATAAATTAAAAAAGCCAAGTAATAAAAGTTCTGATAATATCGTTTTCTTAAAAGATTATTTAAACACACAAAAGAAAATAATTGAAAAAGTATCATAAGTGTTTCTAAAAGATAATTGAAGATGAATATAAGAAAAATCAACTCTACTTTGAGTAGTATGGCAGTCAAAGAGTAGTCAAAAGAATAAAAAAGAGAAAAAAATAAGAAAAATAGGAACGACTAATAATTTTAGCCGTTCCATTTTTACTTACTGTATGAACAAATATAAAAAATAGGAAAAAAGAACAAAAATAAAAACTTCCGTTCGACTTTGCCCGAAGGTCGCAAGGTTCGAGTCTTACTCCCACAATCACAAATACCAAGTGTTTCGGCACGTGGCTTTTTTATGTCTGAGTGAAAAAGCGGACAAAAAGCGGCTGTTTATGAAAAAATAAAAAATCATTTCTTTTTAACTATAAAAAAGGCTTTAAGAAGGATTATTTATGTTATAATAAAAGAATGGATAGGTTATTAATGAGAACAGAATAATTTGAATTGATTAGCAAAGGAAGAATAAAATTTTTTGAAATATATTTTATAATGGAGTAATTAGAAAAATGAATAAAGATGTGTATGAAGATAGTATTATTTTAATAGGACCTTCAGGTGCGGGAAAGTCTACTGTTGGGGAAGAATTAGCAAAACGTTTAAATATGAACAGAGTTTGTTTGGACGGAATTGCTAATAATGCTAGAAAAAATGGTATTCGCAAAAAAATAGAAGAAGAAGCTGTTAGTAAAGGAGAAAATCCAAGAGATGCATTTAACTTGGCTATGATACATTCTTTATTAGAAATGGCAAAAAAGTATAATCATCCTGGTATTACGGACTTTGGAGCAGGACATGCTATTTTTAATACAGAAAATGGACTTAAACAAGCAAAAGAATTCTTAAAACCATTTAAAAATATAGTATTATTATTACCTTGTAAAGATGAGGAAAGGGCTTTGCAAATTATGAGTGAACGTTCGACAGGCGATGTTAGAGATAATGAGGCTTTTATAAAAAATCCAAGTTACCAGCATCTAGCAACAATGACTGTTTATGCTGATGGAAAATCACCCCAAGAAATTGCAGATATGATTTTGAAAGAGATAACTCAAAGAAAAAAGAAAGAACAAAATATGGGCGAAATAGAATAAATATCAGTCAAATACTAGCATAGGAGCCAATATAGCGGAGGCACAATGTAGAATTAGCAAAAAAATTTATATCAAAAATGTATATTTCCTTAAAAGAAGCAAATGAATCTGCATATTGAATAAGATTACTTAAAGAAACTAATCTATTTATGAAAAAGAAAATTATATAATAAAAAATAGAGTGATTTTTGAAAGGAAGTGTAAACTATAGAACTACATATAGATCGAAACAGTAAAAAAGAAGAAAAATATGAAGCTTTGAGCAAAAAGGGAAATAAATTTTCATGGACAGGTCTAAACCAAAACGGTGATCTGTTATCTTTAGATGTTGTAGTAGCAAAAACAACTAAATTTAGAGACCTATATTTTATATATGCTGATATTCAAAATGCACATGGTGTACCTCCATGTGCTGTTATAAATGCATATGATAATGTTTTTGTGGTAATGCGACATATGCCCACTTTGATTGATAAAATGGGACTTACTTCCGAAGAAAGAAAATGTATCTATTATCATGAAATAGCTCATAAAATAAGCCCAAATCAGAAACAAGGAACGAAAAGATTATTAGAAAATGAAATAGATGCGGATACATTTGCAATAAATGAATTAGGTGCAGATCCAAATGCGATGCATTCAGCTTTAATAAAAACTTATAGAAATGAGCAAAGTGAAGAAAGTAAAAAGAAGAATTCTGAAGAAGCAGTAGAAGCAGCTAAAAGAGAAATGCAAGCCAGAATCAAAAGTGTAGAAAAAATTATTATAGAAAAAAGAAGAAAAACAAATGTGCAAGACTTATCTCGTTGAAATCTAAGTTCATTGAGTATGTTGAAAACTTTGTTTACACTATTTTTATATTCCAATCAATTTAGGGGTGTCTTTAGGAGAAACCAATGTAGAAAAAAGAGAGATAATTGATAAAAAACTAAAAATCGTTTTAAAAAATAATATTATTTGGAGGAGAAGTAGATATGAAAAGGATGTTGTTTTTTATATTTTTACTTGGCTTAATAATCATGACTGGGTGTGGGAAAAATGAGAACGCTGAAATAAGTACATTGCCAAATAACGAAAATTATCAACAACAAGAAATTGTTAATAATGATACAGATAGGCAAGTAATTATTAATAATGTTTCAAATAAAAATTTAGGAGAAAGAACACAAGCCGTAAAAGACTATTTAGAAGAATTTAAGAATACTTATGGAGAACTAAATTATATAGATGGAGATAGATTTATTGCTAATGGTAGACTTGTCAAAAGTGGGGATTATTACACTATGACATTTTCATTTGTTTCTCCAAGATTATATGATAAAGAGGTTATAGACAAAGCGCTTCAAGAAGCACAAAATAATGGAACTTATGAATTTGAAGATTATACATTTTATAAGGATTTTAGCAGTTTCATGGAAACGTTTGAATCAGACGGATATAAAGAAATCATTAATGAATTTGCTGAAAAAGAAAAAGATAGCATATTTGTTACATCCAAAAATAAAATGGCATACATTATTAAACCTACTCCAAACAACCAAAGCAAATTTGTTCTAGTAAGCGTAGGGTTACCTAATGGATTGGTAGATGTAATAGGTGATGATAAAAAAATTGATGTAGTATTATTTGCGGATGATTCGATAATAATTGATAATCAAGACTATAATTTAAATCATTCTGGTGATGGTTTTCAAAATAAGCTTACTGTTGAAGAATACTATAATAAGGCGATAAATGGAGAAAGAATACTTATAGGCTATAACAAAGGTGATGAATACTATTATGAGTTTAATAATAATGATATTGGAAGTAGTAAAGGTTATGCTGGTTTAAAAAATGCCGTAGAACTCGAAGAAAACAGTATTATAATAAAACTTCCAGTTCAAGGTGGAATTTGATAATTGCTTTTTGAAAAGCAAATGCAATGGATGATGTTAATGACAATAAGAAATTGATTTTTACTGAAAAACATAAGACGCAAAATAAAAGCCTACAGTAGTAATAACTGTAGACTTTTTTAATTATTCTTCTGCATAATCTACTATAATAGCATTTGGTAAATATCTTCCAAGATAGTTTGTGCTTGATGGCTTAGTAATGTTCTTGCCTTCATACCACATTAAAGATGAACTTCCGCCATCTGCATTAACAGCTTGGTAAGCCTTGTGATTTAGCATTATATCTGCTAAATCTGAAACTGTTGCTCCCAAACTATATCCAATTTGTCTTCCGTCAATTATTAATAAAAGCATTTCGCCGGTTAAGGTCTGTCCAATAGCGGTACGTGGTTGAATGCCATATCCAAATGTGCCATTAACAACCTTTTCTCCATTTATTATCAAAGCAGGTCTAAATTGAGCTGCCCATTTATACTCTGTTACATCACATTCATCAACTTTTTCAACGTAAAATCTATCGTCTTGCTTTATACCAAAAAGAAGATATTTGCTTTTTGGCTTTCCTAAATCTTCACCATCCAAAACAAAAGAACCTTGGACTGTTCCGCCATTGCCTTTAAAGTCTTGGTCTGCAAATCCGCTACAATTAACCGTAAGTAAAGCGTCGTTTTCAGTATAGAACTCTCTAAGAAGAGTACCATAACTGCCTAAAGTTTTTGATTTTACAAGTCTTACTTGGTTACCATCTTTTACTATAGCTAACTTTCCTACATAACTACTGCCCTTAACCTCAACAATTAATAAATTGTTTTTAGAATCTAGAACATATACTCTTTCATCTAAAGTAGTTTTAATATCATATTTATATTTTGAGTTATCGATAAAAATATTATCGTAATCATTTTCAAGAAATTCAGGATTTTCTGTTAAGAAACTACGAAATTCTTCGGTATCTAATTCCCAAAACTTTGAGTAGAATTCGTCTTCTTTAGAAATGACTTCTTCTTCAACTATTTCATAATCTTCTTCTTCTTCTTTTGCATATGCAGTATTTTCCCAAACTGCAGTGATGTTTTGAAGCATATCCCTTTCTTGATTGTATGTATTCATAACATCATCTATAACTTCTTTTGGTATAAAACTTGTGGCAAGCCATTGATGGTGAAATGTCGTCATAGCAGTTTCTATGTAAAGGTTTCTCCATTTCTTAATAAATGGATTGCTTGAGTAGACGGCTATAGGGTAAGTAACAGCGACAATAGCAAACACCGATAAGGTGAGTTTGGTTAATACTTCAATTATTTTTAATTTTTTCATTTGTATGAGCCTTTCCAATAAAATTCAAATTTATTATAACACATGTGGCTCTAAGGAAAAATTAATATTTGATTACTATTTTTTAGCATAATTGTAATATTTGAAACGGATAAGAAATACACCCTGTTTGTAGCGGCGGTCATTGACCGTCAAAAAACCTGTAGCGGCGGTCATTGACCGCCAAAAAAACTGTAGCGGCGACCATTGGTCGCCAAAAAAACCTGTAGCGGCGACCATTGGTCGCCAACTTTTGCTGTGAGAAGAGTGTCCCCAAAAAGAAAAAATCGCCTTTTGTAATTATTGATATCTATATTGAATCGAATACTTCTTGTGAAGTATAATATTTGTGAAATAGAAAAGGGAATAGTAAGGAGAGAAATAAGTATGAAGAAATTGTTTGCTATTTTAAGTGTAATATTGGTGTTAGCAGGATGTGGAAATGTCAAAGAGGAAACCAGCAATAATGTAAATAACGAAACAAACGTTACTACAAATACATCAGCTAATTCAACTACAAATATTCAAGAAGAAGTTGCAAAATATGAAATAAAAAAAGAAGATATTGATGAGCAAGTATTTATTATAGATCCAGAGGTTGACGAAGATGGTGCTATGGAATGCTCATTGTATTTTATGAATGATAAGGCATATTATTCGGATGGTTTTGGTAATGCGATAAGAGGAGAGTACACTATTAGTGGGGATACTCTTTCTATTGAATTTGAAGACTTTATTGGTGAGTATTCAGAAAAGCCTCAAAAATTAGATGTTAAAGTAGCATTAAAAATGTCTGATGAAAACACAATATTAGTTACTGAAACACCAAACACATATACTCTAAAAACGAGTACATTTACCGATGGCAAATGGGTATTTGATGGTGGCGAAAAAGAGATGGCGCTTCTAGGTTTTGAAAAAGGATATCATTTTTATAAAATGCCTGAAGTAAGCAAAATAGATGATTCAAGAGCTTGGATATATGATGCAGAATATGAAAAAAATCTTAAAGCAGAAAGTTATATGGTTGGGGATAAAACTTATTATGGCAAAGATATAGTTGTTCCATCTGTTAACATTGATTCAGATTATGCAAGAGAAGTTAATGAAGATATTAAAAACAAACTAGAAAAAGTCGTTGAGCATTACAACGAAGGTGTAGAGGATAAAACATCATATGTAGATAGTTGTAGCTATACTACTTTTGAGGAAGAAGATGGCTTGTTTGTTTTATTTACTTATGGACTAGGCGCAACTGATGTTGTTCATCCAGTATATTCTGCATATAGCTTCAATTTAGTTGACGGTAGTAAAATGAATTTAGATTATTTTTGTCACTATATAGGTAGAGAAAAAGATGAGGTTGAATCTTCAGTAATCGCAAAAGTTGAAGAAATCATTAATGCAGAAATGAATGGTTTTACTGCAACAGAAATTGAAAAGTACATAGACTTAACAAAGACTGATTTTGAGACATCATTTAGAAAAGGTGAAGCGGTATTTACAATCAAACAAGATGGAACTCCTGCATTTATTGTAGACATTCAAATTCCTGCAGGAACGGAACATTTCGATACTTTAATAGAATTATAATGTAGCGGCGACCATCGGTCGCCAAAAGGCAAACGAATTGTAGCGGCGACCATCGGTCGCCAGTTTTTGCAGTGAGAAGAGTGTCCCAAAAAAGAAAAATGTAGCGGCGACCATTGGTCGCCAGTTTTTGCAGTGAGAAGAGTGTCCCCAAAAAGAAAAACTAAGGTGATTAAATGAATATAATAGAAGAATCAAAAAGAATAATTAAAGAAGCAAGTGAAAAGTACAAACAAGAAGCTGAAGATAGTTATGATTATTGGAATGAACATATAAAATATGTATATGAAGAAGCTATAAAACTAGCAGAAAAATATGGTGCAGATAGAGAGATAGTAGAACTTGGAGCATTACTTCATGACATTGCACTTGTAAAAAAATATGGCGACAGAAAAGATCATCACATTAATGGAGAAAAGCTTGCTCGTGAAGTACTTGAAAGTTTTAATTATCCAGAAGATAAAAAAGAAAAAGTTTTAGGATGCGTATTACATCATAGAAGTAGCAAGAATGCAGAAAACATAGAAGAAATGTGTGTAGCAGATGCTGACGTATTGGCACATTTTGATAATATTCCAATGTTATTTAATTCGGCATTTAATAGAAATAATTTGAAGTTAAATGAAGTTCGTAAATGGATGAAAGAATGTTTTGATAAAGATTATAATGATTTAAGCGAAAGAACAAGAGAAGAATTTAAAGAAAAATATAAAACCATTTGCGAAGTTGTATTAGGGGGAAACGTTAATGAAAATTGAGGTTAAAGAAAGAGGCTCAAAAGAATTTTATGATGAGATGTTATATGTAATAACTTATTGTAAAAAGTTTATAAAAAATCCTAAACAAAAAGCATGGAAATATACAAGCTATTTGTATCTAATGATAGCAGTAAGTATTGCTATGCTTTGTGCATTTGTTGCTATGTTTTTATTTGATAAAGAGTGGTATAGTCTAGTAATGATTGGCGCATTTGTATTAATGTTAATTTTTTTACTTTTCTTATTTGTAACAGTTAAGAAAAGAATAAAAATATTTATGGAAGATAAAAGTGAAAAGACGATTGAAATTACAAAAGAAAGTATTGATTTTATTAGCGAAACAATGAATTTAAAAATGAAAAAAGAAGAAATAAGTGTAATAACTATTAACAAATACTCAACATGTATTTTGCCAAAAGAATTAAACAAGTATACTATATCAATTAGTAATGATTATATAAGTCAATTTTTAGAAGGCGCAAAGGCAGAAGGATATGAAAGTATAATAGTGGATAATAGACAAAAGTGAAATGGTCTAGTTCTGATAAGCCGATTGACAAATCACAGTATATATGCTAACTTGAAGTTGAAAAAACAGGATTAATAGATAGCACTTGTAAGTGCAAAACATCGACGCAGAAAGGAGTTGGCAGCATGAATATTTGCTACTTTACACCCGAACATGCGAAAGTCATACATAGTTGGATTAATTCAGAGAAAGTGTTTAATATGTGGAGTGCTGGCCGATTTAGTAAATATCCTGTAAATGCAGAAGATATGCTTAAGAAGTATGAATTTGAATCACAAAAAGGAGCTTATTATTCTTTAGTATTTGTTGAGAAATTTAATCCGATTGGGCATTTAGTTATGCGGTATCCCACACGAGAAAGAGACTATTTGCAAATAGAATTTGTAATAGTCGATAAAAGAAAACGCCATAAGGGAAATGGAAAAAGAATTATGCAAGAGGCAATAAGATACGCCAGTACAAATCTTGGAGTCAAAAAACTTTGCCTTATGGTATCTACAAACAATGAAGATGCAATAAAGTGCTTTGAATCTGTTGGATTTAAGTTTACATCTTTACAAGAGACTAAGAGCACACTTCGTGGTGAAGAATGGGTATGGCGTAATATGGTCTATGAAGTGAAATGAAACCGAGGTAACGAATGTTGCTTCGGTTTTTTGTTAACTAAAAAGAGCGAGGTAAATACCTCGCCCTTGGACACGGTCTCCTATGGATTCAATAAATCGTTTCTCTGTTTTAGGCAGTTTAAAAACATACAAATGATGGTTGTATCCCATTGATAAAGTCCAAAAGTTCATTTTATAACCATAATCATATACTTCTAGTGTTGGTTCTTCATAATCATCATATTCAACAACAATCGTTCCTTGAACAGTAACGGGTTTCCATGAAGCCCCATTTTTATCATCTTCAACCAACCGTATAAAAGAAACACATCCATCTTTATCAAAAGAAATGGAATTGGAATCTCCTGTAGTATTAGTAGCAGTTGAAAGAACACCTATTTTAACCAATTGAGGCCCTTTCATATAATAATCGCCAGGAATCAATACACTTAGTGGAATTACTATAACACCTAGCAGTACTGAAATCGCGTATCCTACCCCTTCCCAATCATATTTTTTGTCACAATACCATAAGAGACTTACCAAGATTCCTGAAACCAATAGAATTCCCATGATGCATCCTCCTTGTTCAACGTACAAGAATAGTAATAAGATCCGTAGGGACTTCATTATAGCACGCACCTTTGGTCGTGTCAATTTGTTGTATGATAAGGAAAAAGGTGATAGAATAGGTACAAGAATGGGAGTTGGAACTATGAAAGTAGTATATAAAGGAGACGAAATCGTGTATGAATACACGAAAGAGGAGATAGAGGAAAAAAGAGAGAAGAAGAAAGAGACAGGGTGGTATTAAATTGTTTTGTCTAAAAACAAATCGGACTTGGGGACGTCTCCAAGTCCGATTATCAATGTAAGATTACAGATAATATAGCATAAGTCAAAAGAGTTGTTATCATAGCCAATGGAAGACCTTTTATTTTCTTATAAAGCAAAGCTTTATTATAAACGTATGTTTCGATATAAGTAAACATCATTTGTAAAACTGCAAGTTTATAGTTATTGATTTTAGATTCATAATTAAATATACTTAATGAATAATAATAATAATAATAATAATAAGGGGGATTTAAAATGAAAAAAGAATTAATATTATCATTGCTTTTTTTAGTAATATTAGGAAGTATTGCTTATGCTGTAGAATTACCAGGTGATATCCGTACCATACTAAATATGAGTGATAATCCACTTGATTACAGATTACTTGAATCGATAACATTTTCTAGTGGAGAAGAAATGCCAAATGAAGTATATGATAGTTGGGACGTTGTCCCTGGCAAAATAAAAGCTTGGATAGAGGTTGAAAAGTTTTCTACTCCGTTTTCTCCTATAGAAAATAGATATTTTTTAACAATTAATAGTGATGAAACAATATATGCACCTTCTAATTGCAATAATTTTTTTAGCTGTTTTAATGTAAGTGAAATAAATTTAAACAATTTTGATACTAGTAATACTACACTTATGAAAGGAATGTTCGCGGATTGTTGTAAGTTAGCATCAGTAGATATTAGTAAGTTTAATACATCAAATGTAACGGATACAAGTTATATGTTTGATGAATGCTATTATCTACAATTTATGGATTTGAGTGAGTTAGATACTAGTAATGTTAGTGACTTAACTGGAATGTTTAATAATTGTAGTTTCTTAGCTCATGTAAATATGCCTCGTGATTTAAGTAATGTAAAAAAAATGGGGCACATGTTTGCTAATTGTCATCGTTTAGAGGATATTAATTTTTTTAATTGTGATTTTAGTAAGGTGACAGATTTATCAGATTTATTTTTACAGTGTAATAATTTACAAAGTATTATAATAAAAATGCCAAGTGAAGATTTTACTTCCGGTGAAGATATGTTTGAAAGATGTAATGAATTAAAATCTATTAGAATTACAAATTCATTTGAAAACGAGGAGATTCACACATTCTGGGCAGATGACTCAAAGATTAGTGAAATTAAACCAGTTTTATATGTTAATACTGAAAATGATAAAATGCTACTTAGACAAAATGCAAAATATGTAGAAACTTTTGGAATCAATAATATTAGGGTATATAATGAAAAGCCAGTCATATTATATGCAGATATGGATGAAGATGGTCAAATTACTATTATTGATGTAAAACTATTACTTCAATATTATATTAATCAATAATTGTGAACTTGAGGGACTTGGACCGAACTCTGGGACGTCCATTAAAAGACCACTTGTTGCAACTTGTTATGTTGTATGTTAAGAGCATTCATGTCACGTAAAAATGGATCCCTTTAATTGACTATACAATACGTTGCAATAAACAAGAATAGGTAGACTAAGGAGAAACTGTTATGAGAATAATATACTTTATATGTTTAATAATGGTATTGTTATTTGCAGTGGTTGCATGTAATAAGGATGAGCAAATAACTCAAACTAACAATGTTGGGGGAGAATCTAGCACTAATAATCAAGTTATTTTAACAGACTTAAGTTTTGAAGAAAGAACAAGAGAAGCTAAAAGTATAATTTACATTCCTGATCATAATGAAGAGGATTATTATAAAAAAGAATATGTTGTCACAAATGCATCATTAGAAAAAGAGGACGAACATTATAAAATGACACTAGCTTATAGTTCACCTATATTGTTTGAAAAAGAGGAAATTGATGAAGCATATAATAAAGCTCAAGAATTAGGAACGTATGAGTATAAAGGATTTTCGTTCTACAAGGATAATGACTTAGGTTATGAATTTGATAATGAAGATAGTGAAGGCCAATCACCATTTTTAAAAGATGATTATGAAGCATATAAAGAGGAATATATTTTAGTTAAGACAAAGGACATTCCTATGTTAGGATTCACACCATTAGATAAAGATTCTTCTAAATATTTACTTTTTGAATTATATATTGGTTTTCCAAATTTAGACAAAGAGAAGTTAGAGAAGACAAGAGAATTAGATGTTATATTATTACCAGATGATAAAGTAGTACTTAATGATACTAGCTCAAAAGAAATAGATACAATAACAGTTGAACAATTATACAATATGGGAATAAATGGTGATGTGATAAAAGTCAATGACAATATAGAATTTCATATAGATTTATCTAACTTAGGAGATTGTATTAACCCAAATGGTTTTTACCAAAATGCTATTACTTTTAGTGATTGTTTAAATATAAATTATAATTTTGGTGGTATTTAATTTAAGTGGTTGAATGATACGGTAAATTTGACGTATCGTACAACTTAGAAGTTGAGCCAACTAACGCCTCTGTTCCATTACTTCGGTTTTGTTAAGGCTGGGTATGACCTGCTTTGTGATGAAAACTTGCTCGGCTTTGTTGAAACGGACTTAAAAAACACGGACGAGCATTTTGCACTTAAAGTTACTGGAGATAGTATGCAACCTGTTTTATTTGAAGATGACATCGTTATAGTTCATCAACAAAATGACGTTGAAAATGGACAAGTTGCGATTGTTCTTGTTGATGATGAGACGACGATTAAAAAAGTTGTTAAGTATGACGATTATATCGAGCTTGTCGCTTACAACTCGTACTATCCGCCTAGACGTGTGGATAAGGGCTTTAAAATTATTGGTAGAGTTATAGAGGCTAGAATCAAAAAAATATTTGAATAGGAGGCGATTTTATGAATAAAGGTGGTTTTTCTTTAAAAAAATTACTAGGTGTGTCAAACGTTAAAACTAAAATAGCGAAAAAAACTGGCATACCAACGACAAAAAGTGGTAGAGAGCAAAAAATTGGTAGAGCTATTGGCAAAGGGATAGGTAAGTTATTTAAATGAGTGGTACATTAAGAAAACGTAAAAAATCGTGGCAATTTGAATATATGTATAAGGGCGTTAGGTTGTATGATACGGTAAATTTGACGTATCGTACAACAAGAAAGAAGGTAGAAAATGGCGGAATCAGAAAGTACAGAAATGCTAGTGGATGGGCTTCTAGTTTTAGGCGTGCGTTCAGAGATAGCAGCAGCAATAGTGGCACTATGCAATTCAAAAGAGAAGCAAGTAACAATGATGCAGTATATGGCGGACAAAATAGACAGAAATACACAGACAACAGAGAAGGAGCTATTGAACAAAGCAATGGAAATAGCGGGTTAACGAAGAACTCTAACCAGAGTTCTTTTTCGTTGTATGATACGGTAAATTTGACTTATCGTACAACTGATAGTGAGTAGTTTACAGAATTGTTAGATGGTGGTATACTATTAGTAAATAAAGGTGGATTATTTGAACGGGAGTTGTTACCCCTAGAATAGTCTGCCTTTATTTTGTTTGTTAGTTCCTGATTCAATTCTGTGAAATTTTTTACATAGGCAACTTTTCTGCCATCTTTTAGTTGTGTGATACGGTAAAGTTGACGTATCGTACAACAAAACGGCCGTTAAAAGTCGCTTATATGTTTGCCCGTACTTGTCACCGTCCGCCAAGATAGTTGACAAGTACATTTTTTGTGGTATAATATATTTGGATTGCAAGGGACGCCGTGAGAAGACGCCCTCGCAAATTAGACGATTAAAGCTTTATTGTGATTGTGATTTTCAAGTTGCTTTTACAATAAGCTTTTTTTATTGCCTCTATTACTAAAACAATATTGTTATATCGTCCATGGCCTCACCCCCTTACACTATAAGTGTAGCGGTGAAATGTTCAAGCTTTTTTTAGGTTGTACGATACGTCAAATTTACCGTATCATACAACCTTTAGAAGGAACAACAGACGGAAGCAATTATGAATAAAATGTACACTTCAGAAGAAATAGATGACAAGGGATATCGTTATTCTGCTATGAAAGGTGGAACACATGCTGATGTTTGGCAGGATGGTCGTGCAAGTACATTCCATGAAGCAGGAGCACGAATAG
>JAEEGL011748479.1_pt1 | contig 14948 bp, 15 predicted proteins | sample 9134231 | NCBI WGS metagenome assembly JAEEGL01 (sample SAMN16246548, study PRJNA631951) | gut metagenome | biome: gut microbiome; feature: rumen; material: fiber-attached | host: Bos | place: Iran: Karaj | collected 2018-10
CTTATGCTTGCTGGAATAAAGGATATACTTATCATCTCTACACCAGACGACACACCGCGTTTTGAAAGCCTTTTGGGTGACGGTTCTCAGTTCGGAATATCGCTCCAATATAAGGTCCAGCCTTCTCCTGACGGACTGGCACAGGCTTTTATAATCGGTGAAGATTTTATCGGTGAAGATTCTTGCGCAATGGTTCTTGGAGATAACATTTTTTACGGCAACGGATTCAGCAGAATACTTCGCACCGCTTCAGATAACGCAGAAAAGAACAGCAGAGCGACAGTTTTCGGTTATTATGTTCCAGATCCAGAGCGTTTTGGTGTAGTGGAATTTGACGAAAACGGTAAAGTTATAAGCATTGAAGAAAAGCCTGCCAAACCAAAATCAAATTATGCAGTGACAGGGCTTTACTTCTACCCTAAAGGTGTCTCCGCAAAAGCAAAGACGGTGAAACCTTCTGCACGAGGTGAGCTTGAAATCACGACATTGAACGATATGTATCTTGCCGATTCCTTCCTTGACGTTCAGTTGCTTGGACGTGGTTTTGCATGGCTCGATACAGGAACAATGGACAGCCTTTTAGAGGCGGCTGATTTTGTCCAGATGATAGAAAAACGCCAGAGCGTTACAATATCTGCTCCAGAAGAAATAGCATATAAAAACGGTTGGATTAACAAAGAAAAACTGTTGCAGTCCGCGACTCGCTATGGTAAATCCCCGTATGGCGCACATTTACGTGCTGTTGCAGAAGGAAAAGTAAGGTACTGATATGAAAGTATTTGTTACAGGAGTCAACGGACAGCTTGGACATGACGTTATGAACGAGCTAAAAAAACGAGGTTTTGACGGGATTGGCTCCGATATAACAGAAACTTACGGCGGAATTTCAGACAATTCAGCAGTATACTCAATGCCATATATAAAGCTGGATATTACTGATGGTAATGCAGTTTCGACCGTAATTTCAAAAGAAAAACCAGATGCAATGATCCATTGCGCTGCATGGACAGCCGTTGACGCTGCTGAAGATGCCGATAAAACAGACCTTGTAAGAGCAGTGAACGTTACAGGCACGCAAAACATTGCGAATGCGGCTCGAAAAATCGATGCGAAAATGGTATATATCTCTACTGATTATGTTTTCAATGGGAAAGGCACGGAACCTTGGAGACCTGATGATAAAAACTATGCTCCGCTTAACGTTTATGGTAAAAGCAAACTAGACGGTGAACTTGCTGTTTCAAGTACGTTGGAAAAGTTTTTTATCGTTAGGACGGCCTGGGTTTTTGGTTTGAACGGAAAAAACTTCATAAAAACGATGATAAATGTGGGAAAAACTCACGATCCAGTACGTGTCGTCAACGATCAAATTGGTACCCCAACCTACACTCCTGATCTATCACGATTACTTGTCGATATGATTGAATCAGATAAATACGGATATTATCATGCCACAAATGAAGGCGGTTATATTTCATGGTATGATTTCTGCGTTGAATTCTACAAACAATACGGACTTCCTACTAAAGTCATTCCTGTTTCCACTGCCGAATACGGACTTAACAAGGCTGCCCGGCCTTTCAACAGCCGCTTGGACAAGACGAAACTTTTAGAATCTGGATTTAAGCCACTTCCAGATTGGAAAGACGCTGTGAAACGATACTTAAAGGAGGCTAAGCTATAATATGGGGCAGATATTAGTTGAGAAAAACGTTGGAGGGATTGAAGGGCTTTGCATCATATCGCCTGCGATTCATGGCGATAACCGTGGTTATTTTATGGAGACATATAACCAGAATGACATGAAAGAAGCAGGTCTTGATATCACTTTTGTTCAGGATAATCAGTCTATGTCTACAAAAGGAGTTTTACGCGGTCTTCACTTTCAGAAACAGTTTCCACAGGCAAAACTTGTACGCGTAATAAAGGGTTCTGTTTTCGATGTCGCCGTAGATATACGTACTGGCAGTAAAACATATGGCAAATGGTATGGCGCAGAGCTTTCAGAAGAAAACAAAAAACAGTTCCTTATACCAGCTGGCTTTGCGCACGGTTTTTTGGTACTTTCCGATATAGCAGAATTCTGCTATAAATGTAGTGATTTCTACCACCCGAATGACGAAGGCGGAATCGCTTGGAACGATCCAAAAATCGAAATCAAGTGGCCCGGAATCGAGGGCACATACAATAATTCAGCATCTGCGGATAGCTACACTTTTTTCGGCTTGCCTCTGAATCTTTCTGATAAAGATCAGAAATGGCCGAGTTTCGAAGGATTCAGACAGGGGAATTAAGGACATTTAGTTTATGGATATAACTGCCACAGAAAAAAACAACACTCCTCTGCTTTCCATAATCACGATTAATTACAACAATGCTGCGGGGCTAAAAAAAACGATAGAAAGTGTTGTTGCGCAAAACTTCGATGACTACGAGCATATTATCGTAGACGGAGGTAGTAAAGACGGCAGTGTAGACGTTATAAAAGAATTCTTTGCTAATGAAACTTATGCCCGGCATGTTTCCTGGTGGTGCAGTGAAAAAGACAACGGCATTTATAACGCAATGAACAAAGGGATCCGTCATGCAAGGGGAGAATGGGTTTATATGCTGAATTCTGGGGACAAACTAGTTAAAAATGTTTTATCGCATCTCTCTTGTGTTCTCCGTGAACATCCCATGGAAGTTGTTTATGGTGCTGTTGATTGTTATTCTGAGGATAAATATACATGGACCTCATGTAAAAGTTACGAAAGGCTTGATTCTGGAATGCTGCCTCATCAAGGTTTTTTCTCTCCAAGACTTTTCCATGAGAAATTTGGACTTTATGATGAATCTTTAAAAATTTTGGCAGATTGGGATTATGCACTCCGTTTGAGGGATAATAAATGCACTTTTTATCACATTCCTATGATAATTGCTGAATATGATGAGTCTGGAATTAGCACAGGTCTAACAATTTTTCATATAAATGAAATTAATCAATTGAAAAAACGTTTTAATCTACCTATAAAACATAAAAAAGTATTAAAAAATACAATAAGACTCTTCATACCACCTATCATCATTGCTTTGGTGAGGAAAATAAAACGATAATTCACTGATACTAATATAATTAGTATCAGTGAATTATTTATGAGGAAAAGATTAACATGACAAATGACATAATAAATAAAGTATCCATTATTATGCCTTGTTACAATCAAGGAAAATACATTGAAGATGCTATAAACTCTGTTAAATCTCAAACTTATCATAACTGGGAATGTATAATCGTAGATGATGGCTCAACAGATGACAGCTATGAAATAACAAAAAATCTAATTGAAAATGATGAAAGGTTTATACTTATTCACCAAGAAAATTCTGGAGTTTGTATAGCACGTAATGTGGCTGTAGAAAAAGCAAGCGGTGAGTTTTTACTTCCGCTTGATGCCGATGATATGATTGCACCAACGTATATTGAAAAGGCTCTTAACGAATTCAATAAAAACGAAAAATGTAAATTAGTTTATTGTAATTTGCACTTTTTTGGAGCAAGAAACAGCGATTGGATTCTTCCCGAGTTTAAATATGAAAACTTATTATGGATGAATCAGATATTTGTTACATCACTCATTAGAAAGTCTGATTTTTTATCAGCAGGTGGTTATAACCCGAATATGAAAAATGGATATGAAGACTGGGATTTCTATCTTTCATTGTTAAAACCAGATGATGTTATAATTAAAATTCCTGAAATACTATTCTATTACAGACAAAAGCCTGTTTCACGCAATTCCGAAGCAAGAATTAATATTAATGAATTAAAAAGACAGATCGTTAAAAATCATATAGATTGCTATCTACCTTTCCTTCCAGATATAATGAATCTTCGTGAATCCGCTAATGCATGGTCAAATGCTTCTGCTTCCAAATTATACAAGATTTGTAATAAAATTCTTATCCCTATTAGATGGATAAAAAGAACCTTAAAATTATAAGATTTATCATACGAAAGAATGCTAACAATTTTTCTGGTTTATATAGAAAGGAGTCTATATGGATAGTGTTTCGGTTAATGATATTGTATTATTAGTTTTTACTTCAGCAAAAAATCTTCATGAACGCGCTTTAAGTGTTCAGAATACATGGCTCAATAATTTTCCAAAGGGCTACTTGGTAGGGGGTTTTTGTAAAGATAAAAAGCTTAAGATGATTAATATAGATAATGCTGGGGAAGATTATCTTTCAGCTACTTATAAACAGTATATTGGTCTGAAAATCATGTATAAACAATTCCCTGATGCAAAATGGTTTTATATCACAGGCTGTGATGCATATGTTTACTCCGATAATCTATGTTCTATGTTATCTCAATATGACAGTTCCAAAGATTTTTTCATTGGTGGTCATTGTAGATATAGTGATATTGATGGAACAAAAGTATATTTTCCCGCTGGTGGCCCTGGTTTTTGTTTGAGCAATTCTTTAGTTAAAAAGTTAATACCTCAAATTGATTTTATCCTTTCTGATTTTTCAAACTACACAGTTTTTAAAAATGGTTCTTGTGATGTTTCTCTTGCATACTATTTAATGAAACTCTTCTCTATAAAAGTCACTTCTGTCCCTGGTTTTTATCATTACCCGCCATACAGATATCCGGGAGAAACATGGCAATCTGAAGATGGTTCAGAAATAACAGAACCTGTCATTTCTAACCCGATCGCATTTCATTGTATTAAAATCAGAGAGATGTATCGTCTTTATTCAGGACGAAAACTATATAAAAAAAATCGGTTCTTAGAATTTCTTGATTTCGTAGAACGAGGTTTTGTACGCAAACTACATACAAAGTATATTATTAATGCCGTATGGAGAACTATTTACAGAAAACATGTTTTATAAGATGTATAAAAAAACATACATTAAACTATTCGCCGGTCTTGGAAACCAGATTTTTCAGTATTGCTACGGTCTTTTACAGCATAACAATGGTTGGAAAGTCAATTATATTCTCAATAAGACATACGATAAAAACGGAAAAAGTCACGATCTAACGGAAGTGTTTAATCTATATGATATAAATGGTGACCAAGCCACAAATATATTCGCTCCAGAAAGGGTGTTTTCAAATATTAGAATTAACGCAAAAAAAGTCTTTGCAAAGTACATAATCCGATCATACCAGACTGGTTTTTATCAGAGAGCTGAATATATCGAAGAATTAACAAAAAACAATAACATTCATGACATCCTAAAATTCAAAAATGAAAGAACCTATATCAAAACAGAAACTTATAATCTAATAGAACAGTGTACAAACCCTGTAAGCCTTCATATTCGTGGTGGTGATTATCTTTCAGATGGCAGTCCTTATAGCGGAATATGTACGCACGAATACTATTCAAAGGCAATCCTCTACTTTAAAGAAAACACAATAGATCCACATTTTTTCATTTTTAGTAACGATAAAGACTTTTGCTTATCTATTTTTTCTGCCCTAAAAATGGAATCTGCCAATTACACAATTGTAGTTGATGAACCATATCTAAAAGACGACCCTGGTTTTGACTTGTTTTTAATGTCAAAATGTAGTCATAATATAATAGCTAATTCAACATATAGTTGGTGGGGTGCATATTTGAATCAAAATAATAATAAAATTGTAATAACCCCATCAAAATGGACAAAGAATGATGATCCATCACTTGAAGAGATAAAACCAAGGAGCTGGATAAGTTTATGAGCGAAAGAAAATTACCCGATCGACGCCTAGAAAAGGCAACCGAATTAGAACAAGCTCAAGAAGTTATGCTAGGACTTTTAAAAGTTTTTGCTTCAATTTGCGAAAAAAACAATCTGACATATTGGCTTGACGGTGGTACACTTCTTGGTGCTGTACGGCATAAAGGCTTTATCCCTTGGGATGATGATGTAGATGTTATAATGCCCCTTGACGACTATGATAAATTTCTTTCATTGCCAGATTCTGAGTTTCCAGAATATGTTTATCATGATACTAGAGATGGTTTCCAGCGGTTAAGAGACAGATACAGCAAAAGAATTGACGAAGGAGCTGATCCAGACAGAGATTTTATAAGTGTTTATATAGATATATTTCCTTTGAAAAAGTACCATTACATGAGGAAAGTATTTTCTAGAATCAGAATGTGTATGCCTCCATATAACCCTCCCAGCATAAAAAATGCACAAGGTTTCAAGCGAAAACTTAAAAGGCTTTTTGCAAATATACTGTACTATTTTATCACCTATTCTGGGCTTCAATTCGTTATTAAGGGATTAAGTTTACTTGGTCCAAAGTCTGTATGGGCTTTTGATTTGGGAGCGACATGGCATTACCATTATAAAGATAAATGGATTTTTCCTCTTAAAAAAATGAAATTCGAAGACGATTTTTTCTTTGTACCACAAGATTGCAATGCATATCTTACGAATGAATATGGTAAAGATTATATGACTCCTAAACCAGATAATCACCATAACAATCTGCATATTTTAGTTACAACACCTTGCAACCATCCAGAAGCCAGAAACTGGCTCGAAGATTTTCCAGAAACAGCTGATAGAATAGCTCATTTATCAACTAAAGGATAATCTATGGAAAAGCTTTCAACAGACGATATTGTTGTACTCGTTTTTACATCAGCGTTAAATTTGCATGAAAGAGCCTTGTCATGCCAGAATACATGGCTTCAAGATTTTAAGTTCGGCTATTTAATTGGTGGTAACTATATCGATCCGAAACTGAAAATGATATCAGCAGGAAGTTTTGTCGGTGAAGATTACGCTTCTGCCAATGACAAGCAATACTATGGTCTAAAAAAACTTTATGAAATGTACCCAGACAAAAAATGGTTTTATATAACTGGTTGCGATGCATATATTTTCGCTGAAAACTTGGTTAATGCACTTTCCAAGTTTGATTCATCGCAGGATTATTATATCGGTGGAGATTTTTTCCCGGCAAGCATAAACAACATAGAATTTCTCATGCCTCGCGGGGGACCTGGTTTTGCTCTTTCCAATAGTCTTGTAAAAAAGCTTTTATCGCATTTTGAAGAAATAATGTCTAGAATAAAAACTTTTGATTCATTTTATCAAAAAGCATGCGATTGGACTTTGTGCTACTTTTTGTTAACATTATTCAGAGTAAAACCATCGTATGTAAAAGGCTTTTATACATGGCCGCCTTATATCTATTCTGAGAAACATCCAAAAGTTAGATATGGTGATGAAAATGGGGAGAATCATATTACGTCTATTATAGATAAACCCATTGCTTTTCATTGTCTATCTATACGTGAAATGTATATCCTTTCTTCAGGAAAAAAACTTTACAAAAATTCATTTTTAATTATATTCGACAAGATGTTAAAAAAGATTTCTTTCAAACTTAAAACTAAATCTATCGTAAATAGATTTTTTTATAAGAAGCATAAAACCAAAGGATTCTATCAGTGAGAATATTTGTAATCAGCCTTAAAAATGCTACAGAACGTAGAAATTTAATTACGAAACAATTTGAAAAACTCGGTCTGAATTATGAATTCTTAGATGCATTTTGGGGTGCTGATTATTACAATGACGAAAAGTATTTTGCAAGAATACCCTCTCAAAAATACGAGAAACGGCTGATGTCTCCCGGTGAAATAGGCTGTGCTCTTAGTCATCAGGCAATTTATAAAAAAATGCTAGAAGAAAACATTCCTTACACGCTTATTTTTGAAGACGATGCTGTTATTTCTCCTGATATACTTAAGGTATTGCCTGAACTTGAAAAGCATATAAAACAAAATCAACTGATAACGCTTACTAAATGCGATTTAACCTATAAAAAAGATAAAATACATCTTTGTGGAAAATACTATCTTTCCAAGCCATATATGATTAAATATGGTTCAATGGCACAAGCCGCAGGCTATGTAATAACAAAAGAAGCTGCCGAAAAAATTCTTTCTATCAATTTTCCCGTTTATATCCCCGCTGACAGTTGGGGACGTTACAGAAAAGTTATAGATTTTAGAGGCGTAACACCCTCAAAATCTCTTGTCCATCAAAACATGGAACTAGAAAGCTCAATCATCACTGGTGTTAGAAACACAGCTTCTCATTCTACCATATTCAGTCTTTTGTTCTATAATTTTTATACTCAATGGGCGTTAGGACGTTTTTTGAAACGAATATATCAAAAAACATTTAAGGTTTGGCTAAAAAAATGACAGATGAAGAATTACAAACACGATATACAGAATTGAACAATTCTTTCAAAAAGAAATTACTATTCCATATAGGTGTCAACGCCGGCTTCTTCAGTGAATACAACAATATGATTTTAGCAGTACTTTACTGTCTAAAACATAAAATTAAATTCATGCTTTACAGTGATGATGCGAATTTTAAAATTGATAAAGGTTATACCGATATATTTGAACCTTTTTGTAATGAAATACATGATTCAAGATTATCACAGCTCAATTTCCGCTGGTATAATAAAAGCAGACGAATACTAAAAAGAGAATCTGAACAACTTAAAAAAGAATTATGTGTTGACTATTTTACACAGGATTTGTGGCCAAAGTTCTGTAATAATTTTACTCAATGCAATCATTTCCATATACCAGAACTTGAAATAAATGGATTTACTCAAGACGCTGCTGGACAAGTTTTAAGAATTGTATGGAAGTTGAATCCAAGCGTTAAACAGCAAATCGATGACAAAATATCTCATTTATCAATGACATTCCCTTATACCGGTTTTCATATCAGAGGAGGAGATAAAATCATTGAAGCAAACATAATAAATAGTGATATGTATATTCAAAGTGCTATAAAAAACAACTCCCCTAAGAATGCTTTTATTCTTACTGATGATTACAGGATTTTTGAATCAATTTGTAATAAATTTCCCGATTGGACTTTTACAACTCTATGCAAAGAGAACGAGCGTGGATATATTCATGAAGAGTATATGAAGCTTAATAGTTCAGAAAAATTTGCTCAGCTTATAAATCTTATATCTTCTGTCGAAATTCTTTCAAAATCGAGTAAGTTTTATGGTACATATACATCTAATCCTGGTATGTTTCTAGGAATGCGGATGGGCAAAAAAAACATGGTAGGATTAGATAGAAAAAACTGGATTACCAGATGGTAAACATAGTTTCTAATTTAGAACTTTTTTGACTTATTTGTTTGGAAATGTTATAACATAAATATGAGCTTCAATAAAGATAGTAATATCAATCCCTATGGCTTTTCCACAATCCCCGATAACAGGCTTTCTGGCGATACGCCTTTACGCCAGACACAACTTATACTCCTACGCCTATTGAGAATTTTCGATGGAATATGCCGCAAAAATAATCTTCAATATTGGATTGAAGGAGGAACTCTTCTTGGAGCTGTAAGACATGGAGGTTTTATTCCTTGGGATGATGATGTTGATGTAGTAATGCCTTTTGAAGATTATTGTCGCTTTAAAACTCTTCCTGATACAGAATTCCCCAAGGATGTATTTCTTCAGACAGAAAAGACAGATATTGATTTTATATGTCCATGGGTTAAATTACGCGACAGATTCAGTTATATAGAAGAAGCAGGCGGACCTTACCCTTATTCACAAGCTGCTTCTTTGGATATCTTTCCAGTGGTTTTCGCAACAGAAGCTCAACACAAAAGTCGTAATTGGTATGCATATTTATCACCATACAACAAGAAAAAAGAGAGAATTGTAAAGCATTTAAAACTCAAAAGTAAATGTCGGATATTACTAATTTCTTCAATTCACAGCTTATTTATTATATTAATAAAGATTCCTTTTATAAGGAGTCATTTTGAAAGGAAATACTCAATAGGTAAAAAAGCTTGGGAATATTTTCCAACTATCCGTTGGGACAATCGTTATAACAATAATGATATTTTTCCTTTGCAAACTATAAAATTCGAGGGTTATGAATTTCTTGGACCAGCTAATCCTCACAATTATCTGACAAATCTTTATGGTGACTATATGACACCCCCTCCTCCTGAAAAAAGATGTTCAGATCATGCTGTTGTTGCCCTGTTTCCTATAGGCCCTAATCCTCATTTTTCTGCTTTAAAATGGTCAGATTATTACGATGAAAATGGAAAACTTAAAAGTAACTAATACTCATGACGACATCATTTGTCCATATCTTACAGAAAACGACATAACCGTTATAATACCTGTATATAACTCAGAGAAAACAGTATTAAAAGCATTAGATTCTGTTTATAATCAGATCGCACGCCCCAGAACAATTAAAATTATAAATGACGGTAGCAAAGACAATACAGAAACAATATGCATAGCATGGTATAACAATCATTCTGACATAGATTTCGAATTAGTTTCCATCCCTAATGGAGGGGTATCTAACGCTAGAAATGTTGGAATCAAAAGAACAACCACACAACTTATAGCTTTTCTTGACGCAGATGATACATGGGAACAGGATAAAATACAAAAACAGCTTGAAGTTTTTAATAATACTTTATATTCACCTTGTAATCTTGTTTGCACTGGTAGTATTCTACGCCCTATTTCAAATAAAATAATCAGGATTTCAAAGAATAAGTTGCTTATAGCAAATTTAGTATCTACTTCCTCTGTCCTTGCAAAAACCAATACACTTCAAAAATTTCTTTTTGATACAAGATTAAAACGTGCAGAAGATTATAATCTTTGGCTAAAAATTGCTTCAACAGATGGTGGTATAATTATCATAGATTCTGTACTCTTAAATTATACGATTGAATCTTCAACTAACAAACTTTCGAACAATCAAAAAGATTTCCATATAGATGAATTGAAAAGTTTCAAACTACTATATACTGAAAAATACCTTTCATTTTTCGAATACTTTTTTGCAACTTTTTTTTCTACTCTAAAATATGTACGTAGGAGAATTTCAAAACATGCGAATAGTTAAAATCTCAGGCGGGCTCGGAAACCAGATGTTTCAATACGCATTCTCTCTTGCATTAAAAGCAGCCGGCAATACTGATGTACAGCTTGATTTAAGCACCTATCGCGCCAAATCGGACTATAATGGTATAGATCTTGTCCACAACGGGTTTGAGCTTACTGAGCTTTTCGACGTGCAATACAAAGAGGCTTCTCCAAAAGATGTAGCCCATCTTTCTTATCAGCCTACAAACTTGTTAAATCGTGTTTTGCGCAAATATTTCACAAAGAAAACCCATTTTATCGACAAAAAATCTTCGTATCAACCTGAATTACTTTTGATGAAAGATCACGACATTTACTTTGAAGGAAACTGGCAGACCGAGAAATATTTTCAGTCTATAGAAGATCAAATACGAAAAGCATTCACATTCAAAAAACATCTTTCTCCTGAATCCGAAAACCTTGCCGCAAGTCTTAGCACGAATTGTGCGAGCCTCCACATACGACGCGGCGATTACCTGAAAACACAAACTCTAAATGTATGCGGAAAAGACTATTACCTGAATGCCGTAAAGATGCTCCTGGAAAAAACATATATAACTGAGCTTTTGGTTTTCAGCGACGATATGGATTGGTGTCGAAGCGAACTTAAACTAGAAGAGTTTGGTACAAAAGTTATTTATGTCGATTGGAACAAGGGAAATGACAGCTGGCAGGATATGGCTTTAATGTCTAAATGCAAAAACCATATAATCGCCAATTCCACTTTTTCCTGGTGGGGAGCGTGGCTTGATCCGAACAAAGATAAAATAGTTATTTGCCCTGCAATATGGAATTTACGTCAATTGAATCCCGATATCGATAAATATTATCGTTGCGAATACGGAGATGTTCTTCCGGAAAAATGGATTAAATGCCCAATCGGCAAATAATAAAGCAGGTCGTACATGAACGAAGATACTATCAAAATAGAATATACACCGGAAAAAGCCTCCGAGATATTCCCAGACGAACGCCTTAAAGACGGTACCGATTTACGAAAAGCACAGCGCGTAATGTTACGAATACTAAAAGTTTTTGACGCTATATGCTGCAAACACGCTCTTTCATACTGGCTTGATGCCGGAACACTTCTTGGGGCTGCAAGACACGGAGGCTTTATCCCTTGGGATGATGATGTTGATGTCGTTATGCCTGTTGAAGATTACGAGAAGTTTTGCGCAATAGCTGAAAAAGAACTTCCCTACGATATGTTTTTCCAAACACATGAAACTGATCCAAAACATGATATAACATGGGCAAAAATCCGTGACCGGTTCAGCTACATGGACGATTCTGGAGGTCCATATCCATATTGTCAGGGAATCCCCATCGATATTTTTCCTGTATACATTCAGACTTATAAAGAGTTCAAACACAGGAATATACGTGGTCTATTGCCACCGTTCAACAACAAGCCTCTAAAAACTTCACCTCGATATTCATTCAAGCATAACGCCTACAATTTTGTTTGGGGAGCAATACAACGCTTTTATTCATTGTTTTTCAAAATACCACTTATAAAAACTAGATATTTACGACAAATAACAGGAAAAGGAAAAGATGCTGAAACAGGATGGGTATATGATCCAGAACGACCGTGGTTTCAGTTTTTTCCTGAAACTTGTGTATACCCTCTTTCAAAAATCAAATTTGAAAATACAGTTTTTTCAGCCCCAGCGGATGTAGACCAGTATCTTACAATTTACTATGGCGACTGGCGTACTCCGCCGCCGGAAAATAAGCGGGATGTACATGGAACAACTGGCATACACTTGACGGATGCTGGACCTGTTCCTGACAAACATAGCCTGAAATGGGAAGACTATCACTAATTTACGGAGCTTTTCTTTATGCGGATTTTACACATAGTTACAAACACAGACTTAGGCGGCGCACAGCGCGTAGTAATTGACTTATGCTCGAAAGCAGTCGAAGACGGACATGATGTTGCAGTCGCATCTATGGAAGGCGGACCTATGTGGCATCAACTTCCGGACGACATAATGAAATTTCCGCTTGCGCACATGGTAAAGCCTATAAAACCGCTTAAAGAACTGCCATGCCTCTTAGAAATTAAAGCAACTATTCGGAAATTCAAGCCCGACATAATACATCTTCATTCAAGCAAGGCAGCCCTTCTCGGCCGTCTAGCAGCCCCGCGCCGCTTAAGAAACCAGATAGTCTACACTGTTCATGGCTTTGATACAATTCGTGTAAGAAACCGTATTTTCCTTCCGCTTGAAAAACTCTTGCAAAAAAAATGCGGCGCAATTGTTCCTGTTTCTGAATACGACTACAATAATCTTCTGTCAGAGGGAATTAATCATAATCTGACACTTATCCGCAATGCCGTGCCGGACACACCCGCATTTACGACAGAAGAACTTCCTGAACAGATAAAAGAACCTCTTCTTGCAGCCGGCGCTCTGGGCAAAAAAATAATCATGACTATAGCACGCATTGCCCTTCCAAAGCGGCTCGACATTTTTGCAGAGACTGCACTCCGCATGAAAGACGACAACTGCGTTTTTTTCTGGATAGGCGCGCCAACTGATAAAACGCTTGAAGCAGAGTTAAAAAGGCAGCAGGAAACCGCTCCTGTATTTTTTACGGGCGACATACCGGAAGCATCCCGGCTTATTTCTTATGCAGACGTTTTTGTTCTGTTTTCTGATTACGAAGGTCTTCCAATAACAATTCTAGAAGCGATGACAAAGGGAAAGCCTGTAGTAGCTTCAAATGTCGGAGGGATTTCAGAACTTGTTGACGAGAGCAACGGAAGTCTTATTGATATCGGGGATACAGAAAAATCAGTCGTAACAGCAGTCCAAGCTATAAAAACACTTATTTCTGATGAAAAATTACGCATAAAAAAAGGTGAAGCTTCCCGTAAAAAATACGAGGAAAACTTCACCATTAACAGTATGTGGGATAAATATTATTCGCTTTATCTGAGCTGCCAGCGTTAAACTACGTTGACAGGCGATTTGTTTTACTCTTTATTCAACCCTTTTTCTTCCATGTACTTCTTGGAATCTTTTATGAAGCTCCAAATCATCAGGATCATGATTATTCCGATTGGGAAAGCACTTATAATTGAAACGGACTGAATGTTGTTCATTGAACTTTCGCTGAACACAAGGGCTATAGGAAGCACTATAAGAAGCAGACACCACAGCAATGTGATAAGCGTATGCGGTTTTTCGTTCTCACCAAGTTTTTTATAGCTGTAGCATGCTGCCGTATAGGCGATAGAATCGAAGCTTGTCGCATAGAATGCAATCATACAAAGCAGAATCCATACAAGGAAGAACTTACTTCCTGGCAGAGTATTTACAATGTTCATGATGAGTGCGTAAAGATCGCCGCTTTCTGAATACTGCGCTATAAAGTCCTGGATGCCGGCAGTCTGAAGTCCAAGGCTGTAGTTACCAAGAACGATGAAGGAAACGATTGTACTGCCTACACCAAAAATGTATCCACCCATAATTGTCTGTTTTACAGTTCTTCCTCTTGAAATATTACCAATGAAGAAAGGAGCTGCGATGCACCATACCATCCAGTAAGCCCAGTAGTAAATTGTCCAGTCCTGCGGGAAACTGTTCGTTCTTGCCGGGTCAGCGTATGTACTAAGGCCGATGAATTCCTGAACCATCTTTCCAAGGCTCTGAACACCGTACTCAATGATAAAGCGTCCCTGACCACCGATAAGAAGAACAATTATCAAAAGACCGAAGAACAAGTAAATACAAAGCTTGGCAAGGAAAGAGATTCCCTTGAAACCGTGAATTACTGCGTATGTATAAACAGCACAAGTAATAAGCAAGATTATTATTGTTACTGCTGTACGAGAGATTGTAATACCGAAAAGTGTTACGATAATTTCTGCCATGAGCGGAGTTGCTACAGAGAATGTTGTAGCTGTACCGGCGAGCAGAGCGAACAACGCAAACAAATCGATAATTCTTCCCAA
>JAEEGL012363771.1_pt1 | contig 14948 bp, 14 predicted proteins | sample 9134231 | NCBI WGS metagenome assembly JAEEGL01 (sample SAMN16246548, study PRJNA631951) | gut metagenome | biome: gut microbiome; feature: rumen; material: fiber-attached | host: Bos | place: Iran: Karaj | collected 2018-10
CCTGGACACCCCCGTGAAACGCTACAGCAGCGGCATGACCGTACGCCTCGGGTTCGCCATCGCGGCACACCTGGAACCCGAAATATTGGTGGTGGACGAAGTGCTGGCCGTGGGCGACGCCGAATTCCAGAAGAAGGCCATCGGCAAGATGCAGGACGTAAGCCGCGGCGAAGGCAGGACCGTGCTGTTCGTGAGCCATAACATGGGCGCGGTGAAAAGCCTTTGTAAAAAAGGACTTTTGCTAGAAAACGGGAAAATAAAAGATCAGGGCGACGCCGACACAATCGTCGCAAACTATATCCGTGGAGACAGCAGTTCTCCAAGCCACAAAATATGGAACGAGAATATCGAATTTTCCAAAGGCGGATTTGAGCTCCTTGAAGTAGGCGTCAAACGCAAAGACGGAAAGTATGGCGAAGCCATGCCAATGGACGAAGACATAGAACTCATCATCCGCTACAGACTTACAAGGGATTTTGAGAAGATGTGGCTTACGATGCACTATAAGAACGAATTCGGAACCACCATTTTTTCAAGTTATGCAGGAGCACAAGTTTGCGGGAAAAAAGATAAAGGCGAATACCTTCAAACCTGCACCATACCCAAGAATACTCTAAATTGGGGAAATTTTTCTATTACAGTGTTAGCCTTCCATGATAACGCAGAGAACCTTTGCAACGCCCGAGATGTCATATGTTTCTCTGTTGCAGCCCAACATATTAAAATTGGCAACTGGATGGGCGGCCGCGAACCTGGCGACGTGACCCCAAAATTTTCTTTCTTTGAGAAAAAAGTGGCAGACTAGTTCAAGGACCTTGTGAATGCAAAACGATAGAATAAACGTAATCTCGCCCCTTATCCCCGATCTGGATGAATTCATCCCGATGCTCAGGGACATTTGGGAGCGCAAGTGGCTTACCAACAACGGCCACTTTCACCAGGAACTAGAAAAAGCCCTGGCGGACTATCTTGGCGTTCAATACCTGTCACTTTTCACTAATGGGACACTTCCGCTAATTACAGCCCTGCAAGCACTGCGCATCAACGGCGAAGTCATCACGACCCCCTATAGCTTTGTAGCCACCACACATTCCATCTGGTGGAATGGACTCAAGCCAGTCTTTGTGGATGTTGAAGAAGAAACCGGGCTAATCAACCCCGAAAAGATTGAGGCGGCAATTACCCCCAAGACATCCGCCATTATGCCGGTGCATGTTTACGGAAATCCGTGCAACATGGAGCGAATCCAAAAAATCGCAGACACCTACGGTCTTAAAGTCATATACGACGCAGCCCATGCATTCGGAGTGAAGGTCAACGGCAAGACTGTCCTCGAAAATGGCGACATGAGTACGCTCAGTTTCCACGCCACGAAGGTCTACACCACAATAGAGGGAGGCGCCCTCATCTGCCACGATGCGGCAACCAAAAAGAGGATTGATTACCTCAAGAATTTCGGTTTTGCAGGAGAAACGACCGTAGTCGCCCCCGGCATCAACAGCAAAATGGACGAAGTCCGCGCCGCTTACGGCCTTTTGAACTTGAAACAGGTAGATGCAGCTATCGCCAGCCGCAAGGCTACAGCACTCAAGTACCGCGAATTGCTTAAAGATGTTCCGGGAATCCGCATGTTGCAAGACATCAAGGGTGTCCAGCACAACTACGCTTATTTCCCGATATTCGTTGACGAAAAGGAATATGGAATGAGCCGTGACGCCCTCTACGAAATGCTCAAAGAGAACAATATATACGGACGCCGTTACTTCTACCCGCTTATCAGCACATTCAGCGCATACAAGGGTTTGGAATCTGCTAGCCCCGAGAATCTGCCCGTAGCGACAAAACTGGCAAACCAGGTAATTTGCCTGCCGATGTATGCGGGATTAACAACGGAAGACGTTGAACGCGTTGTCAATATACTAAAAAAAAACTAACCCATTCAGACTGAACAAGGGCAAAAACATGAAGCATCTATTAATTGTCGGCGCACGTGGCTGGGGACGAGAAATCTTCGCTTCTGTTATTTATACCAAGCCCTATATCAAGGGGGAGCTTTCTGTCAAAGGTTTCCTTGACAGCAAATCAGACGCTTTTGATGGATTAAAAGGAAAGTATCCCCCTATCATCTGTGCACCTGAAGATTATATCGTGCAACCAGATGATGTTTTCTTTATTGCCATGGGCAATTCTCAATGGAGAAAGCACTATGCAGATATTATTGAGAAAAAAGGGGGACATTTCATTTCAATAATCGGAGACACCGCCTACATCAACCCCACAGCAACCATCGGAGAAGGTTCTTTTATCTCTTCTCAATCCATAATCTCAGACAATGTCGTTGTAGGCAAACATGCGATTATACATATTTTCTGTAATATCGGCCACGACGCGAAAATTGGAGATTTTTCTACAATTGAACCCTATTGCTTTGTGGGGGGATATTCAGAAGTTGGCGACTTTTCTACAATGCACGTCCGTTCGACCCTAATTAGACTCAAAAAAATTGGGCGTAATGTTGATGTTGGTGCAAGCAGCCTTGTTACACGCAACATAAAGGATAACCTTCACGTTTTTGGCACACCTGCAGTCAAACTTTCTTTTTAAAAATAAGACAGGAGATAAATCATGGACATTAATAAATTCATTGAACATTTTGCCGAACAATTCGAAGAAACCGACGCCGCCGAATTCAAGGCAGAAACCATTTTCAAAGATTTAGACGAATGGTCCTCTTTGATGGCGCTCAATATCATCGCCATGGTTGACGAAGAATACGATATTACACTCAAAGGCGCTGACATTGAAAATTCTGCAACTATTGAAGACTTATTTAACACAGTAAAGAGCAAAAAATAATGGCATTTTTATCGTTTCCGAACGTAAGAATAGCAGGATTTGCCGCAGGAGTTCCGCAAAACATAGCCAGCAATCTTCATCCGACAGAAGAAGATGCAATGTCTAACGAATACTCTCCTGAAGATTTTGTTAAAACGACAGGCGTGCTAGAGAGACGTGTTTCTCGTTTTTTAACGACTTCTGATTTGAGCTACGCCGCAGCCGAGCGACTTATCGCTGATTTAGGGTGGGAGAAATCGGAAATCGAAGCATTAATCTTTGTATCGCAAACTCCAGATTACATTTTGCCTGCAACAGCCTGCATTTTGCAGGATCGTCTTGGTTTATCCAAAGAATGCTACGCATCTGACATTTCTCTTGGGTGCTCTGGTTGGGTGTATGGTTTAAGTTCTGTCGCCTCACTCATGTCATCTGGAATGATAAAAAAAGCTCTTTTGCTTTGTGGTGATGCAAAGAAGCGTTTTATCGCATCCAAATGGTTGCGAGACCCTTTATTTGGCTCTGCAGGAACAGCGACCGCTCTTGAATTCTCGGAGAGCGATACGGGTCTTAAATTTCATTTTGGAACAGATGGCAGCGGTTTTGACGCCATTATTACCCCTGATGGCGGAAGCCGTAAGCCAGTTAGCGTAAATTCATTTGATTTTGAAAATATTGACGGGAAACAGCAATGTCGATTGCAAACCAGAATGAAAGGGATGGACGTCTTTTCATTTGGAATTTCTACAGCGCCCAAAACCATAAAGAAGTTGGCTGAACATTTCGGTTTCGATTATACCCAAGCAGACTACTTCATATTTCATCAAGCAAACATGAAGATGAATGATATGATTGCTAAAAAGCTGAAATTGCCCGCAGAAAAAGTTCCCACTTGTATGTATAATTTCGGCAACACATCTTCGGCAAGTATTCCACTCACCATTGTCTCTCAGTTGAAGAGTAAATTCGAGAACAAACCGACTAAATTCATCTGCTGCGGTTTTGGTGTTGGCCTTTCTTGGGGAACGGTTGTTTTTGATACGAATAATGTCGTCGTCTCACAACTTGTAGAAATTGCGGATGAGGAGGCCGATAAGAAGTATGTCGTATAATCCGTTTTCGCTAAAAGGCAAGATAATTCTTGTCACAGGGGCGTCTTCTGGAATTGGGCGTCAAACAGCGATTGAATGCTCGAAAATGGGCGCGAAAGTAATTGTATGTGGACGCAATCAAGAGCGATTGAACGAAACTCTTTCTTCTATGGAAGGCGAAGGACATCTTTCTTTCATTGGTGATTTGGTAGAAGAAGATAGTGTAAAAAAATTAGTAGAACTTATTCCAAATATTGATGGAGCAGTTTTAGCGGCGGGACGGGGAAGAACTTTGCCGTTTCAATTTTCGACAAGAGAAAAATTTGATGAAATTTTTAATATCAATTTTTTCTCTACAGTTGAACTTCTTCGTACGTTGACAAAGAAGAAAAAGATAAATTCATTAGGTTCCATCGTTTTTATAGTATCTATCGGCGGAACATTGCGTTATGCTCCAGGTAATTGTATTTATGGATCTGCTAAAGCCGCTTTAAATTCTATAATGCATTTTTCTGCAATTGAATTGGCACCTAAAAAAATTCGTGTAAACGGAATTTTTCCCGGAATGATTGAGACACCACTTATTCACGGAGGGGGCATTTCCGAAGAACAATTAAAAGCCGATGCAGAAAGTTATCCTTTAAAGCGATATGGCAAACCTGAAGATATTGCAATGGGCGCTATATATTTATTGTCCGACGCGTCGTCTTGGGTTACAGGCCATTCTCTTGTAATAGATGGCGGAAAAACGGCGAGGTAGTCTATGCCCACTGTTTCTTTTAAAAATGTTGGAATAACGGCAATGGCCGGATGCGTGCCGAAGAAGGTTATAAACAACTATGAGTATGGCCTTGACATTTGGCCCAAGGAAGAAGTGAAGAAAGTTGTCGATAAAGTTGGGGTTTTCGAGCGTCGCTTTACCGATAAAAAAACGTGTTCTTCCGACTTATGCGTCGCAGCAGCAGAGAAACTCTTCAAAGACAACAATATTGACCGAAGCGAAATAGACTTGGTTGTTTTTCTTTCACAAACACCTGATTATAGAATGCCCGCGACATCAATTCTCTTACAAGACAGACTCAAATTACCCATGTCTACATTGGCTTTTGACATTTCTCTTGGGTGTTCTGGATTCATCAGCGCATTAAGCATCGTCTATGCCTTAATGCAAAACAAGGGGTTCAAGAAAGCTTTATTGCTGAACGGAGAAACCAGATCGAAAGTCTATAGCCGCAAAGATAGGCGTGAAGCATTTATTTTTGGCGATGCCGGTATAGCGGCCCTAATTGAGCGAGACGAGAAATTTGACAAGAGTTATTTCTCCTTGAATTCCGATGGTTCCAGGGGAAATCTCATCATGATCCCCGGTGGAGGCTACCGCAACATGAGTTCCACGGAAACTCTACGAGACAAGGTCGTTGACGAGTACGGCAATATCCGCAACGACGAACAGGGACATATGGAAGGAGCCGACGTTTTCAATTTCGTAATAGTCGAAATTCCCAAAGACATCAAACGGTTAATGAATTACGCCGAAGAAAAAATCGAAAATCTAGATTACTACATATTTCATCAAGCAAACGCATTTATTAACAACTATATCATTAAGAAAATGAAACTAGACACAAATAAAATCCCATGGACACTCCACAAATACGGGAATACGTCTTCAGTTTCCATTCCCTTAACCATTATAAGCGAATTAAAAAACAAACTTGACGGAAAACAGAATTTGATGTTAAATGCATTTGGTGTAGGCATGGCATGGGCAACAGCAATTGTACCCTTTGTTGATTGCAAGATAAGCGACATTGTAGAAATTTGATTATACTAAGAAGTTAAAAAAATGCATTCAATAAAAAAAATCGTTATCGTAAACGGCTTTAATTATTGCGGAGGACGAGTCGTCCTTTCCGAATTATGCAGATCTTTAAACCGGCAAGGATATAAGGCCTATTTACTTTTATTACATTCATACCCAACCAACAAGCAACAACTAAAAAATTTTTCAAGATTAAATCTTTTATTAAACAATCTCAAACTTTTTATAACAATTGGTTTAAACAAAATCTTTCCATTTCTGCATTTTGACAAAATCTTTTTTCGAGAATATTTTCTAGCACGACATTTAAAAGGCTGTAAGATTCAAATTCTGCCATTTTTTTCAAAAAAAAGCGTCATTGTATATCCAGAAGTTATATACGGAAACCCTCTAAAAGCAAAAAATGTTGTTAGATGGCTATTATATTACAACCGATATCCAAACGACTCATTTGCATACGGCAAGAAAGATCTTTTCATTTGTTACAGAGCAGTATTTAACGATATAAGATTAAATCCTAATTTTAAAACTGTCACCATTTCCTCTTTTGACAACGAACTTTACAAACGAACGAATTACGGAATAAGAACAGGCTCTTGCTACATCATTCGCAAAGGGAAACAACGCTCTGACCTTCCCTCAAATTTCGATGGAGTCATAATCGACACAATGTCAGAAGAGGAAAAAGTCAAAGTCTTCAACGAATGTGAATATTGTTATAGTTACGACACACAAACATTTTACTCAGTGATTGCGGCCTTGTGCGGATGCAAATCAATCGTCATTCTTGAACCTGGGAAAGAAAAAAACGATTATCTTAAATCTGACGACACTCAACCCTATGGAGTCGCATACGGAACAAGTACAGAGGAAATCAATTGGGCTGTTAGAACTCAAAAAGAATTGTCTAAGCATCTTAATTTTGACGAAGCCAACAAGAAAAATACAAATAAATTCATAGAATATATCTTAGATTACTTTTTTACTAAGCAAAAAAAATAAGGAAACTATTTTATGGTTCCACTTATCTCTATAATAATGCCTGTTTATAATTCTAAAGATACTATTCGCAAAGCCATAACTAGCATTATATCGCAGGATTTTGACTCTTTTGAATTAATAATAATAAATGACGGTTCTACAGATGGAAGTGACGCCATTTGTAAAGAATTTGCCATACAAGACAGCCGAATCATTATAATCAATCAAAAAAACTCTGGTACAAGCGCTGCAAGAAACGCCGGATTAGACGCGGCCAGAGGCAAATACATCACTTTCTGCGACCATGATGATGAGTATTTACCGCATCTACTTCGAGACAATTTCGCACTAATTGAAAAAGAACAAGCTGACGTCTTACAATTTTCAATAAACAGAATAGACTCAGCACATCCTTCACAAATCCTACATCAAAAACTGATTGACCAATCCATAATTGCTTCAGAACTTCGCCATAAATATCTAGACATCCGCCTTACAGAAAATTTCATGGATGTGTGGAATCATTTCTATTTACGAGAAACAATTCAAAGCGTCAGGTTCAATCCAATATATCGACACGGATTTGAAGATCTTGATTTCAATATGCATATTTTAAAAAAAATAAAAAAGAAGCTTCTTTTTTCCTCACACATCTATTACAATCATTATCTTTACAACAATTCTTCCGGAAATTCTTTTTCTCGAAAAATCACGAACGAAATAATAAAAGAATACAACACTCTCTTTCAAACAGAATACGACCTTCTTGACGATTTTCAAGACAAAGAAACACCATCTAAAAAAAAAGCCTCCAAACTGCTAATGTGGGACTTAGATTTTATCAACTACAGAATCAATTATAAAAGCGCCATTGAGTTACGAGAATTTTACAGAACCCCCTTATTTTCTCATTTTCCGATTAAAGTATCATGGAAAACTCATTTTTACCTTTATTTCTTTTTTCATAGCAAAAAATTTTCCCAAATACTACGACGAATAATGTATATCTAAAAAGGGTATCGCCAATGAAATATTTATACATACTAGTTGATTCAGAATCAGGTTTCTATACAAAACAAACCTACGTATCAATGCGATCCCTAAAGCATGTTTCGCCTAATGCCCAAATATCACTCCTTGTTGATGACGAAACGGACATAAACAACAAAAGTTCATTTTTCGCCCAATTAAAGCAAATTGCAAACGAATACAAAAGTATCCCTTTAGACAAAAGTATTCCTCCTGTAGCCAAGTCTCGTTTTTTAAAAACAACGATGCGACAAAACATAGAAGGGGATTTCTTATACATCGATTCAGACACAATCTGGGCAAATCCGATTCAGGAAACCGATTTTTCCTTTGATATCATGGGAGTATTAGATCAACACGTTACATTCAGCAAAAAAAAATCAAAAGAAACATTCATAAAACTATTTACAGAAACGAATTGTTTTCCAGAAACAGAGTACTTTATAAATGGCGGAGTTCTATTCTCACGCGATTCAGACTTCTCAAAATCCTTTTTTGAACAATGGCACGAAAAATGGATTCAAACATCAAAAAGCGGGATTTTTGTTGACCAACCATCATTAAATTATGTAATCAGCAAAAAAATAAACAACAAACATTTTTTACTACCTGGCGAATACAATTGTCAAATCAGCAATAGTTGGGATTTCTTTTTTAAGGCTAAAATCATTCACTATTTTTCTTCATGCTCATTAGAAGACAATGTTTTTGGTTCACCCTATATATTACAACAACAATCATTTTGGAAACAATTCGAAGATAGTCTCTCAGAATCATATTTAGAGCGAATCATAGCCTCTCCTTTAACATTATTTGAAGAAGGCATAATGATAAAGAGCGCCGTAGAACGCAACTTTGAAGAGACAAAAATTTACGGATTTGCAAAAGACATATATATCCGGAAAAAGCAAGGGAAAAATTCCCGTTTTGACCTAATTGAAAAAATATTAACTCATTTCATTAAGAAAACAAAATAGTTCCAGAATGAAAGTAATACCCAAAACAATTCATTACTGTTGGTTCGGACGAAAGCCTCTCCCCGAGTTGGCCTTAAAATGCATTGCATCTTGGAGAAAATTTCTTCCAAAGTACGAAATAAAGGAATGGAATGAAGATAATTTTGACGTCAACCAAATCCCATATACAGCACAAGCTTATAAATGCGGCAAATTTGCATTTGTAAGCGACTACGCTCGATTCAAAATTCTGTATGAGCAAGGAGGAATATATTTTGATACAGACGTTGAAGTCATAAAGTCTTTGGACGACATCCTCACAAAAGGGCCTTTTTTCGGAATAGAAGCATCAAATAAAAAATTATTATGCGCTCCAGGTCTAGGTTTTGCTTGCCATCCTGGTCTAGCATTATGCAAAGCAATGATTGACTACTACAGAAAGGAACGTTTTGAAATGCCCAACGGGAAATATAATTTAGAAACGGTCGTTCAAATTTTTTCAAAGATTCTAAAAAAAAAGGGAATTCGGTTCTCGCTCAATCCAACAGAATTCGAAGGCGTCTATTTTTATCCACCCGAATATTTTTGCCCAATAAATTACTACACAGGTCAAAAAATTATAACGGAAAACACGTATACCATCCACCATTACGCAGCGTCCTGGGTCAATCAACAAGAAAGCGACTCTTTAATTGGCAGAATTTGGAAAATTTTAAGGCTTCCGAATACAGAAATAAGAAAACGTTTCCTCCGCTAATACGTCGTTATGAAAAGCTTTTCTTTTTTTAACCTCCAAAGATCAAGTACAACACATAGAAACCTTCTAAATTTGTGTTTAGGTTTTTACATTTTCTTTTCTCAATCCCCCCCTTTTTTCCTAGAAATGCATAACGGCATGTTGCTAATCGGATTTATACATATTCTTCTGCTTGCACTTGGCCTTCTTTTGCTTCTTCCCCTACTTAATCTTATCATCACAAAAACAACCATATCTCACACATATACTAGAACGAATACATATAGACTAAAAGTTTTTTTATCTTTTTTTTTCATTTCATTCACCATACTATTCCTCTGGTTTTGGGGTTCGCAACCAGGTTCATATTCATCAGATTCTTTAAGCCAATATGCTCAAGCCTATTATGGTAAATATAACGATTGGCATCCTGCCATACACACGTTACTTTTTTTCACTTTGCCTTTAAAAATAACAGGTTCAGTCTCTGCAATTATTATTTTTCAAATAGTCTACTTCTCTTTATTTATGGGATACTTCGCCCAAGTAATATGCAAACATGCTAATTTAAGAACAGTTATATTATTTGTCTTCTGTATTCTTGCAAGTCCATTTACTCTAGACATTCTAATGTTCCCATGGAAAGACATCGCATTTTCCATAACAAGCGCAACATGCATGCTTTTTTCGGTCAATATCTATTTCACAAAGGGAAAATGGATTGAAAAAAGAAGCCACATGATTCTTTTTTCTTCAACGATTGCTTTCGCCACGCTTTTTAGGCATAACGGGATACTTTTTTCATTACCATTGTTATTAGCAACACTTTTTTTCATTCCTAAAAAGAAATGGCTTATTCTTACAATATTATCTATCACCTGTATACTTTGCATCAAAGGTCCAGTCTATTATTTTTTTGATGTATCCAGACCGCACTATCACACAATAGAAATTGCAGGATTTCCATTAAGCATCATTACCCATGTAGCAAAAGAATGCCCTGAATGTTTAGATCCACAAACGTCAAACTTCATAAAAAAAATGGTTCAACCTCAACCTTTATGGAGAAATTATCAAAAAGCAAGTGGATTCAATTCTATCAAATGGAAGGGGATAAATGCGAACGTTATTGAAGAAGCAGGAACCGTAAGCATTATAAAAATGGCAGTAAAATGCTTTTTTGCTGCGCCAAGGCATTCTGCAATTGCTATTTTAGGCTTGACAAACCAAGTTTACGCAATAAACACAGACACAAACATTGGAACATACATTGATCCGAACCCCTACGGAATAAAAAAAGACAACAATCCTTTTTTTGAACATTTAAGCGAACAGTATAGGATTTTTTGGGAATCTTCAAAATTAAATTCAATATTTAGTTGCATAGGAACAACATTAATATTAATGCTTTGTTTCATCACTTTCAAATCTAATTTTGCAGATAAACAACATCTTAAACGGCTATTTCTATGTCTTCCAATAATCATTTACGTATTTGGAACAATGCTATTACTATCTGGTCCCGATATTAGATTTTTCTTCGTGACACAGCTCGCATGGCCAAGCATGATAATAATTTTAACAAAAGAAAAAACAGAACAACCAAACACTCAAGCATCTACCATATGAATGCCCCCCTAATATCCATAATCATCCCAATCTACAAAGTCGAGCAATACCTTAGACGCTGTCTTGACAGCATCATTAATCAAACCTATACGAACCTTGACATAGTTTTAGTCGACGACGGCTCCCCAGACAAAAGTCCTCAAATATGCGATGATTATGCTGCAAAAGACAATCGTATCACAGTCATTCACAAAAAAAATGGGGGATTATCTGATGCAAGAAATGCTGGATTAGATATTTGCAAAGGTAAATTCATCTCTTTTGTTGACAGCGACGACTGGGTTGACGTAAATTATGTCAAAACTCTTTTCGACCTATTAACAGAAACAAATACAGACATCGCGATAGGAAATTTTCTCAAGACCAACGGCACGAAAAAAGTTCCAACTCGCCCCATCCAACACAGAACATTAACCCCAACGGAAGCTATTATTTGTTGCACGCAAAGAAATACACCCGCCTTTGCAATATCTTGTTCAAAGTTGTACAAGAAAGAACTTTTCAACAATTTACGCTTTCCTGTCGGCAAATACCATGAGGATGAATTTACCACCTATCTCCTATTTTATAAATCAACATCTATCGCCTACACATCGCAAATACTATATTACTACTATTCCCGAGAAACAAGTATAATGGCCACGCAGCATCCTTACGATGCTCTAGAAGCATTCGAGCAAAGATATCTTTTTTTCAAGGAGACAAAAGAAAAAAAAATATTACCCCATCTACTGCCTCCGCTATGTTGGCATTATTTGTATTGTTCGTTTATTGAAAAAAATAATGGAAACGTACAAAAGGGAGAGAAACTTCTTCAAACGATGCGAAAATACGTAAAAGATCCAGCATTCAACAATACGCCCCTCTTACACCGAATTCCGTTAAAACTTTTTTCCCGCATTCCCACTCTGTACAATTTCTACAGGAAGTACTCTCCTATATTACTCAGAAAAAAAACTTAACCTTCAACCACTTTTTATGCATTCCTCGCAAACCAACAAACGAATTCTCTATGCAGACATACTTAGAGTTCTCGCGGTTTTCGCCGTGATGACAAATCACGTTTGCACATCAGGACTGTTCGTCACACCAATTTCAAGTTTTAACTGGCAAGTTATTAATTTTTACGACTGCCTCACTCGATGGGCCGTTCCTATTTTCGTAATGATTAGCGGGATGTTTCTTTTGAATCCAGAAAAAGAAATGTCTCTAACCAAAATATACCGAGAAAAAATACTCAGAATAGCAACCGCCTTGATTTTTTGGGGATTCATTTACAGATCCATTTACGCAATCAAATTAAGCTTTATTGACAAAACCGGCTTTGAAATAAGTTTTCATTCAATGCTAAATGAATACGTCCTTATTTTTTGCGGGTCTGCTTGGTACCATCTATGGTTTCTATATATGATTATTGGACTATACGTTTTAGCCCCTTTGTTCCGTATTTTCACCCAAAACGCCAAGAAAAAAGACTATCTTTATCTTTTTATCCTTTTCTTCACTTTTGGAAGTATTTTGCCATTAATCAAAGATTCTCTATCATTAATTAATAGCAGCATAAGAATTAATTTTGGCATCATCGAACTCTTAGGCTATTCTACATTCTTTATCTTAGGTTACTACCTTTCTAAATTTGAAGTTTCAGAAAAAATTAAACATATTATTTTTGGAGCAGCATTTGTTTCAGTGATTCTACAAATCATCGGAACATTCTTTATTAGCAATAAAACAGGAATAGCGAATGAATTTCTATATGGAAACACAAGGCCAAATGTAGTTATTCAAGCCATAGCAGTATTTCTATTCATTAAAGACAATCTCCAAAAGACCGCAATAACTGAGAAAACGCAGCAACGATTTCTCGTCTTATCCAGGTATTCCTTTGGAATGTATTTAGTTCATGATTTATTTAACGGTTTTTTTTCAATAATCGGTTTTACAACAACTTCTTTTTTGCCAATTCTCGCTATTCCCATCCGTTCGATAGCAACGTTCTCAATGAGTTTCATTGTCGTGTGGACTCTAAACAAAATTCCTTTTTTTAACAAGTACTGTATTTAACAACAGTCACTTCAATATAGAATCACCGTCCCCCAATAAAGCCTGGAAATAATTTTCTATAGAAGGCATACAGACCAGGCCATTTCTCTAACATTCCGAAAATAAATTTCCAAAAGTGATTCCCCTTCGTTTTCTTAAAGAGTTGCAGATCTCCGCAATAAAGCGAAAAAATTTCTTCCGCTATATTTTTATTCCGATTTACTTCCTTAGCAATCCAGTAGCGGTACACTTCTCGCATCAACAGCGGCGCATAAAACAGGGCTGCTAAGTCAGGTTTCTGTGAGCCTTCAAAATATTCAATCGCTTCTCGGTATGGTCTGAATACAATTTTATAATCATGTTTCTCTCTCTGTCCCATTGTACTATCATTCCTCATAAAATAGTGGTACAATGGCTTTTTTACATATGCAATGTTATCAACTAAATCTATAAGTTTATAGTTGAGCAAGCTATCCTCATAAATACACCCAACCGGAAAGCGAAGCGTTTCAAATAGGCTCCTATGGTAAAGTTTACAACATGCCGCCAGAAAAGGAATAGACTTACTTTCACCCAGCGCACAATAGTGTTCTAAGGCTTGCCTTTTAGAAATTTTACAGCAACTAGTCGGGCCATTCAATTGCGAAACATCCTTGTATTCTGTAAAACAATCTATTTGGCATATCGCAAATTTTACAGAGAAGGCCTCTACTGATTTGTAAAGATCGTTGACATACGAAGATGATATATAGTCATCCGCATCTACAAAAGTGATATATTCTCCCCTTGCAATATCAATGCCTTTATTTCTTGCATCTGCCTGTCCCCCATTTTCTTTATGGATTACAATTATTCTAGAATCCGCCGCCGCGAACTCATCACAAATTTCACCACAACGGTCAAACGACCCGTCATCAATAAGAATTATCTCCAAATTCCTATACGTTTGATTAACAACGCTATCTAAACAGCGCCTCAAATAGCGTTCTACATTATACACAGGGATAATAACAGAAACAAGCGGGCTATTTTTCATTTGACTACTTTAAAATTTTTTCACTATTTTTTTTATTGTATTTAAAAAGCCTTCATATCTCACGTGAATAAACACAGCCAAGACAGAACTCAGCACCTCCCCTACCGTTTCCCCAAATATTCTACAGAGTTTTGTCCTCAAGGCAACATGTTTCTGTTGCGCCAAAGAATGCCAGGAACCGTTAAAATGGTGGACACAATAAGTATTTCCCGTAATCTGGAGTTCAAGTGTCCGCGTATTCTTAGGGCTAAAATAGTCCATGGGCAAGATTTCTAGATTTACGCCCTTCAGCTTGCGGGCAAGGATTGTCGGCAATGTCGTTGTATCCATATAGCCGTCATCGTCAATGAAATCATGCCGTTCATAATATTCCATAATCCTTTTCAGGAACGGCAAACCTTTCTCCGCACCAAAAGTCGCCGCCTCAATGGATTCTTGATTCTCGATTCTGTCAGGCGTATGCTCCCGTCCAAAGAAATAATCCCTATCCAACAAGTCATCAAACGACTTGAGCACCTCCACGTCACTATCGAGGTAGATGCCGCCATAGTTGTAGAGCGCATATAGGCGGATGTAGTCGGCTGCGAATGCCCACTTTTTCGCGGCACACGCCTGTTCCACCCAAGATACGGAATGGATGTCAAAGCGGTTCATGTCCCACAGCATGAACTCGTAGTCCGGGAGTTTTTCCTTCCAGCTCTGCATGCAGCGCTGTACCAGCTCCGGGTAGGGCTCGCCGCTCAGCCAGCAGTAATGGATTATCTTGGGTATCGGCATAATACTAGAAATC